>Ga0183097_10102_pt1 | contig 315575 bp, 291 predicted proteins | sample BioMet8_FD_128883 | JGI IMG/M metagenome (GOLD analysis project Ga0183097, IMG submission 128883) | Microbial communities from bioreactor (seeded with sewage sludge) at Lawrence Berkeley National Lab, California, USA - Biofuel... | ecosystem: Engineered > Bioreactor > Anaerobic > Unclassified ... | reverse complement strand
GGGAAAAAGGACTTGGGACACGCCCAAACATGAGTTGCAAGACATCCAGTGGATGTCTGCTCTGCAACGACCGCAGCGGAGCGCAGACAGAAGTGGGGCAGGGGCCCCATGAATTCCGAATGGTTGGCAGGATTGCGGGAGCACGAAGTGCAGAGCAATCCGTGATATTACAAATGTCGGCCACATCAAAAGTCCGTTTCCCACGCAGGCGTGCCTGCAGGTGGGAAAAAGGACTTCACAAAAAGGAGAAATATCAAAATGAAGGAATTCCGGCGGATCCTGTTGTGTATGGTATCCGCAATTCTGATTTCTCTGAATATCAACAGCTTTGTACATACAGGAGGCATTCTGCCGGGCGGTTTTTCCGGTCTTTCGGTAATGATCGTGAATGCCGCGGAAAAATTTTCCGGCGTGAATTTATCCTACGGATTGATTTATCTTTTATTCAATGTTTTTCCGATACTGCTGAGTTTCAGGAAGCTGGGCAAAAAATTTACGATTTATTCCTGCATCAACATTCTGCTGGTGTCCGTACTTACGACGGTCTTTCCCTATTATGCCATTACCTATGATCCGCTTCTCATTTCCGTTTTCGGAGGCATTGTGAACGGACTTGCGGTGTGTCTCTGCCTCTTTGCAAATGCGACAAGCGGCGGGACAGATTTCATCTCGATTTTTATTTCCGAAAAATACGGCATCGATGCCTGGAACTACATCATGGCGGGAAATGTGGTCATCCTCATACTGGCAGGGTTCCTGTTCGGGTGGGACAAGGCGCTGTACTCCATTATCTTCCAGTTCGTGTCCGTGCAGATTATCAATACGATGTACAAACATTACAAGAAAAACACGCTTTTTATCGTGACCGCTTACCCCCATGAAATAGCGGAGGAGATCCATAAAATAACGGAACACGGCGCAACGGAAATCGAGGCGAGGGGTGCCTACGAGGAGAAACCGCGGACACTGATCTATTCGGTGGTGGGAAGCGAAGAACTGAAGCAGATCCTGAAAGAGATCCACAGGATAGATCCGAATGCCTTTGTGAATGTGATCCGCACCGAACTGCTGAACGGAAAATTCATTATGAGGCCGCATGACTGAAAAGGCCGCATGAATGACAGGAGGATCGCCGGCTGATCAGGGCCGCATGGCTGATAAAACGGGGGTTTGGCGGGACTTTACATACATTTAACATCATTTCTCTTTTTCATTTTACATTCGGTATTTAACATAGGTTCTGTAAAGAAAATTACGGAACGAAAATATCGGGATACCGGAAGAAACGGAGAGGAGAATATCATTATGAGAAACCTGAACAGAGGAAAAAAATTAGGGGCGATCATTATCGCAGGACTTTTTGCGATCGGTTTATCGGCATGCGGGACTGCATCGGCCGAGACAATTGCTAAAACGGAGAATCAGACCACAACGGCAGGTCAGACCACAACAGAGGGTCAGAGCACAACCGCCGCAGCGGCAAAGAAAACAGGCACCATAAAGGGAAGCGTGGCGGCGGCCGGCTCATCTGCACTGCTTCCGCTTGCACAGGCGGCAGGAGAAGACTTCATGCAGGAAAATCCGGACTGTACCATTGCAGTAAACGGCGGCGGATCGGGAACAGGCCTGAAACAGGTGGCGGACGGCTCCGTGGATATCGGGAACTCGGATGTTTTTGCGGAAGAGAAGCTGGATGCGGAAGTAGCCAAGGGCCTGACGGATCATAAGGTATGTACCGTAACCATGGCGGCAGTCGTAAACAAGAGCCTCGGCGTGACCAACCTCACAACACAGCAGCTTACGGATATCTTTACCGGGAAAATAACCAACTGGAAAGATGCAGGCGGTCCGGATAAGGAGATCATGCTGGTCACAAGACCTGCATCGTCCGGCACAAGAGCCCTGTTTAAAAAGTGGGCGATCGGCGGGGCAGAGGAAGCAAGCAATGCGGCGCTCGAAACCGATGACTCCGGAACGCTTCTGCAGACCATAGAGGGAAATGACGGCGCGATCGGGTATGTGGCGCTCCCGTATCTCATCAAGGACAATGCCGTAATGGCGGTCGCAATAGACGGTGTGGATGCAACACTTGACAATACGTACAACGGGACCTATAAAGTATGGGGATATGAGCATATGTATACCAAGGGCGAAGGCTCCGAAGCAGCCCAGGCTTATATCAACTATATGATGGGCGACGAGTTCGCAGGCAACATTGAAGCAATGGGATACGGCGTATCTTCCAAACTTTCACAGGATGCAGCAGCAAGCCACCAGTAAAAAAATATGAAAGATAACTCGGTTTATGAAAAGAAAGCCAAAACAGAACGGATCTGGAAGGGAATTATAACCGCCTGCGGGGTCATGATCATACTGCTTACGATCTCCATCGTTATTTTCCTTGCGGTCAAAGGAACGAAGACCTTCACGGTATTCAATCACAGTGTGGGTGAATTCCTTTTTTCTTCCGAATGGTCGCCGAAAGATGCGGTAGGCCAGGCGGGAGGAAAGGTCGGGGCAGCCGTCTATATTTACGGCTCGCTCCTGACCTGCGGCCTTTCCCTTCTGATTGCTCTTCCGTTTTCGCTTGCGGCAGCCATTTTCATGACAGAGATTTCACCGCGGGTCGGAACAAAGGTTTTCCGTCCCGCGGTTGAAATTTTTGTAGGGATCCCGTCGGTCGTATACGGCTGGATAGGACTTACGGTTCTGGTACCTTTTATCAAGCGTGCGTTTCATGCCAGGATGGGCGGGTTTTCCGTTCTGGCGGCGGCACTGGTCCTTGCGGTCATGATTTTCCCGACCATTACGACCATGGCTGCGGACTCCATCCGAAGCGTACCTGATTTATATCGAGAGGCGGCATACGGGATGGGGTCAACACGTTTTCAGGTGATCCGGAAAGTTGTTTTGCCTGCGGCGCTGCCGGGGATTGTCACCGGGGTCATACTCGGATTATCCCGTGCGTTCGGTGAGGCACTTGCGGTAGCCATGGTAATCGGAAAGACGAGGGCGTTTCCGAAGGATCTGCTTTCGCCGACATCGAATTTAACGGCTGCCATCGCAGCCGATATGGGGAACTCCGCGGACGGCGGGGAAGCCAATACAGCACTTTGGAGTATGGCACTTCTTCTGCTTCTGATCTGTATGTTTTTGATCCTTGTGATCCATCTGATAGCAGGGAAGGAGAAGAAAAATGAAACGTAGCCGCAGCAAGTCCGATAAAGTCATTGCCCGTGCGCATTTTGCCGATCGTTTCATGACAGTTGTTTTCTGCGCTGTGGGAGGATTTTTTATCCTTCTTCTGATCGTGCTGGCAGGCTATATTATCTGGAAAGGATTTTCGGGGTATTATCCCGGCCTTGCTTCCTTTACAAAAAAAGGAATAGGCAATCAGTTTTTCAATACGGTCTATCTTGTTTTTCTGTCCCTTCTCATCAGTGTCCCGCTCGGTACGGCAGCCGGGATCTATATGGCGGAATATGCGAAGGAAGGAAAATTTCTGAGATTTCTGAGGATCAGCATTGAATCGCTTTCTTCCCTTCCCAGCATTGTGGTCGGCCTGTTCGGCTATCTTGTTTTCATTCAGATGACGGGAATGAAATGGAATCTGATGGCAGGTGCGGCGGCAGTTTCCATCCTGAGCATCCCGCTCATCACAACGACGGCGGAGGATGCCATCCGGTCACTGCCGAAGGGCTATAAAATGGGATCCATGGCGCTCGGCGCAGGACACTGGCAGACCATACGGAAGGTGCTCCTTCCTACGGCCATGCCCCGCATCATCACGGGGATAATCCTTGCGGCAGGAAGAGGATTCGGAGAAGCGGCAGCACTTCTTTATACGGCGGGACAAAGTACAAACATCAACTGGAATAATTTTGATCTCACTTCTCCTACCTGCCCGTTTAATCCGTTCCGGCCCGGGGAGACACTTTCTCTTCATATCTGGGTGATGCGGACGGAGGGGAGTTTAAATCCGAATGCTTCGGAGATCGCCTGGTTTTCTTCTGCTGTACTTGTAATCATGGTTCTTCTTTTCAGCCTGGCTGCAAGGATGATCTCTGCAAAAATAGAAAAGAATGCGGGAGGCGAAAAGGCATGAGTCAGACGGCAGAACAGAAACCGAAATTTTCCGTTTCTTCCATGGACCTTTTTTACGGTTCCTTTCAGGCACTGAAAAATATCGGGATGGATATCGAGGCCAATGAGATCACGGCCCTGATCGGCCCATCCGGCTGCGGAAAATCCACTTTTTTAAAATCTCTGAACCGGATGAATGATTTTGAACCTGGCGTTAAAATCACAGGACAGATCCTTTTGAACGGAGAAGATATCTACGGGGATATGGATCCGATCGCGCTCCGGAAAAAAATCGGCATGGTATTTCAGCAGCCGAATCCCTTCCCGATGAGCATTTACGATAACATTGCCTACGGCCCCAGGATACACGGAATACGCGGAAAAGCGAAGCTGGATGATATTGTGGAACGTTCCCTGAGAGATGCGGCAATCTGGGATGAAGTAAAAGACCGGCTGAAAAAATCCGCGCTGGGACTTTCCGGCGGGCAGAAGCAGCGTCTCTGCATTGCCCGCGCGCTCGCGGTGGAACCGGAAGTGCTCCTGATGGATGAACCTACATCGGCCCTGGATCCGATCTCCACCGCGAAGGTGGAAGATCTGGCCATGGAACTGAAGAAGAAATATACGATCGTTATCGTGACGCATAATATGCAGCAGGCGGCAAGAATTTCCGACCGTACCGCATTTTTTCTTCTTGGAAATCTGATAGAATATAACCATACAAGAGACCTGTTTTCAAACCCGAAAGAAAAGAAAACGGAAGAGTATATTACCGGGAGGTTCGGCTGATGCTTAGAGTAAGATTTATGGAAGAACTTGTCAATTTGAATCACGGGATGATGGCCATGGGCGGACTGTGTGAAGAAGTTATTTCGTTGGCAGGGAAAGCAATGATCACAGGGGATGTGTCCATCGCGGAAACAGTAAAGCCGATGATCGAGGAAATAGACCGAAAGGAAAAGGAAATCGAAGATCTGTGCCTCAGACTTCTCCTGGAACAGCAGCCGGTTGCGGGAGACCTCCGGAAAATTTCCGCTGCCCTGAAAATGATCACGGATATGCAGCGGATCGGAGATCAGGCCGGGGACATCCTTGAAATAACGGAATATCTTTCGGACAGCCGGAAGATCCCCGAAGGAATCAAAAAACCGCTTCAGGATAAAACGGATTCGGAAAGCAGCACAGCAGACGGTGAAAATCAGGTCAGGATAGGAAGCACGCACATCAGGGATATGGCGGTCGCCACCATCAAGATGGTGAATGAGAGCGTGGATGCCTATGTAAAACAGGACACGGATATTGCAAAGCAGGTCATAGACTATGATGATGTGGTGGACAAATTATTTACCGAAGTAAAAAGCGCGCTGATCCAGCTCATTATCCAGCATCCGGAATACGGGGAGTATTCCATGGATCTTCTGATGATCGCCAAGTATTTTGAACGGATAGGCGACCATGCGGTGAACATCGGCCGCTGGGTGCTTTTTGCGGTGACAGGGGAAAGGGAATAGGCCGCATCATCCTGCGGGGCAGGGCGCATCATCATAGGGAATAGGCCGCATCATCATAGAGAATAGGTCTGTCTTCGGAGAAAATGGAAAACGGGGGAAATCAAAATTGGTTGTTTTCTGTGTGGAAGATGACAAAAGCATAAGAGATATCGAAGTCTATACGCTGCAGCAGACCGGTTTTGAGGCGGTGGGGCTCGAGAATGCTTCCGCTCTTTATACGGCTTTGCTATCCCGACTGCCCGATCTTGTCATCCTAGATGTCATGCTCCCGGGAGAAGACGGCATCTGCATATTGAAGAAACTCCGTTCCAATCCGAAAACGGGAAGCATTCCGGTGATCATGGCCACAGCCAAAGGAGAGGAATATGATAAAGTTGCGGCCCTGGACTGCGGCGCGGATGATTATCTGGTAAAGCCTTTCGGGATGATGGAGATGGTATCCCGTGTGAGAGCCGTTTTAAGAAGAAGCGGGAAAGGAAAAACGGAAGAGGATGTCTGCAGGATAGGGGACGTTGAACTGAACGGCAGAGAACATCTGGTGAGGGTAAAAGGAGAAAGGATCATCCTGACGCTGAAAGAGTACCAGCTGCTGGAGGAAATGATGACACATCCCGGAATGGTTTTTACGCGGGACAGACTGCTTTCCGATCTCTGGGACTCGGATTATGACGGCGAGACCCGCACGGTGGATGTTCATATGCGGACTTTAAGACAGAAACTGAAGGACAGCGGAGATCTGATCGAGACAGTACGGGGAGTCGGGTATCGGATAGAAGGGAAAAAACAATGACAAAAAAAATATTCCGTTCTTTTTTCGGACTGACGACACTTGTCATGGTACTCGGAATGACATTCCTTTCTATGGTTCTTTACAACTATTTCAACCGCAGTGAATTTTCACAATTAAAAATCCAGACGGATCTGGCTGTGCAGGGGCTGGAATTGAACGGTCAGGGCTTTTTAAACGGGCTGCAGACAGACGGATACCGTCTGACTCTGATCGATGCGGACGGTACGGTAAAATATGACAGTGCGGAAGATGCTTCCGACATGGAAAATCATTCAGGCCGGAAAGAGATCCGGGATGCCCTTCAAAACGGTACCGGAGAAAGCAGAAGATATTCCGCAACTTTAAGCGAGGAAACATTTTATTATGCCAGAAAACTTTCCAACGGCATGATCCTTCGGATTTCCGTTACACAGAATTCCGTTATGACACCATGGAAAATGATCGGATATCTGTTGGCGATCCTGGCTGCCGCAATGGTTCTTTCCATGCTGATCGCACGGAAAGTTTCCCGGAGTATTGTGAAGCCGATCAACGAACTGGATCTGGATAACCCGCTGGAAAATGATACCTATGATGAAATAGCACCTCTCCTGACACGAATGGAAGCACAGCGAAAGGATATCCTGGAAAGAGAGATGGAACTCGGAAAACGTCAGTCGGAATTTTCTTCCCTGACACGCAACATGAGCGAGGGAATGATCCTTCTGGATGAACAGGGTCTGGTCCTTTCCATGAACAACAGCGCAAGACGTCTCTTCCATGTAAGCGGAGATCCCGTCGGAACGGATTTCCTGATCATCAATCATTCCCTTCCGATGCAGAAACTCATGGAACGGGCGCAGAAGGACGGACACGCAGAGGAAGAACTGGAAGCGGAGAACGGGACATACCGTTTCCTTGCCACACCGGTCAATTCCGGCGGCATGGTCATGCTTACCATGAATATCACGGATCAGGCGGAAGCGGAGAAAATGCGCCGGGAATTTACGGCCAATGTTTCACATGAACTGAAAACACCTCTGCAGAGCATCATGGGGACGGCGGAACTGATTCAGAACGGCCTGGTAAAGCAGGAGGATATTCCGGATTTTATGGAACGGATGCATAAGGAACTTTCCCGTATGGTGGTTCTGATCAATGATATCATGCAGCTTTCCGAATTGGATGAAGGACATGCCAAACAGGAAAAACAGAATGCGGATCTTTCCGAAATCGCGGAAGACGCCGTAAAGAATCTGAACGAGAGAGCGGAGAAATACAGCGTTACCGTTACAACAGATTTGAAATCTGCCCATGTATTCGGAAGCAGCCGTCTTTTTTCCGAGACCGTGCTGAATCTCATCGATAATGCCATCAAGTATAATAAACAGAACGGAAGCGTGGATGTAAAGACCTTTACGGAAAACGGGGCAGCCGTTCTTGTTGTGAAGGACAGCGGTCTGGGAATTCCGGAAGAAGATCAGAAACATGTCTTTGAAAGGTTTTATCGTGTGGATAAGAGCCGTTCCAAGGAAAAAGGAGGTACGGGTCTCGGGCTTTCCATTGTAAAGCATGCGGTTCAGGTAAACGGAGGAGAGATCTCGATGAACAGCAAAGAGGGAGAGGGAACAACCGTTACCGTACGCTTCCCGGAGGCATAAAAATAAGGAGGCCTTCTCCTGATCCCCCGTGGTTTTAAGATACCGGCAAGTCCCTGCTGCTTTTCGGATGTTAAGAGATACCGGCAAGTCCCTGCTGCTTTTCGGATGTTAAGAGATACCGGCAAGTCCCTGCTGCTTTTCGGATGTTTAGAAATAACGGCGGTTCCTCTTTACTTCCCGGCTGTTGTAATCCTGTGTAAGTTTTCTGCGGATCTCCGTAACGGCATCGGCAGGACAGTGTTTCCTGCTGAAACTGAGAAGACTTTCATAGCGCTCAAACCGGGACGGTGTGACGGCAAACAGATGATTTGCCTCAAAGAAAGAAGCAAGGGATTCATAAAGGGAAAAAGGATTTTTGAAAAAGGGTTCCAGGACAGGCAGTACGGAAACGTACTGCCTGCTGTTATAGTAGAGATCCAGAACATATTCGATCTGCTTCAGTTTCCGGATATCGGTTTCCGACAGCCATTTCGTGGAGAGTATTTCATACGGCGGAAAAGAACAGCAGGTCATCCCGAATTCTTCGGTTTTTTCCGCAAGAGGAGTTCCGTACAGGATTTTTAAAAAGCCCAGCTGAAGTTCATCCGGATAAAGAGCATAAACATCATTGAAGGATTGCGCAAATCTTTCATAATCTTCAAACGGAAGTCCTGCGATCAGATCAAGGTGCACGATCGTATTTCCTGCCCGTATGATCCTTCCGACAATGGAGGAGAGTTTTTTCCAGTCTGACTCACGGTTTACGGCAAGGAGCGTTTCTTTATGAGTGGACTGTATCCCGATCTCAATGCGGAGCTGCCCGGGCCTCATGGAAGTGATGAGCTCAATTTCCTCATCCGTCAGGATTTCCGCTTCCAGTTCAAAGTGAAAATTGGTTATTCCGTTGTCATGTTCTTTCAGATAGCGCCAGATCTCCATGGCATGTTCTTTTTTGCAGTTAAAGGTCCTGTCTACGAACTTGACCTGTTTTACCTGATTGTCCAGGAAAAACTGCAGTTCTTTTTTGACCGTTTCCGGGTTCCGGAAACGAAGGGCCTTGTCGATCGAAGAGAGGCAGTACGCGCAGCGGAAAGGACATCCGCGGCCGGACTCATAATAGAGGATCCTGTTTTTGAAGGGAGTAAGGTCATCATACAGGAAGGGAATTTCCGTGAGATCCGTTAAAACGGCAGGGGATGTCTGCACAAATTCCGAAAGCCCGGTTTTTTCTTCCCGGTCATGGCTTTCTTTCCGGCCCTCATCCGAAACATGGCTCTCATCCCGAAACAGGATCCCGGGGATTTTGGACAGATCATTTTGTCCTTTTTCAAGAGAACACACCAATTCGGAGAAGGATTTTTCCCCTTCCCCGATCACAATTCCGGTAACTTCCGGAAAATCCGTCAGCATCTCTCCGGCGCGGCAGGAAGCTTCCGGCCCCCCGAGCCAGATCATTACGCCGGGGAATAATTTCCTGATTTCCGGAATCAGAGAACGCACCGTGGTCACGTTCCAGATATAAACGGAGAGTCCGAGAAAATCCGGGTGTTCATCCCGGATCCGGGCAAGGATTTTATCCCGAGGTTCGTTAATGGTAAATTCGCGGACGGTAATTTCCGGCGATCCGTTCTTTTCCGCGAAAGCCTTCAGACTGTATACCGCCGGATTTGAATGAATATATTTTGCGTTGACCGCAGCAAGGAGTATTTTCATGATGCCGCCTCAGCAGACGGTAACTTCCACGTCCGCAGTGCTGCCTTCCGGCTGGACGGGAATGAGAGACCCCCGGACGGGGGAACCGTTTACCGTGATCGAAACATTTCCCTTCTGCAGTCCGCCCGGATTTTTAACCTTGATGAGATAGGTGGCTTTCCGGTATTCCCGTTTGACGCTGAATTCTTTCCAGGACGAAGGGATGCAGGGATTTACGCGCAGACCGTCATAGTCCGGATAGATTCCCAGAATATACTGGGAAGCACCGGTAAAAGTCCAGGAAGCCGTACCGGTCAGCCAGCTGTTTTTCCCTTCTCCGAAACGCGCGGCATCCCGTCCCGCAACCATCTGACAGTAAACATACGGCTCGGTCCGGTGGATCTCGCTGATTTCTTCCAGATAGGCAGGCGTGATCTTTTTATACAGTGAAAAAGCCCTGTCTCCATGGCCGAGCATGGTTTCAGCAATGGAGATCCAGGGATTGTTGTGACAGAAAATCCCGCCGTTTTCCTTATATCCCGGCGGATAGGAAGAAACCTCTCCCAGGTTCAGGTGATATTCGGAGTAGGACGGCTCCTGCAGGATCACGCCGTATTTTGTTTCCAGTTTTTCCTCCACGCTCTTTAAGGCTTTTTCTGCCTCTCCGGTACGGATGCCGACGCCGGCCATCACACAGAAGCCCTGCGGCTCTATGTAAATTTTTCCCTCCCGGCATTCCTCAGATCCGACCTTTTGCCCGAAGGCATCAAAAGCACGAAGGAACCATTCCCCGTCCCAGCCTGCGGACAGAATGGTCTTTTCCATTTCTGCCGTCTGTTTTTCCGCTTTTTCCGCTTCGGAAATTTTTCCGCAGTGACGGCAGATCTCGGCATATTCCTTTCCGTATTTTACGAACATGGCCGCAATGAATACGGATTCCGCGACCGGTCCTTCGGAAGGCCCCGTTGTCTGGAACGGCTCTCCCGGATTTTCCGAAAAGCAGTTCAGATTCAGACAGTCATTCCAGTCCGCCCGCCCGATCAGAGGAAGTCCGTGCGGCCCTCTGTGTTCCGAGGTAAAACGGAAGGAACGATGCAGGTGCTCCATGAGCGGGGCGGCAGAAGATACATCGCTGTCAAACGGCGTCATTTCATCCAGAATGCCGAAGTCTCCGGTTTCCCGGATATAGGCGGAAACGCCTGCGATCAGCCAGAGCGGATCATCGTTAAAGCCGCTTCCCACATCCAGATTGCCTTTTTTGGTAAGAGGCTGGTACTGGTGATAGGCAGAGCCGTCCGGAAACTGGGTGGAGGCAATGTCCAGGAGACGTTCTCTTGCCTTGTCCGGAATGAGATGGACAAAACCGAACAGATCCTGGCTGGAATCCCGGAATCCCATTCCGCGTCCTATTCCAGATTCGAAGTAGGAGGCGGAACGTGACATGTTGAAGGTGACCATGCACTGGTACTGATTCCAGATATTGACCATACGGTCAAATTTATCTTCCGGGGTATGTACGGTGAACCGGGAAAGGAGAGAATCCCAGTACCGGTTCAGTTCGGCCAGGGCAAGCGCCGCCTGTGCATCCGTGCGGTAGCGGTCCAGCAGAGCTTTAGCAGGTTCCTTGTTGATGATGCCGGGAGCGGACCATTTTTTGTCCTTCGGATTTTCAACATAGGCGAGAACAAAGATATAGGATTTTTCCTCTCCGGATTTTAAATCCACCTGAATTTCGTGTGCCCCCATGGGAGACCATCCGCTTGCCACGGAATTGAAACAGTGCCCTTTTTTTACGGCATCCGGTTCTCCGGGTCCGTTGTAGGGCCCGATAAATGTTTCTCTGTCTGTATCGAAACCTGCAATGGTTGTGTTCACGGAAAAGACTGCATAGTGATCCCGTCTTTCCCGGTATTCCGTTTTATGGTAGATTTCGGAGCCGTCGATCTCAACTTCTCCGGTACTGAGGTTCCGCTGAAAGTTGGTCATATCGTCCATTGCGTTCCAGAGACAGAACTCCACATAGGAAAAAACCGAAAGCTGTTTTTCGGTATTTCCCTCGTTTTTAATTTTGAGCTGCATGATTTCACAGGCATCATGCAGGGGGACAAAACAGGTGACCTCGGCAGACACGGCATTCTTTTTCCCGGAAAGAACGGTATAGCCCATGCCGTGCCGGCAGGAATAGGAATCCAGTTCTGTCCGTGCGGGCTGCCAGCCGGGATTCCAGACGGTATTGCCGTCCTTGATGAAAAAATAATGCCCGTTGGAGTCGAAAGGAACATTATTGTAACGGTAGCGGGTGAGCCGGAGGAGTTTGGCATCCTTATAAAACGCATAGCCCCCGCCGGTATTGGAGATCAGAGAGAAGAAATCCTCACAGCCAAGATAGTTGATCCACGGAAGAGGAGTGCGAGGATCGGTGATGACGTATTCCCTTTTTTTATCGTCAAAATGTCCGTATTCCATTTCTTTTCTCCTTAATTTAATGAATATTTTAAAAATATTAGAATATTTTCAGATAATATTCGTAAACGTTTTCGATAATGAATAAAAAAGCAAGAGGAACGTTTCCCCTTATCAAAAAAGTACGTAAAACGGCCTCTATTCGTCCAATATAAGCCAATGTTCATAAAAAATCAAGGGGTTTTTTGAAGAAATACAAAAATCAAATTTTCGAAAATAAAATTCTGTTTAAGTGTAACTAAAGATCCTGTATTATTAAAATTTGACAAAATAAAGTCGAAAAATATGTAAGTTAGTCACAAAAACACAAGAATAACGGTTTTTCACTTGATTTTTTTTCTGCATGAGCTATGATTGATTACGAAAACGATTAAGCAAACCAGAAACAACGAGAGCGGAATCGTGTTGCAGGGCCGGTTATTCGGCTTTCTATACGGCAAATACAGAACCGGGAACACGAAAAACACAAAACCGGGAACACGAAAAACACAGAACCGGGAACAGGAAAAACACAGAACCGGGAACACGAAAAACACAGAACCGGGAACAGGAGAGAGGCGAAGATGATATCCCTCAAAGATGTTGCAAATGCCTGCGGCGTGTCCATAGCAACCGTAAGCAAAGCCCTGAATGACCAGAGCGATATCAGCGCGGAACGAAAGGCGCAGATCAATGAAAAGGCCCGGGAGATGGGCTATCTTCCCAATCTTGCGGCCCGTGCGCTGAAGACCAATGTAACCCATGATATCGGCGTCCTGTTTGCGGATGAACACAACAGCGGACTGACGCATCCTTATTTTTCACAGGTACTGGAAGGTGTAAAGCAGGGAGCGGAGAGCAGCGGATATGATATCACGTTCATCAATAAGAACCTCGGCACCATGGAAATGTCTTTTCTGGAACACTGCAGGTACAGGAACGTGGACGGCGTGATCATTGCCTGCATCGAGTTTGACCGTCCGGAAGTAGCGGAGCTTTTGGGATCCGGGATCCCTGTAGTCACGATCGACCATGTTTTCAGCAACTGTGCCTGCATCGTATCCGACAATATTCAGGGCATAAAGGATCTTCTGGAATATGTGATCGGCATGGGACACCGCAGGATCGCATTTATTCACGGCAAGCCCTCCGCAGTTACCAATGACCGTCTGGCAAGCTTTTACAGGACCATGGAGGAACACGGACTGGATGTTCCGGAAGAATATACGGCAGAGATCAATTACCTGGATGATGTGGAGGCGGCGGAAGCAACGAGGAAAATGCTTTCCCTGAAAAAACGTCCGACCTGCATTCTCTATCCGGACGATGTGACCGGGGTGGGAGGAATGAACGCGATCCGGAGCATGGGACTTTCCGTTCCCGAAGATATTTCCGTAACCGGTTATGACGGCGTGCCGCTTTCCCAGATCGTGAGTCCGCATCTTACGACCCTGGAGCAGGATATGAACCGGCTCGGAAAAGAAGCGGCCTTCAAGATGGTGGAGCTGATCGAAAAACCGAAAACGGCGATCAAGGGGATCATCACGGTAAAAGGCCGCGTGATCAAAGGGGAATCCGTTTCGGAGATCAAAGTTCCTGGTTAAGGACGCACCGGACAGAGGACATATAGAACAGAAGACACACCGGACAGGCTGGGGATACAGAATGAATTCGTAGTTTCAGATGGAGTAAAATCCTTTTTTCTATAGAGCACACCAAAACATACAGGAGGAAACGTTATGAAAAGAAAGGTAATGGCATTGGTATTAAGCTTTGCAATGGCAGCAGGACTTGCAGGATGCGGCGGATCTTCAACGACTGCCACCACGGCAGCAGCCACCACAGCGGCAGCAAAAACAGAAGCAGCTGCAACGGCAGCGGCAAAAACAGAAGCAGCAGCCACAGCAGCGGCAACCACGGCTGCGGCAGCATCATCCGCAGAAGGAAAAGTTTTAAATATCGCCTGCTGGAATGATGAATTTCAGAGCCGTGTCAAAGATTTTTACCCGGGCTATAAGGACAACGGAGACGGAACCGGAAAGATAGGCGATGTAACCGTGAAATGGGTTATCACACCCAATCAGGACAATGCCTATCAGAACGCACTGGACGAAGCACTGCTCGCATAGGATTCCAAGTCCGCAGACGACAAGATCGATATGTTCCTGATCGAAGCCGACTATGCACTGAAATATGTGGATTCCGATTATGCGCTGGATGTAGAGAAGGATCTCGGTTTAACGGATGCCGATCTGAAGGATCAGTATCAGTATACAAAGGACATTGTCACGGATTCCAAGGGCGTACAGAAGGGCACCACATGGCAGGCAACACCCGGACTGTTTGCATACCGCAGATCCATTGCAAAGGATGTCATCGGAACGGATGATCCGGATAAAGTTCAGGAAGCACTTTCCGACTGGACAAAATTTGACGATGTTGCCGCAAAGGCAAGCGCAAAGGGATACAAAATGCTCTCCGGTTATGATGATTCCTACCGTACCTTCTCAAACAATGTCAAGGGACCGTGGGTAAAAGACAACAAGATCGTCATTGACGACAATCTGATGAAATGGGTCGATCAGACCAAGACCTATACGGATAAGGGATACAACAACAAGACTTCCCTTTGGGATGATCAGTGGAACAAGGATCAGGGACCAAGCGGAAAGGTACTGGGCTTCTTCTATTCCACATGGGGAATCAATTTCACGCTGCTCGGCAACTCTCTTGCAAAGTCTGAAAAAGACGGCGGCAAACAGGAAGCCGGAAACGGGATTTTCGGAGATTACGCAGTCTGCAAGGGACCACAGCCGTATTACTGGGGCGGAACCTGGATTTGCGGAGCAAAGGGAACAGACAACAAGACACTGGTCCATGATATTATGAAGAGCCTTACCTGTGATGCTTCCGTCATGAAGAGCATTACCGAAAAGACCCAGGATTACACCAACAATCAGTCAGCCATGAACGAAATTGCAGGCAGCGATTTCAAGTCGGATTTCCTTGGCGGACAGAACCACATCAAGCTTTTTGCAGAAGTAGCTCCGAAGATCGATATGAGCAACATCAGCGCCTATGACCAGGGACTGAATGAGGCATTCCAGAAGGCTTTCAAGGATTATTTTGACGGCAACGTGAATAAAGATACCGCACTTTCTAATTTTTATAAGTCAGCACAGGAAAAATATCCGGAACTGACTCACTGAGAATGAGTCCGAGGCAGGACGGGGAGGATCCCGTCCTGCCTTTTTCAAACGAAATGGATTCCGTGAGGGTGGTCATAATGACAAATCAAACGAAGCATAAAAAAAACAGTTATTCAAAATGGGGCTATATTTTTCTCATCCCGTTCTTTGCAGTCTTTATTATCTTTTCCCTGATTCCTCTGATCAATACATTTTACAACAGCTTTTTTGAAAGCTATATGTCCGGTCTGAAAAAGATCGGCCCCAATTTTGTGGGACTGAAAAATTTTGCGACCATATTGGCAAGCGACCTGCCGAAGTATGCCGGAAATACCGTCATTATCTGGCTGATGGGCTTTATTCCGCAGATCGTGCTTTCTCTTATTCTGGCGGTATGGTTCACGGATTTACGTTTAAGGCTGAAATGCACCAGCTTTTTTAAAACGATCATTTACATGCCGAACCTGATCATGGCGGCGGCATTCGCGATGCTTTTCTTTACGATCTTTTCTGATATAGGACCCATCAACGGGATCCTGATGAGTCTCGGGTTTATCAAGGAACCGGTTCGTTTTTTAAGCATGACACCGACTACCCGCGGCTTGATCGGACTCATGAATTTCCTGATGTGGTTCGGAAATACCACCATCCTTCTGATGGCGGCCATTATGGGTGTGGACACACAGCTTTTTGAAGCGGCGGAAATGGACGGCGCAACGTCCACCCAGATCTTCTTTAAGGTCACCGTTCCTCTGATCCGCCCCATCCTGATCTATGTCCTCATCACCTCCATGATAGGCGGGATCCAGATGTTCGATGTGCCGCAGGTCCTGACGAATGGGGAAGGGACTCCGAACCGTACCAGCATGACGCTCATCATGTACCTGAACAAACTGCTCTACAGTAAGAATTATGGACTTGCCGGAGCTCTCTCCGTAATCCTCTTTATTGTTACCGGCATTTTAAGCCTGCTGGTATTCCGTGCGATCTATGCGCCGGAAAGAAGAAAAGAAAAGAAGGTGGAACAAACATGAGAGAAAATAAAACGGAGAGCAAGGGAATCCTGACCCTGGAGAGAGTCCTGTGCTATATCATCCTGATCCTTCTCTGTGTATTGTGTCTGTTCGCTTTCTTTGTGCTGGTCGTGAACGCAACACGGGCGCATGCGGATATTGCCAAAGGCTTCAGTCCCATTCCCGGAAAAGCTTTTTTATCGAACTTCAAAGCAGTCATGGAGAACAGGGATGTGCCGGTACTTCTGGGTGTCCGGAATTCCCTGATCGTTGCCGGCTGCAGTGCCTTTTTAACGGTCTATTTTTCCGCATTGACCGCCTATGCATTTCATATTTATGATTTCAAATTTAAAAACGGCCTGTTTACTTTTATTCTTGCGATCATGATGGTTCCCACACAAGTCTGTTCCCTCGGCTTTGTAAACCTCATCAGCCGCATGAACCTCATGGACAACTGGTTTGCACTCATCATAACGGCCGTTGCTTCTCCCGCAGTTTTTTATTTCATGAAGCAGTATATGGAAAGCTGTCTCCCGCTGGAAATCGTGGAAGCGGCCAGAATAGACGGCTGCGGGGAATTTCGGATTTTCAATGAGATCGTGCTTCCGATCATGAAACCGGCTATGGCTGTACAGGCGATTTTTGCATTTGTACTTTCCTGGAACAATTACTTTATTCCGGCATTGATCATGAAAACCAATACCAAAAAAACACTGCCTATCCTGATCGCACAGCTTAGGAGTGCCGACTTCCTGAAATTTAATCTCGGGGAGGTTTACATGATGATCTTTATTTCCATTATTCCGGTCATGATCGTGTATTTTGCGCTTTCCAAGTTTATTGTAAGGGGGATAGCAGTAGGAAGTGTGAAGGGATAAAAAATATGTTCAGAGAAGATTTCAGGTGGGGGGCGGCAAGCAGCGCCTATCAGACAGAAGGTACGGACCCGGCAGGCGGGTGCGGAAAAAATGTATGGGATACCTTTACGGAAGAAGGGCATATTCAGGACGGAACAACTGCAGCCATTGCCTGTGACGGATACCATCGTTTTCATGAAGATGTTCTGCTCATGAAGCAATTCGGAATTCAAAATTACAGGTTCTCCCTGAACTGGAGCAGGCTGATCCCGGAAGGTACCGGGAAAGTGAATGAAAAGGGAATCGCGTATTATAAGGCATTGCTTACGGATTTACGGAAAAACGGGATCACGCCTTTTATCACACTCTTTCACTGGGAGTATCCGCAGGCATTGGAAGATCAGGGCGGGTGGCTGAACCCGGATTCCGGGAAATGGTTTGCCGAGTATGCAGCCATGGTATCCGAAAACTTTTCCGATGACTGCTGTTTTTTTATTCCGTTGAATGAGCCGCAGTGCTTCTGCGGACTCGGAAATCTGAGCGGCGATCATGCCCCGGGGAAAAAGCTCCAGCTGAAAGAAACCTTTCAGCTGGTCCATAACGTATTAAAAGCACAGGGAATGGCAGTCCGGGAACTGCGCGCGCATGCGAAACAAAACCTTCAGATCGGCCTCGCGCCTACCTGTACGGTACCCATACCGGAAACGGATTCTCCGGAAGATATCGAGGCGGCACGCGAACGCTATTTTTCCGTGCCCGATGATCCGAACAGGTGGACCTGGAATGTTCCCTGGTTTTCGGATCCGGTCATTCTGGGAAAATATCCGGTGGAAGGCATGCAAACATACAGGGAATATCTGCCTGAGATCACGGACGCCGACAGGGAACTCATTTCCTGTTCCCCTGATTTTTACGGACAGAATATTTACAACGGGTATACGGTAAGAGCGGGAAAAAACGGAAAGAGCGAAACGGTACCGCGGAAACCGGGATATCCGCGCACGGCTGCGGGATGGCCCATCACGCCGGAATGTCTTTACTGGGGACCGAGATTTCTATATGAACGGTATCATAAGCCGATCTATATCACGGAAAACGGAATGTCCTGTCATGACGTGGTATCTCTTGACGGAAAGGTCCATGATCCGAACCGGATCGATTTCCTGCACCGGTATTTATCCGAATTGAAACGGGCAGCGGAAGACGGCGCGGATATCCGCGGATATTTCCACTGGTCCCTCACAGATAACTTTGAATGGGATAAGGGATATCAGGAACGGTTCGGACTGATCTTCATCGATTATGAAACACAGAAAAGGATCCCGAAAGATTCCGCATCCTGGTATCGTGATATGATGAAAACGAACGGGGAGATGTTATCACGCAGGATTGACGGGAAAAATGAATTTGTTTAAATTCAATTTGCCACAACTCATGATGCCCTTAATAACAATAAAATATAATGTAGTCGCCAAAAGCAATATCACGGATTGCGGGAGCAATCCGTGATATTACTTTTGGCGACCATATCATTATATATATAAAAACAGAATATAAACATAAAAAACGGAACAATTTGTGAGTAATTTTAATTTAATATTGCTTTTCTGAAAGCTGAATGCTAATATGATATTATCGGAAAGGAAAGGTGAAGGCATGGAGAAAACATCGGTAAGACTCGCCGGAATCACAATTCATAATTTTAAAAATGTGGGGGACGGATCATTATCTTTTGAAAACAAACGGAAAAATTATAAGGCCAGTTTATTAGGGTTGTATGGTCAGAACGGATCCGGAAAAACAGCGCTGATAGATGCAATTAAGCTTTTAAAATATGCATTATGTGGAAGCAAAATTCCAGTCGGATTTGCCGATTATATCAATGTGGATGCAGAGAGTGCCACATTAATTTATGAATTTCAGGTGGGGAGAGATGATGAAAAGACCATGGTGGTCTATCAGTTTAGTATAAAAGCTGTGCAGGATATAACGGAGACAAATACGCAGTCCGGAGATAAAGTAAGTGAGAATAAAAAGGTTTGCATTTACGAAGAAGTTCTGAAGTGCCAGACTCTGTCAGATAAGCAAACCAGGTACGGGCGTCTTATAGATACAAACACAAGTGAAGTATTTCTTCCAAGGCCGAAGAAAGCATTGTTGATCGGGAAGGATAAAGCGGTTAATACGGATCTTCTTGTGATAAAAAAGCTTGCGGAAGAATCTTCCCGCTCATTCATTTTTTCTGCAGAGCTGTTAACGGTGATTCGCAAAAATGTTGATATCGTAAGCAAAAAAACAGATTCTGAAAAAACGTCGAAAGAGAATGAACTGCTATATTATTTTCATCTCATTGAAGCAATTGTTGATTTTGGAAATCATGAGTTGTTTATTATTAATACACAGACATCAGGAATGATCAGCCTGAAGGCACAACCTTTTATTTTTAAGTATGAAGAGGGAAAAACAAAAACATCGGGGACGATTATGATTCCTCTTGAGCACACAGCTGCAATTCCAAAACAGGCCAGGAATGTTGTGGGCACGGTGATTGATCGTATGAACAAAGTCCTTGTTAAAATTATTCCGGGTCTTACCATAAGTGTTAAAGATCTTGGAACTGAGATCCTGAAAAATGGGGAGGAAGCATGCCGCATTCAGCTGATGTCCAATAAGAATAGCAAGGAGATCCCATTAAGTTATGAATCCGAAGGCATTAAAAAGATAGTTTCCATCCTGCAGCTTCTTATTGTAGTTTATAATGATCCGTCTATTACAGTGGCGGTTGATGAACTGGATGCCGGTGTGTTTGAATATCTTCTTGGCGAACTTCTCAGGATTATTTCAGAGAGGGGGAAAGGTCAGCTTATTTTTACTTCACATAATCTCAGACCGTTAGAGACATTGGACCGGGGATTTGTTGCATTTACAACGACAAACCCTGAAAAGCGCTATGTGAGGATGACAAATGTGAAGGAAAATAATAACTTGCGGGATTTCTATTACCGCGACATTATGCTTGGGGAGCAGGATGATAAGCTATACGATCATACGAACAATTCAGAGATAGCATTTGCCTTCAGAGAGGCAGGTGAAGTGAATGACCCGTAAGAAGATTGTATTTGTGATCGTTGAAGGGCCATCCGATGATGAAGCGTTGGGTTTCCTTCTTGAAAAAATATTTAACAGAAACAAGGTGTATGTGCATATCATGCATGGTGACATCACAACGGAAAAGAACGTAACATCCGGAAATATTTTATCGAAGATCGGCAATTTGATCAGCGGTTATGCAAAAAACAACCACTTGAAGAAACTTCACTTTCAGGAGATTATTCATATTGTGGATATGGACGGTGCATACATCCCGAAGGATGCCGTGGCAGAAGATACTGCTGCAAAGAATCCAATATATACTTTGACAAAAATTCACACAACCAATGTGAGCGGGATGATTGACAGAAACGAACGAAAGAGAGAGGTTCTGGATAGAATATTATCTGTAAAGCAGGTGTGGGGTACGCCGTATCAGGTCTATTATATGTCCTGTAATCTGGATCATGTATTGTATGATAAGCTGAATTTATCCGATGGGGAAAAAGAGAAATACGCTCACACATTTGCAAAGAAATACGGAAATGATATTGCAGCTTTTGAAGAATTTATGGCAAAGTCTGATTTTGCTGTAGATGGAGATTACATTCAGTCATGGGAATTTATCCGAAAGGAAAAACATTCACTGGAGAGGCATTCAAATATGTGTATTTGCATTGCAAGAGCAAGAGCAGAAAGCAGTACTGGCATAGAGTATAAAACTGCAATGTAATACATTTTAATAATTTTTCATAAAAGATACCAAAGTCGGCTCCTGTTGAATCGTTTTTGCAGGAATGATATAATCAATGAGCCGAAGGAAACTCCGGCGCAGGGCATAAGAAGACGAAGTACATTGAGAATACGCAGCACGGAATTCCGTGGTTCTGATGGATCTCAAAATGTGACTAAGACATCACCCACCATGATTGTTTTACCGCTTCGTCCGGGACGCCCTTTGACAGGCAGGCTGGTCGCCCATGATCAGCCTGTTTTTCTTCCCGGTACGTCCGGCGGCGCGCGTTTCTAAATGGTACAGGTCCATAATCTGCTCAGCAGCAGGAAGGATATTGCCGAAGCCAGGGGTGTACATCATGAGTGGGAAAAATGAACATCAGATAAATCATAATTTCAAAATTTCAATATATATGGTATGAATTTCATAATACTGTAAAATATAAAATACGGAAAGATATGAACACAACGGAAAGAAAAATGGTATGAAACCAAACGGGAGTTATCCCTTTTACAAAAGAACAGCAATGGCAATTCTGTTTCTCTGTCTCAGCCTGGGTATGGCTTTTTCCTCTCAGGCGGCAGAGAATGCCTCGGCTGTTATCCCGAACGCGGAGGACAGCTGCTTTGCATTTACGGATGCACGGCTGATTGATATCATGAACCGATACATTTCGTTCCTACCGGAAAGTGAAAAAAATCAAATGCTGGTCACTTCAATATTGAACAACCTGAACACCATTGGCGCGGTTCAGATGGTTCGGGTGCTTATTCCTTTTATTGCAATTGTCTGTATATTTCTGATTGTTCTGATCTTTTTGGTTCTTCAGCTGAACGGGAAAAATAAAAAAATCAAAGGGCTTCTGTCGCAGAAAAACGAATATGACGAGGTTCTTTCTTCCCGCGCCATGCTGGAGGGAATGTTTGATACAGTGTACGAAGTGGATATTACAAATAACCTGGCGGTCAGTCCGGCCTGCTACCGGATAAAAGGACGTCTGGGAATTGCAGAAAACTGTACCTTTTCGGAAATGGTAAATGCGATTACGGATCAGACCACAAAGGAGGAGTACAAAGAGCTTCACCGGGAAACCTTCGATCGTGAAAATCTCCTGAAACGATATGCCGCAGGAGATACCCTGCGCACCATTGATGTGACCCGAAAGCAGGATATGGTCAATTATGTGTGGAACCGCATTACCATCTGTACCTATCAGTCTAAAGTAACAGATGCGGTGAAGGCAGTTATCTATGTGAAAAATATCCAGGAGGAAAAGGAAACCGAACAGAAGCTGATCGATGAAGCCGACACGGATTCCATGACGGGACTTTACAACAAACGTTCCACGGAAAAGCTTGTGAACAAAATCCTTGAGAAGGGCAATCCGGGCGAAGATTTTCATGCAATGCTGGTGATGGACATTGACAATTTTAAGAAAGTAAACGACACACTCGGGCATTCACTCGGAGATGAGGTATTAAAGAGCGTCTCCGGCGTGATTAAATCCTGCTTCCGGGAAGGGGATGTTGTAAGCCGCATAGGAGGAGATGAATTTCTGGCTTTCATGAAGAACTGCAAAACTCCCGAAGCTGCTATACAGCGGGCAAAAGAAATTCTGTCCCTGATGGTGATTCCTTACGGAAACGCAAAAATCACATTGACACCCACGCTGAGCATCGGCATTGCACTGTATCCTGTCCATGCTGACAATTACAATGATCTTTTTATACGGGCGGATGCAGCCCTGTACGAGGCAAAGAACGGCGGCAGGAACTGCTTCCGTGTATATAACGGCACGGAAACAATGCGTTCTTCGGAACCGTAGCCGGAGTTGGATCATCAACCGTCAGATGTGGATATTCCTGTTTTTCTTTTTGAAATAATAACTGCCGGCTACTGTCACTACTTCGAGCAGAACAAAGACACCCAGAAATAGAAGATATTCTTTTTTACCCAGAATCTCTCCGCCGTAGGTATTGAGGATGATCGTCGGAAATCTCCCGATAAAATTTAAGAGGATCCATTTCCGGAAATCAAAGCGGGTAAGGCCTGCCACATACGGAAGCATATCTTTCGGAGCACCGGGTATAAAGATGCACAGCATGATAAAGGGTTCCAGTTTCCCTTCTTCATCGAGAGCCCGGAGCGACTGCAGCCTTTTTTCGGACAGGAACAGTCCGATGAATTTTGTTCCGAACCGTTTTGCCAGAAGGAAAGTCAGACTTACGGTCAAAGTGGCAATTCCGTCAAATATGAATGCTCCCTTAATGGTTCCGAACAGATATCCTGCGGCGATCTGGAACGGTCCTCCGGGGATGATGCCGGAGGCTGTCTGCACAAACACGATCCCCGCATAAAGCAGGATCCCTCCCAGGCCCCTGTCTTCCACATAGGCTTTTATTGCATTCGGATCATTCATGATCTTCACGATGGGAGCTAACGCGAAGTAAAGCATCAGCAGCAGTACGGAGATGATCAGGATAAAGTACAGTATTTTAGGATTTATTTTTCTTTTTTTATTTTCTTCTGATTTTTCAGGCTCCATTTTCTTCCGTCAGCTTTCGTCTTGAAACAGCAATCCGTGATATTACTTTTGGTGACCATATCATTATATATCGCGAAACAGAATATGTATCATCGGAAACAGAGTCTGTTTCCTTAAGAAATACCGTTCTGTTCATCTGCGTGTTTCTTATGGAATACAGGGGCGGGAATTTGCCATTTCAGGCCTGTTGTGCTATGATTCAAAAGGCGTTGTTTTTTCGATGAAATAACACTTTTCAAGAGGGAAGGACAACAGATGAAGCTGATCAAAACAGAGGATGCCGAAGGAAGCATTCTCTGTCAGGATATCACGCAGATCATAAAGGACAGGTTTAAAGGACCTGTTTTCCGGAAGGGACATATTGTAACGGCGGAGGATATCCCCGTTCTTTTAAGTGTTGGAAAAGAGCACCTTTATGTGTGGGAGAAGAAGGAAGGCATCCTGCACGAAGATGAAGGAGCCGTTATCCTGAGGGATCTGGCTCAAAACAAATATATGTCCGCAAGTGAAGCGAAGGAGGGAAAAATCGACCTTATCGCGGAATGCGGCGGATTATTCAAGGTAAATTCCGAAGCGCTTCTGTTTTTGAACGGGACGCCGGATGTCATGATGGCTACCCGTCACGGCAATACACCTGTAAAAAAAGGAGATAAACTCTGCGGAACCCGCATCATCCCGCTTGCCATTGAGGAAAAGAAGATGCTTGACCTGAAAACGGACGTGCTGCGGATAACAGGCGGAGAACCTATTTTAAAGCTCCTGCCCTATACGCATAAAAAGGTCGGCATCGTCACAACAGGATCGGAAGTTTTTAAGGGGAGGATCCAGGATACTTTTACACCGGTCATATACGATAAGCTTTCCGAATTCGATACGGAGGTGATCGGTCAGAAGATCTGTGACGATGATGACAAAATGACAACGGAAGCCATTCAGGCGTTTTTATCCGACGGAGCGGACCTCGTGATCTGTACCGGCGGCATGAGCGTGGACCCGGATGACAGAACACCGCTTGCCATTAAAAATACAGGGGCGGAAGTTGTGACCTACGGTTCCCCGGTGCTCCCCGGAGCCATGTTCATGCTGGCGTATCGGAGGGGAGAAGACAAAGACAAAGACAGATGCATTCTCGGGCTGCCGGGCTGCGTCATGTACGCCTGCCGTACCGTTTTTGATCTGATGCTGCCGCGTATCATGGCGGATGATGTTATCACAAAAAAGGAGATAGCTGCACTCGGAGAGGGAGGACTTTGTCTCGGATGTTCGTCCTGTACTTTTCCAAATTGCGGCTTTGGAAAATAGATGCCGGAATTTACTCATTTTGATCAAAAAGGAAATGCGGTAATGGTCGATGTCACGGAGAAATGCGAGACAGAGAGAGAAGCGGAGGCGGAAGGCTTTATTTCCGTTTCGGAAGAATGCTATCGGAAAATAGAAGAGGGTTCCGTAAAAAAAGGGGATGTGCTTTCGGCTGCCAGGATTGCCGGGATCATGGGGGCAAAAAAAAACAGCGAGCTCATTCCGCTCTGCCATATCATTAACCTTACGAAAGTAGCCGTGGATTTTTCCATGTGCGGAGAAACCGGCGGGGAATACCGGATCCGTGCGCTCTGTACGGTAAAATGTACGGGAAGAACGGGTGTGGAAATGGAAGCCCTGACCGGTGTAAGCATTGCCCTGCTTACGATATACGATATGTGCAAAGCAGTCGATAAGCGAATGACCATAGGCGGGATTTGTCTTTTGAAAAAATCCGGCGGAAAATCCGGAGTTTTTATACGATGAAAAACCGAACGATCGATTATTTAAGAATATCCGTGACAGACAGATGTAATTTAAGATGCAAATACTGCATGCCGGAGAAGGTCACGAATGTCAGGCATGAAGAGATCCTGCGCTATGAAGAGATCCTGCAGATCGCCAAAGCGGGAGCAGGCGAGGGCATACGGCATATCCGTGTGACCGGCGGAGAACCGCTGGTACGGAAAGGCGTGGAGGATTTTATAGGCAGTCTGAAGAAAATACCGGGGATAGAAACGGTATCCCTTACCACAAACGGGATCCTGCTTTCCGAAAAAATCGAAGCATTGAAAAGAGCGGGGACAGACGGCATCAACATCAGCCTGGACACGACGGACAGGGCGCATTTTCAGAAGATCACCGGTACCGATGCAATGGATACGGTCATGAAGGCAATTTCGGATTCCTTTGATGCCGGGATCCAAACCAAGATCAATGTGGCAGTAACGGAAGAAACGACCGAAGAGGAGATCCTTTCCCTGGCGGAGCTTTCCGAGAACAGAAATATTGCGGTACGCTTTATCGAGATGATGCCGATCGGATGCGGCGCTTCTTTTCAAACGGTGGACAATGAGCAGGTGCTGGAAATGATCCGCAGAAAATATTCCGACATCCGTCCGGAAGATCCGGCATCTTTTTCCTCCAAATTCAGATGCGGCTTCGGACCGGCGGTTTATTACCGGATCCCGGGCTTCGCCGGCAGTACGGGCTTTATTTCGGCAGTCCATCATAAATTCTGCACGGACTGCAATCGTCTGAGACTGACCAGTACGGGATTCTTAAAATACTGTCTGTGTTATGACGACGGAGAGGATCTGAAAAAAACCGTCCGCGGGGAGTTATCGCGTGAGGAGAAGGAAGAAATCCTGAAAAAAGCTTTTCAGACCGCCCGCACGCATAAGCCGGAGGGACACTGTTTTGACCGGCCGGGAAAGATCAGCGAGAAAAAGCCGATGGTAGGGATCGGAGGATGAATCTTGATGGATGAGCAGCGGGAAAAGAAAGAAAACGATCGGGAAGGTACAGTCCGTGCTGTCTGTATTTCCGACCGGAGAGGCATTCAGAAGTCGGCGGTGCCGGAGGCAGTGTTCCAGGAGCACTGGGGGATAGAAGACGATGCCCATGCCGGGAACTGGCACAGACAGGTAAGTCTTCTTTCTTATGAAAAAGTTGAGGATTTTAAAAGACGGGGCGCGGATGTGGCGGACGGTTCCTTCGGAGAGAATCTGGTCGTGGAGGGAATTGATTTCCGCATGCTTCCCGTGGGGACTGTTTTAAAATGTAAGGACGTGGTCCTGCGCATTACGCAGATCGGGAAAGAATGCCATTCCCACTGCGCCATTTTCAATAAAATGGGAGAGTGCATCATGCCGACGCAGGGGGTTTTTTCAGAGGTATTGAAGGGCGGCAAAATCCGTCCGGGAGATAAAATGACGGTCGCAGCGCCGGATCCCGACAGGCCTTTCAGTGCGGCGGTGATCACGCTGTCGGATTCCGGATCCAGAGGGGAACGGGAAGACTTGAGCGGACCCGAAGCAAAACGGATCCTGGAAGATGCGGGTTTTGAGGTACAGGAAATGCTTCTTTTACCGGATGAGAAGGAAAGCCTGAAAAAGGAACTGATCCGTTTAGCCGATCAGAGACAGATCAGCCTGATCGTCACTACGGGCGGGACCGGTTTTTCTTTGCGTGACAACACGCCGGAAGCAACAAAGGAAGTCATGACAAAAGACGCCTCCGGCATAGCGGAGGCCATCCGGTCCGCATCCATGAAATATACGGACAGGGCAATGCTTTCCCGCGGCATGAGTGTGATCCGGAACGGGACGCTGATCATAAACCTTCCCGGAAGCCCGAAGGCGGTGAAGGAAAGCATGGAGGTTTTCATGGGGTGTATCGGGCACGGACTTAAGGTTCTTCGCGGCACGGTAAAAAACTGCGCCGATGAAAGATAAATGAAAAAATATCTGCAGTGCGATAAGAAAGGCATGCAAAATAAAGGGAGAGATCATGAAGAAAAGATTTTTTGCAATTGCATTGGCTCTGGTAACGGCATTCGGTTTATCCGCATGCGGAAGTTCTTCCACGGAAACGACTGCGGCGGCCACAACAGCAGCGGCAGCAACTACGGCAGCAGCAACAACAAAAGCTGCAGCAGCATCGACCGCAGCAGCAACTACTGCGGCGGCAACTACTGCGGCGGCCACAACAGCAGCGGCCACGGCGGCATCGACATCCGGGAAAACGGAAGTGGTTGTTTTTGCGGCGGCAAGCATGACGGAAACATTGAACTCGATCAAAACGCTTTACGAAAAGGAAAACCCGAATGTTACACTTACTTATTCCTTTGAATCCTCCGGCACGCTGGAAAAGCAGATCCTTCAGGGAGCGGAATGCGACCTGTTTATTTCCGCAGGACAGAAACAGATGAACGAGCTGGATTCCAGTAAGGGGAAGGATGTAAATCCGGATGCAAATGATTATGTGGAACAGGGGACAAGGACCAATATCCTTGAAAACAAGGTAACTCTTGTAGTTCCGAAAGACAACAAAAAGGATATCAGGAATTTTAACGATATGGCTGAAAAATTAAAGGCCGGTTCCATTCTCATGGCCATGGGAAACAGCGATGTGCCTGTGGGACAGTATACGCAGAAAATCCTGACCTATTACAAGCTGGATGAAGCGGCTCTTGCAAAAGCGGGGACCATCACCTACGGAACCAATGTAAAGGAAGTCACCACACAGGTGAGCGAGGCTTCCGTGGACTGCGGCGTGATTTACGCAACGGACGCATTCAGCGCGGGACTGAAAGTGATCGACAGCGCCACCAAGGAAATGTGCGGACAGGTCATTTATCCGGCGGCAGTTATGAAAAACGGCAAGAATAAGGATGCGGCATCGGCATTCTTAAAATATCTGCAGGGTGATGAAGCCAAAAAGGTATTTGAAGGTGTCGGATTTACTGCGATCAGCAAATAAGCCGATCTGTTTTTAAAATGAAGCATCGCAGTATGTCACAGTACTGCGATGTATTGGAACTTCGGTGCGGAGGAACCCTATGGACTGGTATCCGTTATGGAACAGCATAAGAATAGCCGCGATTTCCTGTATCATTGTTTTTTTTCTGGGCATCTGGCTTGCTTTTTATGTGGCAAAGGCTCCGCGCATCCTGAAAGGGATTCTGGATGTATTCCTGACGCTTCCGCTGGTCCTTCCTCCTACGGTATGCGGCTGGTTCCTTCTGGTGATCTTCGGTCTGAACCATCCGATCGGACAATTTCTGCAGCGATACGGATTTCAGTTTGTCATGCGCTGGCCGGGCGGTGTTCTGGCTGCGGCGGTGGTTTCTTTTCCTCTGATGTACCGGACGGCAAGAGGAGCCTTTGAAAGCTTTGACGAAACCCTTTCCTGGTCCGGAAAAACGCTGGGTCTTTCCAATCCTTTTATTTTCTGGCGGATAGAAATGCCGTACTGCCGGCAGGGCATTCTGGCCGGGACCGTGCTGGCTTTTGCCCGTGCGCTGGGAGAATACGGCGCCACCAGCATGCTGATCGGATATACGCCGGGGAAAACGGCAACCATCTCCACGACCGTGTATCAGCTTTGGAGGACCAATGACAATGCGGGCGCCCTGAAATGGGTGCTTGTAAACATGGCGATCAGCACCGTGGTGCTTCTTGCCATAAACCTGCTGGAAAACGGGCAGAGAGAAGGTGTCCGTGAGCATTGAGGTCAACATCAAAAAGCATATCGGGAAATTTTTCCTGCAGGTGGACCTCAGATCGGAAGGCGGCATCACAGGTCTCCTCGGGGCGTCCGGATGCGGAAAGAGCATGACGCTGAAATGTATTTCCGGCATCATCAAACCGGATGAGGGAAAGATAGTCCTGAATGGCCGGACTGTTTTTGACAGTGAGAAGAAGATCAATCTGCCGCCGCAGAAACGTCATGCAGGATTCCTGTTTCAGAACTATGCGCTTTTTCCGAACATGACGGTGGAGCAGAATATTTCCTGCGGACTTCCCGACGAAAAAGACGGTGAAAAGAAACAGAATGCTGTCAGGGAGGTTATCTGTGCCATGCAGCTTACCGGTCTGGAAAAACGGAAACCTTTCCAGCTTTCCGGCGGGCAGCAGCAGAGGGCGGCACTTGCCAGGATCCTGGTGGGGAAACCGGACGTGCTTCTTCTGGACGAACCTTTTTCTGCGCTGGATGCTTTCCTGAGAGAACAGATGATCACCGAATTGAAAAATGTCCTGGCTGATTTCGGGAAGGACTCCATTATTGTAACGCACAACAGGGATGAGGCTTACGAGCTCTGCACGGATCTCGCGGTCATGAACAACGGGAGGCTGGCGGAAAAAGGGAAAACAAAAGAGGTTTTTGATTATCCTGCAACAAAAACCGGTGCCGTACTTACCGGTTGCAAGAATATTGTCCGTGCGGTAAAATGCGGGAAAATGGAAGTGCAGGTGCCGGAATGGAACGTGCGGTTTGATGTGGGGCGTCCGGTAGAGGATACGGTTTCGATGATAGGCATCCGTGCGCATTATTTTTATCCGGACATGGCGGAAAATGCAGAAAAGATAACCGTACTGGAGCAGATCGAGGAACCCTTTGCATGGATCATCCGGTTCCGTTTTGAAAATCAGGATCAGGAGAGCGATCCGGTCTGGTGGCGGGTTTCCAAGGAAAAGTATGATCCGGATCATCCGGTAAGGGCTCTCGGTATTTCTCCGGCAGACATTATGCTGCTAAGAGAGGAGTAGAAATGTCAAGAATAGAAAATGATGTATATGTAAATGACAAATATCTGAACCTGGACCGGGAGAATAAGATCAAACCCATGCTCAGGCTGACACTGAAAAAAGAAGAAAAGTTTTTTGGTCCCGGGGTGGCAACGCTCCTGCATCTTGTGGATGAAAAAGGCTCTATTCAGTCTGCCTGTTCCACCATGCAGATGTCTTACTCCAAAGCATGGAAAATATTAAAGCGCGCGGAAAAGGAACTTTCTTTCCCGCTCCTCAATTCCCAAAACGGGGGCAATAACGGCGGAACCAGCAAGCTGACGCCCCGGGGCAGAGATTTTCTGAGGCGGTATGACAGTGTCAGCGAAGAAATAAGAAAATATGCAGAGGTTGTTTTTGACAGATGTTTTTCGGGAGAAGAAAATGGACAATCTGGAACTGATCCGGATAGGAACGGATAAACTGAACGGAGGAACGGAACTGGAACTGGTACGGATCATTTCCTCCAGCGGTTCCACGCCGCGGGGCAGCGATGCCTTTATGCTGATGGACCGGGATGCCTGCGTGGGCGGAACAGTAGGCGGCGGTTCCGTGGAATTTCATGCGCAGGAGGATGCAAAAAATTTTCTGAAAAAAAAGCAGGATGCGGAAAAAGCCTACAATCTGAGCCGGAACGCCGCGGCGGATATCGGAATGATCTGCGGCGGGAATGTGAACCTTTCTTTTTCATATCTTTCCGGAGAAGAGGGAAAACAGATCCTGTACGAATTGGGAATGGAAATGAAAAAGATGCGTCCTTTTGTCTGGATTTTCGGCGGAGGCCATGTATCCGTATGCACGGCACAAATCCTTTTATGGATCGGGTTTGATGTAGCGGTCTATGATGACAGGGAGGAATTTGCAAATCCCGCACGGTTTCCGGATGTCAAAAAGGTAGTCTGCGCTTCCTATGAAGAACTTGGAAAATTTGCGGACATCAAAGACGGAGACTATGTGGTCATTATGACGCGCGGGCATATCTGTGATTATGAGGTCCAAAAGTACGCTCTCGGGACAAGGGCTTCCTACATCGGCGTGATCGGTTCCCATGCAAAGCTTGCGGAAGTCTCACGGAAACTTTTAAAAGACGGGATACCCGTGGAAAAAATAGCAGCCTGTTATGCACCGATCGGAATCCAGATCGGGGCGGAGACGCCGGAGGAAATTGCGGTTTCGATTGCATCCGAAATGATTCTGGCGCGGGCGCGCAGGGAGAAAAGAAGAAAGGTTACGGAAGGAAAAGTGATCGATTACCGGTAGAGACGGGAGGCTTGAATGGCATACGTGATCTGTGCCGCAGGGGCGGGTGGAAAAACGACCTTTCTTACGGAAACCGGAAAACGGTTTGTATCGGAAGGAAAAACGGTTGCAATGACTACCACAACTCATATCTGGGACCCGAAGACGGATGCGCAAAACGGCATCCGTTTTTTCGGCACGCCGACGGAAGAGGGGAAACTTGCGGCACCCTCTGCAGAGCTCTATCGGGAGATCTGCAGGAACTATGATATTGTCCTCGTGGAAGGGGACGGTTCGCACAGTATGCCGTTGAAAATCCCGAAAGAGGGGGAACCGGTCATTCCGGAAAATACGGATGAGATCGTTGTGATCATGGGAAAGCATGCAATCGGCAGAACTGTCCGGACTGTATGCCAGAGATTTGAGTCCGTTCCGGAAGAGGACAGACTTTGCGCGGGGGATACCGTTGTAACGGAAGATCTGATGAGAGAGATCGCGGAACGCTATTATCTCGTTCCGCTTTCCGTAAAATTTCCGAAGGTAAAGATCCGTTTCCGGCAAAGCGATATGTTTGTGTCGGGGAGGGATGCCGATGTGCACAGAATGACGCTGGTCCTTCTTGCATCCGGGTTCGGGAAACGGTTCGGCAGAAATAAGCTCGCGGAAATGTATAACGGAAAGAAAATGTATGAATGGACGTTGGACAGGCTTCTGTCCGCATCAAAGAAAATGCCGTGCGAGACCGATGTCCTGGTCGTTACGCAGTATCGGGAGATCATGGAGGAAATAAACGGCAGGAAGACCTGTCATCTCCATGCTGTCATGAATACGGAAGCAGAAGAAGGGATATCCGCATCTCTCCGGATCGGAACCAAAGAGGCTTTGCGGAACGGTTCGGAGGCTGCCGTTTTTTTTGCGGCGGATATGCCTGATCTTCCGGAGGAAGACATCCGGTATTTTCTGAAGCAGTTTCTTTATTCCGGCAAAACTGTTTCCTGCATGGCCAGGGAAGAAGCCGATAGAGAGGTACCCGGGAAAAAGAACGTTATCCCGGTGAACCCCGGTGCCTTCCGTTTTCGGGAAGGGATCCCGGAAGAGCTGTTTTCTCTGAGAGGGGACAGAGGCGCCATGAAAGTGATCCGGAATCATCCGGAGGAATGTCATTTTTACCGGATCGAAGCGGAGAAAGTCCGGGATATCGACAGGAGAGAAGATCTTCGTTCATGACAGATCTTTTGCTATTTGCCCGATGATTTTTTCGGAAGGGCTTACAAAACAATGCTTTTCCTCAGGAAGCTATGGACAGCGCCATAACAAATCCCAGAGCCAATGCAACAACTTTTTTCATGATTATTTTCTCCGGGGTTCCTTTTTATGTGGCTGCCGCTATATTTTCTAATGTAGCATTTATTGATATAAATCTGAACTGTTCTGTCATTCCGTTCCTTTTTACATTCTCCTGCTGCTCCGGTCCCTCATGGTTTAACAGAAACAAACAATTTTTTACAAAATCCATTTATATGGATTGACGGATCCATATAAATAATCTATTATAAAAACAAATAAGAACTGAAACGAACAGAAATAAACATAAGGAGAGGAGAAGACGGACAATGCCCCAGTGTGTGGTAATAGCGGATGATTTAACAGGCGCCAATGCAACCGGTGTTCTTTTGAAAAAAATGAATTACCGGACTTATACCCTGATGAATGCGGAACGGCTGGAACTTTCCCTTGTTAACAGCTGTGACTGTGTCATGTATCCTACGGACAGCCGCGGGATAGACCGGCAGGTGGCATATAACCGCGTGCATAATGCGGCAGTCCTTTTAAAAAATGAGGATGTTAAAGTCTACGCGAAACGGATCGACAGCACCCTGCGCGGAAACGTGGGGAGCGAAACGGATGCCCTGCTGGATGTACTGGGACCGGATGTGATCGCTGTATCGGCTCCGTGTTTCCCGGAATCCGGACGGATTGTTGTGGGCGGATATCTCCTGGTAAAAGGACTTCCCCTTCACAAAACGGAAGCGGCACTGGATCCGAAGTGTCCGGTCAGGGTATCGGATGTGGCGGAGATCTTCCGGCAGCAGAGTAAATATAAAGTCGGAAGTGTTTCCCTGAATGATGAAATGGGAGGGAAACACAGACTGGCGGAAAACATGAAGAAGCTGGTTCAGGACGGATGCCGGATCCTTGTCCTGGACTGTGTGACACAGGAGGATCTGGACCTGATCGCGGATGCCCTCATCACATCAAAACTGAAATTTGTCACAGTGGATCCCGGTGTTTTTACGGCAACCGTAACCAGAAAGCTGGTCGTACCTCCGGAGAAAAAGACAAAAACGAAAATCCTTGCGATGGTCGGTTCCGTAAATCCCGTGACAAAGCAGCAGATCGAGGAACTCTGGCTAACCCAGCGCACGGCTTTCAATGTATTTATCCAGACCGAAAAACTTCCGGGAGAAGATTCTGTGAGGGATGCCGAAATTACGAGGGTGGTTTCGGAAATACGGGAAGCCGCAAAAACGCATGATATCCTGACGGCGGTCGGGAACGGGATCTATGCCGAAAACAGAATCGATTTTTCAAAATACGGGGGAAACAATCCGGAAAATACGGATCGGATGACGGGACGGATCAATGATGCATTTGCGGAGATTGCGTATCGTATTTTGAAAGAGAATCCGGAATTCAAGGGGCTTTACAGCAGCGGCGGAGACATCACACAGGCGATTTTTCGGCGCTTTCACACAGCCGGATTATGTCTTTTGGATGAAGTGCTTCCGCTGGCGGCTTACGGAAAGATGATCAGGGGTGATTTCCCTGATCTGGACGTCATAACAAAAGGAGGGATGGTGGGAGAAAAAAATGCCGCGAACAAATGCATTACTTATTTGAAGGAACAGTTATTCATGTAATTTAAGGAGGAAAACAAATTTGAAGAAACCAATGATTGCCGTTACCATGGGGGATCCGGCAGGGGTGGGCCCTGAGATCGTTGTCCGTTCTCTGACGGATCCAAATGTTCCGGCAAAGGCAGACTGCATTGTAACGGGAGATAAAACAATTCTTGAAAGGGCAGTCGGGATCACAAAGGCGGAGCTTAGGATCAACTGCATAAAAGATCCGGCGGAAGGTGATTACAGGCCCGGGATCCTGAATCTGATCAGCCTGGATAACGTGGATATGCAGACATTCGCGTACGGCAGAGTGAGCGGAATGTGCGGGAAAGCTGCTTACGGGTACATTGCGGAAGCCATCCGGCTTGCCAACGCCCGGAAGGTAGACGCCGTGGCAACGGCACCGATCAACAAGGAATCCCTGCATGCCGGAAATGTTCCCTACATCGGCCATACGGAGATTTTCGGTGCGCTTACATCCACGCCGGATCCGCTTACCATGTTCGAAACAAACGGCCTTAGAGTTTTCTTCCTGACACGTCACGTTTCCCTGCGGAAAATGCTGGATATGATCACAAAGGACAGGATTGAAGATTACATCGTGCGCTGTCTCGAAGCATTGGGAAAACTCGGGGTAAAGGAAGGAACCATGGCGGTCGCGGGATTAAACCCGCACTGCGGAGAACACGGTCTTTTCGGGGATGAGGAAACAAAAGAAATTATACCTGCGGTGGAGGAAATGCAGCGGAAAGGCTATCCGGTCGCAGGGCCGATCGGCGCGGATTCTGTTTTTCATCAGGCGGCGCTCGGAAAATTCAACAGTGTGCTTTCTTTGTATCATGATCAGGGACATATCGCTACAAAAACGCTCGACTTTGACAAAACGATCGCCATCACGAACGGGATGCCGATTTTAAGGACATCCGTGGATCACGGGACAGCTTTTGATATTGCGGGAACCGGGACGGCGGGTTCTGTGAGCATGTCGGAGGCAATCCTTCTGGCGGCGAAATATGCGCCGTTTTTCCACAAAACGTAACTGAAAACTTTTTATCATGAAAGAAGGGGGACAAAAGCATGGTTGGAGGCTTGGATGGTCAAAGAATGGTAATTGCTCTTTTGATCGGTATTGTTGTTTTGATTCTTCTGGTTCTGAAAACAAAGATTCATGCGTTTGTAGCACTTATTTTTTCTGCAGTTCTGATCGGACTGATAGGCGGAATGCCGATCATCAATACAAAACTGGATGACGGAACGGCATTTGGCATTATCAATTCCATTACAAAGGGTTTTGGAAATACACTGGGATCGATCGGCATCATCATCGGTTTCGGCGTCATGATGGGACAGATTTTTGAAGTAACGGGAGCTGCAAAGAGAATGGCGCTTACCTTCCTCAGAGTATTTGGAAAGAACCGGGAAGAAGAAGCACTTGCAGCAACGGGATTCGTGGTTTCCATTCCGATTTTCTGCGATTCCGGGTTCATTATCCTTGCTCCGATCGCAAAGGCGATTTCAAAGGCAACCAAGAAATCCGTGATCTCTCTGGGAATTGCTCTGGCAGGCGGACTTGTGATCACGCATTCCCTGGTCCCTCCGACACCCGGTCCTCTGGGAGTCTGCGGCCTTTACGGGATTGATGTGGGAAAATTCATACTGATCGGAATCGTTCTTTCCATACCGATGGCCATAGCCTGTACGGCATATGCCCGATACATCGGAAAAAAGATCTATCAGATTCCGGATGAAAATGAAGAGAGCGGATTCAAAAGAATGCCTTATCAGAAACCGGACTATTCCGGGGAAGCAGAGATCGCATCCGAAAAGCTGCCGGGAACTTTTATTTCTTTCTTTCCGATCCTTCTTCCGATCGTTCTTATCCTGGTCGCGACCATCACGAGCGCGTTAAAACTGACCAGCGGCGGCATGGCTGTTTTCCAGTTTATCGGTTCTCCGATTGTTGCGGTAGGTCTGGGCCTGATTTTTGCTGTTCTGGTTCTCGGAAAGGATCTTACACGGGAGCAGGCTCTTAAGCAAATGGAAAAAGGAATGGCTTCGGCGGGGATCATCATGCTGGTAACCGGCGGCGGCGGAGCATTGGGGCAGATCATCAAGGACTCCGGACTCGGCAGCTATATTGCACAGGGGCTTGTAGGATCCGGACTTCCGATCGTGCTTCTTCCGTTTTTAATTGCAACATTGATCCGTTTTATCCAGGGATCTGGAACGGTGGCAATGACAACAGCAGCCAGCATCACGGCGGCAATCGTTGCCGAAGCCGGGGGGAATCTCTATATGGCAGGTCTTGCCTGCTGCGTTGGATCTCTGTTCTTCAGCTATTTCAATGATTCCTATTTCTGGGTCGTAAACCGTACGCTGGGTGTCAGCGATACCAGGGAACAGATCAGAGCCTATTCCATTACCTCGACAATAGCCTGGGCGGTAGGATTTGTGGAAATAATGATCTTGAGTATTTTCTTCCATTGACAAGGGTGTATAGTAGATACGGGAGATAAATACCATGTTGACTGCAGAGCGGCAGTTTGAAATTCTGAATACGATTCGTAACAGCGGCAAGGCGGAAGTGGATTCTCTGGCTGAAGAACTCGGTGTCAGTACCATGACCATACGCCGTGATCTGAAGAAGCTTCAGGAAAACGGGATGATCGAGAGATGCCACGGGGGAGCTGTCAGAAAAACGGAAGCGGCCTATGATGACAAGAGCGATAAGAATCATGAGGAAAAAGTAAAGATAGCAGAACAGTGTGCCCGGTTTGTACATGAAGGAACCGCGGTTTATCTGGATGCGGGGACCACAACATATGAAATCGCAAAATGCATCATGGAGATGCCGGGGCTGACGGTTGTTACCAATGATCTGGAAATTGCCGTGCTTCTTCGGAAAGGAAAATGCGAGCTGATCATCTGCGGCGGGACGGTTCAGAAATCAACCCTCAGCATTCTGGGATACTATGCAACGCAGATGATGCAGGATTTTCGGTTTGATACGGGGTTCTTCGGGGCGGCAAACATAAACCGGGATTTTCAGGTCATGACGCCGACAATTGAAAAAGCATTCCTGAAGCGTCTTATCTTGAAGCAGTGCCGGGAATCCTATCTTGTGGCAGACAGTTCCAAATTCAATCTGGAGGGTTTGAACCGGATCAATACACTGTCGGAGTATACAGCGGTTGTTACCGATCATGTTTTTCGGAAAGAAGAAAAAAAACTGCTGAAGGAACAAGGGGCAAGAATTGTGACGGTATGAAAGAACTTTTACTGTTTTTCTCCCTTATTCACATCAATATAACTGTATAAAGTGAATTTGCTGATTCCGAAATAACTGGAAACCTTGTCTCCGGACTTGGTGATGAGAAACGCACCGGAATCGTTCAGATACTGAATGGCTTTCACTTTTTCATCTTTGGTCATGAGGGCCGGCTGCTTGCCGATTAAGGATACGCTCTGTTCGATCAGATTATCCAGGAGGTCATTTACCGTAATGGGGATATCCGGTGCCTGTTTGGAAGCAGAGTCCTCAATTGCAATGAGTCCCTTCAGCCCGTCATCAATATTGACAATATTGGTGATATCATAATTGATCCCGAAGAGATACCGGAAAGAGCCGCTCTGATCCTTCAGAAAAATAGAAGAGGATTTCAGGATTCTGCCTTCCTTGGTACGGGTCATGTAACAGAGATGATCGGAAATGATCTCTCCGTTTTTCAGAGACTCCATGGTTTTCAAAACAACCTTTGACGGACCGTCGCCTTTTTTCCGGCCGGAGACCTGTCCGTTCTGCAGATAGACGATCGTGTGTTCCAGATCGGCGGCTGTAAGATCGTGGATTACGATTTCACAGCAGGAACCGAACTGATGGGCAAGTCCGTGAGCGACGATAATGAGATTCTCCAGAGTAATGTCTTCTTTGTTTTTCATCTGTATCCCCCCGTGGAAAAGAATAAAGATACCTTATTCCCGCCGACAGGAAAGCCTGCGCGGGAAAAGGATCTTTGACACTGATATCATATCATATTTTAAAAAATAAAAGAATGCAGCAGCAAATTTTTTTGCCGCCGCATCCGGAATGATCTCTGAAAACGGAAGAGCGGATCTATCTTACCCCGCCTTCCCATTCGATGCTCTTGTAGCGGTCGGGATCCGTATCCCCTTCGGTGGAGAAGCAGAGTACCCTGGCGTTTCTGTCCAGTTTCAGCTCCTTCCGCAATTCTTTGTAGGAATCCTGGATCATGATCGTAGCGAGAGCACCAAATCCTGCGGCACCGGATTCACCGGATGTGATCGGCAGATCGCCGCGGAGACTGGCTCCCAGCATACGCATGCCTCTTATGGCAGCGGAATCCTCAGCGGCAATAAAACAGGAAACATGATTTTTCAGGATATCCCAGGAAAGGATATTCGGTTCTCCGCAGCAGAGCCCGGCCATGATGGTGGGCATATCGCCGTCTATTTTTCTCGGACTGCCGTCCCCGGCAACCGCTCCCGCGTAAAGGCATGCCGCCGCGGCGGCTTCCACCACAATGATGGTCGGCGGATCAACGGGATACCGGTTGACAAAATATCCGGTCACGGCTCCTGCCAGAGAGCCTACGCCTGCCTGAACAAAAACATGGGTCGGCTTTTCGCCGTACTGTTCATCTGCTTCGGAAGCCATGGTCCCGTAACCTTCCATGATCCAGGAAGGGATTTTTTCATATCCTTCCCAGGCTGTATCCTGAATGACGACGCCGTGCTGGGTCTTGGAGGCCATGTCGGCGGCCATGCGGACGCAGTCATCATAGTTTACGTCTTCGATTGTTACATTCCCGCCTTCTTTTTTAATGTTTTCATACCGGTTCAGGGTGCTTCCCTTCGGCATCAGGATAACGGATTTCTGGCCGAGTTTATTGGCGGCCCAGGCAACGCCGCGGCCGTGGTTCCCGTCGGTTGCCGAGAAAAAGGTTGCTTTCCCGAATTCATTTTCCAGTTCGGGAGAAGAGAGCGTTGAAAAAGGAAGATCCGAAATATCTCTGCCGGTTTCTTCCGCGATAAAACGGGCCATGGCGTAGGACCCGCCCAGCACCTTGAATGAATTCAGACCGAAACGGTAAGACTCATCTTTTACCTTTATATTTCCCAGACCGAGATAATCTGCCATCCTGCCGAGTTCGATCAGCGGGGTAACGGAATATTGCGGAAAACTTTTATGGAAGGTACGTGCTTTTTTTACTTCTTCGAGGGACATGATGGGCAGATTGACATCTGCTGTTTTGGGCATCCGGTTGATGCAGAATTTTAATTCCTGAGTCATTTGATTTTTTATCCTCCTGACCGGTTGTATGATTTGCGCTGTCTGAAATGATATCACAAAAAAATTTGTTATTCAACAAAAAAATTGGTAAAAAGAACCCGGCTGTCTGTAAAAAGGCGGCCGGGTCTGCAGAAAAGGTATGTTTCAGTCAACGCCGATCATGACGGAGGTGGACTTGATTACGGCATAGGCTTTCATGCCGGGTTTCAGTCCCAGTTCCCGAATGGCGTTCATGGAAATGGTGGAGCTGATCTTAACCCCGTTTGCATCCAGATGTACAATTCCGTTAACAGCCCCCTCTTCGATGTCGGTAATGGTTCCCGCAATCTGATTTCTTGCACTCAATTTCATGGTATTTTCTCCTTCCTTGCAGATGAATTGCCCAAATTCGTGTTTTATACTTCAAGTTCCGTAAACGCAAACTTCTTTACATCAAACAGGCCGCGGTCGGTAAGCTTCAGATCCGGGATCACGATCAGAGCCATAAAGCAAAGTGTCATGAGCGGATCGATATCGCGGTTTACGCCGAGTTCATTAAAAGCGGTATCATGAAGGGCCCTCAGATGCTCCGCCACCCATTCCCCGCTTTGATCGCTCATCAGGCCTGCAACCGGAAGCGGAAGACTGCCTATGGTTTTTCCGCCTTTTACGATTACGAAACCGCCCTCCTGATCGATCAGCGTATGCACCGCACAGTACATTTCTTCATTGCTGACACCGACGCAGATAATGTTGTGGGAATCGTGGGAAACGGAAAGAGCGACCGCTCCGTCCCGGATTCCGTAGTTTTTCAGCAGGCCGAGACCGATATGGCCGGTATTGTGGTGACGTTCCAGCACCGCCATTTTTACAACATCCTTACCGGGTTCAAAAATAAAATCTCCGTCATCGCCAAGTTTAACATCCACATGGGCTTCCTTTGTGGTAACGCCGCCCGGGATGATTTCGATTGCCTTTACGTGCGGACTCTTCAGATGCAGTTTCAGATTGCCCAGGGTGAAGTTCTTTACATGCATGGAACCGCGTACGTTCGTAATGGCGGCTTTCTGATAGGGAAGAAGGTAGTGCCCGTTTTCCGCAACTTTCTTTCCTTCAATGTAAACGGTCTGGGCATGGAAGTCCTTTAAGTTGTCAAAGAGAACAATGTCGGCCCGCATGCCCGGAGCAAGGCCTCCCCGGTCGGTCAGCTGGTAGCATTCGGCGGCATTCAGGGTAGCCATGCAGATGGCTCTTACCGGGTCGATGCCGGCGCTTACCAGTTTCCGCAGATGGCTGTCCACATGTCCTTCGCTCAGGATGGTCTCCGCCTGTCTGTCATCGGAGCAGAGAAGACAGCGGCGGTAATTGTGGTCGGTGATGCCGGGAATCAGTTTTTCAAGATCATGACAGGAACTGCCGTCCCGCAGTTGGACGTACATGCCGCGTTCTATCCGTTCCTTCATTTCTTCCAGCGTGCTGCATTCGTGATCGGTTTTTATGCCTGCCGCCGCGTATGCGTTCAGCGCATCCCCGAGGAGACCGGGAGAGTGGCCGTCGATTACCTTGTGCATGCTGTGGGCGACCAGGATCTTATTCAGATCTTCTTCATTGCCGTTTATCACCCCCGGATAATTCATGAATTCTCCGAGACCCGGAACATGTCTGTCCGCCATGGGCCACTGCAGGTCAAAGGCGTTGACAACGCTGCCGGAGTCTTCAAAAGGAGTGGCGGGAACACAGGAAGGCATCATGTAGCGGACGGAAAGCTCGGTCTTTTCCGCAGCGCGTATCATGTAATTGAACCCTTCCAGCCCGCAGACGTTTACAATCTCATGCGGATCCGCGATCACGGTCGTAGTCCCCCGGGGGACCACCATACGGCCGAACTCCTCCGGCGTGGTACAGCTGGATTCGATGTGGATGTGAGCATCTATGAGGCCGGGGACCGCGCTCATCCCTCTGCCGTCCGTTTCCTCCATGCCCTTGTAGTCTTCTCCGAAACCGCAGATGATCCCGTCGATCACGGCAATGGCATCGGTCCGGATGCTGCCGGAATAAACATCCACCACTTTTACATTCCGGATGACAAGGTCGGCCGGAATCCGGTGCATGCCCGCATCGACCAGGCGTTTTAACTGCTTCTTATCAATATGATCCATAGTTGTCCTTTCGCCGGTAAAGCCTGTGTTCGGAAAGGTGTAATTTCCTTTCCGGTATTATGCTTATTCTACACCAGGAAAAAGAGCGAAACAATATGCCGGGTGCAAAGTTCACAAATTTTTTAATATTGTATAAAAATTTTTATGATTTTTTATTGCAAAGGGTTTTGCCAGGTGATAAACTTAAAAAAGAATGAGTAAAAACAGACCTTGCAATCAATCTTTCACAGGATAAGGAGGACGGCATATGCTTTTAATCGGGAACGGAAGAATGGTGACAAGAGACGCCAAAAAACCATTTTATGAGAACGGCGCGGTTCTGATCGACGGAACGGATATCAGGGAAGCCGGCGATTATACCGCCATGAAGAAAAAATATCCGAAGGCCGAATTTCTGGACGCAAAGGGCGGGGTGATCATGCCTGCTTTTATCAACTGTCATGAGCACATTTATTCCGCCATGGCAAGAGGGCTTGCCATCAGGGGATACAATCCGCAGGGCTTTCTGGACATCCTGGACGGGATGTGGTGGACCATAGACCGGAATCTGGATAACGAGAACACCTATCTTTCCGCCAGGTCCACTTATATGGACTGCATTAAAAACGGCTGTACCACGGTATTCGATCATCACGCAAGCTACGGGGAGATCAAAGGCTCTCTTTTTGCGATCGAAAGAGCCGCAAGGGAACTCGGCGTAAGAAGCTGTCTGTGCTATGAAATTTCCGACCGGGACGGGATGCCGAAATCCAGAGCGGCCGTACGGGAAAATGTGGAATTCATCAAACACGCAAAGGAAGATCCTACGGACATGATCGCGGGCATGATGGGCGTGCATGCGCAGTTTACGGTTTCCGACAAGACCTTTGCTCTCTGCCGGGAGGAAATCCCCGAGGGGACAGGGTATCATATCCATGTTGCGGAGGGAATCCTTGATCTTGAACGCTGCCTGAAAGACCATGGGAAACGGATCGTGGACCGTCTGTATGACTGGGATGTTCTCGGCCCCAAGACCCTGCTTGCGCACTGCATCTACATCAACCCGCATGAAATGGACCTGATCAAAGCTACGGATACCATGGTGGTCCACAACCCTGAGTCGAATATGGGAAATGCCTGCGGCTGTCCGCCGACCATGGAACTGGTCCACAGAGGAATTCTGACGGGACTCGGCACAGACGGCTATACCCATGACATGACGGAGAGCTACAAAGTCGCGAATATCCTGCATAAGCATCATCTGTGCGATCCGAACGCGGCGTGGGGGGAAGTCCCCGAAATGCTTTTCACCAACAATGCAAAAATTGCGGGACGGTATTTCAAACGACCGCTCGGCGTTTTAAAGAAGGGGGCGGCGGGAGATGTGATCGTTACCGATTATATCCCGAATGCGCCCATGACAAAAGACAACATCAACAGCCATATCCTGTTCGGCATGAGCGGGAAGAGCGTTACGGATACGGTCGGAAACGGAAAAATCCTGATGAAGGACAGAGTCCTTACGGGTGTTGACGAAGAAAAGGAATGGGAAGCAATCCGCAGGGGCGCAAAGAGACTCGCAGACAAAATCAATTCCAGATAAAAAAGGAGACTATCATGGGAGACAGAATGACACCGATCCCGTTTGATCATCTGATGACGTGGATCCTGAATGAGCACAGACAGGGAAGCTGTTTCGGCCTTCATCGCTGCTATCGGGCAGATCCCTCCAGGGTCTATGAAATATTCGGCAGGAAACTGGAAACACCCATCGGCCCGGCAGCGGGCCCGCATACGCAGCTTGCACAGAACATCATTGCGGCCTATGTGGGAGGCGCGAGATTCTTTGAACTGAAAACCGTACAGAAGATAGACGGGGAAGATCTGCCGGTTTCCAAACCCTGTATTCTTGCGGATGACGAGGGCTATAACTGTGAATGGTCCACGGAACTTACCGTACCGCAGGCTTTTAATGAATATGTGAAAGCCTGGTTCGCCCTTAAGGTGATCGCACGGGAATGGGGACTCGGTTCTTCGACCGGCTTCCAGTTCAACATGTCGGTCGGCTATGATCTGGAAGGGATCAGGACACCGAAGATAAACAGTTTTATAGACGGCATGATCAATGCAGCGGATACGCCTGTTTTTCAGGAGTGCAGGAACTGGCTCTTAAACCATACGGATCTTTTCCAGCAGGTGAACAAAGACTATATTGAACAGATCAATGCGGATATCTGCAATTCCGTAACGATCTCCACGCTCCACGGCTGTCCGCCGGAAGAAATCGAATCCATTGCGGCCTATCTTCTTACTAAGAAAAAGATCCACACCTTCATCAAATGCAACCCGACGCTTCTCGGTTACGATTATGCGCGGAAGACACTTGATGAAATGGGCTATGATTACGTTGCTTTTACCGATGTGCATTTCAAGGGAGATCTGCAGTATAAGGACGCGGTGCCCATGCTTTTGAGGCTGCAGGAACTGGCTTCCTCCGAACATCTGGAGTTCGGTGTCAAGCTGACCAACACCTTCCCGGTGGATGTGAAGAATAAGGAACTGCCGAGCGAGGAAATGTATATGTCCGGCAAGGCCCTTTATCCGCTCTCCATGGAAGTGGCGGCGAGACTGTCCCGTGATTTCCAGGGGAAACTCCGTATTTCCTATTCCGGAGGCTGCGATTATTTTAATGTCAAATATGTGATCGATGCAGGCATCTGGCCGGTCACGGTCGCCACCACGCTGTTAAAGGCGGGCGGATACACGAGACTTGTCCAGATGGCGGATATGCTGATGAAGGAAGAACCGAAGCCGTTCACCGGCGTGGATCCGTATCTGGTCGGAAAACTGTCACAGGATGCAAAAAGAGATCCGCATCACATCAAACCGGTCAAGCCTCTTGCACCGAGAAAAAACAACCGGCAGGTACCGCTCACGGACTGCTTTCTTTCCCCGTGTACGGAAAAATGCCCCATCCATCAGGATATCATGACCTACGGACGTTACTGCATTTACAAACAGTATGACGAGGCGTTCCGCGTGATCATCGACAAGAACCCGCTCCCGTTTATTACGGGAAATATCTGTAACCATGCCTGCCAGTCCGTCTGCACCAGGAATTATTACGAGACCCCGGTTCAGATCCGGGAGAACAAGCTTCTTGCCGCACGGAACGGGTATGACAAGATCGTAAAGGAAATAAAACCAGGCACGCCTGTCGGCAAAAAAGCAATCGTAATCGGTGCGGGTCCGGCCGGGATTTCCGCGGCATATTTTCTCGGAAAAGAAGGATATGAGGTTACGGTTTTCGATGAGAATCAAAAAGCGGGCGGCGTTGTGGCCAACATCATCCCGGGCTTCCGGATTTCCGATGAAGATATCGAAAAAGATGTTTCTCTTGCAAAAGCGGCCGGCGCAAAGTTTGTTTCTGGTTCCCGCGTGGACGATGTGAAGAAGCGGATGGCGGAGGAGAAGGCGGACTATGCGATCCTCTGTATAGGCGCTCACAGGGATCTGCCGCTGAAACTGGAGGAAGGGACTGCTCTGAATGCACTGGAGTTCTTACAGGAGAATAAGGAAAACGGAGGTACTTCGGATCTCGGGGAAAATGTGGTCGTGATCGGCGGCGGGAATACCGCCATGGATACGGCACGTGCGGCAAAGAGGAACAGGGGAGTAAAGAATGCCTATCTGGTTTACCGGCGGAACCGCAGATATATGCCGGCAGATGAAGAAGAACTTCAGATGGCTCTGGACGACGGCGTTATTTTCAAAGAGCTTTTGTCTCCGGTCACCTTCAAGGACGGAAAGCTTCTCTGCAGGGTGATGAAGCTGGGCGATGCGGACTCTTCCGGCAGGCGGAGCGTGGTGGAAACGGATGAGACCGCGGAAGTTTTGGCAGATACCGTGATCGCTTCGATCGGTGAGAAAATAGACAGTTCCTTCTATACAAAGAACGGGATAGAGGTGACGGACAAGGGGTTCCCGAAAGTGAATCCGGAAACCAACGAGACGAACCTGAAAAATGTGTTCGCGGCAGGGGACGGCGCATTCGGCGCGTCGGTCGCAGTGAAGGCGATCGCGGACGCAAAGAGGGCGGCGGAAGCGATCTGCGGACATAAGATAGGAATGGACCGCGCATCGGATACCACGGAAGACCTGGTCTACGGAAAGAAGGGCGTTCTCAGAGAACCGGAAACGGATCATAATCAAAGCGACAGCCGCTGCCTTACCTGCGACTATATCTGTGAGAACTGCACGGATGTATGTCCGAACCGGGCCAATATCGCCCTCAGGGTCCCCGGTGCAAAAATGCACCAGATCCTCCATGTGGACTATATGTGCAACGAGTGCGGCAACTGCGAGCATTTCTGTCCGTGGGAGTCAGCACCGTACAAGGATAAGTTCACGCTTTTTGCCAATGAAAAAGATATGGAGAATTCCAGGAACGACGGATTTGTGTTTACCGGAGAGGACGGAAAATCCAAAGTCCGCCTCGGAAGCATGGATCTCGATTACAAAGTCGGAGGGGTGCCCGGAAATGTGGGACAGGATCTTGCCGCCCTGATCGACGCTGTATGGAGAGATTATCATTATCTGATCCTTTGATTTATTTCAAAACAGTGAACCGGAAACGGTTCACTGTTCTGAAATATGCGGTATAATTCAGAAAAAGAAACGATGAGGAAAAACCGCCATGCCAGCAGCCCGAAAAACTCCTTGTGTCATTTTCACATTTTCCAGTACGACGGAAGCCATTCATATGGAAAAAGCCGCGCATAAGTGGAAATATGCGGGACGTATGATTCCGGTCCCGAGCGAGATCGACGCGCAGTGCGGGCTGGCATGGATGGCACCTGTCGGAAAGAAAAACGGTCTGATCCGGATGGCGGAACAGATGAAAATCAATGTGGAGGGAATCTATGAAGGGGAATGGTAATTCATTTCTGATCAAGAACGGAACACTTGTGTTTTCAAACGGAAGTAAAAAAGCGGATATCCTGACGGAAGGCGAAAAGATCAAACGGATCGGAGAAAATCTTTCCGCACCACAAGCGGAGGAAATCGATGCGTCCGGGAAACTGATCTTTCCCGGTTTCATTGATGCGCATACGCATTTCGATCTTCATGTAGCGGGAACGGTTACGGCGGATGATTTTTATTCAGGAACCAAAGCGGCTGTATCAGGCGGAACCACGACCATCATCGATTTCGGCACGGCCTATCCGGGAGAGACCTTAAAAGAGGGGCTCTCCAACTGGATGGAGAAAGCTTCCGTCGGATGTTCCTGTGATTACGGGATCCATCAGACCATCACGGAATGGAATCCGTCCATTTCAAAAGAGTGTCAGGATATGATGGACATGGGCGTTTCTACCTTTAAGATCTACATGACCTATGACACGAGGCTGGACGACAAAACCATTCTGGAGGTGCTGCAGCGGTTAAAGGAAGTCGGAGGGATTACCGGATGCCACTGTGAGAATACGGGTATGATAGAAGCCCTGCAGGAGGAATATGCTTCCGATGACAGAAAAACAAAAGTCAGCTCGCATTATCTGACAAGACCGGCAGCGGCGGAGGCGGAGGCCATCAACCGTCTGTGCCACCTGGCGGAAGTCGCGGATACGCCGGTCATTGACGTACACCTTACCTGCGAAGAAGGTCTTGAAGAAATCCGCGCGGCAAGAGGGCGCGGTCAGAAGGTTTATGCGGAGACCTGTCCGCAGTATCTTACCATGGACGATTCCCTGTATGAGCTGCCGGGATTTGAAAGCGCAAAGTATGTATGCGCGCCGCCCCTCCGGAAAAAGTCCGATGAAGCTGCACTCTGGAAGGCCATAGCGGACGGAGAAATCCAGACGGTCTCCACCGACCACTGCTCCTTTACCGAAAAGCAGAAAGAACTCGGAAAGGAAGATTTCCGGAAGATCCCGGGCGGTATGCCGGGGGTGGAACTGCGCGGGCGTATCCTCTATTCGGAAGGGGTGGCCAAAGGAAGGATCACGAAAGAAAAGATGTGTGAAGTCTGCGCGGAAAATCCGGCAAAGTTATACGGACTCTTTCCAAGGAAAGGAATATTGGCCGAAGGAAGCGATGCGGATATTGTCATCCTCAATCCGGCGGAATCCGAAACGGTAAGTGCAAAGACACAGGTTTCGCAATGTGATTACGCGCCGCTGGAAGGAAAGATCCTTACCGGTACGATCGAGAGGGTATTTCTGCGCGGAGAGGCGGTCGCAGCAGGCGGCAGGGTCATCCGGGAGAACAGAGGAGAATTTTTAAAACGCGGCAAATCCGATTTGTGATTTTGATTTGTGTTAAAATACGGGACGGGCGAAAGTCCGTCCCGTATTTCAGGAAAGAAGGATAAAGTTATGGACGAATGCTGCCGGCTGACACCGGAAGAAGAAAAACGCATCCTTGATTTTAAACATGAGATGCATGAATACCCGGAACTTTCCCATGAAGAAGTCGAGACCACAAAAAAGATCCGTGCTTTTTTGAAAACGGTTCCGGGGATCGAGTTTATGGATTTACCGGTCAAGACCGGGGTGCTTGCAAGGATACAGGGAGAAAAACCCGGACGGGAGGTCGCTCTCCGCGCGGATATCGATGCAATCCGTCAGACAGAGGAATTTGACAGCCCGTACCGTTCCCGGATACCGGGAGTCATGCACGCATGCGGACATGATTTTCATACGGCATCTCTCCTCGGCGCGGCATTGATCACCGGCAGAAATATCCGTACGATGAAGGGAACCGTGGATTTTCTGTTTCAGCAGGCAGAGGAAACCACAAGCGGCGCAAAGGAAACACTGGACGCGGGACTGCTTTCTGTAATTCATCCCGATTATTTTTTTGCGCTGCATAACCGCCCCGAAGTCGAAACGGGAAAAATAGTCGTAAAGAACGGTGCGCTGATGTCTGCCAAGACAAATTTCGTGATCACGATCCACGGACTCGGGGGGCACGGTTCCATGCCGAACCTCTGCATTGACCCGGTTGTGTGCGCCGCGGCAGTGATCGGATCGCTTCAGACAATCGTAAGCCGGAACATGGATCCTCTGGATGCCGTGGTGCTTTCGGTAGGTTCCATCCACGGCGGCAGCATTGAAAACCTGGTGGTGGATAAAGTTCAGATGACAGCCAGTATCCGCGCATTGAATACTTCCGCTATGAAAAAAGCGGTAGAACGGATGGAAACGATTGTCCGGGAAACCTGCAGCGCTTATGAATGTACCTGCGGGATCGAATACCGGGAAATCCTGCCGCTTTCCTTCAATTCTCCGGAAATGACCGTTCTGGCAAAAAAGGCGGCTGCGGAGGTCGTGGGAGAGGAAAATGTGACCGATGTACCTCCTACGCTTGCCAGCGAAGATTTTTCCATGATCATGGAAAAAGTCCCGTCCTTTCTGTACTGGGTGGGAAGCGGTACACCGGGGGAAGAATGTTTTGCCTGGCACAGTTCCCGCTTCCATGCAGATGAAAAAGGAGTAAAGATCGGTGCGGAGCTTCTGGTACAGTCGGCCGCTGCGGGCATGGAAACCTGAACTGTGATCTCTATCGTGCGGTAAAAGAAAACAAAACGCTCTGTATTGTGAAAACGAAGCATGGTTTCTATAATGGAAATACGATGGAAACATAACGGAAATATACGGCAGCGGAAGCTGCCGTATATTTAACGAAGTACACCCGGAAGATACCATCGGATCGGTTTCTGAAAAATAAAAAAAGAAGGGAAAAAACATGATTAAATTGGATGAACGCGGGAAACAGTGTCCCATTCCCGTAATCGAAACAAAGAAGCAGCTGGAAAAAACAGCGGTAGGGGAAACGGTGCAGGTTCTTGTGGACAACGAGATCGCAAAGGAAAATTTACAGAAATTCGCCGGGCAGAAGAAATTGAAATTTACGGCAAAGAAACTTGCAGAGAACGAATATGAAGCGGAATTTATCATGACAGAAGAGGGAAAGAAAGAACTCGGAACATCAGCAGGGGAAACGGTGCCGGAAGTATGCGGCGTGGTGCCTGCATCGACCCGGAAAGAAAAAACCGTGGTGGTGATCTCTTCCGATTCCATGGGAGAACCGGAGAAGGAACTAGGCGCCATTCTGCTGAAGGGTTTTCTTTTTGCCCTTTCCAGGACAGAAAATATGCCGGAGACCATTCTGTTTTATAACGGCGGCGCAAAGCTTACCTGTGAAGGATCGGAATCCCTGGAGGATCTGAAGGCGCTTCAGGATGCAGGCTGTGAAATACTGACCTGCGGGACCTGTCTCGACTATCAGCACCTGAAGGAGAAACTGAAGGTGGGCGGGGTCACGAACATGTACGACATTACGGAAAAAATGCTGCATGCGGACCGGCTGGTGAGACCCTGATGGAGAACGGAAAAAAATTCTGTACCGGCGGCGGATGCACGGCGAAACTCGGACCGGATATTTTGAAAAGGGTTCTTTCCCGGCTGCCCGGACAGAAGAAGGATCCTTCGCTCCTGGTCGGGTTTGATACCAGTGATGATGCGGCTGTTTACCGGATTTCGGAGGATACGGCGATCGTGCAGACGCTGGACTTTTTCCCGCCTATGGTGGAAGATCCGCATGTGTTCGGGCAGGTGGCGGCGGCAAATGCCCTTTCGGACATCTGGGCCATGGGAGGGAAACCCGTGACTGCGCTGAATATCGTCTGTTTTCCGCAGGAAGAGGATCTGAATATTCTGGGGGAAATATTGGCCGGCGGTCTTGAAAAAGTGCAGGAAGCAGGGGCGAGCCTCTGCGGCGGGCACAGCATAGCCGACAGCGGCGTAAAGTACGGCCTGTCCGTAACAGGGCTGATCAACCCGGAAAAAGTCCTGAAAAATACGGGAGCTGTTCCGGGCGATCATCTGATCCTTACCAAGCCTCTCGGAACGGGAATTGTCTGCACGGCTGACCGTGTAAATGCTGCGGATCCGGAGAGCATGAAAGAAGTGATCCGGTCCATGACCACACTGAATCGGTATGCTGCGGAAGTCTTTTCCCGGTATCCCCTTCATGCCTGTACGGATGTGACGGGTTTCGGCCTCCTGGGGCATCTCGATGAGATGCTGGGAGGACGATTGTCTGCGGAAATCCGCGCGGATGCCATTCCGTATTTTGAAAAAGTACCTGCCTATGCCGATGACTTTTACCTTACCGCGAACGGACAGAGAAACCGCAACCACATGAACGGAAAGGTCATCTTTAACGGTCAGAAATTCTGGCAGGAAGAACTTCTGTTTGACCCGCAGACTTCCGGCGGGCTTCTGGCGGCTGTTCCCGAAGAGGCGGCAGGTCCGTGTCTTTCCGAGATCGGGATGCTGGGACTTCCCGCCGCCGACATCGGAATAATTACTCCCAAAAAGGAGACAGCAGTATGCGTGATCTGATTTTAGTCCGCGGAGGCGGCGATATAGCGACAGGGACCATATGGACGCTGAGACGCGCGGGGTTCCCGGTACTTATTCTGGAAAGCGCAAATCCGAGCGCCATCCGGAGAAGCGTATCCTTCTGTGAAGCAGTCTATACGGGAGAAGCCGAAGTGGAAGGGATGAAATGCGTTCTTGCAAAAGATGAGGACGATGCCCGGCGTCTCCTGGAAAAAGATGAACTTGCCGTTCTGGTGGACCCGGAAGGAAAGTCGATCGGGGATTTGAAACCTGCTGTTCTGGTGGATGCCATTCTTGCCAAAAAAAATCTCGGCACCGGGAAGGATATGGCTCCTTTTGTCCTTGCACTCGGTCCGGGCTTTACGGCCGGCACAGACTGTCATGCGGTCGTGGAAACCATGCGCGGACATGATCTTGCAAGACTCCTTACGGCAGGCAGCGCCCTGCCGAATACCGGAACGCCGGGTCTGATCGCGGGACATGCCTCCGACCGTGTGATCCATGCTTCCTGTGCGGGGGTGCTGTATAACCGCGCTGAAATCGGGGATATTGTTAAAAAAGACCGGGTTATTGCCGTAATCCGAAGAGAGGACGGAACGGAGGAAGAAGTGAAGGCTTCTTTCACCGGACTCCTGCGGGGATTGATCCGGAACAATTTTCCGGTAGCAAAAGGATTTAAGATTGCAGACATCGATCCCAGGGAAACAGAATACAGGAACTGCTTTACAATTTCCGATAAAGCAAGAGCGATAGGCGGAACGGTTCTGATGGCAGTAATGGAATACAGGAAGAATGCCCATGAATGAGAAGAAAATGATCTATTTTGACAATGCGGCAACATCGTTCTACCGTCCCTTATGCGTGGGGGAGGCCGTAAAAAAGGCAATTGCGGCCTGTTCCAATGCATCGCGGGGGGCCTATGAAAGTTCCCTGCATTCCGACCGCATCCTTTTTGAAGCGCGGGAGATGCTCTGTGATCTTTTTCATGCGGATTCTCCGTCACGGATCGCTTTTACCAGAAATGCAACGGAAGCGCTGAACACCGCATTGTTCGGAATCGGGCTGAAAAGAGGAGATCACCTGATCGTGAGCGTGAACGAACACAATTCTGTCCTCCGCCCGGCGTATCGTCTGCAGAAGAGGGGCATTGTCCTTCATGTGATCGGTGTGGATCCCAAAGGGGTATTCGATTATGCGGAATTTGAAAAAACGATGGACCGGATTTCCCAAAAGAAAAAAATTGCCGCAGCCATTTCACATGCATCCAATGTAACGGGGAATGTCACGGATCTGGGGCGGGTAGGAAAGATCTGCAGGGATCATCAGGCCATTCTGATTGCGGATGCTGCACAGACGGCGGGATGCATCCCGATCGATATGAAAAAAATGAAGGTCGATATCCTCTGCTTCTCCGGACACAAATCCCTGATGGGGCCGCAGGGAACCGGCGGGATTGCAGTCCGGGAAGGACTGGAACTTACTCCTTTTCTGGAAGGCGGATCCGGCATATTTTCCTTTTTAAAAGACATGCCGGAAGCAATGCCGGAACATCTGGAGGCGGGAACGCAGAATGCGCATGCAGTCGCCGGTCTGCTTTCGGCATTGAAGTTTTCGGACGGAAAGAGACGGGACTGGTACCGGAAAGAAAATGAACTGCGGCTGTATTTTTTGAAGGGAATACGGGAGATCAATCAGAGCTCCGAAAAGAAAAACAGGAAAGACAAAGCCGACGGAGACGGAAAAAAAATCACGGTATACGGAAATCAGAACACGCATCCGCATCTTCCGATCGTGTCTTTTAATGTGGCAGGAACGGATTCCAAGAAGGTCAGTGATATTCTCTGGAAAAAACAACGTATTGCAATTCGTCCTGGAATTCATTGTGCGCCGCTGATCCATCAGTTTTACAAAACGGAAAAGACAGGAATGGCAAGGGTTTCTTTTTCCCATTACAATACCAGAAAACAAATTGATGAGCTCCTAAAAATAATTTCGGCAATTTAACTAAAAATAAGTAAGATTGAAAAAAAAATATTGAGGTTTGTTGAAATATGATTTATAATATGATACAGTTATGAAAACAACGGAAGAGAAAATCAGATTCAATAACAATGGGGTTATATGAAAAGATCTGAAAAAAGATCTTGGTTCGTATAATCTTTTTTTTTAAAAATGAATTTCTGCTCTGTTGTTTCAGAAATATTATAAAAAGGAGGAAATATCATGAAAAAAGTTTTAAGTTTGGTTTGTGCACTGGCAATGGTAGGAAGCATGCTTACCGCGTGCGGAGGATCCTCTTCCACAGGAACCACCGCAGCAGCTACGACAGCGGCGGCAGCAACAACGGCAGCAGCCACGACAGCAGCGGCTGCAAAGACAGAAGCTGCAACAACAGCGGCGGCAGCTGCGGCTACAAAAGCGGCAGCGGCAGGGTCTGCGATCAGCGCGGACAAGATGAAGGTCGGCATCATTTATGTCGGAGATGAAAACGAAGGCTATTCGGCTTCCCATATGAACGGTGTCAAGGAAGCAATGAAGGAACTCGGCATTCCCGTAGACAAGGATCATCTGATCGAGAAAACAAACATCAAGGAAGATGAGAGCTGCACGGATGCTGCAGAAGACCTTGTAAGCCAGGGCTGCAATATCGTCTTTGCAACGAGCTTCGGACATGAGACTTATCTCATGGAATCCGCAAAGAATCATCCGGACATCCAGTTCTGCCATGCAACGGGCTATCAGGCAGCTGCTTCCGGACTCAAGAATTTCCACAACTATTTTGACTCCATCTATGAAGCACGTTATGTGTCGGGTGTGGTTGCGGGATTGAAAGTGAAAGAAATGATCGATAAAGGAACCATTACCGAAGACAAGGCAAAGATCGGCTATGTCGGTGCTTTCCCGTATGCGGAAGTGGTATCCGGCTATACGTCCTTCTTCCTCGGCGTACGCAGTATTGTTCCGAAGGCAACCATGAAGGTTATATACACGAACAGCTGGGCAGATCAGTCCAAGGAAAAAGAAACGGCTACGCAGCTTATTTCTGACGGCTGTGTCCTGATCAGCCAGCATGCAGATACGACAGGTGCTCCGTCGGCCTGCCAGGAGCGTAAAGTTCCCTGTGTCGGATACAATGTGGATATGACTTCCGTTGCACCGGACTGTGCTCTTACTTCTCCCACCAACAACTGGGCAGTATATTATAAGTATGCGATTTCTTCCGTCATGAACGGGACAAGCATTGTTACAGACTGGGCGAAGGGCTTTGCCGAAGATGCAGTCCGTCTTACACCGCTCGGCAAGACAGTGGCTGAGGGAACGGATGCCAAGGCAAAAGAAGTGGAAGAATCGATCAAGAGCGGAAAACTCCATGTCTTTGATACTTCTACCTTTACGGTCGGCGGGAAACCGCTTACCACCTTCAAGGACGGCGGCGGCAACGAGCTTGTAAAGGACGGATATTTCCATGAATCCGAATTCTCTTCTGCTCCTGCATTCCTGATGATCATTGACGGAATTGACGCACCTGCTCTTCAAAGCTGATCGGATCCCGGGTGAAACCGGATTGAATATTACGGTCTCTTTAACGGAGCCGCTGGTTAACGGCGGCTCCGTTTTATAAAGAAATTCCGCTATTTTATTTTTGCCGTGTCCGTATCGTTTACGGGATATACAGACAGGACAAAAAGAAAAACAGTAAAGGGGGAAAATACTTTGGATGAGGCATATGCAATAGAATTCAAAGGAATCAGCAAAAGCTTCGGAAAAATAAAGGCAAACGATCATATTGATCTTGCTCTCAGGAAAGGAGAAATTCTTTCCATTCTCGGAGAAAACGGAAGCGGGAAAACCACGCTGATGAATATGATAGCGGGAATCTACTTTCCCGATGAAGGTCATATCCGGGTAAACGGAAAAGAGGTAATGATCCGGTCTCCGAAAGATTCTTTTGATCTGAAGATCGGCATGATCCACCAGCATTTCAAACTGATCCCAATTCTTACGGTCGCAGAAAATATTGTTCTGGGGCTGAAGGAAAAAGATGCCATGGATATGAAAAAAATCGAGGCCGATGTCGGTGCGCTTGCTTCCCGGTACGGTTTTGAAATCAATCCTTCGGAAAAAATATACAATCTGTCGGTATCCCAGAAGCAGACGGTTGAAATTGTAAAGGTTCTGTACCGGGGCGCGGATCTTCTGATCCTGGATGAACCTACGGCAGTGCTTACGCCGCAGGAAACGGAAAAGCTGTTTGAAGTCATGCGCAACATGAGGAAAGACGGGAAATCACTGATCATCATTACCCATAAGCTGAATGAGGTTCTCGAAATTTCGGATAGGGTCTCCGTTCTCCGAAAAGGAAAATACATCGGTACAGTCGATACAAAGGATGCAACGGTCAGCTCGCTTACGGAAATGATGGTCGGAGAAAAGGTCAGCCTGAATATTCATCGTTCGGATCCGGTCAATACACAGGAAAGACTGGATCTTAATCAGGTCACCTGCCGGAACGGCGAGGGGATCGCTACATTGGACCATGTTTCTTTTACCGTAAGCGGCGGAGAAATTCTCGGCATTGCGGGCATATCGGGAAGCGGCCAGAAGGAAGTCCTGGAATCCATTGCGGGACTGCAGTATATCGAATCCGGGGAAATCCATTTTACACCGCCGGGGGGGGGAAAGGAAAAGATATCGGGACTTTCGGTAAGCCAGATCCGTGCCTTGGGAATCAAACTTGCATTTGTCCCGGAAGACCGGCTTGGAATGGGACTTGTGAGTTCCATGGACATGACCGATAACATGATGCTCAGAAGCTACTGGTCCGGAAAGGGAATGAATCTGGACCGCAAGACGCCTAAGGAACTGGCAGAAAAAATCATAAAGGAACTTGAGGTCGTTACACCCGGTGTCTCAACACCGATCGGAAGGCTTTCGGGGGGAAATGTACAGAAGGTCCTCGTCGGCAGGGAAATTGCTTCGAACCCGGTGGTCCTGATGGTTGCCTATCCGGTAAGGGGACTCGACATCAATTCATCTTATCTCATTTATAACCTGATGAGCCGGCAGAAGGAAAACGGTGCGGCGGTTATCTGTGTGGGAGAGGATCTGGATGTTCTTTTGGAATTGTGTGACCGTATTCTTGTGCTGCATAACGGCAAGGTTGCCGGGATTGTAGAGGCAAGGACATCCACAAAGGAACAGCTTGGTCTGATGATGACCGGTACGGTTGAAAAAATGATGGGCGGAAAGGAGGCTGCGGTATGAATCAGAAAGAACCTTTGTTTCGGATGAAGAAAAGGAATGGAATTTCTTTTGGTGAAAATGTACTGATCCATGCAATTGCGGTTATCCTGGCACTGATCGTCTGTGCGGTCGTGATCGTTGCACTGACCCATCAGAATCCGCTTCAGGTTTATGCGGGGTTTGCGAACGGAGCGCTCGGCAATCCGAGGAGATCGTGGATTACCGTACGTGAAACCATGATACTGCTTCTGATCGCGGTCGGACTTACACCGGCTTTTATGATGCGGTTCTGGAATATCGGAGCGGAAGGCCAGATCCTTATGGGAGGCGTGGCAACGGCGGCTATCATGATTTATCTGGGCAACAGTCTTCCTTCGGGCGTGCTTCTTATTCTGATGCTTCTTGCAAGCATGGCCGCCGGTCTTATCTGGGGTCTTATCCCGGCCTATTTCAAGGCAAAATACAATACAAATGAAACGCTGTTTACCCTGATGATGAATTATGTAGCCATGCAGATCATAACTGTGTGCATCTGCTTCTGGGAAAATCCGACAGGATCGAACACGGTCGGAATTATCAACCAGAAGACCAGAGGGGGATGGTTCCCTTATCTCGGAGGCAATGAGTATATTCTGAATGTCATCATCGTAATGATCATTACGGTCATCATGTATATATACCAGAGATACAGCAAACAGGGGTATGAAATATCAGTGGTGGGTTCCAGTCAGAATACGGCAAGATATGCCGGGATCAATGTTAAAAAGGTAATCCTGAGGACTATGATGATATCCGGTGCCATCTGCGGTCTTGCGGGTTCCCTGATCGTAGGAGGCGCGAGCCACACCATATCGACCAGTACGGCCAAGGGAAGAGGATTTACCGCCATTGTTGTTGCATGGATGGCTCACTTCAATCCGTTTGTAATGATCCTCATTTCTTTCCTGCTTGTTTTCATGCAGCAGGGTGCCATTCAGATCGCGACACAGTTCGGTTTGAATGAAAATGCATCCGATATCATTACCGGTATTATTCTGTTTTTCCTGATAGGAAGCGAATTCTTTGTCAACTACAAGGTTGAATTCACAAAGGGAAAGAAGGAGGCAGCGTAATGGAGGTTATCCTGACATTTATTGAGCGTGCCATAGGACAGGGCATTACGATCCTCTTCGGTGCGGAAGGTGAAATTCTTACCGAAAAATCCGGAAACCTGAACCTGGGAATACCGGGCATTATGTATATGGGCGGAATTTCCGGACTGGTGGCGGCATTTTTCTATGAGAACAATAATCCGAAGGCGAACGGGTTTGTAGGACTCCTGATCAGTCTTGTTGTTTCCCTGATCGTTGCGGGAATAGGAGGACTGATCTACAGCTTCCTGACGATCACCCTCCGGGCAAACCAGAATGTGGTCGGTCTTGCGCTTACCACTTTCGGAACGGGATTCGGCAATTTCTTCGGCGGTTCCATCAGCAAACTGGCAGGCGGGGTGGGACAGATCAATGTGCAGGTTACGGCATCTGCCTACCGTGCAAAAATACCGGTTCTGTCCGACATTCCGGTAATCGGGGGGCTTTTGTTCTCCTACGGATTCCTGACCTATCTGTCCATTGTCGTGGCAATTATACTGACCTATTTTCTGCTTCACACGAAAAAGGGCCTTAACCTAAGAGCAGTAGGAGAAAATGCATCCACAGCAGATACCGCCGGCATTGATATTGCCAGATATAAATATACCGCTACTATAGTCGGATCCGCGATCGCAGGTCTCGGCGGAACCTATTTCGTAATGGAATATCTTGGCGGAACCTGGGGCAACAACGGTTTCGGAGACAGAGGATGGCTTGCCATTGCACTGGTTATTCTGTCCATCTGGAATGCCGACAGTGCAATCTGGGGATCCCTTCTTTTCGGCGGGCTTTATATTCTTTATATTTATATTCCGAATTTGTCACGGTATATGCAGGAAGTATTCAAGATGTTCCCGTATCTCGCGACCATTATCGTACTTGTGATTACCAGCCGGCAGAACAAGCCGGAGAATCAGCCTCCGGCAAGTCTCGGTATTCCGTATTTCCGTGAGGAGCGGTGAGTTTTATCTCTTAAGATTGAAAAAGGCGTTCTTTCAAAGCAGGACGCCTTTTTATTTCCCGGTTTCCTGATTTTCGGTCGTTATTCGTTCGATAGTATTTCTGCTGCCAAAGAAAATCTGATATAATAAAAATAAATCTGCTATAATAAAAATAAATCTGAATCTGAACGGCAGAAAGTACGAAATCTGCGGCAAACAGTAAAAATGCAGTGCTTTGAGAATCTTTTTCTGAGAAAGGCTGACTTATGAAAACAGTAGGGCAGAGTGTTAATCGTGTGGATGCCTACGGAAAAGTAACAGGGGAAGCAAAATATTCCAACGATCTGGTTCCGAAAGGCTGTCTCTTTGCGAAAGTGGTTCATTCCACGATCGCCAACGGAATGGTAAAAAGCATCGATACTTCGGAAGCAAAAAAAATTCCGGGTGTGATCGGTGTGTATACCTGCTTTGATGTACCGGATATCCAGTTTCCGACCGCGGGACATCCGTGGAGTGTGGAAACAGCACACCAGGATGTACGCGACCGGAAAATGCTGAATACAAGGGTGCGCCTTTACGGAGATGACATTGCCGCCGTTGTTGCGGAGGACAATGTTGCCTGCGAACAGGCGGCGCGTGCTTTGAAGATTGCATATGAAGAGTATGCCCCCATTCCCACGGTGGATGCGGCACTTGCAGAGGGAGCCACCATCCTTCATCCGGATATTACCGGGGATACCAATGTCTTAAAGCATACATCCTTTCATATGCCGACCGAGTTTGATTATGACAAGGCGAAGGAGCAGGCGGAAAAGGAATACGGAAAAGAGAACCTGATGGAAATTTCCGAAACCTATGAGACCCCGCGGATCTCACACTGTCATATGGAGCTTGCGACCAGCTGGGCTTTTGTGGACACGAACGGAAAAATTACCGTGACTTCCTCCACACAGCTTCCGCATATCTGCCGCCGTGTCATTTCCCAGGCACTGGGAGTTCCGGTCGGAAAAGTCCGTGTGATCAAACCGTATATCGGCGGCGGTTTCGGAAACAAACAGGATATCCTGTATGAACCGCTGAATGCCTGGCTTTCCATTCAGTGCGGCGGCCGGCCCGTTCAGCTGGAAATAACCAGAGAAGAATGCATAGTCGGGACAAGGACCCGTCATGCCATGAAAGGCGAGTGCAAGGCGCTTTTTACAAAGGACGGGAAGCTGCTTGCACGTACCCTGGACGATTATGTGAATAACGGGGCCTATGCTTCGCACGGACATGCGATCACGGCCAACTGCTGTACGGTTTACAAGGATCTGTATGCAGATAAATACGGATGCCGTTCGGACGGCTATACCGTTTATACCAGTTCACCGACGGCAGGAGCCATGAGGGCATACGGGATCCCGCAGTCGATCGTATTCACGGATTTCCTGATCGATGATATCTGCGCGGCAGGAGGTTTTGATCCGCTGAAATTCCGGATGGACAATTGTGTTCAGCCCGGATTCAGGGATCCCGGGAACGGGATCACCTTCTATTCCTACGGCTTGAAGGATTGCCTGGAAACGGGTGCAAAATACATCCATTGGGAGGAGAAGAGAAAAGCTTACGCCAACCAGACCGGAGATGTCCGGCACGGTGTCGGAATGGCCATGTTTATCTATAAGGCCGGTGTTTATCCGATTTCTCTGGAAACTTCAAGTGCCAGAATGATCTTAAATCAGGACGGTTCCATTCAGGTGGAACTCGGCGCAACCGAAATCGGACAGGGGGCAGACACCGCATTTTCCCAGATGGCATCCGAGACAACGGGCATCAGTTTTGATAAGACCTATATCATATCCACGCAGGATACGGATGTGACACCGTTTGATACCGGGGCCTATGCTTCCCGTCAGACTTTTGTAACGGGCATGGCGGTCAAAAAGTGCGGAGAGACCTTAAAGGCGCGTATCCTGAATTACGCAAGCTATATGCTGGAGGGAAAACCTGCGGAAGAAATGGATGTGGTCAACAACGCAGTCGTGGAAAAAGCCACAGGGAAAGAACTTCTTCCCATGGAGACCCTGGCGCAGACAGCTTTCTATTCGCTGACACGGTCCGAACATATTACGGCGGAAGTGACCAATCAATGTTTTAAAAATACGTTTGCCTCCGGCTGCTGCTTTGTAGATCTTGAAGTGGATATGCCGCTGGGACTGATCAAAATAAACGACATCATCAATGTTCATGATTCCGGTATCCTGATCAATCCGAAACTTGCGGAGGCGCAGGTACACGGCGGTATGAGCATGAGCCTTGGGTACGGGCTTTCCGAAGAGCTTCTGGTTGACGACAAAGGGAGAACCCTGAATGATAACCTTCTGGACTATAAGATCCCGACGGCAATGGATTCTCCGGAATTGAACGTGAAATTTATTCAGCTTCAGGATCCCATGGGACCTTACGGCAACAAGGCACTTGGGGAGCCGCCGGCCATTCCTGTGGCACCCGCGCTCCGCAATGCCGTTCTGAATGCGACCGGTGTTTCCATGAATGTTCTGCCGATGACAGCACAGAGGCTTGTCGCGGCATTTAAGGAAAAGAATCTGATTTAAGGGAGGGCTCATGTACGATATTAAAAATTATACGGAAGCAAAATCCGTGGAAGAAGCGATAGATGCTCTTTCGAAGGATACGGATTCCGAGATCATCAGCGGCGGAACGGATGTACTGATCCGCATGAGAAGCGGAAAAGATGCCGGAAAAAGTCTGGTCAGCATCCATGAAATACCGGAACTGAAGGGGGTCCGGATGGATGAGGACGGGACCATACTCATCGGGCCGGCAACCAGTTTTTCCCGGCTTACGAATGATCCGTTAATCCGGGCAAATATCAATATGCTCGGAGAAGCCGTGGATACGGTAGGCGGCCCGCAGGTCAGGAATTCCGGGACCATAGGGGGAAATATCTGCAACGGTGCAACCAGTGCGGATTCCGCTGCGACCATGCAGACACTGAATGCAGTCGTGGTCCTTCAGGGACCGGACGGGGTAAGGGAAGTACCTGTTTCCGAATTTTATACCGGACCCGGAAAAACCGTGAGACATCAGAACGAAGTCTGCACCGTCTTCAAAATCAAAAAAGAAGATTATGAAGGCTGGCAGGGCTGCTACATGAAATACGGCAAACGGAAATCCATGGAGATCGCAACACTGGGGTGTGCGGTCCGGGTAAAACTTTCCGGGGACAAAAAAACGATCGCGGATGTGCGCCTGGGATACGGTGTTGCGGCGCCTACACCGATCCGCTGCCGGAAAGCGGAGGATGCCGTCAGAGGGAAAGCCGTTTCCGACCAGAGTATTTTCGATATCTTTGCGGACACTGCGCTTACGGAGGTAAATCCCAGATCATCCTGGAGAGCGTCCAAGGAATTCCGGATACAGTTGATCCATGAACTGGCAAAACGTGCACTGAAGGAAGCTATCCGTCGCTCGGGAGGTGAAGTCAATGCTTAAAATCATTCATTTTACGGTCAACGGAAAGGCAACGGAACTTGCGGTAGATGATCGGGAATGTCTCCTGGAGACACTTCGGAACCGTCTGGGCCTTACCAGTGTAAAGAAAGGCTGTGAAGTCGGAGAGTGCGGGGCCTGTACCGTTCTGATCAACGGAGAAGCGATCGATACCTGTATTTATCTGACTATGTGGGCGGACGGCAAAACCATTCTGACCACCGAGGGATTAAAAGGACCGAACGGAGAACTGAATCCTGTCCAGCAGGCATTTATCGATGAAGCGGCCGTCCAGTGCGGATTCTGCATCCCCGGACTGATCATGACGGCGGTGGAGATCATCGGGACCGGAAAAAAATACAGCAGGGAAGAACTGAGAAAGATGATCACCGGACATCTCTGCAGATGCACGGGGTATGAGAACATTGTAAATGCCGTGGAAAAAGCGGTGAACGAGACTTATGATGCCATACACGGGAAATCATGACGGAAGCGCTCATGAAAAAAAACATGACAGAGGTCAGGGTGAAAGAAAAGAAAAGCAGTTCTTCCCGTAAAGGGAGGACTGTTTTTTTCTGCAGATATGTCCAAAACAAAAAATAATTCAGGTTTTCTAAAAATTTTATTGAATTTCTTCCTGAAATCCGTATAATGGAAACAGGGAACTGATGCTGAAAGAACAAAGACAGGGAAAGAACCATTTCAATGAACAAAACAGAGGAGGAAAAAATTATGGATTATGAGGCGATAAAAGCTGCAGCAAAAAAGTACGGACCGGACATGACAAAGTTTTTACGTGACATGATCGCGATTCCGAGCGAAAGCTGTGAAGAGGAAGGCGTGATCAAGCGCATTGCCGAGGAAATGAATAAAGTCGGATTTGATAAAGTTGAAATTGACAAAGAAGGAAATGTTCTGGGATGGATGGGAACAGGCTCCCGGATCTATGCCTTTGATGCACATATTGATACGGTAGGGATCGGGAACAGAGAAAACTGGAAATTCGATCCTTACAAGGGCTATGAAAATGATACGGAAATCGGCGGGAGAGGCGGTTCCGATCAGGAAGGCGGCATTTCTTCCGCTGTTTACGCCGCAAAGATCATGAAGGAAATGGATCTTATTCCGAAGGACGTAAAGATCCTGGTTACCGGGACCGTACAGGAAGAAGACTGTGACGGCTTATGCTGGCAGTACATTCACAACGAAGATAAGGTCACGCCGGAATTTGTAGTTTCCACGGAACCTACGGACGGCGGCATATACAGAGGGCACCGCGGCCGCATGGAGATCCGTGTTGACATGCACGGGGTTTCCTGTCATGGCTCCGCTCCGGAACGCGGGGACAATGCGATCATCAAGATGGCCGAAGTCATTCAGAATATCAGAGACCTGAATGAAAACGATGCAGCCGATGAGAAAGAGATCAAAGGCCTTGTGAAAATGCTGGATCCGAAATATAACCCGAAGGAATACGAGGATGCAAATTTCCTGGGGAGAGGCACCGTTACGGTTTCCCAGATCTTTTATACGTCTCCCAGCCGCTGTGCGGTCGCGGACAGCTGCAGTGTTTCTCTGGACCGCCGCATGACGGCGGGAGAAACCTTTGAATCCTGCCTGCAGGAGATCCGGGATCTGCCGGCCTGCAGAAAGTATGCAAAAGATGTAAAGGTCTCCATGTATATGTATGACCGTCCGGCATGGACGGGACTGAAGTATGAAACCGAATGCTATTTTCCGACTTGGATCAACAAGGAAAGCGCTCCGCATGTTCAGGCCATTGCGGATTCCTATCACGCCATGTACGGAGACAAGAGGATAGGCGATCCGAAAGCGATGGATAAGAGAGAAGGCCGTCCGCTGATCGATAAGTGGACCTTTTCCACAAACGGCGTCGCCATTCAGGGACGTTTCGGAATCCCGTGTGTCGGCTTCGGGCCCGGTGCGGAATCTCAGGCTCATGCACCGAATGAGATTACATGGAAACAGGATCTTGTTACCGTAGCGGCAGTTCTTGCGGCGGTTCCGATGAACTATCAGGGAACAGGCAAAGAAGATGTCACACAGTTTCGTGCATCCGGTACGGATGCATAAACCATTCATAACAATCACAAGGAGAAAAAAATATGTCAAGAACAACAGAACTTGCAGAAAGACTTGCGAAACTCAACATCCGGAATATGTTCAACAATGATTTTTACTGGACCTGGGACAAGACGGATGATGAGCTGGCAGCATTGTTTGCGGTGGCGGATGCACTTCGTGACTTAAGAGAGAACAATAAGTCCACAAAGATATTTGATTCCGGACTCGGTATTTCCATTTTCCGTGATAACTCCACCCGGACCCGCTTTTCCTTTGCTTCCGCCTGTAACCTTTTGGGACTTGAGGTTCAGGACCTGGATGAAAAGAAATCCCAGATCGCGCACGGCGAAACAGTCCGTGAAACGGCCAACATGGTCAGTTTTATGGCGGATGTCATCGGGATCCGCGATGATATGTTTATCGGAGAGGGACATAAATACCAGAAGACTTTCATGGATGCCGTAACCGAAGGAAATGAAAAGGGAATCCTGGAACAGAAGCCTACGCTTGTCAATCTGCAGTGCGATGTGGATCATCCCACTCAGTGTATGGCGGATATGGCGCATGTGATCCATGAAATGGGCGGCGTCGAAAATCTGAAAGGCAAAAAAGTTGCCATGACATGGGCGTATTCACCGAGTTACGGAAAACCGCTTTCCGTTCCGCAGGGTGTTGCAGGTCTGTTTACCAGATTCGGCATGGACGTCGTTCTTGCTCATCCGGAAGGCTATGATATCATGCCTGAAGTCGAGGAGATCGCAAGGAAGAATGCGGCAGCGACAGGAGGAAGCTTTAAGAAAGTGAATACGATGGAGGAAGCTTTTGAGGGTGCGGATATTGTTTATCCGAAGAGCTGGGCTCCGTTTGCCGCCATGGAAAAGAGAACCGAACTGTATTCGGCCGGAGACCAGGCCGGTATTGATAAGCTGGAAAAAGAACTCCTGATACAGAATGCAAATTTTAAGAACTGGACCTGTTCCGAAGACATGATGAAGAAGACCAGGGACGGAAAGGCAATGTATCTGCACTGTCTGCCGGCGGATATTTCCGGACTTTCCTGCAAGGAAGGGGAAGTGGACAATTCCGTGTTTGACCGCAATCTGGTTTCTCTTTATAAGCAAGCTTCCTATAAGCCGTATATCATTGCAGCCATGATCTTTATGGCAAAGGTAAAAGATCCGGTTGCTGCTCTGCAAAAACTCGATGCAGCTGCAGGTCCGAGAAAGATGTTCGGATAAAAATACAGGCGGGGTGAACCCGCCCGCATTTTTATGAGAGAGAAAGGTATGATACCAGTGCGGAGCAATCCGTGATATTACTTTTGGCGGCCACATCAATTTATGCTGTAAAAAGGACCAGGATTGTATGACAAAGGAGATCTTCTATGGGGAAGAAAAGAATTGTAGTAGCGCTTGGCGGAAATGCGCTGGGAAATAATCTCCCGGAACAGATGACAGCGGTTCAGAATACGGCAAAGGCAATCGCAGATCTGATCGAAGAGGGACATGAAGTAGTGATCGCCCACGGAAACGGACCGCAGGTCGGGATGATCCAGGAGGCCATGACGCAGCTCACCCGTTCCAACCCGGAAAAATATATCCCGTGTCCGCTTTCGGTCTGCACGGCCATGAGCCAGGGATATATCGGATATGATCTGCAGAATTCCCTGCGGGAAGAACTGTATGAACGGGGATTGAAACCGGATGCAACAACAATCCTGACGCAGGTGGTGGTGGATCCGGAAGATCCGGCATTTAAAAACCCGACCAAGCCGATCGGTTCCTTCATGACAAAAGAAGAGGCGGACAGGCTGGCAGCGGAAAGAGATTACACATTTGTGGAAGACGCCGGCAGAGGATTTCGCCGTGTGGTGGCCAGCCCGAAGCCCGTGGAAATCGTGGAACTTCCCACCATCAGGACACTTGTGGACTCCGGCCATGTGGTGATTGCCTGCGGCGGCGGCGGCATTCCGATGATCAAAAGAAATCATCAGATGTGGAAAGGCGCGGCGGCTGTCGTGGATAAGGATTTTGCTTCTGAACTTCTGGCGGAAGAGCTGAATGCGGATTATCTGATCATCCTGACGGCAGTGGAAAAAGTTGCCGTTAATTACAAGAAGCCGGATCAGAAGTGGCTGGACACCCTTACACCGGATGAAGCGGAAGAGTACGAAAAACAGAATCAGTTTGCGAAGGGTTCCATGCTCCCCAAAGTACAGGCGGCCGTGAAGTTTGCAAAATCCAAACCGGGACGCAGTGCTCTGATCACACTTCTCGAAAAGGCAAAAGACGGGATCAATGGAAAAACAGGCACTGTTATTCGTGCATGAGATACGGTAAAATGATAGCTGTATGTAGCGGAATTCAATTTTTTATACAGGAGGAAACTGTTTATGATGATCGATTTTACAATCAACAAAGAGGGATTGCAGCACAATATCGATGTAGCGAAGAAAAACAATATCATCATTCCCACGATCGAACAGATGAAAAATCCGGACAGCATTCCGGAAAAGATCAAAGACAAATTAAAGAATGTCGGCCTCTGGGATATTACACCGGTCAACCTTTTCAGGATTACCTGGAAAAATGAAGCAAAGGAAAAGGGAGGACTCTTTCAGAGGACTCCGAATTATATCGAGTTTCCTTCTGAACTTACCGGCGTTCCCTGCCGCATTATCGCGATGAGCGGAAAATGGTTTCCGACCGGCTGTCATAAGGTAGGCGCCAGCATCGGCTGCCTTGCCCCCATGCTTACCACCGGACAGTTCGACTGCACGAAAAATAAGGCCGTATGGCCTTCCACCGGGAATTACTGCCGCGGCGGCGCATTCGATTCCAAACTCCTTTCCTGTTATTCCATTGCCATTCTTCCGGCAGGCATGAGCAAGGAACGTTTTGACTGGTTAAGGACTGTTGCCAGTGAGGTCATTGCAACACCCGGAACGGAAAGCAACGTGAAGGAGATCTTTGACAAGACCCATGAGCTGAAGGCGGATCCGCAGAATATTATCCTGAATCAGTTTGAACAGATGGGGAATGCGCTCTGGCATTACAATGTGACCGGAGCTGCCATGGCGGATACCTTCGAAGCCATCAAACATCCCGGAGATCATTTCGCGGGAGCATGCTTTACTTCCGGCAGCGCAGGAACCATGAGCACGGGAGATTACCTGAAAGAAAAGTATCCGGAACTGAAACTGGCAGTCGGAGAAGCGCTGCAGTGTCCGACCATACTGGAAAACGGTTTCGGTGCGCACAGAATAGAGGGAATAGGCGACAAGCATATTCCGTGGATCCATAACGTAAAAAATACGGATATGGTAATCGATATTGATGATGAGGATTCCCAGAGACTGCTCCGTCTTTTCAATATGCCGGAAGGCAGGGATTATATGAAGAATACGCTGAAGATGGATCCGGAGCTTATCGAAAAGATGAGCTGGCTCGGCATTTCCGGAATTGCAAATCTCCTCTGCTGCATCAAGATGGCGAAGTATTACGAACTGACAGAGCACGATGTGGTCGGAACCGTCCTTACGGATTCCGCTGTGATGTATCAGACCCGTATTCAGGAGCTGAACGATGAAAACGGAGCATATACCGCAGAGGAGGCAAGAGTCGACCACAGCCGCCATATGCTCGATCTGAAGACCGACAACATGGGCGAGCTGAATTACTGGCAGAGAAAGCGTGTCCACAACCTGAAGTATTACACCTGGGTGGAACAGCAGGGGAAGACTTCCGAAGAGCTGAATGCCCTTTGGTATGACAAAGAGCATACCTGGGACGAAGTCCATGCAGATGCAGGAAAGCTGGATGAACTGATCAATGCGTTCAATGAGGAAACCGGTCTTTTGAAGTCACTTTAAAACAGTATCTGAAAGCCTCCGCTGGGTTTTTGCCTGCTATTTGGGCAATGCCGTGAGCGGAGGTTATTATTTTCGGGGCATGGAGGATCCAAAATGAAAAATGTAAAATATGCAAAATGTGTAAAATGCGGGAAAATTTATGATGCGGTACCGAATGTGACAAACTGCGAGTGCGGCGGGATCCTGGACATTGTTTATGATTATGACCGGATCCGGGAGCATTTTACAAAACAGATCTTAAAATCCCGGCCGTATGATATGTGGCGTTATCGGGAACTGCTTCCGATCGAGGAAACCACAGAGCCTACACCGCTGCGGGTAGGGTGGAGCCCTCTCTATGAAGAAAAAAATCTTGCTGCCCTGCTTGGCCTTGGAAGGCTGTGGGTAAAGGATGACGGACAGAACCCGACCGCATCGTTAAAGGACAGGGCATCCGCCATGGCGGTTGCCAAAGCAGCGGAAGCAGGCGCAAAGATCATCGCCTGCTCCAGTACCGGAAATGCGGCGTCTTCCCTGGCCGGAAATGCGGCTGCGGCAGGACTGCGTACGTTTATCTTTGTACCCGGGAGAGCGCCGAAAGGAAAAGTGGCGCAGCTCCTTACCTTCGGGGCTACGGTCATTTCCGTGCAGGGAAATTATGAGGACACATTTGAACTTTCCAGAAAGGCAATCGATCATTTCGGATGGTATAACCGGAATGCCGCGATCAATCCGTATCTTTCGGAGGGGAAGAAAACCGTTAGTCTCGAAATTGCGGAACAGCTGGACTGGGAAATGCCGGATTATCTTGCCATATCCGTAGGAGACGGCTGTACCATTGCCGGCGTATGGAAAGGCCTGAAAGATCTTTATGCGATCGGTTTTATTGACAGGCTGCCGCGTCTCATTGCGGTACAGGCGAAGGGATGCTGCCCCATTAACCGTGCGGTGGAAGAGAACCTGCCCCTGCGGCCCATGGAAGAAAATACGCTGGCGGACTCCATCGCGGTCGGTGTGCCGAGAAATCCCGATAAGGCGATCATGGCCATAAAAGAAAGCAGGGGCCTGACCGTAGAGGTAACGGATGAGGAGATCATGGCTGCCCAGAAACTTCTGGGAAAGACCTGCGGCGTATTCGGAGAACCGGCAGGCGTGACCGGAACGGCAGGCGTGAAAAAACTCTGCGAAGAAGGGAAGCTCGGAAAGGATGACACCGTTGTTTCCGTTGTGACGGGAAACGGATTAAAGGATGTGGACAATGCGATCAAATTCGCCGGAGAACCGATTTCTCTGCCTTCGGATATGGACCTTTTGCTGAAAGAATTCGAGAAGCGGAAAATCCGTACGGAACAGTAGAAATTTCATTTTTGTCAGATGAAAAGTTATGCCGGAGGGACTTGAAATAACCGAAGGATTCGTTTAAAATGGATTTCAAAGAGAGATCAATTTCATACAAAATATTTGCAGCTTTCAGAGAACAAAGCCGATGATGCACCCGCATCGTTGGCTTTTCTTTTTTAGGAACCCGTAAACAGATTTTGCAATCAAAGGAGCAGGGATATGTCCACATTTTCGGTAAACGGGAAATTGGTTACACCCTTGAAAAATCAAAAGCTTCTCCGATTTCTGCGGGATGAACTTCACCTTACGGCAGCAAAAGACGGATGTTCGGAAGGGGCGTGCGGAGCCTGCACGGTGCTGATCGACGGCAGTCCCTGCAAGTCCTGTGTTCCTTTTACAGATTCTCTGGATGGAAAAAAAGTAACTACAGTGGAGGGATTGTCCGAATGGGAAAAGAAGGTCTACACCTTTGCCTATGCGGAGGCGGGTGCCGTACAGTGCGGCTTCTGCATTCCCGGAATGGTCCTTTGTTCCAAGGCTCTTCTGGATAAAAATCCTGAGCCGGATGATGCGCAAATCCGGTATGCTCTCCGGAACAATTACTGCCGCTGTACCGGCTATGTAAAGATTGTTGCGGCGGTCAGGCTTGCCGGGAAAATTTTAAGAGACGGCATCCTCCCGGAAAAGAAAGCCGATGACTGGAAAATCGGCTCGCGCGTACAGAGACTGGATGCGGATGAGAAAGTGCTTGGGACCGGAAAATATCCGGATGATTATTACCTGGACGGGATGACCTACGGATCTGCCGTGCGCAGCAAGTACGCACGCGCAAGAATCCTTTCGATCGATACGTCAGCTGCAAAAGCCCTGCCCGGTGTGGTCGCCGTTTTTACGGCAGAAGATATCCCGGGGCAGAATAAAGTAGGTCATCTGAAACACGACCAGTACAGCCTTATTCCGATCGGAGGGCTGACCCATTACCTGGGCGATGCAGTCGCTCTTGTGGTCGCAGAGAGCAGAGAGATCATGGAGCAGGCGAAGAAACTGGTTCGGGTAGAATATGAGGTCCTGCCGGCGATCCATAATATTCAGGAGGCTGCAGCAAAGGATGCGCCGAAGGTCTTTGACGAAGAAGAAAATAATATCTGTGCCCACAAACAGGTGAACCGCGGCAATGCCGAGGGAGCCATCCGTCGGTCCAAATACGTGATTTCGCATCATTTTGAAACGCCGTGGACGGAACACGCATTTCTGGAACCGGAATGTGCGGTGGCTTATATAGACCGGGATGAGGATGTGTTCGTCATTTCCACGGATCAAAGTACGCATACAACGCTGCGGGAATGCAGACTGATCACCGGTTCTCAGAAGATCAAGGTCCAGAATGCGCTGGTCGGCGGCGGATTCGGCGGGAAAGAAGATATGACCGTTCAGCATCATGCTGCCATGATCACGTTCCTTACCAGAAGACCGGTAAAGGTGAAACTGTCCCGTGCGGAATCCCTTTTGATCCATCCGAAGCGTCATCATTTCGAGATGGACTTTACCATGGGGTGTGATGAGAACGGAAAGATCATGGGCGTGAAGGCAAAAGTTTTTTCCGATACCGGGGCCTTTGCATCTCTTTGCGGGCCTGTCCTGGAACGTGCCTGTACGCATGCCGCGGGACCCTATGCTTACGAAAATTTTGAGATCGAGGGTACGGCCTATTACACGAACAATCCGCCTGCCGGTGCTTTCCGCGGTTTCGGCGTGACACAGACCTGCTTTGTAACGGAATCCCTGCTGAATATGATGGCGGACAAGGTTGGAATTTCTCCCTGGGAGATCCGTTACCGGAACGCTATCCGTCCGTGGGGAACGCTGCCGAACGGTCAGATCGTGGACAATTCGACCGGGCTTGTTGAAACGCTGGAAGCGATCAAACCAGAGTACGATGCTGCCGTTTTGGCGGGGAAACCGGTCGGGATAGCCTGTGCCATGAAAAATGCCGGTGTCGGCGTCGGTCTTCCCGACTGGGGGAGAGCAAAACTCATTGTTGAACCGGACGGGAAAATGCATGTCTATTCGGGTGCATCCTGCATCGGACAGGGACTTGGAACTGTTCTGGTACAGATGGTTGTGACCAATACCGATCTTTGCAGGGAAGATATTGTCTATGAACGCAGCAATACATGGATCGCACCGGACTCCGGGGATACCTCCGGCTCCCGCCAGACGCTTGTTACGGGGGAAGCGGTGCGCAGAGCCTGTGTTCAATACATGGAAAAGCGCAGAAGCGGAAGAGCTTTCCGGGACATGAGGGGAGAGATGTTTGAGGGGGAATATCTGGCCAAAACGGATCCGCTGGGAGCCGATGTTCCGAATCCGGTCTCCCATGTGGCCTACGGTTATGCCACGCAGATGTGCATCCTGGACCCGAAAACAGGACGGGTGGAAAAAATGGTCGCTGCCCATGATGTCGGGAAAGCGGTGAATCCGCTCTCCTGTGAAGGACAGATCGAAGGCGGCGTGGTGATGTCCATGGGGTATGCGCTGCGGGAACAGTATCCGATCGATGAAAACTGCAGACCGATCAGCAAGTATGGTTCTCTCGGTCTGTTCCGGGCACACGAACTGCCGGAAATCGAAGCGATCGTCATTGACAAGCCCGGATTGGATATTGCCTGCGGCGCGATCGGAATAGGCGAGATCACCGCCATTCCCACGGCGCCGGCCATCGCGGATGCCTATTTCCGCTATGACGGGAAAAGAAGATATTCGCTGCCGCTTTCCGATACCCCTTATGAAAGGAAGCACACAGATGACCGTTAAAAAAAGATTCCCTTATCGGGCAGCCTTTGTGGCCTGTAACGGAGGCTGCCGGCAGAATAAAGAAAATCCCTGTTCCTTCGGGTGTACCGGGTGCGGCAGCTGCATGCAAGTCTGTAAATTCGGGGCTGTTGCGCTGAATGAATACGGGACTGCACAAGTGGATGAAGAAAAATGCATGGCCTGCGGTCTGTGCGTAAAAAGCTGTCCGCAGCATATTATCAGGATCCATGAATGCGCAAATTACATTGCCGTAAAATGTTCCAATCATGACAAAGGGGCGGATGCCCGTAAAAAATGCGAGGTAAGCTGCATCGGATGCGGGTTGTGTGAGAAAAACTGTACTGCCGGCGCCATAGCCGTTCATGATAACTGTGCCGTTATAGAGGAGGATATCTGCCTGAGCTGCGGTCTGTGTGCGGTCAACTGTCCGCACCATGCGATCTATGATCTGCGCGGGATCTTTACGGAGGCCCGCTGATCGCGCGGGAATTTTTCAGCCGGTGGAGATGCTCCTGCAGACGGGAGGGCTTTTGGCGCCGCTGATCGCACGGGAATTCCTCTTTCGGTTGAAGTTTTCGGACAGGGATTGTAGAATGGATAGCAAATCAGGAAAATCAGAATGAGATCGCCGCCTGAAAAGGCGAAAACGGAAAAGAGGATGAAATGGAACCGGAAAAAGTAAGAACCAGGTATGCCCCCAGCCCCACGGGGCGCATGCATGTAGGAAACCTGAGAACGGCGCTTTATGCGTATCTGATCGCGAAGCATGCCGGCGGAGACTTTATCCTTCGGATAGAGGACACGGATCAGGAACGTTTTGTGGAAGGCGCAACGGAGATCATTTACCGGACGCTGAAGGATACCGGTCTTCTTCATGATGAAGGACCGGACATCGGCGGGTCCTGCGGTCCCTATGTGCAGAGTGAACGGCAGAAGCAGGGGATTTACCTGAAGTATGCAAAGGAGCTCATCAACAGGGGAGAAGCCTATTACTGTTTCTGCACGCCGGAACGTCTATCCACTTTGAAAAAGACGGTAAACGGCGAAGAGATCATGGTCTATGACAAGCACTGCCTTACTCTTTCCAAAGAGGAAGTGGAAAAGAATCTGGCATCCGGCATGCCGTATGTCATCCGGCAGAACAATCCTGTAACGGGTACTACGGCTTTTCACGATGAAATCTACGGAGACATCACCGTAAACAATGATGAGCTGGATGATATGGTATTGATCAAATCCGATGGATTTCCGACTTATAACTTTGCCAATGTGGTGGATGACCATCTGATGGGAATTACGCATGTGGTAAGAGGAAATGAGTACCTTTCTTCTTCTCCGAAGTACAACCGGCTTTATGATGCTTTCGGGTGGAAAGTGCCGGTTTATGTGCATTGTCCCCTGATCACGAACGAGGAACATCAGAAACTTTCGAAGAGAAGCGGTCATGCTTCTTTTGAAGATCTGATCGATGCAGGCTTTATTGCTCCGGCAGTCGTGAATTATGTGGCGCTGCTCGGCTGGTCTCCCGCAGAGACAAAGGAAATTTTTTCGCTGCAGGAACTGGTGGAGGCATTCGACTATCACCACATGAATAAATCTCCGTCGGTATTTGATATGACCAAGTTAAAATGGATGAACGGAGAATATCTGAAGGCCATGGATCCGGAACGGTTTTTTGTCTGTGCGGAACCTTATCTTAAAAAATATATTACCGTTCCTGTGGATCTTAGGAAAATATCCGAAATGGTCCGGTCCCGGATCGAGATTTTTCCCGACATCGAAAGTCAGGTGGATTTTTTCAATACGCTGCCGGAATATGATATTTCCCTGTACACGCATAAGAAAATGAAAACGAACGCGGACACTTCTCTTTGCGTCTTAAAGGACGTGGTGACTATCCTGGAAAAACAGGAAGACTGGAGCAATGATGCTCTCTACGCGGTTCTGTCCGGCTATGTAAAGGATACCGGGGTCAAGACGGGATTTGTCATGTGGCCTGTACGGACAGCTGTTTCCGGGAAGGAACAGACTCCCGCGGGAGCCACGGAGATCATGGAAGTTCTGGGGAAGGATGAGTCTTTAAAGAGGATACGGATTGGGATCGAAAAGCTCGAAAAATAAATTCAATGAAGCGCAGAACAGGGCGGTCTCCCACGGCGGGGGACCGCTTTTGGTACTGGCAGGACCGGGCTCCGGAAAAACATCCGTCATCATCGGCAGAGTTCGGTTTCTGATCGAAGAGAAGAAAATATCTCCCGGCCGCATTCTGGTCGTAACGTTTTCCAGGGCTGCCGCCGGAGAGATGAAGGAACGTTTTTTTGCGTTCGGTCTGAAAAATTCTTCCGCGGTAACGTTCGGAACCTTTCATTCTTTCTTTTTCGGAATTTTGAGGACCGCATACGGCTATGAGGCAAATCAGGTCGCATCCGAAGAGGAAAGGATGAACATCATGCTCGGCTGCATCAGGCAATACCGGCTGGACGGGGAAAATCTGAAAACGCTGGCGGTGAATCTGCTTTCGGAGATCGCCGTGGTAAAAGAGGAAAAGACGGAGCTTGAAAACTACTATTCCGTATCCTGTGCGGCAGAAACATTCCGGATGATCTACCGGAAATACGAGGAAGAACTGGGAAAATTAAAAAAGATCGATTATGAGGACATGCTGCTCATGACACACCGGCTGCTGTCGGAACGAAAGGATATCCTGGATGCCTGCTCCGGAAGATTTCAATGGATCCTTGTGGATGAATTTCAGGATATTAACCGCCTGCAGTATGAGATCGTCCGGATGATAGCCGGAAAAAGGAAAAACCTGACTGCGGTAGGGGATGATGACCAGTCCATTTACGGATTCCGGGGAGCCAGACCGGAAATCATGCTCGGCTTTCAAAAGGATTTTCCGGAAGCCGAACGGATCCTGCTGGACAGGAATTACCGTTCCACACCGGAGATCGTTCAGGCGGCCGGAAGACTGATTTCGTGCAATACAAAAAGATTCCCGAAAGCGATCCTTGCCGTCCGTCCCCACGGCAGCGCCGTCCGGGTCTGTGTCTGTGCGGATCCTCTGTCGGAAGTACGGTATATAACAGGACAGATAAAAGAACTGAAAAAAAAGGGGTTGTTATACCGCAATACAGCTATTCTTTACCGGACCAATCTGCAGCCCCGTTTCCTGATACAGGATCTCATGAGTGAAAACATACCGTTCCGGATGAAGGAGGCTCTTCCCGATCTCATGGATCACTGGATCGCAAAGGACTTTGCCGCTTATTTGCTTCTGGCTCATAAAGAAGGATCCCGCCGGGATGTTCTCCGGATATGCAACAGGCCGAACCGTTTCATCAGACGGGAAGCTCTGCAGAAAGATCCTTCCGACCTGAATGATGTAAAACAGTATTACAAAGATCAGAGCCGGATGCTGGAAAGGATACGGCACCTGGAATATGATCTCAGGGCTTTGGCCCAAATGGATGTATTTCGCGCAGTCGGATATATCCGGAAGGAAATCGGGTATGATGCGTTTCTTTCCGGGTATGCAAAGGAGTACCGTATCGACGCAGAAGAACTCCTGGAAACAGCAGATGAAATTATGGAATCGGGGGAGGGATTTCGGCTGCCGAAAGACTGGCTGGATCACGGAAGGGAAATCCGTCACGAACTGTCCGGAAAAAATCTGAAGGAAGACAACGGAGAAGAGAAGGATGCGGTGAATCTTATGACTTTTCATGCGTCCAAGGGTCTGGAATTTCCTGCGGTTTTCATTATGGATGCCAATGAAGGGATCACACCGTACCGGAAAGCGGTAACAGGAGGGGAAACGGAAGAAGAGCGGCGTATGTTCTATGTCGCCATGACCCGTGCGGCGGATTGTCTGGAAATATGTACCTGCAAAAAACGGTTTCGCCGTGAGGCAAAACCGTCGGTTTTTCTTTCGGAGATCAGGGGAAAATAACAGGCAATATCAGAGAGTTCCCTTTGTGGAGAGGACCCCGTTGATCCTGGGGTCTATGCCGGTTGCTTCATCCAGTGCCTTGGCAAAGGATTTAAAACAGGCTTCTGCAACATGATGGGAATTGCTCCCGTAAAATTCATGCAGGTGCAGGTTCATTTTGGCAGAAGAGGAAACGGCGTAAAAGAATTCCTTCACCATTTCCGTATCCATGGTTCCGATCTTTCTGGCATGGAAAACCGGATCAAATACGAAGAACGTTCTCCCGGAAAGATCAACAGCACAAAGCATCAGGGTTTCATCCATCGGCAGGACAGAATGTCCGTAGCGGCGGATCCCGGCTTTATTGCCGAGTGCTTTTTCAATGACCGTTCCCAGCAGGATACCGGTATCTTCGATCGTATGATGACAGTCTACATTCAGATCACCCTTGCAGAAAACATCCAGATCGAACTGACCGTGCCGGGCAAAACAGTCCAGCATATGATCGAAAAATCCGATGCCGGTATTGATTTTGGCGATACCGCTCCCATCCATATTCAGCGTGATTTTAATTTCGGTTTCCTTGGTTTTTCTCTCTGCCGTGACAATCCTGCTGCCGGCTGTCCGTTCTGTTTTCATGATGATTTTCTCCCGGGGTTTCGGATGTTCCTGTGATTTGGATGTTCCTATACATTGAATCGGAACAGGACCACGTCCCCGTCCCGGATTACATACTCTTTTCCCTCAAGCCGCATCAGGCCCTTTTCCTTTGCGGCAGCGGCGGAACCCAGCCGCATCAGGTCGTCGTAATTGATCACTTCCGCGCGGATGAAACCGCGTTCGAAATCCGTATGGATTTTTCCTGCTGCCTGGGGGGCCTTGGTCCCTTTTACAATGGTCCATGCCCTTGTTTCATCTTCGCCCGTAGTCAGAAAAGACAAAAGACCGAGAAGGTCATAGCTTGCCGCGATCAGTTTGTCCAGTCCGGACTGTTTGATGCCGAGTGCATCCAGATAATCCTTTTTTTCGTTTTCATCCAGTTCGGAAATTTCCTCTTCGATTTTGGCACAGACCACACAGACCCTGCTGCCGCGGTCTTTTGCAAATTCGCGGACTTTCTGAACATAGGGACTGGAAGAGCCGTCATCGGCCAGATCTTCTTCGGATACATTGGCGGCGTAGATGACCGGTTTATCCGATAAAAGTCCCAGAGAACCGACAAAAGACAGAACGTCTTCCTCACTGCTGTCATAAGCGCTTGCCGGTTTGCCGTCTTCCAGAACGGATTTTACGGCTCTCATGATATCCAGGTCCCTGCCGAGTTTCTTATCATTCAGAGCAGACTTGGCTGTTTTGGAGATCCGGCGGTCCAGAACTTCCAGATCCGAGAGGATGAGTTCCAGATCGATGGTTTCGATATCCCGGATGGGATCTACGGACCCTTCCACATGAATGACGTTTGTATCGTCAAAACAGCGGACAACGTGGACAACGGCGTCGCATTCCCGGATATTGGCAAGAAACTGATTGCCCAGTCCTTCTCCTTTGCTCGCGCCCCTGACCAGACCGGCGATATCAACGAATTCAATTACGGCCGGAGTCACTTTTTTGGAATGATGCAGTTCCCCCAGCTTCTTTAACCGGTCATCCGGAACGGCCACGATCCCCACGTTCGGATCCACCGTACAGAACGGATAATTTTCCATCGGAACGCCGGCTTTGGTAAGAGAGTTGAAAAGGGTGCTTTTGCCTACATTCGGCATCCCCACGATCCCAAGTTTCATAGTTTAATTCCTTTCTTTTTGCACAGCGTCATCTTAACATATAATCGTGACAAATGAAAGTTACTGTGGTAAAATCTGTCCATATCGGAAAGGCAGGCATTGTGGGCGGTTATGATCTGAGTTTTGTGAATATAGGGATTACCATTCAGCACATGGTAAATCATTTCAGCATTTTCGGATTCCGCGTGAATTTTTACGGCGTGATCATCGGAATCGGAATGCTGGCAGGAACGGCTGTTGCTCTCAGAGATGCAAAAAGAAGAGGAGAGAGCGAAGACCTGTATCTGGATTTTATCCTATGGGGAATTATTTTCGCCATAATCGGTGCGCGGATCTATTATGTGGCTTTCCGCTGGGAGGATTATAAGGATAATCTTCTGCAGATATTTAATCTCCGGGGAGGCGGTCTTGCCCTGTACGGCGGTATGATCGGGGGCCTTCTCACTCTTTTCATTTTCTGCAAAAAAAGAAAACAGTCTTTTTTTTCCATGGCGGACACCCTGGTGCTGGGTCTCATTACGGGACAGATCATCGGACGCTGGGGAAATTTCGTGAACTGCGAAGCTTTCGGACGGTACACGGAAAGTCTGTTCGCCATGCGGATTAAGAAATCCATTGTGAATCCCATTATGATCGATCGGGAACTCTTGAACCACATCATCACGGTGAACGGAACGGAGTATATCCAGGTGCATCCCACCTTTTTATATGAATCTGTCTGGAATCTGTGCCTGCTCCTGTTCATGCTCTGGTACCGCAAAAAGAAAAAATTCAAAGGAGAGATCTTTTTCCTTTATCTCGGAGGATACGGTTTCGGGAGGATGCTGGTGGAAAGCCTGAGGACCGATCAGCTCCGGTTTGCCGGAACGTCGATCGCGGTTTCCCAGATGCTCGGTGCGCTCTGCTTTATCCTGTCGGCTGTTATCATCATTCTGCAAAGAAGAAAAGCAGCAAAAACAAAGGAAGTATTCCCGCCTGAAAAGCTGTAGAACCACATTTTGTACTCCGATCCACCACATTTCCCCACATTTTGAGGCAACTGCAAGAAACCTTGCAGTTGCTTTATTTTTTGGACTTTTTTCTTAAAAATAGCTTGCATTGGACCCCCTGTAAGGGTATTATAAGAACAAGAAGTGGTGAAATGTGGTAGATAGTGGGTGATGATTATGTTCATGGGCGAATACAATCATACAGTGGATGCGAAGGGACGTCTGATCGTCCCTTCAAAATTCCGTGAACAGCTCGGAGATGAGTTTGTGGTTACAAAGGGACTCGACAGCTGTCTGTATGTATTCGAAAACAAGGAATGGGCTGCCCTTGAAGAAAAGCTTCACGCACTGCCTCTTACCAACGCTTCCGCAAGAAAGATCACGAGATTCATGCTGTCGGGCGCGGTTCTGTGCGAAACGGATAAACAGGGAAGGATACTGATTCCTTCCAATCTGAGAGAGTATGCAGGAATAGAAAAAGACGCTTTTCTTCTGGGAATGGGCAGCAGGATAGAAATCTGGAGCAGTGCAAGGTGGGATGAGGAACAGAAGGCGGAAGGAAATGTGGATGAAATCGCCGGAAGTCTTGACGGACTCGGTTTCGGACTATGACATTTTCCCATACGCCGGTATTGCTGAAAGAAACAGTAGAGAATTTGAACATCAGACCGGACGGCATATACGTTGACGGCACGCTGGGCGGCGGAGGACATGCATTTGAAGTCGCGAAAAGGCTGAAAAACGGCGGGCATCTGATCGGCATCGATCAGGATGCGGATGCGATTTCAGCAGCGACAGAGTACCTCGGACCGTATCTGGACCGTGTGACGATCGTCCGGGACAACTACATCAATATCCGGACAGTATTGCAGGATCTTGACATACCGGAGGTCAACGGGATTTATTTGGATTTGGGTGTTTCTTCCTATCAGCTGGATACTCCGCAAAGAGGATTCAGCTATATGGAAGATGAACCTCTGGATATGCGGATGGATCGGAGAAATGAAAAAACCGCAGCGGATATTGTGAACGGATACAGCGAAAGGGATCTTGCCGGAATAATCAGGAAATACGGAGAAGACAGGTTCGCGGGAAACATTGCAAAGCACATCGCGGCAGAGAGAGAAAAGAAAGAAATCCGGACCACCGGAGAGCTGGTAAAGATCATTAAGGCATCTATTCCCATGCGGGTTCAGGTTACGGGAGGGCACCCGGCCATGAGAACCTTTCAGGCAATCCGCATAGAACTGAACGGGGAGCTGGAGGTGCTTGAAAATTCCGTAGACACCATGATCGATCTTCTGAAGCCGGAGGGAAGAATGTGCGTAATAACCTTTCATTCCCTGGAAGACAGAATCGTAAAGGATGCATTTAAACGGAATGAAAATCCCTGCACCTGTCCTCCGGATTTTCCGATCTGTGTCTGCGGGAAGAAAAGCAAGGGAAAAGTCATTACAAGAAAACCATATATTCCGGAAGAAAAAGAGCAAAAGGAGAACCCGAGATCGCGGAGCGCAAAACTCAGAGTATTTGAAAAGGGATATTTGTCCAGTTAAGGACAGGTTAGTGGGAGGAGTGCAGAGAGTATGGGGAAAAGTTCAAAAAACGCAAGAAACAGCAGCAGGTATTCCTATCGTCAGGACGGTTATCACCGGTACGATGAATATGTAGAAGGAAACGTTGTAAGAAAATCTGCACCGGATGAGGAAGAAGAACGGCAGGAAAAATTAAGACGGCAGGAAAGAATACGCCATCACAACAATGCAGTACAAAGGAACCAGGAAAATGCCTTGCGCATGGACCTTCCTTACCTTATAATGCTGACAGCAGCAACCATTGCGGCACTTTTTATCTGCTGCAGCTATATTCATGTCCAGTCTTCCATCACGGCCAGTATGCGCAATATCGAGAAACAGGAAAAAACGCTGGAAGCCTTAAAAAGCGAGAATGATGCCGTTCAGGAGAATATCAATACCAACATCGACCTGGATCACATTTATTCAGTGGCTACGAATCAGCTCGGCATGGTATATGCCGGCAAGGGGCAGGTGATCAGATACAAGAAGACGGAAAGTGAGTATGTCAGACAGTATGAGGACATCCCTGGAAAATCCGAACCGTGATTCAAAAGACGGCGGTTCTGTAAATAGACTTACCAAACATATGCAGGGGAAGCTGGCAATCACCGGTCTGGTGATCATGCTGGCTTTGTTTGCTTTAATCTACAAGCTTTACAGAATTCAGAAGGTCAATTCGGACAGCTATAATCAGAAGGTCCTTTCCCAGCAGCGGTATGATTCAAGGGAGATCCCTTACAAAAGGGGAGACATTACAGACAGAAACGGAACATATCTGGCAACAAGCACCAAGGTTTACAATCTGATCCTCGATCCGTCGCAGATCAATTCCGATCAGGAGGATTATCTGGAACCGACCGTACAGATCTTGTCTGAAGTATTCGGCTATGATAAAACCGAACTCACAAGCCTCATTCAGGATAAATCGGATTCCCAGTACATACGTTACGCAAAACAGCTTTCCCATGACCAGAAAGTGCAGTTTGAAAACAGAAAAACGGAAGTAAATAACAAATACAAGGAAAACAGTGATCCCCACCGCGTTTACGGCGTATGGTTTGAAGATGCCTACCAGCGTTCCTATCCCTACAATTCTCTGGCCTGTAATGTCCTGGGTTTTTCCTTAAGCGACGGGGCGGAAGGGAGCGGCGGGATAGAGCAGTATTACAATGATCAGCTGATCGGGACCTCGGGAAGAGAATACGGTTACCTGAATGATGAATCCAATCTGGAACGGGTGATCAAACCGGCGGAAGACGGCGATACAGTCGTTTCCACCATAGACATGAACATTCAGAACATCGTGGAAAAACACATCCAGGAATTTGAAACCTCGATGGGTTCCAAGGTAACTGCCTGTATTGTCATGAACCCGAATAACGGGGAAGTACTTGCCATGGCTACGAGCCATCCCTATAATTTGAACGATCCGAGGAACATGGATGCCTATTATACGCCGGAAGAACTTTCCGTCATGACCGATCAGCAGAAATCCGATGCCTGGAATTCCGTCTGGAGGAATTTCTGCGTAAGCGATACCTATGAGCCGGGTTCCACTTCCAAGATCTTTACGGTATCGGCGGGAAAGGAAACCGGATCGATTTCCGGAAATGAAAGCTATACCTGCAACGGTTCTCTTGATGTGGGAGGCTGGACCATTCACTGTTCCAACCGTTCCGGACACGGGACATTGGATGTGGAGCAGGGACTCATGTACTCCTGCAACGTTGTGATGATGCATATTGCTCAGGCGACCGGGAAAGAAAACTTCTGCAATTATCAGCGGCTTTTCGGATTCGGGTCAAAAACAGGAATTGATCTCCCGGGAGAAGCAGACACATCCACTCTCATCCATTCACCGGATAATATGACCGCTTCAGATCTTGCAACAAACGCATTCGGACAGAACTTTAACTGCAGCATGATCCAGCTGGCATCGGCATTCAGCTCGGTGATCAACGGAGGGTCCTACTATCAGCCGCATGTCGTAAAGCAGGTTCTGAATTCCAAAGGGTCCGTTGTAAGAGATATTCAGCCGGAACTGGTGAGGGAAACGGTTTCTTCGGGAACCAGTGCCTTTATCCGGGATGCCCTTTTAAAAACCGTAACGGAGGGAACCGGGAAAAATGCGCAGGTAGAAGGATATGAGATAGCCGGAAAGACAGGCACGGCGGAAAAATATCCCCGCGGTACGGGAAATTATCTTGTTTCCTTCTGCGGCTATGCACCGGCGGCTGATCCGCAGGTGCTCTGTTATGTGGTGGTGGATACACCGAATACGGAAGATCAGGCGCATTCTACCTATGCAAGCAGCATTTTTCAGAAAATCATGACAGATATTCTTCCCTATATGGGAATATATCCGTCGGGAGCAGCCACCGAAAGCGATGCCGCGGCTGCAGAATCCCTTCCGGCGCAGGAAGGAATTTCGGACAGTACCACGCAGAATCCCACAGGAGAAACGCAGGCACCGGTGATTTATGATGTGCAGGATGAAGTGATAGAGACAGGTCAGGAAGGAGATGCCCTGAATCTGCCCGGAATGCCGGCCGGCGGCAGTGCGGCGGAAAGCGGGGCCGGCACTTCGACTGCAGTACCTTTGTCCATTTCTCAGGATGCGCTGAATGCAGACGAACATCCGCAGAGCGGATATTCGACAAAGAGTCAGACAAAAGCAGCCACGCAGGCAGCAACAAAAGCATCCACAAAAGCAGAGACAAAGGCAGCAACAAAGGCGGAAACCGTACAGGAAACATCCGCCTCGAAAGCATCCAAAGCGGAGACAGAACACGAAGTGACAAAACCCTCAGGGACTACGGCGGAAAATACCATTCCCGCGGCACCGATGGGACAGTAACAGATCCGTTTTTCTACAGTTTTCGGGAGGAAGAAAAATATGTTATCGGATACCGTTCTTGCAGTATTGATTTCGTTTGCCGCAGGCGCAGTTTTATGCCCTGTTTTTATTCCGATCCTTCATAAATTCAAATTCGGGCAGGAAATTCGCGACTGCGGACCCAAGGAGCATTTAAAGAAGAGCGGAACACCGACCATGGGTGGGATCGTGATCATCCTTTCCGTGCTTTGCGGAACCGTTCCCTGGATTCAAAAATATCCGCTGATCTTTCCGGTCATTCTTTTCATGCTGGTTTTCGGTCTGATCGGTTTCCTGGATGATTTTCTGAAGATCAGAAAGAAACAGTCGGAGGGCCTGAAAGCCGGACAGAAGTTTCTCATGCAGGTTGTTGCAACCGGTATTTTTGCTTTCTACCTTTATCGGCATTCTGAGATCGGAACGGGGATGCTCATTCCCTTTACGGGAGGAATAAAAAACGGTTTGTTCTGGAATATCGGATTCTTTTTTATCCCTGTTATTTTTCTGGTTGTTTTGGGAACGGACAACGGCGTCAATCTTACAGACGGTCTGGACGGACTCTGTGCAAGCGTTACCGTTGCCGTATCCGTTTTTTTTGCAGCGGCAGCCGTTCGGGAAAACATTCAGACTGCTCCTGTTGCCGGGGCAGTGATCGGAAGCCTTCTGGGATTTCTGCTCTATAATGTTTACCCTGCCAAAATTTTCATGGGAGATACAGGCTCCCTTGCGCTTGGCGGATATGTGGCTGCCCTTGCACTCATCATGCAGATGCCGCTTTTTATCCCGCTGATCGGTTTCATTTATCTGATTGAAGTACTTTCCGACATCATTCAGGTGGCTTATTTCAAGAAAACCCACGGAAAAAGATTTTTCCGCATGGCGCCCATTCATCATCATTTTGAACTGGGGGGGTGGTCGGAAACCAGGGTGACTGCGGTTTTTACAATTGTCACGGTTATACTCGGACTGCTTTGTTTTATATCGATGGTGTGATATGCCGGAATGAAAATCATTATAGAAAGGTTATTACAGAAGGAGAAAGTCATGGGAGAAAAGGTGCTGGTTGCAGGAGCGGGAAAGAGCGGGGTATCGGCGGCAAAGCTTTTGCTCGCAAGGGGAGGGAAAGTACTCCTTTACGACGGAAATGACAAGCTGGATGCTGCGGAATTGAAAAAAAATTTTAACGGTTCTTCCGATATTTCCGTAAAACTCGGGGAACTGAAAAAAGAGGATATCGTCGGAATCGACCTTTGCGTGATCAGCCCGGGGATAGATCTGGAAACACCGTTTGTAAAACTCCTTCGGGAAAACGGGGTACAGATCTGGAGCGAGATTGAACTTGCCTATACCGTTGCCAAAGGAAAGCTGATCGCCATAACCGGTACGAACGGAAAGACCACTACAACCGCACTGACCGGTGAAATCATGAAAAATCATTTCGGCAAAATGAATTCATTTACGGTCGGGAACATAGGACTGCCTTATACGGAAACAGCAGTTCTTACAACGGATGAGTCCGTGACCACACTGGAGGCATCCAGTTTCCAGCTGGAAACCATTCATGATTTTCATCCGCATGTCAGTGCCATTTTAAACATAACGCCTGACCATATGAACCGGCATCATACCATGGATCGGTATGTCGGCATCAAAGAAAAAATTACCGAGAACCAGACAGAGGACGATTTCTGTGTTCTGAATTATGATGACAAGATCCTGAATGCATTCGGAAAAAGAGGAGAATGTGCGGCTGTTCCTGTATTCTTTTCCAGCACGCAGAAGCTGGACAGCGGCTTTGATCTTGAGGGCGATGTGATCTGTAAAGTTGACCGGGGGCAGGTTACGCCTATCATCCGGACGAATGAACTGAAACTTCTGGGAAAACACAATTACGAAAATGTTATGGCGGCAATGGCCATGAGTTTTTGCATGGGAGTTCCGCTTTCCGTCATTCGGAAAACCTGTATGGAATTTCAGCCGGTAGAGCACAGGATAGAATTTGTTGCGGAAAAAAACGGTGTAAAATATTACAATGATTCCAAGGGGACCAATCCGGATGCGGCTATTCAGGCCATCAGGGCCATGCCGGGGGAGACCATTCTGATCGGCGGAGGATATGACAAGGGATCTTCTTATGATGAATGGATAAATGCCTTTGATCACAAAGTAAGATATCTTGTGCTGATCGGACAGACCAGGGACGCCATTTCGGACTGCGCCAGAAAACACGGTTTTACGAATATCATGTTTGCCGAGGATATGCAGGAAGCTGTTAAAGTCTGTGCGTCCTATGCGGAGCCGGGCAACTTTGTCCTGCTTTCTCCGGCCTGCGCAAGCTGGGATATGTTCAGCAATTATGAGGAACGCGGAAGAAAATTCAAGGAGTATGTGAGGGCACTGTAATGGCAAAAAAGAAGACCAGACATTATTTTGACTACAGTCTGCTGTTCGCGGTGATTTTCCTCACTGCGTTCGGTCTTTTGATGATCTATTCCTCCAGTTCCTATATGGCGGAGATCAGCAGCAAAACAAACGATGCCGCTTACTATATGAAAAGACAGGGCGTGATTGCTCTGTGCGGTTTTGTTTTGATGGCCGTTATCTCCATGATCGATTATCACAAACTGGTCCGTCTGGCATTGCCCTTTTATTTTCTTTCCTATATTCTGATGATCGCTGTTTCTTTATTCGGACAGGTAGTAAACGGGAAGAGACGTTGGCTCGGGATAGGACCTTTTTCCTTTCAGCCGACGGAATTTGCCAAACTTGCGCTTATCATTTTCTTTGCCGTGTACATTACAAATCTCGGGAAGGAGATCAATACCTGGAAGGGATTATTTAAGGTAATACTCCTGGATCTGCCTATTGCTTTTCTGGTCGGGAAAAACAATCTGAGTTCCGGCATCATCATACTGGGGCTTGCCTTTGTAATGTCGTTTGTTGCGACCAATAAACAGCTGATCTATGCCGCAATCACTGCGGCAGGAATCGGTCTCCTTACGGTCATACAGCCGGTTTCAAAGTTTTTAAAAGATGTGGGCATCCTGCAGGCGTATCAGTATAACCGGATCCTTGTCTGGCAGAACCCTGCGGCCTATCCGCAGGACGGCGGCTATCAGATCCTTCAGGGACTCTACGCGATCGGTTCCGGCGGCATCATCGGAAAAGGTCTCGGAGGGAGCATACAAAAAATGGGGTTTGTACCGGAAGCCCAGAATGATATGATCTTTGCCATTATCTGCGAGGAACTGGGACTGTTCGGGGCGGTCTCCATCATTCTGGTTTTTATGTTTATGATCTACCGGTTTATCATCATTGCCAATTCCGCACCGGATCTTTACGGATCGCTTCTTGTCATAGGGGTGATGGCGCATGTTGCCATCCAGGTCATCCTGAATATTGCCGTGGTAACGAACCTCATTCCGAATACGGGAATTACCCTTCCGTTTATCAGCTATGGGGGAACCTCTGTCCTGTTTCTCATGATTGAAATGGGAATGGTGTTCAGTGTTTCCAGAAGCATCAGAATGGAGTATTGAACATGAAAAGGACAGTCGGAATTATTCTTGTCTGTGTTCTTTTGCTGGCTGCCATTACCGTGGTCAGCGTCCGGATTACGGATGTGGAGATAACGGGAAACCAATGGTACACGAATGAACAGCTCGAGAATCTGCTTTTTCCGACGGCTGTTTCCAAAAACAGTACCTATTGTTTTATCCGGGGGATTTTGAAAAAGAAAGAGACCATTCCATTTGTGCAGGATTACAAGATCACCTTTGTCAGTCCCGTAAAAGTGGAAGTGATCGTCTATGAAAAAAGCATTGTCGGCTATATTTCCTATATGGGTTCCAATATGTACTTTGACAAGGACGGAATTATCGTGGAAAGTTCCGCTAAAAAGCTGGAGGGAATTCCGCTGATTTCGGGGCTGAAGTTCGGAGAAATTGTTTTATACAAACCGCTTCCGGTTCAGGATAAAAAAATCTTTTCCGCAATTCTGAATCTGACGCAGTCTCTCTCTACCTATAATATTGCAGTGGATATGATCCGTTATGATGCATCCGGAAATGCCACTCTTGTCATTCAGAAAATCAATGTACTGCTGGGAGGTTCTTCGGAAATGAACGGTAAAATATCGGAGCTTGCCAATATCCTCAGTCAGACGCAGATCAAGGATATGAGGGGAACTCTGGACCTGCAGAATTATGACCCGAATTCCTCGAACATCACGTATTCCTTTAAGGAACGCTGATCATTCCTATTTTATGTTCACCTGCGAAATACCTGCCCAAAAGCTGAATTACGGGTTGCACTTTTTCAGGAAAAAGTATATCATTAAAAAGAATTCTCGAAAAGCTGGGTCAACGAACCGGGAGGGAACACATTGTTAGAAATTAAACTGAATGAAAATGATAATGCGGCCAGAATTATTGTGGTCGGAATTGGCGGTGCCGGAAATAATGCGGTAAACCGCATGATAGATACCAATATTAACGGGGTTGAATTTGTCGGGATCAATACGGATAAGCAGGCTTTGAAGATGTGCAAAGCCCCTACTGCCATGCAGATCGGTGAAAAGCTGACCAAAGGCCTTGGAGCCGGAGCTAAGCCGGAAGTGGGAGAAAAGGCGGCGGAAGAGAGTACAGAGGATATTTCTGCAGCGATTAAGGGTGCAGATATGCTTTTTGTTACCTGCGGCATGGGCGGCGGAACGGGAACCGGTGCGGCTCCTATTGTTGCGAAGCTTGCAAAGGATATGGGGATCCTTACCGTCGGCGTGGTGACGAAACCTTTTAAATTTGAGGGAAGACAGCGTATGATGAATGCGCTCAAGGGGATTGAAAACCTGAAGGCTTCCGTGGATACACTGATTGTGATTCCGAATGATAAGCTTCTTGAGATCGTAGACAGAAGGACTTCCATGCCGGAAGCATTCGGCAAGGCGGATGAGGTCCTTGAACAGGCGGTTCAGGGAATTACGGATCTGATCAATGTGCCCGGACTGATCAACCTTGATTTTGCCGATGTGGAGACTGTTATGGCAGACAAGGGAATTGCCCACATTGGAATCGGAAAGGCACATGGAGACGATAAGGCAATTGAGGCGGTTAAGCAGGCGGTTTCTTCTCCGTTACTTGAAACCAATATTGAAGGTGCCTCCAATGTCATTATCAATATTTCCGGTGATATCAGTCTGATTGAAGCAAATGAAGCAGCCAGCTATGTTCAGGAACTGGCCGGTGATGATGCGAATATTATCTTTGGTGCCATGTATGATGACAATGCACAGGATGAAGCCTGCATTACGGTTATTGCAACCGGGCTTGACAGCAACGGGATTACGACAGCTCCTGTTGACAGGGTTATGAGCGGTTTCGGAAACAGAAAACAGACGTCCGTACAGTCGGATTTCTCCAGTATCGTAAAAAATGCCTCAGGAAGTATGAATTCCGGTGCATCGGTTCCGTCTCATTCCGCACCTGCTCCGGAGCCTTCTCCGTTTGGTGATGCACCTGCCGGCAGGAATATGAATGAAGAAGATTATTCCAGGACGACCTATAAACCGAAAAAGAGCAAGGATGTCTCCATTAATATTCCGGACTTCCTCAGAAACAAAAGATAAGGATGATAACGGAAAGGGAGGGGCGGTCTTCTTATGGGAAGACCGCCCCTTTCCGTTATCAGAAAAAAGCGGCTGTTTTATTCTGCCTGCGTATTTTCCCGGTATAAAAGAAGAAGACCCTTTAACATCAGATCCTCATCGACGATAACCCGATGAAGGCAGAGCGGAGCAATGAAGGGGGCAAGACCGCCGGTCATAACAATGCTTGCCCTGCATCCGAGTTCCTTTTCCATACGGTCAATACAGCCGTCTATCATGGAAGCATGTCCGTAAAGGATCCCGCTTCTCATGCTTTCTATGGTATTTTTCGCAATAATTTTCCCGGGCTGTTTCAGGTCGATATGGGGAAGCTGTGCGGTTCGGTTACTCAGGGATTCCAGCGAAACGATCAGGCCCGGGTGAATGATTCCGCCCGTATAGTCTCCGTTTTTGTCGACCACGGTAAGCGTGGTTGCCGTGCCGAGATCAATCACAATAATGGGGAGAGGATACTTGTTCTTGGCCGCTACGGAGTCCACGATCAGATCTGCTCCGACGGTATCGGGATGGTCTGTCAGAAGCTTCATTCCGGTTTTTAAGGTATGGTCTGCCATAAGGGCATTCATACCGGTTATTTTTTTCACTGCATTTCTCATTACCGGGTTTAAGGGAGGTACAACGGAGGACAGGATCACACCCTCGATTTCTTTTGAAGTAAGGGTATGAATTTCCAGGATGCTTTTCAGCATAACGGCATATTCCAGATCGGTCTTATGGACATGTGTGGTCACCCGTTCCAGAAAATAAGTTTTCTTTTCATCAATACCTCCGATTACGATGTTGGTATTGCCTATATCGATCGCAAGGATCATGGATTTTCTTCCTTTCCCTGATGAATTGTGTTATGATATTACCCTGAATCAGATAGTAGCACACTTGTTCGAAGAAAACAACAAAGAGGGGAGCAGCGCATGCTTAAGGGAAAGAAAATCGTACTCGGGATCAGCGGCGGCATAGCGGCATATAAGACCGCATCCCTGGCAAGTGCCCTGAAACAGCAGGGAGCAGATGTATATGTCATTATGACAGAATGCGCCTGTCATTTCATTGATCCGGTTGTTTTCGATGCGCTGACGGGACACAGGACCGTTACCGATCTTTTTGACAGAAAAAATGAATTTCCGATCGCGCATATTACCCTGGGACAGAAAACAGATCTTATTCTGGCGGCCCCTGCTTCTGCGGATCTGATCGGAAAAGCGGCAAACGGAATTGCGGATGATGCCCTGACTTCTACGCTTGTGGCGGCATCGTGCCCGATCATGATCGCTCCTGCCATGAACACGGTAATGTATGAAAGCGGGCCGGTTCAGGACAATCTGAAAAAACTGGCGGGATACGGATATCATATAATCGATCCGGCGTTCGGACATCTGGCGTGCGGCATAACCGGAAAAGGGAAAATGCCGGAACCGGAAGTGCTTCTTATGGAAATAGATCATCTGATCGGTTATGAAAAAGACCTGACAGGAAAAAAGATTCTGGTAACCGCAGGCGCAACGGCAGAAGCAATTGATCCCGTGCGGTTTATCAGCAATTATTCCACGGGAAAAATGGGATGTGCGCTCGCAAAGGCGGCATCGGACAGGGGAGCGGATGTCACTCTGGTTGCCGGAAGGATGTGTGTTCCCGTACCGGATTTTGTCCGGACAGTTTCTGTTTTATCTGCAGAAGAAATGGCTTTGGCCGTGAAAAAATGTTCCCCGGAAATGGATATGATCATTATGGCGGCAGCCGTTGCGGATTATACACCTGAAACAACCGCCGGGGAAAAAATCAAAAAAAGCGAAGCGGAGTTTTCACTGAAACTGAAAAGAACGGAAGATATTTTAAGCTGGCTCGGGACGCATAAAAAGGAGGGGCAGATCCTCTGCGGATTTGCAATGGAAACAAAGGACCTTCTGGAAAATGCCCGCATCAAACTGAAAATGAAAAAGGCGGATATGATCGTTGCCAATAATCTCAGGGAGAAAGGTGCCGGGTTCGGAACGGATACGAATATCGTGACGATCCTCACAAAGGACAGTGAGGAAAAGCTGCCTCTTCTTTCAAAAGAAGAAACGGCGCATTGTATCCTGAACGGGATGCTGAAAAAATAAAACGGAAATGAGAGGAATAATCTGTGCCGCAGTCGGAAAATAGGATAATTGAAAATCCGGTTTTTGAAGAAATCAACAAAAGACGTACCTTTGCCATTATTTCCCACCCGGATGCCGGGAAAACAACTTTGACCGAAAAACTCCTGCTGTATGGCGGAGCGATCAATCTGGCGGGATCCGTCAAGGGAAGAAAAACAGCCAGGTATGCTGTCAGTGACTGGATGGATATTGAAAAGGAAAGAGGAATTTCCGTTACTTCCTCTGTGCTGCAGTTCCAGTATGAAGGAAAGTGCATTAACATTCTGGATACGCCGGGACATCAGGACTTTTCAGAGGATACTTACCGTACCCTGATGGCGGCGGATTCCGCTGTCATGGTAATAGACGGAGGAAAAGGAGTGGAAGCGCAGACAAGAAAGCTTTTCAAGGTCTGTACGCTGCGCCATATTCCGATTTTTACGTTTATCAATAAACTGGACCGGGAATCCAGAGACCCTTTTTCTCTTACGGATGAGATCGAAGATCTTCTGGGGATCCGTACCTGTCCCGTCAACTGGCCCATAGGCTGCGGGCATAATTTCAAGGGAGTCTACGACAGAAACACAAGAAAAATTTCTCTTTTTAAAGCGGCAAAAGCGGGCATGAAGGAAGTGGAGACCAAAACGGTTGATGCAGATGATCCGGCCCTTCCCGGATTGATCGGGGAAGATTACTGCCGCCAGCTGCAGGAGGACATTGAACTCCTTGACGGAGCGAGCGATGAACTTGACGGGGACAGGATCAGCCGCGGAGAACTTACCCCTGTCTTTTTCGGATCTGCGCTTACAAATTTCGGGGTGGAAACATTTCTGGAACACTTTTTAAAAATGACCACTCCTCCGCTCCCCAGAAAATCAAAAGACAGAATGGTGGAGCCGATGAAGGATGATTTCTTTTCGGCATTTGTTTTTAAGATCCAGGCAAATATGAATAAGGCGCACAGGGACAGGATCGCCTTTATGCGGATCGTATCCGGGGAATATCAGGCAGGCATGGAAGTCCAGCATGTACAGGGGCAGAGGATGATCCGTCTGAATCAGTCCACGGAAATGATGGCACAGGAAAGAAAAATAATCGAAACGGCATATGCCGGAGATATCATAGGTGTCTTTGATCCCGGTATTTTTTCCATAGGAGATACGATATACAGCGGAAACAATAAAGTGGAGTATGAGGGAATCCCGACTTTTGCACCGGAACATTTTGCAAGACTCCGTCAGATCGACACCATGAAACGGAAACAGTTCACCAAAGGGGTTTCACAGATCGCGCAGGAAGGTGCCATTCAGATCTTTCAGGAATACAACACCGGAATGGAAGAGATCATTGTGGGAGCGGTAGGCGTGCTGCAGTTTGAGGTTCTGACATACCGTCTGAAAAATGAATACAACATTGAAGTCGCGCTGGATCAGCTTCCCTATGAATATATCCGGTGGATCACCAACCCGGAAGAGGTTGATCCGGAGAAAATCCAGGGGACCAGCGATATGAAGCTGATCAAAGATCTGAAGGATAATCCGCTGCTTCTTTTTTCGCATGAATGGAGTGTGGAGATGGTCCTGAAGCGGAACCCGGGTCTGAAATTAAGCGAATTCGGCAAAGGATGGTAAGGAAGGAGCCGCGAAGCGGCGACTCTGAGGGTAAAGAAGAGATAAAGGAGGGAGCAAAAAATGAATAAAGAAGAGGCCGTACGCGCGGAAATGGTGAAAGCCATGAAAAGCCATGAGAAGGACAGGAAGGATTCTCTTTCCATGCTTTTATCCGTATTGAAAAACGGCAGAATTGACAAGAGGGAAGATCTTACGGAAGCGGAAGAGGATGCCGTTATCAAAAAGGAAATCCGTCAGACCAAAGAAACAATGGATCTTTCTCCCAAAGACCGGACCGATATTATTGATGCCTGCAAAGCCAGAATCAAGGTTTATGAAGAGTTTGTTCCGGCGGATATGAGTGCGGATGAAATCAAAAAGGCAGTGGAAGAGACATTAACGGAACTCGGAATAAGCGCTCCGGTCAAATCTGACAAAGGAAAAGTCATGAAGGATTTAATGCCGAAGGTTAAGGGAAAGGCAGACGGAAAGCTGGTCAATGAAATACTGGATTCTATCCTGCAGTGACTTCACCACTCCGGAAAAGGAAAATTTACAGTTTCAAAAAAGGGAAATACATGGATAAAAAACAGATCGAAGAGTATATGAAGAAGCATGAGGAGGAAATGATTTCCGACCTCATGGTACTTTGCCGGATAGACAGCGAGAAGATGTCGGAAAAACCCGGCATGCCGTTCGGAAAAGGTCCGTATCTTGCCCTGTCATCGGCGCTTGCCATGGCCAGGGGGTATGGCTTTAAAACAACAAATTACGATAATTTTGCCGGTGCAGTTGATCTTAACGATCAGGAACATGTGCTGGATATTCTGGCGCATCTTGATGTGGTACCTGCACAGGAAGGCTGGACGGAGACCGAGGCTTTCAAACCGGTAATAAAAGAAGGAAAAATATACGGCCGCGGAACGTCCGATGACAAGGGACCGGCAATCGCAGCTCTCTATGCCCTGCGCGCTGTTAAGGAGCTGGGCATTCCTTTGAAAAAAAGTGCGCGTCTGATCCTCGGAACCAATGAGGAAAGCGGAAGCAGATGTATCGCCCATTATTATGAAAAAGAGAAAGAAGCTCCCATGACTTTTTCTCCGGACGGTGATTATCCGGTCGTGAACATTGAAAAGGGAAGGCTGCCGGGAGACTTTTTTGCCGGATGGAAATTTTCCGGAGAAAAGCCTGAAATTTATTCCGTAACAGGCGGGAAGATTGAAAATGCGGTTCCGTCTTCTGCGGAGGCAATCCTGCTCGGAATGGAAGAAAGCAGCATCCTGCCGCAAGCCGAACAGGTGTCTGAGGAAACCGGAGTCAATTTTACATTTGAAAAAAACGGGGAAAAGATAACGATCGCTGCACACGGCGTCAATTCACATGCGTCCGAACCGGAACATGGGAAAAATGCCCTGACGGCATTGCTTCTCTTACTGACAAAACTTCCGTTTGCAGAATCCTCCACGGGAGCAAGGCTGATCCGGAATCTGTATGGGCTCATGCCTTACGGGGAAACGGACGGGCTGCACCTGGGAATTCGTGCGGAAGATGAAGAAAGCGGTGCCCTGACGGTTGCTTTTTCACAGCTTACCGTAACGGAGGGAAGACTGGACGGGCTTTTTGACTGCCGTTTCCCCATCGGTGTTGATGCAGATCAGATGCTGACGGTTTTAACAGAAAAATTTAAGACAGCAGGACTGTGTTTTAACGGAAAACATTGCAGCCTGCCTCATTATGTTTCACCGGATTCGGCATTTGTAAAGGAGCTGTTGTCCGTTTATGAAGACTATACCGGGCTGGAGGGAAAGTGCATTGCAATCGGAGGCGGTACGTATGTTCATAACCTGAAAAACGGGGTTGCCTTCGGAGCGGTATATCCCGGGAAGGATACACACATGCACGGAGCGGATGAATATGCCGTTATCTCACAGCTGACTGCATCGGCCTGCATGTTTGCCCAGGTGATCGCGGATCTGTGCGGTTAGTCCGGACAGGGGAAGAAAATCCCAGGAAAAATGTTCCTGTCTGAAAAGTACTTGACAGCCGGGAATAATCGTTTTATACTACGTCCAATATAAAAAGGGACAGGAGAAACAAATGTATTCTTTTTCTACCATGCAGATGAATATGGAAAACATGAGCAGCACGATGGACATGTGCGGCATGTTTCTGTATGCAAAATAAATTCTGTATGGCTGATGAGCGGATCTTTGTTCCTGTAGGAACCGGGCGATAGAAATCATATCGGAGCAGACCATACAAGGTCTGCTCCTTTCTTTTTCCACAGATCATAAAAAATGTTACGGGGGATAAAATTGAATGAATACCGAAGAACCGATCATACGGCTGGAACATCTTTCCAAGGAATTCAATACGAAAAGCGGTGTTGTAAATGCACTGGAGGATATTAACCTTTCTGTGAAAAAAGGAGAAATTTTCGGGATCATCGGACTCTCCGGTGCAGGAAAATCAACACTGGTCCGATGTATCAATTATCTGGAGGTGCCTACGGCCGGAGAAGTTTACTTCGAAGGCCGAAGCATGCGAAAGATGCCGGAAAAGGAGCAGCGAAAAACCCGTCAGTCCATGGGAATGATCTTTCAGCAGTTCAATCTTCTGGAACAGCGAAATGTGCTGCGGAATGTACTTTTTCCTCTGGAGATCGCCGGAACGGAAAAAAATAAGGCGAAGGAAAGAGCAGAAGAACTTCTGGAGCTGGTCGGTTTAAAAGACAGAATGACGGCATTTCCCGCACAGCTTTCCGGCGGACAGAAACAGAGAGTCGCAATTGCGCGGGCCATTGCCACAAATCCGAAACTTCTGCTTTGCGATGAAGCGACCAGTGCTCTGGATCCCAACACAACAAAATCCATTCTGGATCTGCTGAAGGATATCAACCGGAAATTCGGAATTACCGTGATCGTGATTACCCATGAGATGGCAGTCATCGAAGCAATTTGCGACCGGGTGGCAATCATCGACCAGAGCAAAATAGCAGAGGAAGGGGATGTGTCACAGATCTTTGCAGAACCGAAGTCACGGATAGGAAGACAGCTCATTCTCGGCAGCAGCATCCGGCAGGATCAGTTCGGAAATTCAAAAAAAATCCGCATCACATTTGACGGAAGAAATTCCTTTGAACCGGTCCTTGCCAATATGATCCTGTTCTGCAAGGTCCCTGTCAATATCATTTATGCATCTACAAAGGATATAGGCGGAACGGCAAGAGGACAGATGGTCATTCAGCTGCCGCAGGAAGAAACGGATGCAAATAGAATTATCGCATATCTGAAAGCAAAAAATGTCATGTATGAGGAGGTAGCGGACAATGAACTTTGATCCGACAACAGTCAATATGATCCTGAAGGGAATAGGGGAGACGCTTTACATGGTATTTATTTCCTCGGCAGTATCGTATCTGATCGGGATCCCGCTGGGGGTAATATTGGTGGTAACGGATAAAGGAGGCATCCATCCGGTTCCCGCACTCAATACGGTTCTCGGAATTCTGATCAATCTCCTGCGTTCGGTTCCGTTCATTATTCTCCTGATCGCGGTCCTGCCCTTTACCAGACTTGTGGTAGGCACTACTCTCGGCGCAAAGGCCGTGGTCGTTCCGCTGGTCATTGCGGCAGCTCCCTATGTTGCACGGATGGTGGAGTCTTCTCTCAAAGAGGTCGATGCAGGCGTGATTGAAGCTGCCAAGTCCATGGGAGCGGGAACCATGCAGATCGTGTGGAAGGTACTTCTTCCGGAAAGCAGGCCGTCGCTTCTGGTAGGCGCGGCAATCTCCATTACTACCATTCTCGGTTATTCTGCCATGGCCGGATTTGTTGGAGGAGGAGGCCTCGGAACAATTGCAATCAATTACGGGTATTACCGGTATCAGACAGGCATGATGATGGTTACGGTAGCTATTCTGGTCATTATTGTTCAGATCATTCAGGAAGTGGGAATGAGATCTTCAAAGGCCAGTGATAAGAGAATTAAATAAAAAACAGAATTAAAAAAAGAAATATGAGGAGGAAGAAATTATGAAAAAGGAACTGGGCATATTGGTTTTGGCTGGAATTTTAGGAACAACGCTTCTTGCAGGATGCGGACAAAGTTCTACAAAGGAAACAACAACGGCAGCATCAACAGCAGCTGCATCAACAACGGCGGCATCAACAACGGCTGCATCAACCACAGCCGCAGCGGCAACAACCGCAGCTTCGGCGGAAAAGAAAACGCTGAAGGTCGGAGCAAGCCCGTCTCCGCATGCGGAAATTCTTGCGTCGGTCAAAGATGCGCTTGCCAAGGAAGGATACGATCTTCAGGTCGTGGAATATACGGATTACGTTCAGCCGAACGTAGCGCTTGCTTCCGGGGAACTGGATGCAAACTATTTCCAGCATCTTCCGTATCTGGAGCAGTATAACAAGGAGAACAAAACAACCATCACTTCTGCAGGAGCCGTTCATTATGAGCCGTTCGGTATTTATGCAGGAAAGACCAAGGCGATCGCCGACCTGAAAGACGGGGCAAAGATTGCAGTTCCGAACGATGTAACGAATGAAGCAAGAGCTCTCCTTCTTCTGGCGGATGAAGGACTGATCAAAGTGAAGGATCCGACCAATATCAATACCACCAAGAACGATATTACGGAGAATCCGAAAAAACTGGATATCGTTGAGATTGAAGCGGCACAACTTCCGCGTTCTCTTCAGGATGTAGACATGGCGGTTATCAACGGGAATTACGCAATCGGGGCAGGGCTTAAGGTTTCCGATGCGCTGACAACTGAAAAATCTACTTCCTTAGCAGCCACAACTTATGCTAATATAATAGCGGTACGTCAGGGAGACGAAAAGTCGGACAAAATTCTGGCACTGCTGAAAGTACTGACCAGTGATGAGACCAAAAAATTCATTACTGATAAATATGCAGGTGCCGTAGTCCCGATGTTCTGACGGGAATCGGTACACAAACCGAAAATGTTTACCATACGTACCGGATGCATCCTGAATGAGGTGCATCCGGTATTTCTCTCTTGAAAGAGAGGAAGGAGAAGAAAACTTATGGATGAGAATAATCAGAATCAGGATCAGTCTCAAATGCCGGAACCGAACCCGGCTCAGAACCAGGAACCGAACCCGGCTCAGACACAGGAATCAAATCCGGCTCAGAACCAGGAAACGAACCCGGTTCAGACACAGAAATCGAACCCGGCTCAGAACCAGGAAACGAACCTGGCTCAGAACCAGGAAACGAACCTGTACCAGAATCAGAACCCGTACCAGAATCAGAATCCGTACCAGAACCAGAATGCATACCAGAATCAGAATCCGTACCAGAACCAGAATGCGTACCAGAACCAGAATGCGTACCAGAACCAGAATCCGTACCAGAACCAGAATCCGTACCAGAACCAGAATCCGTACCAGAACCAGAACCCGTACCAGAATCCGCAATATCCGCCTGCAGAGAAACCCAAAAATAATATGGCAACAGCATCTCTGGTCCTCGGAATCCTTTCCATTGTCATGAATTTTTTCTGCTTCGGATTTATTCTCGGCGGTCTCGGGATCTTGTTTGCCTGTCTGTCCAAGACAGAACCTAAAATGCATACCAATGCCAAAATAGGCATCATCACATCCATCATCGGCATCCTGATTTCCGTAGGGATCATTTGTCTTTTTGTACATTTCGTTTCCAGGGGGATCTTTAATTCAAACTGGTTCCGGAATCCGAATCAATTTTTCGGGCCGTTTAGAAACTTTCATTATTGAGGATGGAAGGGGATAAAATGAAAAAAAGAGCAGAATATAAAAAAAAGGCAAAAGCAGTTTTAGGGGGAAACTACGGGATCCTGATCCTGGCTTTTTTCCTCCTGAGTGTTATTGTAAATATTCCGATGACGGTAATGCAGTTTTTTATGACCAGGGGATTCTTTCACCATTTCAGTTTCCTGTCCCGAAATCCGGAAGGCTTCAGAAGTTTCTTCCGGAAAATTTCCGTGCCGAATTCTCTGATCTGGATCCTCGTATATATTGTTGTCCTGATCATTACCGCTATTCTTTCTGCGGGCTTGATCAAAATGGAAATGAGACTCTGTGACAGCGGAAGGGCGGATCTCGGAGATCTTTTCCGGGTCTTTATCAAAAGGCCGTTTCGGTTTGTGCTTTACGGGCTTCTGTGGATGGGCTTTGTTCTGATCCTGATGATTCCGGGGAGTATTCTTCTTATTGTGGGGATCCTGTCGGATATTCCGTTTGTCATGGCTCTTTCTGCCCCGCTGTTTCTTCTGGCATGTCTCTTTGTTCTGATCCTTCGGCTGGTTTATGCTTTTACCGTACCGATTCTTCTGGATAGTCCGAATGCAGGGACAATAGAAGCCATGCGTCAAAGCAGGAAGATGATGCACGGATACAAATGGAAACTTTTTGTGCTTCATCTGAGTTTCATCGGGATGGATTTTCTGATTCTCCTCAGCTGGGGCATCGCTTCTTTATGGGTATATCCCTACAGGATGTGTACCTGTCTTTACTGGTACCGTGATCTTTCCGCAAAGACCTTGCCGAATACAGGGGAATAGGGTATGATGATAATTGAATATTATGTAAATCATATTCAGTCCGATGCAGGGGGGAGAAACATATGAAATGTCCGTTTTGCAATGCAGCCGATACCAAGGTGATCGATTCCCGTCCTGCGGATGATAATGCATCCATCCGCAGAAGAAGACAGTGTGAGGTCTGCGGAAAACGGTTCACGACATATGAAAAGCTGGAAACCATGCCGCTTATGGTTATCAAAAAGGATAACTCCCGGGAAGCATATGACCGCAGCAAGATTGAATCCGGTGTGGTCGCTTCCTGTCACAAACGGCCGGTTTCCACACAGCAGATTTCCGCTCTTGTAGACGAAATCGAAAATACGATTTTTAATATGGAAGAAAAAGAAATCCCGACATCCGTGATCGGTGAACTGGTGATGATCCGGCTTAAGGATCTGGATCCGGTTGCCTATGTACGTTTTGCATCCGTTTACCGGGAATTCAAGGATGTAAATACCTTCATGGAGGAACTCGGAAAAATCTTAAAGAATAAAGACGTAAAAAAATCATCATGAATCCTTTTTTTCCGAAAGCCGAATACCGGAATGCCTATGAGATCCCTTATGCGGATCTGTTCAGAAACGGGACCCGCGGTTTGATCTTTGATATTGACAATACACTGGTTCTGCCGGATGCACCGGCGGACAAAAGAAGCAGGGATCTTTTTGCAGCGTTAAATGAGATGGGATTTAAGACCTGCCTTCTTTCCAATAACAAGGAACGGAGAGTACAGTCTTTTTCTGAGGATGTAGGTACTTTTTTTATCTGCAGGGCAAATAAACCGTCCGTGAAAGGATTCCGGAAGGCAATGGATCTGATGGGGACGGATGAAGGCTCCACGGTCTCTATCGGAGATCAGCTTTTTACGGATATATGGGGTGCCAACCGTGCCGGAATGAGCGCAATTCTGGTCACACCGCAGACAGAAAAAGAAGAAATTCAGATCATTGCAAAAAGAATACTGGAAAAACCTTTTCTGTTTTTTTATCATCGGAAGAAAAATAAGAAAACTCATTGAAGAAGGAAAATAAATCATGATTCGGGCATCCACAAAAGTATACGGATTGATCGCCGATCCGATCGGACACAGTCTGTCTCCTCTTTTACAGAATACACTCTCGGGAAAAATGGGGGCGGATGCGGTTTATGTTCCGCTGCCGGTGCACGACAACCTGAAAAATGCGGTCGCAGGGGCCTATGCGCTCGGAATCGAAGGAATCAATATTACGACCCCCTACAAAACGGAAATCGTCCAGTATCTGACAGGGCTTGATGAAGCCGCAGGTGCGGTCGGAGCGGTCAATACACTGGTGCGGTCCCTTGCAGGATACCGGGGATATAATACGGATCTTCCCGGTTTGCGGAAAGCTTTGAAGTCCGCAGGCATTGTCATTGCCGGAAAAGACGTTATTCTGATCGGCGCGGGAGGAGCGGCAAAAGCGGTGGCCTATCTTTCCGCATTGTCCGGGGCAAAGTCTCTGACCATACTGAACAGGAGCATTGAAAAAGCAGAACTGATTTCAGAGGGGCTGCATGCGGCTTTTCCGGATTTTCCTGTCCGGACGGAAGAAATCCGGGGATGGAAAAAGCTGAGAAAAAAAGGCTATATTTCTTTTCAGACCACAAGTGTCGGCATGTTTCCGCATATTCAGGACTGCATCATAGAAGAAGAGGCATTTTACCGGAAGTGCTCGGCGGGAATTGACCTGGTTTATACGCCGACGGAAACGGTTTTTCTGAAGAAGATGAAATCCGCGGGGAATGTAACTCTCGGGGGGCTGCACATGCTCATATACCAGGGGGCGCTTTCCTGGGAGCTGTGGAATCTGGGGATCAAGGTCCCCGAAAAAACGATCAATGAGGTTTATGAGACAGTCAGAAAAGAACTTTTAAAACGGGAGAAACAGACATGAAGATATGGATCATCAACGGACCGAATATCAATTTTCTCGGGATCAGGGACCGGAAGCAGTATGGAAGCGAAGATTACGGAACACTGGAAAAGAGACTGAAAGACAAAGCGGAAAAGGATCAGGTAATGCTGGAAATATTCCAGAGCAATTCCGAAGGGGAAATCATAGACATCATTCAGAAGGCATATCTGGAAAAAGCCGACGGAATTGTGATTAACCCGGGTGCCTATACCCATTACAGCTTTGCCGTAAGAGATGCGCTGGAAAGCATTTGTGTCCCGATTGTGGAGGTCCACATTTCGAATGTTATGAAGCGGGAAGAATTCCGCCATGTTTCGGTTACGGCGCCGGTCTGTACGGGTCAGATTACAGGACTTGGACTTAAAGGATATGAACTGGCAATGGATTATCTGTACAGTACTATAAAAAATGGTTGATAAGTAGTGAAAGATAGTATAAAATAATTAGGTTACGGATATCGGCTATTTTTAAGGAGGTTTTTTTCATGATTTCAGCGGGAGATTTCAGAAATGGTATTACTTTGGAGATAGACAGCGCGGTTTTTCAGATTATCGAATTTCAGCATGTCAAACCGGGTAAGGGAGCAGCTTTTGTCCGGACAAAGATTAAAAACGTCATGACCGGAGCAGTAACGGAACGTACATTCCGTCCTACGGAAAAGTTTCCGGCGGCTCGTATTGACAGGATAGACATGCAGTATCTTTATAAAGACGGCGACATGTATAATTTCATGAATACCGAGAGCTACGATCAGATTTCATTGAATCAGGATCTTGTCGGGGATGCCCTGAAGTTTGTGAAAGAAGAAGAGATGGTCAAGGTTGCTTCCTACAACGGCAAGGTATTTTCGGTGGAGCCTCCCATGTTTGTAGAACTTGTGATCACGGAAACAGAACCCGGGTTTGCCGGAAATACGGCACAGGGAGCGTCAAAGCCCGCAACGGTGGAGACAGGAGCTCAGGTCGCGGTTCCGCTCTTCATCAATCAGGGAGACAGGATCAAGATCGATACGCGCACGGGTGAATATCTTGGAAGAGCCTGAAATATCATTTTACGGGCAGTCCCCAAAAGGGGCTGCCTTATTTTTTAATATCGGAAAATTCGGAATGCGGAAAGGAAAGAACTTACGATGAAAACCATATCTTCGGTTATGAATGAAGCGCTGCAAAGGGCATTTCATTCCTGCGGCTATGAAAGCAGCAGCATAAAGGTACAGCCTTCCAACCGTCCTGATCTCTGCGAATTTCAGTGCAACGGATGCATGGCTGCGGCAAAACAGGCGCACAGGAAGCCGATGGATATAGCAGGGGAAGTGGCGGAAGAGCTGGAAAAAGATCCTGTTTTTGAACAGGTATCGGCGGCTATGCCGGGGTTCATCAATCTTACGGTTTCCGCGGATACCATAAAGTCCTGCCTCAGTGAAATCAGTTCCGATGCAAAAAACGGGATTGCGGACGATGACCCGTCAAAGACCATTATCGTGGACTACGGCGGAGCCAATGTTGCAAAACCGCTTCATATCGGACATTTAAGGAGTGCCATCATCGGCGAGAGCATCAAGCGTATGGGCGCTTTTTTCGGAAATAAAATGATCGGCGATGTGCATCTGGGGGACTGGGGCCTTCAGATGGGTCTGATCATCGAAGAACTGAAGTTAAGACATCCGGAACTTCCGTATTATGATCCTTCTTTCACGGGGGAATATCCGGAACAGGCTCCTTTTACGATCGGAGAGCTGGAGGAAATTTATCCGACTGCATCAAACCGTGCAAAGGAAAATCCGGAATTTGCGGCAGCGGCGCACGAAGCGACTTTTAAGCTGCAGGAGGGTTACCCTCCGTACCGTGCGCTCTGGAGACACATCCTGAATGTTTCCAAAAAGGATCTGAAAAAAAATTATGATGCCCTGAACGTTTCGTTTGAACTGTGGAAAGGCGAATCGGATGCGGAACCTTATATCCCGGATCTGATCCGTGATCTGCAGGAGAGAAAAATTGCCCATGAGTCGGAAGGAGCGCTTGTTGTCGATATAGCGGAACCGACAGACACCAAGGAATTTCCTCCCTGTATTATCCGGAAATCCGACGGTGCATCGCTTTACGCGACAAGCGATCTTGCAACGCTGATCGAAAGGGAAAAACTGTATCGGCCGGATGAGTATATTTATATCACGGATAAAAGACAGGATCTGCATTTTATCCAGGTTTTCCGTACCGCCAGAAAAGCCGGAATTGTTCCGGAGGACCGTCTGATGATCCATATCGGTTTCGGTACCATGAACGGAAAGGACGGCAAACCGTTTAAGACCAGAGAGGGCGGCGTCATGCGGCTTGAAACCCTGATCGAAGAGGTCCGAAATGCCGTTTACCGGAAAATTTCGGAAAACAGGGATATTCCGGAAGAGGAGGCGAGGGAGACTTCCCGCATGGTGGGGCTTGCGGCTTTGAAATACGGAGATCTTTCCAACCAGGCGTCCAAGGATTATGTTTTTGATATCGATCGTTTTGCCTCCTTCGAGGGAAATACGGGTCCGTATATTCTGTACACCATTGTCCGGATTAAATCTATTTTGAAAAAATATCAGCTTTCCGGAGGAAGCGCGGTGACAAGGGATAGTCTGATGCCGGCTTCTGGGAAACAGGAAAAGGCACTCTGCCTTGCCCTGGCACAATATCCGGATACGATAACGGACGCCTGGAGGGGTCTTGCTCCTTACCGGGTCTGCCAGTATGTCTACGGGACAGCGGATGCCTTTAATTCCTTCTACCATGATGTCATGATCCTTTCCGAAACAGATGAGAAAAAGAAGCGATCTTACCTGTATCTGATTCTTCTGACCGAGAACATATTATCTGCCTGTATGACCATGCTCGGGATGGAAATCCCCGAACGGATGTAAAATATGAAAAAAAAGTCATCCGAAACATCCAGCATTTTTCTTCTGATGCTGACGGCGTTGATCTGGGGAGTTGCTTTTGTAGCACAGAGCGTGGGCATGAACTATGTCGGTCCGTTTACATTCAATTTTGTCCGGTTTCTCATCGGTGCGCTTGTTCTGATCCCCTGTATCGGCATCCTGAAAAAACTGGAAAACAGAAACGGCGGATCAAAAGATTTGAATCTGCAGACAAAACGGCTTCATGCCGGAATTGCCGGCGGGATCCTCTGCGGGTTCATTCTTTTTGTATCCAGTTCGCTTCAGCAATTCGGGATCATGAAGACCACTGTCGGCAAAGCAGGCTTCATTACGGCTCTCTATATTGTCATTGTTCCCTTCTTCAGTATTTTTCTGAAAAAGAAAGTTCCGCCGAAAATATGGATCGCAGCGCTGATCGCGGTGGCCGGTATGTTTCTTCTCTGCATGGAAGGGAAGACAGGACTGTCCGAGGGGGATACGCTTGTTTTTTTATGTGCGGTCGGTTTTTCTTTTCATATTCTGGCAATCGATTATTTTTCTCCGAAGACGGACGGCGTTTTTCTGTCCTGTATTCAGTTCATAACAGCCGGTGTTCTGTCGGGGATTTTTGCTTTTCTTCTGGAACAGCCGCAATGGAAGGATATTCTTCGTGCATGGCAGCCTATTTTATATGCCGGGGTCATGAGCTGCGGGGTAGCCTATACGCTTCAGATTATCGGACAGAAGAAGGTAAGACCGGATGTTTCTTCCCTGGTCCTGAGTCTGGAATCGGTGTTTTCGGTGCTTGCCGGATGGCTTATCCTGGGTCAGATCTTAACGACAAGAGAACTTTTCGGGTGCTGTCTTGTTTTCTCGGCCATCTTGCTTGCCAGAAAAGTATGAAGCAAATTCCTCGTTATTTTTATAACGGAATGTATTGGAAAAAAGTCACAATCCGTGGCTTTTTTTATTGGGGATTTATCGTCATTGTGTTATAATCCTTTCGAGTATGCATGTTGTTTTGACAGATATATCATCATACATGAAAAGAGGACAGTTCGATGGGGGTATTTACGTTCAAAGGCGGGATACATCCGTATGAGGGAAAACAGCTTTCGATGGATAAACCCATTACGGATTTAATGGATCCTGAGGGTGAACTGGTCTATCCGGTACTCCAGCATATCGGAGCGCCTGCAAAACCGGTCGCAGCAGTCGGCGATTCCGTAAAGGTGGGTCAGAAGATCGCGGAAGCAGGGGGATTTATTTCGGCGGATGTGATCAGTTCCGTATCCGGAAATGTCACGGCAATTGAAAAAAGGCTGATGGTCAACGGAAGCAGAGTGCTTTCCATTATCGTTAAAAACGATAAAAAGTATGATGCAGTTGACGGCATGGGAACCGAAAGGGATCCTTCTTCCCTGTCCAAAGGGGAAATCCGCAGCATTGTAAAAGAAGCGGGAATAGTCGGAATGGGGGGAGCAGGATTTCCGACGAATGTAAAGCTTACCCCGAAGGATGAAAATGCCATTGATTTCTGCATCGTGAACGGTTCCGAATGTGAGCCGTACCTGACCAGCGATTACAGGGTCATGCTTGAGGAACCGGAGAAAATTGTCGGCGGCTTGAAAATCATGCTGCAGCTTTTTGACAAGGCAAAGGGTGTGATCGGAATAGAGGACAACAAACCCGCCGCGATCGCAAAAATCCGGGATGCGATTAAAAATGAACCGAGAATCAAGGTCTGTGTACTGAAAACAAAATACCCGCAGGGCGGTGAACGTTCTCTGATCTATGCGGTCACGGGACGGAAAGTAAATTCCTCCATGCTGCCTGCCGATGCGGGCTGCATTGTCGATAATGTGGATACCGTGGTTTCCATTTACAATGCGGTTGCGAAAACAACACCGCTGATCGAAAGGATCATCACGGTTACGGGCGATGCCGTAAAGGACCCGAAAAATTTCCGTGTCAGGACGGGAACGGCATACCGGGAACTGATCGAAGCGGCAGGCGGATTTAAGGAAGAACCTGAAAAAATCCTGTCCGGAGGTCCTATGATGGGACAGGCGATTTTTAATCTGGACATTCCGGTGACCAAGACTTCCTCTACGCTTACGTGTTTTCTGCGGGATGATATTTCCAGAGAGATTGAGACTCCCTGCATCCGATGCGGGAAATGTGTCGGAGTCTGTCCCGAGAATCTGGTTCCGCAGATGATGATGGATGCCTGCAGCCAGAGAAATGTCGAGGGATTTGAAAAGCTGAACGGAATGGAGTGCATAGAATGCGGATGCTGTTCCTTTATCTGTCCGGCCAGACGTCCGTTGACACAGTCCTTTAAGGAGATGAAGCGGGAAGTGGGAACAAAAAAGAAGAAGGAAGCAGATGAGAAAAGGGCGGCGCAGGCTGCCAGGAATCAGGGAGGAACGACAAAATGAAAATGCTGAATGTTTCATCGTCTCCCCATACGCATCAGATGGCTGCAATGCCCGCTGCACGGACAAAAGATCTTATGCTGGATGTGGTCATTGCCATGATCCCCACAACGGTATACGGGATCTGGCAGTTTGGCCTGCACGCGCTTCTTGTGGTGGTCGCCACGATTGCCGCCGCGGTTCTTTTTGAATACTGGTTTGAAAAGATCTGCCATAAGCCGATCACCACGGGGGATTTTTCTGCAGTTGTTACAGGACTGATCCTTGCGCTGAACATGCCGCCGGAAATACCTCTCTGGATTCCCATTCTGGGTGCTTTTTTTGCAATTGTGGTAGTCAAACAGCTTTATGGCGGACTCGGACAGAACTTTATGAATCCTGCACTGGCGGCGAGATGCTTTCTTCTTATTTCCTGTGCAAAATTCATGACGGATTTCTCCTCCGGATGTTTCGGGTTTGATTCGGCCTCCGGTCCGACTCCCCTGGCATCTCTGAAAGCCGGAACGGGAGAGAGCCTCATCAATCTGTTTACCGGAAGGATACCGGGCACCATAGGGGAGGTTTCCAAAATTGCTCTTTTGATCGGTGCCGTCTATCTTCTGGCAAAAAAGGTGATCAGCTGGAGGATCCCGGTTATCTACATTCTGACAACCGCTCTGTTCTGCTTTATTTTCGGGCAGCAGAGTCTTTCCTATGTGATGGCCGAGGTGCTCAGCGGCGGACTGATTTTCGGTGCTTTCTTTATGGCGACCGATTATGTGACCAGTCCGATCACGCCGAAGGGACAGATTATTTTTGCCGTTTTTCTCGGGGTCATGACCGGACTGTTCAGGCTGTTCGGACCCAGTTCGGAAGGAGTTTCCTATGCCATACTTCTGGGAAATATTATCGCACCGTTGATTGAGACGGCAACCGTTCCGGCTGCATTCGGCCGGGAAAAAACCGGAAAGAAAAAGAAAACGGCGGGGGAGGCGATTCAGTCATGAAGAAACCGGAATATCTTGGCGATGCCATGAAGCTTTTCCTGATTACGCTGGTTGCCGGTGTCTGCCTTGGGGCAGCCTATGAGATCACAAAGGCACCGATCGCGGCAGCAGCTGTAAAAACAGAACAGACGGCATATGGTTCCGTTTTTCCGGGCAGCGGAAATACATTTGAAGAAAATGCGGAAGCCGAAGCAAAAATTCCGGACTCCGCATCGGAAATTTCAGGGAAATATGCCAATGTGGTAATCGAAAAAGTAATAGATGTAAAGGATTCCGGCGGAAAGCTGATCGGACATGTCGTAAATTCAACCGGAAAAGGCTACGGCGGAGATGTGAAGATTACAGTCGGGATCAAGGCTGACGGAAGTGTAACAGGAATTGGATTTCTGTCCCTTTCGGAATCCCCCGGACTGGGCATGAATGCCGAAAAACCTGATTTTTATGAGCAGTTTTCAAATAAGAAGGCAGAGGAATTCAGTGTTACAAAAACCGGATCCTCAAAGGATGGGGAGATCAATGCAATCAGCGGGGCCACGAGAACTTCCCGGGCGGTAACGAATGCGGTGAACGGTGCTCTGTATTTTGTGAAAAACGTCATGAAACAGGGGGAGGCAGGCTGAAATGAACAAATGCATGGAACGGCTTTATAACGGAATCATCAAGGAGAATCCGACTTTTGTGATCATGCTGGGTCTTTGCCCGACCTTCGCCGTTACCACTTCGGCAGTCAATGCAATCGGGATGGGTCTTTCCTCCACGGTTGTCTTGATGTTTTCCAATCTTCTAATTTCGGCATTGCGGAATGCCATTCCCGACCGGGTCAGACTTCCGGCGGAAATCGTGATCGTGGCTTCTCTGGTAACGGTTGTGCAGCTCCTGATGGAGGGGTTTGCTCCGGCAAGTGTCAACCGTGCGCTGGGAATCTATATTCCGCTGATCGTTGTCAACTGTATTATCCTGGGCAGAGCAGAAGCGTATGCTCTGTACAACCCGCCGCTTGTTTCGTTTTTTGACGGTCTGGGCATGGGACTTGGCTTTACGGCTGCTCTGTTTATTCTGGGCAGTATCCGTGAGATTCTGGGGGCAGGATCCATTTTCGGATTTCAGTTTATCCCGAACAGCTTCCATATTTCCATCTTTGTAATGGCACCGGGGGCCTTCTTTGTCATGGCCGTTCTCTGTGCCTTACAGAACCGTTTCAAGATGCCGAGTGCGACCAATACGGATGAAACGAAGGCACTTACCTGTAACGGAGACTGCCTGCATTGTGCCGGACATAACAGCATTGAAAATCATGAAGCTCTGACCGGATGCATTCAGCATGCCGTTGAGGTGATGCAGAAAGCTGAGAGCATGGATCAGAAGAAGGAGGAAAAAAGATGAAGATCATACTCCTTTTTGTAAGCGGTGCACTGGTGAATAACGTGGTTCTGTCCCGGTTCCTCGGCCTTTGTTCTTTCCTTGGCGTTTCAAAGAAAAAAGAAACCGCGAAGGGAATGGGAGCAGCTGTTATATTTACGATTTTCCTTTCCACCATGCTTTGTTCCGTAGTCTATATGTGCATTTTAAAACCGCTGGGGATAGGGTATCTGCAGACAATTGTTTTTATTGTTCTCGTTGCGGCTCTGGTGCAGCTGATTGAAATGTATATGAAGAAGAGCATTCCGTCGCTTCACAAGGCCCTCGGAATTTATCTTCCTCTGATTACAACGAACTGTGCAGTACTCGGTGTGGCACTGGATAATGTCCAGAAAAGTTATAATTTTGCGGAAGGTCTTGCCTGGGGAGTGGGAACTGCGGTCGGTTACGCGATCTCCATTACGCTTCTTGCCGGGATCCGTGAACGGATCGAGAATAATGATGTTCCGCGGGATTTTCAGGGAATGCCGATTGTGCTGGTTACAGCCGGTCTGATGGCAATTGCGTTCTGCGGTTTTTCCGGAATGATTACTTAAAGGGGGAAATGAAAACATGAGCGTGACAGGTGTTGTCATAGCGGCTCTTGTGGTAGGCATTACTGGAATTCTCTGCGGAGTTCTGCTGGGTGCGGCAAGCGAAAAATTCAAAGTTGAAATAGATGAAAAGGAAGTAAAAATCCGAGCGGCTCTTCCCGGAAATAACTGCGGAGCCTGCGGTTTTCCCGGGTGTGACGGCTGTGCACATGCCATTGCAGCAGGAGATGCACCGGTCAATAAGTGTCCGGTGGGAGGAAATCCAGTCGGAGATAAGATTGCCGCCATCCTCGGTGTTCAGGCTATTGATCTGGATAAAAAGGTAGCATATGTACGATGCAGCGGGACCTGTGATAAAGTCAAACAGCAGTATGTTTATTACGGGCCGGCGGATTGTGTTCAGATGAGCGTTGTCCCGGGAGCAGGAGACAAGGCCTGTGAATTCGGCTGTCTTGGACACGGGAGCTGTGTGAGAGCCTGTAAATTCGATGCTATCCATGTTGTGGACGGCGTGTCTGTTGTAGATCCGGAGAAATGTGTTGCCTGCGGAAAATGTATTCTGACCTGTCCGCGTCATTTGATCGAACTGGTTCCCTATAAGGCAAAATATCATGTACGCTGTTCCAGCCAGGACAAAGGCAAAACGGTTCGCGAGAAATGTGCGGCAGGCTGTATTGCATGCACGCTCTGTACAAAGCAGTGTGAGAATGATGCGATTTATATGAACGGAAATGCAGCGCAGATCGACTATACGAAATGCATCAACTGCGGGAAATGTGCCGCCAAATGTCCGGCAAAGGTAATCGTCTGAAAATCTGTAAAAAACAGAAAACCGGAATTGTCCGTAAAAGGCAATTCCGGTTTTTTATTTTTCCGTTTCCGGTGGATATTCTGTTAAAATCATTTCGAGATGCTTACGGAAAGCCTGTTCGGCAGACAGACGATCATTTCTCCTTCCCGGGAAATCGGTCCCTGTTTTTCACAGATTTTATCCGGGCAGCTGGCATCCGAGATCCAGACTTTTTTATCTGAGATATGCAGGGTATTGCTTCCTCCGGACGGACTTTTTATAACGGTATTTACGGTGTCTGACAGATCGTATTCGGCGGTCCGGTTTCCATCCTGCATAACGATCACCCTCATCCCGCCGCGACCGGTAAAAATATTACGGAGGAGAAATAACAGGGTGACGACAAGGCATAGCAGCAGGATCAGCTTCAGATCATTTTTTACGGTATCCTTCACCATACCCGGCTTTTTTCGGACGGACTTAAACATGGGGAACGGGCCCTCCCTTTGACAGGGAGGAATTTTTAAAGCGGGGATCTTCGGTTACATCTTTCCCAAACCAGGTGGGAGCCTGAAAGGATTCGGCTTCTTCCAAAGTTTTAAATTCCACTTCGAGCATGATAAGACCGGAAAGATCCTCATGAAAAATATCCAGTTCCGCGGTCAGGCCGGAAGTATCCTTCATCGGAATCAGATACCTTGTTTTTCTGATCAGACGGCCGTCACATTTCGGCAGAAGATGATCAAAGGCTTCCTTTGTCAGGGGAAAATTGTACTCTTCACGGGCCATAAGCCCTTTTCCCTTGCAGGTAAGATAATATTCATCATTTTCCCGGCGGATGCGGACTGCCGGATCCGTATTCAGATATCCCTGCAGCATTTCCCTGAAAGAATACCCGTTCAGATTATCCGGAAGTTTATCCGGAATGAATTTTTTTTCGATCTCCATTTTTCCTCCGTGGAACAAAAACTGGAATCATGTTTCCGATTCCCATATCATATGATATGGCCGCCAAAAGTAATATCATGGATTGCTCCCGCAATCCTGTCAAACATTCGGAATTCATAGGGCCCATGCCCCACTTCTGTCTGCGCTTCGCTATGGTCGCTGCAAAGCAGGTATCCACCGGATCCCCTGCAACCCATGTTTGGGACATTGATATTATCATATCATGGGATACTCTTTTTTCGCAATATGCCATTGTAACGGATATAATCCTCCTAAGGATTTGATTCTCCGATCGAATACAGAAAAACTAAGATGATTTATTCCGCACCGGTGATCATGAAAAAAGCCCGGCGGGGCGGCCCGGCCGGGGCGGCAACTTAACCTTGAACACATGTTTTCCCTGTGCTATAATACCTTATTGATATGCGCAAAATAAAAAGAAGCGGTTTAATGCCCAGGAAGGAACGTTTAAGATGAATTGTAAGATGGAAGATCTCGGGAAGAACATGGTAAAACTGACCGTGACGGTTCCGGCACAGGATTTTAAAAAGGCGGTTCAGGAAGCCTATAACAAAAGCAAGGGGAAATATGCGGTACCCGGATTCCGGAAGGGACATGCACCGCAGGCACTGATCGAAAAAACATACGGGAAAGGCGTTTTTTATGAGGATGCCGTCAACACCTGTATAGACAATACCTATCCGGGGGCAGTAAAGGAAAATAACCTTGATGTGGTATCCCGCCCGGAAATCAGCCTTCCGGAAATTGAAGACGGGCAGGATCTGGTTTATACGGCTTCCGTTGCTGTAAAACCGTCCGTGACTCTGGGAGAGTATAAAGGGATTGAAGTCAAAAAAGCAGATATGGACGTAACGGATCAGGAAGTGGAAGATGCCCTGAAACAGGAGCAGGAACGCAATGCGCGTCTGATCACGATTGAAGACAGAGCTGCCGAAATGGGTGATACCGTTACCCTGGATTTTGACGGGTACATGGACGGAAAACCGTTCAAGGGCGGAAAGGGAGAAAAGTATCCGCTGGAGCTCGGATCAAATTCTTTCATTGAGGGATTTGAAGAACAGCTTGCCGGTCATAAAACCGATGATGAATTTGAAGTCAATGTGACCTTCCCGGAGAAATACCAAGCAGAGGAACTTGCCGGAAAACCGGCGGTTTTTAAGGTAAAGATTGACGGGATCAAAAAGAAGGAACTTCCGGAACTCAATGATGAGTTTGCGGGAGAGGTTTCCGAGTTCGATACCATGGATGCCTACAGGGCAGATGTCAGGAAAAAACTGACAGAGGAAAAGGCCAAGAAAGCCACTACTGAAAATGAAAACAACATCATTAAAAAGGTGGTCGAAAATGCACAGATAGATGTTCCGGAACCGATGATCCGGATGCAGGCCGGACAGATGGTTGAAGATTACGCAAGGAGAATGCAGAGCCAGGGCGTTTCCTTAGAGCAGTACATGAAATATACCGGACAGACACCGGAAAAGCTTGCCGAACAGTTCAAACCGCAGGCAGAAGAACGTATCCGGACCAGGCTGACTCTGGAGGAAATCGTAAAGAAGGAAGATGTCAAAATAGCGGATAATGCAGTGGATGAGCAGATTGAAAAAATGGCAGCCGCATACAAGATTGAGCCGGATAAAATGCAGACCATGGTCACGGAGGACCAGCGTAAGCAAATGGAGGAAGATCTGAAAGTCAATGAGGCGGTCGACTTCCTTGTGGCGGAAGCAAAGCTTGTTTAAGGAAAGAGACAAAGGAGAATCCAATATGTCACTGGTGCCTATAGTAGTGGAATCAAACAGCAGGGGAGAACGCAGCTATGATATTTTTTCCAGACTTCTGAAGGACCGTATCATTTTTCTGGGGGAAGAAGTATCGGATGTAAGCGCGAGCCTGGTAGTTGCCCAGATCCTGTTCCTGGAATCCGAAGATCCGACCAAGGATATCAACCTTTATATCAACAGTCCCGGAGGCAGTGTTTCGGCGGGAATGGCGATTTATGATACCATGCAGTATGTAAAGTGCGATGTATCAACGATCTGTGTCGGCATGGCTGCCAGTATGGGAGCTTTTCTGCTTGCCGGCGGGAAAAAGGGAAAACGCTATGCGCTTCCGAATGCGGAAATCATGATCCATCAGCCATCGGGCGGAGCGCAGGGACAGGCGACCGAAATACGTATTGTCGCAGAGGAAATCCTGAAGACAAAAAGAAAACTGAATGAAATCCTTTCAGGAAATACAGGAAAACCGCTGGAAGTCATTGAGCAGGATACCGAACGTGATAATTATATGAGCGCGGAAGAAGCAAAAGCATACGGCCTGATCGACAGCGTTATTGAGCATCACTAATTCAAGGGCTTTTTATGGGAGATTGAATGCCAAATAAAAATGATGATAAGATCCGCTGCTCCTTCTGCGGAAAGACACAGGATCAGGTCAGGAAACTTTTATCCGGACCGAACGGTGTGTTCATCTGTGATGAGTGCATTGATTTGTGTTCGGAAATCCTTGACGAGGAATTTTCCGGCAGTACGGACGGCTCCGTGGATTTTACGGGGATAAATCTTTTAAAACCCAAGGAAATCAAAAAATTTCTGGATGAATATGTTATCGGACAGGAAAATGCAAAAAAGGTCCTTTCCGTGGCGGTCTACAATCATTATAAAAGGATCACCTCCAAGAAGGCTTCCGATGTGGAAATTCAGAAAAGCAATATACTGATGCTTGGTCCAACCGGATCCGGAAAAACCTATCTGGCACAGACACTGGCAAAAATTCTGAATGTGCCTTTCGCCATTGCGGATGCAACAACGCTGACAGAAGCCGGATATGTGGGAGAAGATGTTGAAAATATTCTTCTGAAGCTGATCCAGGCCGCGGACGATGATGTCAAGCGGGCGGAATACGGAATCATTTATATTGATGAAATCGATAAAATCACCAAGAAATCGGAAAATGTTTCCATCACAAGGGATGTTTCCGGAGAAGGGGTTCAGCAGGCGCTCCTGAAAATTCTGGAGGGAACGATTGCAAGCGTTCCGCCGCAGGGCGGAAGAAAACATCCTCATCAGGAGCTGATCCAAATTGATACCACCAATATTCTGTTCATCTGCGGCGGTGCGTTTGACGGACTTGAGACAATCGTCGAAAAGAGACTTGGAAGCGGCAGCATAGGGTTCAATGCCGATGTTGTGGAAAAACATACACACGGCATTGATGAGCTTTTCCGGCAGGTCATGCCGCAGGATCTTGTGAAATACGGACTGATCCCTGAATTTGTCGGCCGTGTTCCGATTTCGGTCTCACTTGATCTCCTGGATGAGGAGGCGCTTGTAAGGATTCTGACAGAGCCCAAGAACGCCCTGACAAAACAGTACAAGAGACTGTTTGAAATGGATGACGTGAAACTGGAATTTACACCGGACGCCATCCGGGAAGTGGCAAAGCTTGCCGTTGACAGAAAGACAGGGGCAAGAGGGCTGCGCTCCATCATGGAAGATGTTATGATGAATATGATGTATGAAATTCCTTCGGATTCCAATATCGGGATCTGCACCATAGAGAAGGATACGGTGGATAAGGAGAGTGCTCCCGAGATCGTTTACAGGGATGCCGCCGTACCGAAAAAAAGCGGAAGAAAATTAAAGGACAGCAATGCGGGAGAGATCGCATAAAATACCTGTTCGGCGGCCCTTGGGCCGCCTGTTTTTTCCTGTGAAATTTTTTCTTATGAAATTCTGTTTTAAAATTTTTCGTAATATTGATCCCGGATAGGGAGAGGAACCTATGAAAAAGAAACTAACGGTACCGGCAGTTGCATTACGGGCAAAAACAATTTTTCCCGGGGCGGTGGAGCATTTCGATATAACCAGAAAAAAGAGCATTGCGGCAATTGAAAAAGCAATGACCGGGGATGAAAAAGTATTTCTTGTGACACAGAAAAATCCGAATGAACTGGATCCGCAAAAAGAGGGACTTTATGAATACGGAACATACTGTATAATCCGGCAGCTGATAAAAGCACCGCAGAATATGGTCCGTGTCATGGTGGAAGGTCTGACCAAATGCAGGATCCTTTCCCTGGATCAGTCAGGAGAATATCTTCTTGCCGAGGTGCAGGAAGAGAGTGCACAGTCCGAGATCAAAGATCCCGAAAAAACAGAAGCTATCCTGCGCTCCATCAAGGAGCTTTTGAGCAGCTATGCTTCAACAAACCGTCTGTTTGCAGAGAAATTCAGTACGGATTTCAACGAGATCCGCGAAATGAAGGTGATGCTTCAGAGAATCAAGACGGACATTCCCTGGGATTATCAGATCGCGCAGAGACTTCTGGAATGCAGCAGCCAGGAAAAAACCTGTGACATCATTCTGGAGGAACTGGCAAGGGAAATTCAGATCGAAAAAATCAAACTGGATTTTCAAATGCAGATCCGGGAAAGCATTGATAAAAATCAAAAGGAATATATCCTGCGGGAACAGATGAAACTGATTCAGAAAGAACTTGGGGAAGCAAATCCGCTTTCGGAAGCGGAAGAATATGAAAAAAAATGTGAGAAACTGAATGCTTCATCGGAAGTGAAAGAAAAGATCCGCAAGGAAATCAATTACATGAAAGCCATGCCGGGAGGCGGACAGGAAGTCAACGTGATCCGTACCTATCTGGATACGCTTTTTGAAATCCCGTGGGAAAATGTTTCTCAGGACAACAATGACATTAAACATGCTGCGGTCATACTGGATGAAGACCACTACGGTCTTGAAAAGGTGAAGGAACGTGTCATAGAGTATCTTGCGGTGCGCATGCTGAATAAGAGCAGCAAGGGCCCCATTCTCTGTCTGGTAGGGCCTCCGGGGACCGGAAAAACATCTGTTGCAAGAAGTGTTGCCAGAGCGCTGAACCGGAAGTATGTCCGCATCAGCCTCGGCGGCGTGAGAGACGAAGCCGAAATACGCGGACACAGAAAAACCTATGTGGGAGCCATGCCGGGCCGTATTGTAGACGGTTTAAGACAGGCAGGGGTTGCAAATCCCCTTATGCTGCTGGACGAAATCGATAAGGTTTCCGGAGACTATAAAGGAGACACGGGTTCCGCGCTTCTTGAAGTGCTCGACGGCGAACAGAATATTCATTTTCGTGATCATTACGTTGAACTGCCGATCGATCTTTCCCAGGTCCTTTTCATTGCTACGGCCAATACAACGGAAACCATCCCGGCTGCCCTTCTGGACCGGATGGAGATTATTGAAGTCAGCTCCTATACGGAGAATGAGAAGTTCCATATTGCGAAGAACTATCTGATCAAAAAACAGATGGAAGCAAACGGGATTAAGCCGGGACAGGTCGGAATTTCGGATGCAGCGCTCAAGAAAATCATTCACAATTATACCAGGGAAGCCGGTGTAAGAAATGTCGAGAGAAGAATAGGAGAAATCTACCGGAAGTGTGCCAGAGAAATCCTGGAAGGCAGAAAAACGAAAATCCAGATCACGGACAAACGGCTGGAAAATTTCCTCGGCAGGGAAAAGATCCTTTTTGAAGACGCCGCTGATACAGATGAAATCGGAATTGTGCGCGGGCTGGCGTGGACAAAATTCGGCGGAGATACATTGGAAATTGAAGTGAATATCATGCCGGGAAAAGGGAAACTGGTATTGACCGGACAAATGGGAGATGTGATGAAGGAGTCTGCGCAGGCAGCTTTAAGCTGTATCCGCGCCGTGTCTTCCGACTACGGGGTCAAAAAGGATTATTTTGAAAAGCACGATATCCATATCCATATTCCGGAGGGAGCCGTTCCGAAAGACGGACCCAGTGCCGGAATTACAATGGCGGTCGCCATGCTGAGCGCGGTGACCGGAGAAAAGGTGCATGCAAATGTCGCCATGACAGGCGAGATCACATTACGGGGAAGAATCCTGCCGATCGGCGGACTGAAAGAGAAAATTCTTGCGGCCAAGACGGCCCATATCAGGACGGTTCTGGTTCCTGATAAAAACAGAGCGGATATAGAGGAACTGTCGAAGGAAATTACGGGGAATTTGAAAATTATATTTGTCAGCGAATTTTCCGAAGCCGTAGAACAGTCATTCGTGAGGTAAAAAATGAAAATCAGGGATGTGGAACTGGAAACGGTCTGTGGAATAAAGAGCAGGTTTCCCGATAACCGTTTCCCGGAGATCGCTTTTGCCGGGAAATCCAATGTCGGGAAATCCAGTCTGATCAATTCCCTGACGAACCGGAAATCTCTGGCAAGGGTATCCGGAAATCCGGGGAAAACGCAGACGGTTAATTTTTATAAAATTGACAATTCCTTTTATTTTGTGGATTTGCCCGGATACGGCTTTACAAATGCGGCGCCGGAAGCCAAAAAGGAATGGGGTAAAATGGTGGAACGGTATCTTTCGGGAACAAGGCAGCTTAGGGCGGTCTTTCTTCTCGTGGATATCCGACATATACCTTCTGAAAATGACAAGGCAATGTATGACTGGATCCGATCGGCCGGTTTCACCCCGTTTATCATTGCTGCAAAGCTGGACAAGATTAAACGCAGCGAACGAAGTGAAAAAATAAAGACTATAAGAGAGAAGCTCGGATGCGAAGAAAATACCGTTCTTGTTCCTTTTTCTTCACAGACGGGAGAAGGCAGGGATTTGCTGCTGAGACAAATCGGAGCGTTACTTTTCCCCCATTAATTTTTTCATGATGGTGGCGTAGATTTCTTCACTGGCTTCCTTCCATCGGGAACACATGAGTTCTGCCTGGCTTTCATCCGGGACAGAGATTTCCAGGGAGATCAGCTTGGATTTTCCTTCATTTACGTCGCAGCGGACAATATAATCCTGGTTGGGAGATTTATAATAGTCGGCGTTTGTTCCGACTTCATTCCGCATTTTAAACCGGTTTTCCTTTAAATAGATATTCATGTCCGCGGTGATTTCTGCGGATATTTTTTTACCGAAGAACTGGAAAGTTTCTTCTCCTTCCTGGGAAATTTCGTAGCGGGAGGAATTGTGTACCGTGTACATGCGGATAAGACCTGCATCAATAAGCTCCGATAAGGCCTGCTGGAGCGTAAAATAAGTTGCATATTCACGGGACAGAAAAAAATCCGAGAGCTGGGTATTGGTCAGAGGGAAGCTGACCTGTTTCAGCATATACAGGATCATCAATTTATAAAGAGTCATCGGTTCAGAAAGCATGCTTTTTATCCTCCGCATAACAGTATAGCAAGCTTTTCTTTCCAAGTGAAGTGTGTTAAACTTTAAAAGTATTTCAATACAGCAGGGTGGAGAAATGAGAGAAAGAATCAATCGCCTGGCAAACGGTGTGACGGATGTGCGGATACCGCAGGTTTCCCTGAAACCGGATAAATTCGACGGCACGGTCAAAACCGGAGAGATCGGAAAAACAGAGCTTTTTGTCAACAGTGAAAACGGGATTTTTTTGAAGGGACTTGCTTATACGGATCGATTTCCGGTTCGTGTTGCAGATCCTTCTTTCGGTGGGGTCAGGAACCGTATTATCCTTGAAGTAGATGCCAGACACTTAGAAGACGGGGATGAAATATCCGGTACGGTGAATCTTGTTACCAACGGCGGCGACTATAACGTCCCCTTTCTATTTCGTGCGGTTTCCGGAACAGCCGGAAGAACGCTCAGCAGTTTGAAAACAGCCGGTGATTTTTCACTGATCGCGGGGAAAGACCGGGAATCGGCACTTCGGCTGTTCGATTATAAGGATTTTGTTTATGCTCCTTTCATGAATGATCTGCGGATACGTACGCTGTATAATTCTTTTTCAGGAGGGGCAAACCGGGAAAGTGCAATGGAGGAGTTTCTGGTTGCATCCGGGGCAAAAGAACCTGCTTCCGTTAAAATAGAAGACAGCGGCTACACATTTTCCGTCGTAAAAGACATATTGAGCGGCAGTATCTCCATGACTCTTCTGAAACCGGGATGGTTCAATTTTTTTGTCCGGAATGAGGGAGAATTCATTCAATTGCCAAAACGTTCTGTTCAGGATCGGGATTTTAAGAACGGACATTATGATTTTCAGTTTTCTGTTGATCCGTCAAAGCTTCACCCGGGTCTTAATTCCGGAGCCATTCTTTTTTTGACTGAGGCAGATGTGATATCGGTCCCGATTTCCGCACACGGAGCGGAGTCATCGGAAAACAATGAAGAGGTAAAATCGCATCTTACCCGGGAAATGCACTTTGCAAATTATGCGGAATACCGCGTCCGGTATGCATTGGAAGAGGATCTTATGCTTCCGGATTCCATGATCGAAGAACTGGATGCCGCGGCAGGAGAAGGGACCCCGAGCCATTTTCTGGTCCTTCTGAAGGCAGAGGCCTTTTTTCTGAAAGGGAAAATACAGGAATGTCAGGATCTGATCCATTCGGTCAGTTCCGCAGTTGAGGCAAAACGTCAGACAGAGGACTATGAATATCTGCTGCTGGAATATCTGAATGCACGTATGCCGGGGCAGGAAAGCTGCAAGGCTAAAACGGTCCAGCTTCTGCGAAAGGCCCTTACAGAGCAGCACAGGCATCAGGCATTCCCGCTGCTGGTCAATCTTGATTTTTCTCTGAAAAGCAATCCTGCTGCGTTGATGGAGACCATCCGCTTTGAATTTTTGTCCGGAAACAGAAGTCCTTTTTTATATGCGGAATATCTCCGGACACTTGCCCTTTTCCCTGAATTTCTTCATGAACTCGGGAAACTGGAATTATACGCATTATGGTTCGGGGTCAGAAGAGATATCATTTCCGAAAATATTGCCAATGTCATTGCGCATCATGCAGGGAACGCACGGATCAAAAGCCGTCTGATTTATCCGCTTCTCAATAAACTGTATCAGAAATATCCGTCTGCAGAACTTCTGACGGCGGTTTGTTCCATTCTGATCCGAAATGATATCCGGGCCGAGGAAGTACATGTCTGGTTTGAAAAAGGCATGGAACAGAATGTCCGGTTAACGGGACTGTATGAGTATTTGCTTTATACGCTTCCTTCCGGGTACAGGCGCTGTCTCCCGAAGGAGGTTCTTTCCTATTTTCTGCATGACAATCTGCTGGACAGCTTCAGCAAGGAGAGACTTTATGAAAACATCCTTCTTTATCTGAAGCCCGAAGCAAAACTATGGGGTGAGTACAAAAAGCAGATCGAGGATTTTACACTTGAACGCATCCGGGCCGGAAGGATAGATCCCCATCTTGCGGTTATTTATAAAAAAGTCCTTCGTCCGGATATGATCACCGAAGAAAATGCAGGGATGTTTCCCCCGCTCTTAAATTCCTGGGAAATCCACTGCAGATCCGGTTACATGAAATCTGTGGTTGTCATTTATCCGGAGTTGAAAGATGTCAGTGTTTTTCAGCTGGAAAAAGAGAAAGCCTGTGTTCCCGTTTATGCGGATGACGCAGTCCTTCTGTTTCAGAATGCATACGGGAACCGGTATTACAATATTCCGTATGAGAAACAAAAACTTTGCGATATGCCGGAGATCATGGACAGGTGCAGTGTTGTCTGTCCGGAACATTTGATGATGCGGCTGAAAAAAATACGGGAAATAATGGGGAAGAAGGAAAAAACCGCCGGGGAGAGAAATATCCTGGAGCAGGCGGCAAAGGAACTTCCTCTTTCCGAACTTTACCGGAAAAAGATGCTGTCTGTTCTGGTATCGGATTCCATGGTTCAGCCGGATTTCCTTATCCGCGCGGACAAGGGGATGCTCAGCCGTCCGGAACGGAAGGAAGTCTGTTCGGCCATGATCCGGATGGGACGCTGCCGGGAAGCATACGAAATCATAAAAACCTACGGATGCATGGATCTGGACCGCGGAGATCTTCTGGAACTCTGTACAAAAATGATTCTTGATAATCTTTTTACGGAGGACAGACTTCTTCTGTACCTTGCTGTCAGGATTTTTGACAGCGGCGGAAAGGAAAGCGTAATCCTGGATTATCTTTGCGAACATTTTAACGGATCCACGGATGAAATGATGAATATTTTGACTCGTGCGATCGGGGCAAGAACGGAAACATACGATATGGAAGAAAGACTGCTTGCCCAGATGCTGTTTACAGGGAATGACACATACATGGATCAGGTATTCACATGGTATGTAAACAGAAAGAAAGCAAGTGAAAATATAGTCCGTGCATATGTTACCGTTAAGTGTGAGGGGTATTTTATCGATGACCGTATCCCGGATCATGATGTTTTCCTGTATCTTGAGAAGGCCCTGCAGAGCAGCTTTGAAAAAGAAAGAATCCCGTCTATCTACCGGCTGGCGCTTTCCAAATATTATGCCTCTCTTCCCGGGCTTACCGATGAACAAAAAGATCTGGCGGATGATATCCTGAATTCTCTTCTGGACGAAAAACTGGTATTCCCGTATTATAAAAGCCTTGCACGTTTTATCTGCGTGCCCGGAGACATCCTGGACAGGGCCATGATCGAATATCATTCCAGGGGAACCTTCCGGCCGGAGATAAAAGCCAGGATTCTGCCGGACGAAAAGGATTTTCAGACAGAGGCAATGAAGAGGATGTTTCCCGGTGTTTTTGTATCGCAGAAAGTATTGTTCGCGGGGGAAACATGGGAATATGAAATCTATGACAGGAAAATGAATGAAAAAAAGGAAATACCGGATACACCGGTATTGGCCGACGGGGGCAGCATCCAGAGTGTCGATTCTGCCGGAAGAGAAAAGGACAGCCGTTTTGGCTGCCTGAATGATCTTTCCTTAAAAATCCGCGGGGGATCAGATGAAAACAGCCTCAAAGCGGAAATGGAAAAATTTGTCATGCAGGAAGAAAAGGCTGTAGAATTATTTAAACTGATATAAGAAAAAATCCGGGAGAACAGGAAATGAAAGAGCGCATGATTGGAATAGACCTTTGTGATACAGGAACAGGAATCGCCTTTTTTGATGCCGATTCAGGTTCCATTTCCAATGATGCACTGAAAACAAAACATTTTCCTACCGCTTTATGCCGCGATAAAAAGAATGAATGCTGGTATATCGGAGAAGATGCCTATGCCCATGCGCTGAATGGGGAAGGGATCCTTACGGATAAACTTTTGACGTTTGCAGAAAAGGACGGGGTGGCAACAATCTGCGGAATCCGTTATGAAGCGAACGAACTCCTGAGAATTTTTCTTGAGGAGGTCATCTCCGGATACCGGGATGAAGCAGAAAATAAAACGATCGCGGAAACCGTGATCTGTATTCCCCGCATCAGCCGGAAAATGACAGAAGAACTGAAAAACGATATGGAAAAAATCGGAACCGACAGAAAACATGTGCATATCATCAGCCGTGCAGAGAGCTTTATTTATTATACGGCGTGTCAGCCGAGGGATGTCTGGAACAACCGGGTCGGCCTTTTCAGCCTGTCGGACTCAGACCTTGTGTATTATGAAATGAGTACATCCGGACAGAATAAGAAAACAGTGTTTGCAGCGCAGGAAGAAAAAACGGAGGAATCATTTAATCTGGATATTCTTACTTCTCTGTCCGGCATGAGACTTGCAGATAAAATCCTGGTTTCCTGTGCGGACAGACTGATGAAGAAGAAATTATTCTCATCTGTTCTTTTGACCGGTAAAGGATTTGAAAAGTATGACTGGGCAAAAGATTTCATGAAGTATATCTGCAACAGAAGGAAGGTGTTTCAGGACCAGGACCTTTTTGCCAGAGGAAGCTGCGTCAGGGCAAATGAATACCGTTCGGATGCAAAGAATAAGGCTTTTCTTTGTATTTGCGACGGAAGACTGGATTCTTCGGTTTCTCTGACGGTGGAAAAGGGAGAAAAAGAATTTGCTTTTCCGGTTGCAGGGATGGGGGATTCCTGGGTGGATTCCGACTGTTCCCTTTTCCTTTTGCCGGGGAATTCTTCCGAACTTATTATGGAGGTTGCCCCGTTTGATGCAAGAAGAAAGAAAATCGTCAGGATCCCGCTTTCTTTTTTACCGAAGCGTCCCGTGAAGACACAGAAAATCAGTTTTCATGCTTTTTTCAGTGACAGCAGGACCATGGCTGTGGAAGTTTCGGATGCGGGCTTCGGGGAACTGTTCCCGAAAACGGATGCCTGCATCAGACAGGAGGTACAGCTGTGGGATTGATCCTTTTAAACAGCAGAACAGCGGTACATCCTTTTTCTTTTGAAGAGCTGGGAGTTCATCTGTATTCCATGGAAGAACTCTGTTACGTGATCTATGAATACCCGCTTCTTGTAATGAATGATTTTGTTTCGGTGCCGTTATTTGATTTCTTTCGGAAGGAACTCGGGGAGGAGAGATTTGCGGATGAACTGGAGCATCTCCGTTCCAAGGGATTTACCGATGATGATATCTTGTGCAATATTCTGCGGAACTGCGACTCGTACAGGAATCAGGAGATCAACCGCTACCGGACAAAGCTTTCCGCTCTCCGGAATCTGCATCCGGCGGAATATCTGAAACAGAAGGCCGACAGCCTGTTTGACCTGAAACATTACGGGAAAGCAATTCCGATTTATGAAAGGGTACTGAAAATGCCGGATGATCCGGTGCTGAATCCTGCTTTCCGCGGGAAAATCCTGAATAACGAAGGAAGCGCTTATGCCAATCTTTTTCTTCTGGATCAGGCATACCGCGCATATGATCAGGCATACGGTTTTCTGAAAGACAGAGATATCCTGAAAAGAATTTATTTTCTTTCCCTTTTGGAACCGGTTCTGAAATTAAAGGAACGTTACCAGTCTTCCGCGGAAGGAGAGGCCAATATCGAATGGGATAAGGAATATGAAGCGATCTGCATGAAAGTCAAGGAGTGTACTCAGCTTGCGGAAATAGAATCTGTTTTTGAACATGATCCTGTAATCCGCGGCAGACTTATATCGGAAAAGGTAGAAAAATGGAAACAGGATTACAGAAATATGTAACGGAAAGGATGAACAGCAGCAATGAAAGAACTTGAAAAAACGTATAGCCCGGCCGAGATAGAAGATAAGATTTATCAAAAATGGATGACCGGAAAATATTTCCATGCAAAGGTAAATCCGGACAAAAAACCGTTTACCATTGTGATGCCGCCGCCCAACATTACGGGCCAGCTTCACATGGGACACGCGCTGGACAACACCATGCAGGATATCCTGATCCGTTATAAGAGGATGCAGGGATTTGAAACGCTCTGGCAGCCCGGAGAGGATCATGCCGCCATTGCCACCGAAGTAAAGGTGATCAATAAGCTGAAGGAAGAAGGCAGGAGCAAAGAGGAACTCGGGCGGGAAGGTTTTCTGGAGGAGTGCTGGAAATGGAAAGAGGAATATGGGTCCCGTATTTTAAAACAGCTTCAGAAACTCGGTTCTTCCGCTGACTGGGACCGGGAACGCTTTACCATGGATGAAGGCTGCTCGGAAGCGGTAAAAGAAGTTTTTATCCGTCTGTATCACAAGGGTTATATCTATAAAGGTTCCCGCATCATCAACTGGTGTCCGGTCTGCGGGACTTCCATTTCCGATGCGGAGGTGGAACATGTGGACATGGACGGCTTTTTCTGGCATATTCTTTACCCGATCGTCGGGGAAGAAGGTAAATTTGTAGAGATTGCAACTACACGTCCGGAAACAATGCTCGGAGATACTGCGGTCGCCGTAAATCCCGATGATGAACGGTATGCGCATCTTGTCGGAAAAATGCTGAAGCTTCCGTTAACGGATCGTGTGATCCCCGTGATTGCGGATGAATATGTGGACAGGGACTTTGGAACCGGGTGCGTCAAAATAACACCGGCACATGATCCGAACGATTTTGAAGTGGGGAAAAGGCATCAACTTGCGGAAATCAATATTTTGAATGATGATGCCACCATGAAGTGTCCCGGTTTAAGGTATGACGGCATGGACCGTTATGAAGCACGTAAGCAAATGGTGGAAGACCTGAAACAGCAGAATCTTCTTGTGAAGGTTGTTCCCTGCAGACATAACGTGGGAACACATGACCGCTGTAAAACTGTTGTGGAACCCATGATCAAGCCGCAGTGGTTTGTAAAAATGGATGAAATGGCAAAGCCGGCCGTTGAAGCACTGAATAGCGGAAATCTGAAATTTGTGCCGGAAAGCTACGGAAAAACGTACCTGAACTGGCTGAACGGAATCCATGACTGGTGCATTTCCCGGCAGCTCTGGTGGGGACACCGGATCCCGGCTTATTATTGTGATGACTGCGGAGAGATGGTCGTGGCGAAAAGCTGTCCGGACAGGTGCCCGAAGTGCGGCAAAACGCATTTATCACAGGATACGGATACGCTTGACACCTGGTTTTCTTCAGCTCTCTGGCCGTTTTCCACGCTCGGATGGCCGGAAGAAACACCGGAACTGAACTATTTCTATCCGACGGATGTTCTGGTCACAGGATATGACATTATCTTTTTCTGGGTCATCCGTATGGTGTTTTCGGGAATTGAGCAGACCGGAAAAATCCCGTTCCACACGGTCCTTATCCATGGGCTGATCCGTGATGAGCAGGGAAGAAAAATGAGCAAGTCCCTCGGAAACGGAATAGACCCGCTGGAGGTCATTGATAAATACGGCGCGGATGCCCTGAGACTTACCCTGATGACGGGAAATGCACCCGGAAATGATATGCGCTTTTCCTGGCAGAAGGTGGAGTCGGCGAGAAACTTCGGAAACAAGATCTGGAATGCATCCAGATTTATCATGATGAATCTGGGAGAAAGCATTCCGGAACAGCCGGATCTTAATGACCTGACCATGCCGGATAAATGGATCCTGTCCAAATGCAATACTCTTACCGGAAATGTTACGGAGAATCTGGACAAGTATGAACTCGGAATAGCCCTTGGAAACGTATATGAGTTTATCTGGGGGGAATTCTGTGACTGGTATATTGAAATGGTCAAACCCAGACTTTGGGACAGGGAAGATAAGACCCGGGATTCGGCACTCTGGACGCTTAATACCGTTCTCAGCGCTTCCCTGAAACTTCTTCATCCGTTCATGCCGTTTATTACGGAAGAGATATTCTGCAACCTGAATGAGAATATGGAAACCATCATGACTTCACAATGGCCGGTCTATACGGAGAAATATCATTTTGAAAAAGAGGAAAAGGAAACCGAGACCATCAAGGAAGCCGTCAGGGCCATACGGGATGTGCGCACTTCCATGAATGTACCTCCGTCCAAAAAATCAAAGGTTTTTGTTGTATCCGAAGACGGGGGCCTTCTGGATATATTCCGCCGGTCGGATGCTTTCTTCCGGATGCTCGGATATGCCTCTGATGTTGTACTGCAGAAAGACAAAACCGGAATAGGTTCCGATGCGGTATCGGCAGTCATCCCGGGAGCCAATCTCTTTATTCCGTTTGCGGATCTTGTGGATATTGAAAAGGAAAAGGAAAGACTCAAAAAAGAAGAGGAACGCCTTTCAGGCGAAATTTCCAGATCCCGCGGGATGCTTGAAAATGAGAGATTTTTAAACAGGGCACCTGCCGGAAAAGTTGCGGAAGAAAAGACGAAACTTGAAAAATACGAACAGATGATGAAACAGGTGAAAGAGCAGATTGTACATCTCAACGGATAAAAATAAAGAAGCTGTGCACGATGAAACTGTGCACGATGAAGCATATATTGCCGGGCTGCCCATGTGGGCAAAAAAGAAAAACAGCCTGCCGGACATCCGCTTTTTTCTGGATGAACTGGGGAAACCGGATAGAAATGCAAAAATCATTCATGTAGCCGGAACAAACGGAAAAGGTTCCGTGTGCATGTATCTGACACAGGCGCTTCTGGATTGCGGAAAGCATGTGGGGACTTTTGTGTCGCCGCACCTGGTCAGTATCCGTGAACGGATTCTTCTGGACGGAAAGCCCGTCCCGGCAGAGGACTTTTCACTTGCTGCCGAAGAAGTAAAGAAAACGGCCGCTCGTCTGGAACAACAGGGGTTCTGTCACCCGACTTATTTTGAATTCCTTTTTTATACGGCCATGCTTATTTTTGAAAAACAGGCCCCGGATTATCAGATTATGGAGACCGGCCTGGGGGGCAGACTGGACGCGACAAATGTTCTGCAGCCTGTCCTTACCGTGATTACCAGCATCAGCATGGATCATATGCAGTATCTCGGAAACACAATCCGCGAGATTGCCTCCGAAAAGGCGGGGATTCTGAAAAACAGGATCCCGGTTGTGTATGACAGAAATAATGAAGAAGCGGAAAAAATCATTCTGGAAAAGGCAGCTGAAAAATGCTCTGAGGCCTTTGGGGTGCGGTATGATCCCTTAAACGGGCCTTCGGAATTTGACTTTCTTCCCGCTCCGTATATGAGGGAAAACGCTCTTGTGGCCGCAAAGGCATTTGAACTTCTACCCGAAGCGCTCCCGGATAAACGGCAGGATTCCTTTGTTTCCTCTGTCCGTAAAGTACACTGGGCAGGAAGAATGGATGAAATTTGTCCGGATATTTTTCTGGACGGAGCACATAATGAAGACGGGATTCGCGCCTTTGCCGAGGCGGCGGAAGGTCTCTGCAGAATCCGGAACAAAAAATGCGTGCTTCTGTTTTCGGCTGTGTCGGATAAAGATATTCCGTCCATGGCAATGCAGCTCGCGATACATCTTCATCCGGTCAGAATATATGTGGCGAAACTTGAAAGTCTGCGAGCAGCCGAAACGCAAAATCTGTCCGTGATATTGAAATCCTTTTTCGATTGTCCGGTAATCAAGGCAGGCTCTGTTTCCGAGGCATGGATTACGGCGAAAAATGATCGGCAGGAAGACGAGATCCTTTTCTGTGCGGGTTCCCTTTATCTGGCAGGAGAAATTCTCGGAAAGGAACGGAAAGATGATCAACTACGATGAGGAAATAAGAAAATTCAAATCAAGTCTGGAAGTAACGGCCGTAGAGGATGAAATAGTAAAAAGCGATATTACGGATATGCAGGATATTATGATGGAGCTCATAAAGGCGCAGACAAAGGAGCAGCACGGATGAACGGCAGGGACAGCTGCCTCAGAATTTCCAATGCCTATTATAATCTCGGGTTGGAAAGGGCTAAGGCGAGAAATCTATCCGGAGCCGCGGAGAGTCTGAAACGGGCGCTGCGGTTCAACAAGAATCAGACAGACGCCAGAAACCTTCTCGGTCTTGTTTATTTTGAAATAGGGGAAGTTTCCGACGCGCTTATTCAGTGGGTCATCAGTCTGAACCTTCAGCCGGATAATAACAAGGCGGAGATCTATCTGGACGATATCCGCAGAAAATCAGGACGGATCGATACTTACCGGCAGCTTATATCCCGGTATAATCAGGCTCTGTCCTACGCGCAGAGCGGAAATGATGATCTTGCCATTCTGCAGCTGGAAAGAACGGTAAAGGAAAATCCGGACTATGTTCGTGCGAATCTTCTGCTTGCACTTATTCTGATGAGCCGCGAAGAGTACGGAAAGGCAGGAAAGTATCTTTCCAATGTTCTGAAAACAGACAGCGGAAACCAGCAGGCGATCTGGTATATGTCGATCGTAAGAAAGCATCCGGCGGTCGGCCTGAAAAAAGGAAAAGACAGGTCTTCACCCCAAACGGATAAAAATGCGGGCAGAACGCCGGAGAAAGAAGATGTCATCATTCCTTCTTCCTACCGGGAAAACACAGGCTGGCAGACCATGCTGAATATCGGAATGGGGATCCTGATCGGAGCGGCAGCCGTGCTGTTTCTGTATATGCCGGAAAAGACGGCAGGACTGAATGCAAGCCATAATAAGGATCTGATTTCTGTGGAAAGCAAACTGAACGATGTAAACGGAGAGGTAGATGCACTGACATCCCAGAACGCCGCTCAGACAACAGAGATCAATGATCTGACCAATCAGCTGAACACCATAGAGGAAGCCAATACCTATAAGCTTACGCAGTATCAGAAACTGATCGGGATCCTGGACGATTACAGGAACGAAAACTATTCCCATGCCGCGGACCTCTTTGCTTCCATTGACACTTCCCAGTTAACGGACATTGATGACGGGAGCGGTGTTGCAGTCACAGATATTTATAATTCGATTTCCGGGAAAATGAATGCGGAGGGCTATGCCAGTCTTGCGGCAGAAGGAGACAAGGCCTATGATGCCGGAGATTTCCAGAGCGCCATTTCATATTATGACAAGTCGCTTGCCATCAAACCGGATTATGGAAATGCAATGTTCAAGAAAGCAATGAGTTATAAAATGCAGGGTGATATCCAGAATGCAAATAACCTTTTCGGAGAAGTGATCATGAAATTTCCGAATACCGAGGAGGCCGCACAGGCGAAAACAGAACGGGGATATTAAACAGATATTCCTGTCAGTTTCCCGGACGAAAAGACTACATCCAATTGCTGACTGCGGTTGGGATATTTAAACAGATATTCCTGTCAGTTTCCCGGTCCCTGAATGATGGTCGTACTTTGGTCATTTGGTTTTACAGTCTGGTATCCCGGACCTATGAGGTTCGGGGAAGAAGTGCCGGATGACGGAGAAGAGCTTCCTTTTTCTGTATTTTCGGAAGTCGTTTCCACAGGCAGGCCGGTGTGAAGGGTGCACGGCCCCGGATAGGTGAACAGGGAATCATCTGTTTCTTCACTGGATTCCGGTACGATCATGATTACCTTGTGCGTAAGTTCCGTGCAGTATTCCGTGGGAATGCCGCCGGATTCTGCGCAAACGGTTACGGTAGAGTGTTTATCGCAGACCTCGGTGGGAACGGTACCTTTTGCAAAATATTCCGTGTAGGTTGCATCGCCTCTCGGGTCATTGCTGCAAACTCCCGGAATGGCAAGCTTTCCGGACTTTCTGCAGATGACAGCCTGTTCTACACTGTCGGGTACGGGGAAGCCTGTATCCACTTTTCCCTCATGGATTTTGGTCATGATTTTTTTCCAGATATCCTTGTGAAAGCTGTTGCCGCCGTTGTCATCGGTGAGACTCTGGTTATTATCGCAGCCCGCCCAGATCCCGGCGGTGTAGTATGGCGTAAAACCGACAAACCAGATATCGTTGTTGTTGGAAGTTGTGCCTGATTTTCCTGCACAGCTCATGTTGTCTATCTTGGCGCGCGTGCTCGTGGAGTTGACATTTATGCCTTCCCGGGCAAATTTCCGGTTGCTTACCATGGATGCGGCCATGGCATCCGTTAACAGAAATGCGGTGGAATCCTTCAGGACCCGGTGCTGCTGCATGCCCCCGTCAATCAGGGTTTTCCCGTTATGATCGGTTATTTTTGTAAAGAAAACAGGCTTGGTATAGATCCCTTTATCGGCGATGGAGGCGTAAGCGGCAGTCAGTTCCAGATTGCTGACGCCATAGGTCAGCCCTCCGAGGGCGGTCGCTGCATTGTAATCGGTGTCTGTTAAGGAGGTAATCCCGAATTTCCGGCAGTATTCCACACCGAGCTGCGGGGTGACGGTTTCCATGAAACAGCGTACAGCCACAATATTCATGGAAAATACAATCCCGTCCCGGATGCTGGACCACCCGAGATAGCCTTTCTGCCCGTACCAGTTCCGGAATGTTTTGGTGCCGACCGTATAGGGAGCATCGTAATAGACGCTTCCGAGCGTGGCTCCGCAGGCATCCAGCGCAGGAGCAAAGGAAGAAAGAACCTTGAAGGTGGAACCCGGCTGACGGTAGGTACCGGATGCACGATTTAATGTCAGAGAGGCGGTTTTTTCACCGCGTCCGCCGGAAAGTGCCTTTACCTGTCCCGTGGACTGCTCCAGCAGAACAAAGGAATCCTGCGGTTCCAGAATGACGGACAAGGTCTCACCCAGGATCCGGTCATTTTCCTTCAGAATATAGGACTTGTATTTTTCAACATCTTCTTTTGCCGCATCTTCCGTTGCATAAAGACCGTCATAAGCATCATGCAGTTCATTTACGTGCCAGGATTTCAGATTTTCTTCGGAATAGTTGACAGTGGTTCCTTCCGATGTCTGTACGGAAAGCCGGTATTCCACGGCATATTTGGTCACGGGATAATTATCGGGATTGTTGATCTCGGAATCCACAATAGACTGAAGATCGGGATCCTGTGTTGTGTAGATGGAAAGACCGCCGCCGTAAAGAAGATTGTGTGCCTGTGTTTCGGAATAGCCGAGCTGATCTTCCAACGCGGACATTACCTGCTTTACAAGTTCATCCGTAAAATAGCTGAAGGTCTGGGTGGACTGTTCTTTGGTGATCAGGTCCACATTCTGAATGCGGGAATAGACATCATCGGACAGGGCTTCTTCCTGCTCCGCCTTTGTGATGTAACCCTGTTCGAACATATACTGAAGGATGATTTTACGCTTCTCCGCATTGGCCTGCTGTCCGCTGATCGGATTTAATTTGGAAGGATTCTGGGTGATGCCGGCAATGACAGCGCATTCGGAAAGAGTAAGGTCTGAAACATTTTTGTTGAAATAGCGTCTGGCGGCAACTTTAACGCCCAGCGTGTTATTGCCCAGATTGATGGTGTTGAGGTAATTTGTCAGGATCAGTTTCTTATCCATGTTTTTTTCAAGCTGAACCGCCAGATACTGTTCCTGAAGCTTCCGTTCCACCTTTTCACCGAAACTTTTTTCACGTCCGCCGTTAAACACATTGTTCTTGATGAGCTGCTGGGTAATGGTGGAACCGCCGCCGGAAGAAGAGTTTCCCCGGATCACGCCCAGAATGGCGCGGAGAATGGAACGCGTGTCAATTCCGTTATGCTGCCAGAATCGGGAATCTTCAATTGACACAAAGGCATTCACAAGGTTTACAGGGAGTTCGTCATAGGTGGCTTCTTCACGGTTGCTGCCTTCCATGACAAGGGTAGCTGTGGGATTCCCCTTTGCGTCATATACCGTGGAAGAATAACCCATGGGAACAATGCTGTCGATGTTGATGTCGGGTGAATTGTCTATGATCCCGGAAATGATTCCCAGGCCGCAGGCGATCAGCATAAGAAAACCCAGAAGAAGAAACACAAAAACGGTCCGGGAAAAAACGAGGATCATTTTGTTTGCATATTTTTCTGTCTGGGAAGATGAAGAATGTATATTCTTTTTTGTGTTTTCCTGTCCGAAATCCATAAACTCCAGTATAGCAAAATATGAACCAAACTTCTATAAATCCTTTCTTAAAACATGGGCAAATACACAGAAATCATGTTACAATATTGCAAAATAAATACAAAAGTATTAAAAAAAAGTATTCTTACGGAGAACGGTCATGACACAATCTAATTGCCCGGTACAAATCTGTGTTTCAGGGGGAAGTGCGGAGATCTCGGAACAAAAGTCCAGGTTTATCTCTTCTGTTCATCCGGTCAGGACGGAAGAAGAGGCACAGGAGTTTATCATGGAAATCCGCAGAAAATACCGGGACGCAAATCATAACTGTTATGCATACATCACGGGCAAAGACGGAAGCATGAAGAAAAGTTCCGATGACGGAGAACCTTCCCGTACGGCGGGGAAACCCATTCTGGATATCCTGGAAAGGCAGAGCATCCGGAATATCTGCGTGGTCGTGACCCGGTATTTCGGAGGCATTCTTCTTGGGACCGGCGGCCTTGTAAGAGCTTACGGAAAGGCTGCATCGGAAGGGATCCATGCTTCTGTGACCGCAGAACGTAAGAAGGGTTTTTTTGTTACCTGGGAACAGGACTATCCTTTTTACGGAATTCTGCTTCATCTTGCAGAAACGGAGGGGATCCGGCCGGAGGAATGCACATTCGGTGAAAAGGTAAAGTGTTCTCTGCTTATTCCGGAGGACAGAGAAGAGGATTTTCTGAAAAAAATTTCCGAAATGACGGGGGGAAAGGCGGACCCGGTCGGGAACAGAAAAATCGAGTATTGCATGACGGAGGGAAAAAGAGTATACTTCTCTTTTGTGGAATTTTAAGGATTATAGAAAGTAGAGTCTGAAATATGATAATTACAAGAGAAGATGTTCGAAACGTAGCAATTATTGCCCATGTCGATCACGGCAAGACCACACTGGTGGATCAGCTTTTAAGGCAGAGCGGTGTTTTTCGCGCCAATCAGGCGGTCGTTGACCGGGTGATGGATTCGGGTGACATTGAAAGGGAAAGAGGCATCACGATTCTTTCCAAAAATACTTCCATCAATTACAAAGGGATCAAGATCAATATCATTGACACGCCCGGACACGCGGATTTCGGCGGGGAAGTGGAGCGTGTGCTGAAAATGGTCAATGGTGTTATTCTGGTGGTGGATGCGTTTGAGGGCTGTATGCCTCAGACCAAGTTTGTTCTGCAGAAAGCACTGGAGCTGGATCTGGATGTAGTCTGCTGCATCAACAAGTGCGACAGGCCGGAAGCAAGACCGGAAGAAGTGGTGGATGAGGTCCTGGAACTGCTGATGGACCTGAACGCCAACGACAAACAGCTGGAATGTCCGTTTGTTTTTGCGAGTGCGAGAGGCGGCTGGGCAAGATATAAAATATCAGATGAGAATGAGGATATGACGCCGTTGTTTGATTCCATCGTCAAGCATATTCCGGCGCCGACAGGAGATCCGGATGCGGATACACAGATATTGATCAGCACCATTGACTATAACGATTATGTCGGAAGAATAGGCATCGGCAAAGTAGATAACGGTACGATCAGGGTCAATCAGGAATGTGCCATTGTAAATCACCACGAACCGGACAAACGGAGAAAAGTAAAGATCGGAAAACTCTATGAGTTTGACGGACTGAACCGCGTGGAGGTGGAAAATTCTTCGGTAGGTTCCATTGTGGCGGTATCCGGAATTGATGATCTTCATATCGGAGATACCATTACTTCAACGGAGAATCCGGTTTCCATTCCCTTCCAGAAGATCTCCGATCCCACCATTTCCATGAATTTCATGGTGAATGATTCTCCTCTTGCGGGACAGGAAGGAAAGTATGTGACCTCCCGTCATATCCGGGACAGACTGTACAGAGAACTGAATACGGATGTATCGCTCCGCGTGGAAGACACGGATTCACCGGACAGATTCAAAGTTTCGGGAAGAGGGGAACTGCACCTTTCGGTCCTGATCGAAATGATGCGGCGCGAGGGATATGAATTTTCCGTCAGCAAGGCAGAAGTGATTTACAAGTATGATGAACGGAACCAGAAAATGGAACCAATGGAAGTTGCTTTTGTGGATGTGCCGGATGAATATACAGGCGCGGTCATTCAGAAGCTGACAAGCAGAAAAGGCGAGCTTCAGGGAATGAGCCCCATTCACAGGGGATATACCAGACTGTCATTCAATATTCCGTCCCGCGGCCTGATCGGATATCGCGGGGAATTCATGACGGATACCAAGGGAAACGGGATCCTGAATACGGAGTATGAGGGCTATGCGCCTTATAAGGGAGACATGTTCTATCGGAAGACCGGGTCCATCATTGTTTATGAAAGCGGTGTTTCCGTGGCATACGGCCTGTTCAGTGCCCAGGAAAGGGGAATGCTCTTTATCGGAGCCGGCGTAAAAGTTTATGCGGGAATGGTGATCGGGCAAAGCGGCAAGTCGGAGGATGTGGAAGTAAATGTCTGTAAGACCAAGCACCTGACCAATACCCGTTCTTCCAATGCGGATGAAGCGTTGAAGCTGGTTCCGCCGAAAAATATGTCTCTGGAACAAAGCCTTGAATTTATCGATACGGATGAACTTTTGGAGGTTACGCCGCAGAGTCTTAGGATCCGTAAAAAAATTCTGGATCCTACATTGCGGAAACGTGCCATGATGAAGTCCAAACAGGAAATGGAAGCACAGGGGAAAAAGCCGTAACAATCCGGCCCTTCAACGGGACACGGATACGAGCTGTTGTGTTCAGCCGGTAAAATTAAAAAATATGATATGAAAAAGATTCATAAAGAACACCGTATTGTCCGTTTTTCCATCTCCCGGACTTACGGTGTTCTTTTGATTTTTAAACAGAGAAAGAAAAGGGCTTTATTTCAGCAGGGAGAGGCATTTATCCGGTTCGGGAGCATATAGAGAGCGTACCGTTACGCGATCAAGATGGGATTCGAGGAGCATTTCCCGGAGAACGGACATAAGAATCCCGTTTCCCTTTACAAGCCGGCAGGAGGACAGTGTTTCCTTAAGATCCGTTCTGCCTTCAAAGGAACCGTACCAGCATCCGCTGCAGGTATAATCGACGCCGCAGCTCGGACTTCCGTCTATTCCGACAAAGCCCAGCACTTCAAAACGTTCCGGATTTTTGAGATATTCCGTCAGCTGATCCATTACGGGGGTGAGGATACGGCGGCAGTGCTTTCTGAAAAAAACATTGTCAAACTGTTCCTGCACATGTCCCCATCTGTTTGCTCCGTAAAGCGTAAATTCCGGGCAGGGGAGCTGAATCAGCTGAATGTCCTTTTTGACAGCCTCCAGCAAAAATTTTTTTCTCAGTTTTTCCTCCGCATCGATCTCATCCCTGTTGTACAGGACGACTTTTGCTGCCGTATTCAGAATGCAGTGGGAAACAAACAGTATTTTTTTCATATTACCTCCGAAGCTGTTGAACAGCACCATGATATTTTCCTTGACATGTTCTACCTTTAATGATAGGGTTTATGTATAAATACAACAATGGTTTGGGAATGTCAAGGGGAATTATGCAAAATCAACAAAAAATGGACTTTGACCGGTTAAAAGACGGACAGCCCAGATATGTGGAAGCATACCGAAAGCTTCTGAACATTGTCATCGGCATGAAACCGGGAGAAAAACTGCATACGGAAGAAGCCATGGCGGGAGAGTTCGGAATGTCGAGGAATACCCTCCGGCAGGCATTGCAGATGCTTCAGGAAGACAAACTGATCTACAAGCGTGACGGTGTCGGGACTTTTGTTTCAGGGGTACCTTATCTCGGGAAATCAAATCTCTGTGTTTATCAGCCGGAGGGAGACAGACTGAAAAATTCAGGACTTGAGGCGGTGGTTTCCGAGTTCGCACTTTCTCTGGAGGCGTTCGACGGGTTTATTGCCGGATGGCTGGAGGTAAAAGAAGGAACGGACATGTATTTTGCTTCCAGAATCTATGAAAGCCGTTCCAGTCCCGATATCTGTTATTCCTATTGCGAGGACTATATTCCTGCGGGGAAGGGGTTCAGCGCCGAACGAAGCGGCCGGGAGGGATTTGTCAGGGAATACGAAGCGGCCGGGCAAGCATCCATCTGTAATATAACCGTTGCAAAAGCCGGTGCCTTCCACGGAAAGAAATTAAAAATAGACGCGGGTGTTCCCATCATTGTTTTGCAGCAGATCGTACTGGATGATTACGGAAGAAAAATATACCTGAACAAGACTTACCTGAATACGGAGTTACCCGAAAATTCAGTGCTGGTTAACCGCCTTTCTCCCAAAATAGAATTTGAAACCAAAACACGGGAGTCTGGTGCAGATACAGTTAAAAGGTAGTACAAAAAAAAGGAGGGAATAGATATGGAAAAGAAGAAGTATTCTATAAAAACAGATTTTACGATGCTTGCGATATTGCTTATACCGATAGGCGTGGCGGTCAATTTTGTCGGCGGTCAGCTTGCTTCTATCCTGAAGCTGCCGATGTACCTGGATACGATCGGGACCATCTTTGCCGCATTGCTCTGCGGACCGTGGGTAGGGGCCGTTACCGGAGCGCTTACAAATGTTCTGACGGGAATTGCAAATCCTGTAAACTTTGCGTTCATCCCGGTCAATATTATTGCCGGACTTGTTACAGGTTTTCTTGCCCGGAAGGGAATGTTCAGCATCTGGTGGAAATGGATTCTGTCCATGCTGATCATGGCCGCTGTCAGCATCATCTCATCTGCTCCGATCGTTGTTCTTGTTTTCGGCGGCGTAACAGGGAGCGGGACCTCTCTGATCACAGCTGCGGCGATGGCAGCAGGAGCCAATATCTGGGCGGCATTCTTCGGAACGGAAGGAATTTTTACGGTGCTGGACAGAGTGATTTCCTTTGTGATCTGCTGGATGGTCATGAAAGTCATTCCCGCACGGACGCTTGTCAAATTTCCGATCGGCAGCAATTATCTGCATAAAAAGAGTCAGACAAAATAAAAATCACGGGATCCGGCAGCCGGATAAAAAGTTCTTACCGGCTGTCCGGCTGTTTTATTCCGTACCATGAGGCATGAATGGAAAACAATTATATTGAAAAAATACAGATCCACAGAAAAAACAGGATTGCCGGACTGTATCCTTCTGCAAAAGGATTTATTGTTCTTGCCTATTCGATCAGCACCTTTATCCTGGGAACTTTTCACCTGACCGATATGCGCCTCGATCTTCTGCTGATCCCGTGGTTTTTTGTGATCCCCGTTCTCTGCATCATCAGCGGGGTACTGGCAAAGTCCATGAAAGCGATGAAAGCAGTGGCAACCGTATCGGCTATTATTTTTGCAGCGCAGTTGTTTCTTATTCCCGGCGGAAAAGTGCTCTGGTCATTCGGCTTTTTAAAGATATACGTGTACGGCTTAAGATCTGCGATTCGTCTTTCTTTTCTGGTACTTGATGTGGCCGGAATATTTGTCTGGCTTTTTCAGACAACATCCAATAAAGAACTTTCAAGGGCCATGGAGGATTCCGGAATGAATTACAAGGCCGCCTATGTGTTTATGTCCTCTCTGCAGATGATCGATATTCTCGGAAAAAACAGCAAGTCTATCATGAATGCGCAGAGGGCAAGAGGAGTAGAAACGGAAGGAAATCTGATCATTCGGGCAAAGGCCTTTTTTCCGTCCCTTGTTCCGCTCATTCTCGGAGCGATCATCGGATCCGAAGAAAGAGTTCTGACTCTTGAGGCAAGAGGCTTTTCCATGCAGTGTCAGAAAACACACCTTTTTAAACTGGATCATTCGGGACTGGAGAAGCCGGCGGTTATCTTATCAACGCTGATCACATCAGCGTTACTGGCAGGGAGGGTGATATGGGGGATTATGCGATAGAATGCAAAAATGTGACATATACCTATCCCCTTGCGGAAAATCCGGCCATACAGGATCTGAGTGCAGGTTTTGAAAAAGGCGGGTTCTACGGCATAATCGGAGAAAATGGCGCAGGGAAAACAACACTTTGCGTTATTTTAAGAGGTTTTGCCCCGGATTTTTATAAGGGAGAGCTTACAGGTCAGGTTTTGGTCGAAGGGAAAACAATTCCGGAATACAAAACGGAACTTGCCGCGAAGATCGGATATGTGTTTCAGAATCCGTTTAATCAGATCAGCGGGGTTAAGGAAACTGTTTTTGAAGAAGTTTCCTATGGTCTGGAAAATTTCGGCGTCCCGGTGGATGAGATAGAAGAGCGGGTTATCAATGTAATGCAGATGACAGACATTGAAGAACTTGCATATAAAAGTCCTTTTGAATTATCGGGCGGACAAATGCAGAGAGTAGCTCTTGCATCCGTGATCGTACTGGAACCGGATATTCTGATCATTGATGAACCGACCAGCCAGCTGGATCCGGAAGGAACAGACAGTGTATTCCGTATCATACGGGAATTGAAGGAAAAAAAGAAAACCATTATCCTTGTTGAGCATAAAGTGGATTTGATAGCTGAATATGCGGATGAGGTCCTTGTATTGAAAAACGGCAAGCTGATCGCGCAGGGAAAGCCGGAAGACATTCTTTCGGATATGTCTCTTCCGGAGCAGGGCGTTGCGCTGCCGCAGGTGGCTGTCCTGGGAAATATGCTGAGACAGAAAGGGTTTCCGATAGACAGGATTCCGATAACGGAGAAACAGGCTGCGGAAGAATTCCAAAAAGCAATGAGCAGAAGGAGCGGCCGGCCATGAAGGATCTTACACTGAAAAATGTCAGTTTTGCCTATCCCGGCGGATTTAAGGCGATTGATGATGTCAGCCTGTTGGTGAAGGGCGGGTCTAATATTGCGATCATCGGCCAGAACGGTGCCGGGAAAACGACTGCCGTTAAAATGATGAATGCTCTTTTAAAGCCGACAGAAGGGGATGTACTGATCGGCGATATGAATACAAAAGAACATACAACGGCGGAGGTGTCAAGAATTGTCGGCTATGTTTTTCAGAATCCGGATGAGCAGATCTTTCATTCTACGGTCGAGAGTGAGGTGCTCTTCGGACCGAAAACTCTAAAACTCGGACTCGAAGAAGAGGATAAACGGGTCGGCGAGGCACTCAGAATTACAGGAATGGAAAAATACAGGCAGGAAAATCCGTTTGACCTGCCGCTTTCTGTCCGGAAATTTATCACGATTGCTTCGATTATTGCAATGGATACGGAAGTTATGATCTTTGATGAACCAACTGCAGGACAGGATCTTAACGGAAACAGAAGGCTTGCGGAAATCCTTCGGTATCTTCATGAAAAGCAAAAAACCGTCATAACGATCTCGCATGATATGGAATTTGTTGCCGCTAATTTTGAACAGGTGATCATTATGGCAGATAAAAAAATTGTACGGGCCGGCACACCGAAGGAAATATTCTGGGATTTTGATGCCCTTGAAAAAGCAAAACTGAAACAGCCTTATGCTGCAAGGATCTGCCGCCTGCTCGGGATCCCGGGAAATATCATTTGTCCTGATGCGGCAGCGGATGCCATCATGAACGGGTATGGTTCATGAAAAAAAACAGTTCCAAGGTTATTTTCTTTCTTGCTTTTGCTTTGTATTTCATTACCGGATCAGCCTGTATGCTTGTCGGAAGCAGTCTGCCACAGCTTGCCAGGATGTACCATCAGAGCATCAGCAAGGTAGTCATTCTGGGATCCAGTTTTGCCATCGGAAGGGTGCTTACGGCATATAGGACGGGTGTACTGGTTGAAAAGTACGGACCGGGGAAGGTGCTGATCGCGGGCATTTTTCTGATATCCTCCTTTTTCCTCGGCATACCGCTTACGGCCGATTATTATGCCGGACTTGTGTTCGCATTTCTGGGCGGGATAGGGATGGGAGTTCAGGATACGGTATGCCCGGTCCTTCTGAGTTCCGTAAGCAAAAATAATTATGCCAGCGCCATGAGCGCCGGACAGGCCATGTTCAGCCTGGGATGTTTTGTCCTGCCTTTTTTTGTAGGTGTTTTTCTGGCAAACGGGATGCCGTTTTATTATGCTTTTTATCTGCTCCTGATCATGCCTGTTATTATGCTTTTCTTTGTTTCAAAAGTCAGACTGAACGGAGAGAAAACAGAGATAACAGAGAAAACAGAGATAACAGATACGGAAGGCATCAAACCGCTTTTTGTGAAAAGGCTTGTTTTATCTGCTGTCTGTATCATGATCAGCTGTTTTTCCTACAGCGCTACGGTCAATACGATCGGGTTATATACGAGCAGTTTTGCTGAAAATCTGGGGATTTCGGATGCGAATGCCGCCTTTATGCTGACGATTTATAATCTGGGCTGTCTGATCGGTGCCCTGGCATTCATACTGATCCTTCGAAGGGTATCCGCACAGAAGGTCCTTGCGGTGAATAATATCATCCCTCTGGCGGCTCTTTTGGCGGCACTGATCATCAATCGTCCTCTATTTTATTTTATCCTTTTTTTTACGATCGGATTTTTTCTGGGAGTACTTTTCAGCGTGATCGTTACGCTTGCCACCAGAATCGGGTATAAAAGGATCAGCATTGCAGGTTCTTTTGTTGCGGTAACGAGCGGATTTTCTGATATTGTAACGCCGGTGATCACCGGATGGGTGGTATCAAAATTCGGAATAGGCAAGGTGTTTCATTATGTGATCCTGATGCTGGTAATTGATATTGCGGCTGCAGTCATATTGAATGGGAACATTCTGCCGGAAGGAAGGGGTTTATGCCATGGCCATACAGAGTAAGGAAGTATTGAACAGTGAGAACAAGCAGTATCATATTTGCTGCAAAAAAGGAGATATCGGAAGATATGTGCTTCTTCCCGGAGATCCGTTCCGAACGGATATCATTGCAAAACACTTTGATCATCCGCTGCTTGTTGCGCATAACAGGGAGCATAAAACGTGGACAGGAACACTGAACGGAGAAAAAGTATCGGTGACCAGTACGGGGATGGGCGGACCTTCTGCGGCAATTGCGGTGGAAGAATTGATCCACTGCGGAGCGGAATATTTTATCAGGGTCGGCACATGCGGCAGGGTATGTCCGGAGAGTTATGATGAAAGTCTGGAAGGAGTCATTATCACGGGAGCAGTCAGAGACGAGGGGACGACCGTGCATTATGTTCCGATAGAATATCCGGCTATCGCGGACCGCCATATCACAGATGCCCTTGCAAGAGCCTGTAAAAACAAAGGATACCGGTTTGCGGAAGGAATTGCACAGTCAAAAGACGCTTTTTACGGTCAGCATGATCCCGACAGCATGCCGAACAGCGACAGACTCCATTCCCGCTGGAAAGCATGGGAAAAAAGCGGTGTCATGGCTTCCGAGATGGAAACAGCTGCACTTTTTGTGGTTTCTTCCATCAGGGGGGTAAAAGCAGGTGCGATCATGGCTTACGGCAGCATGAATGATCATACGATAGAACTTGCGTGCGATGCGGTCAGAATTCTGATGGAAGAAGAAAAGAAAGGCTGAACTTATGGGGATTTATGAATCGGATCTTTATCCTGTCATCAAAAAAGTCTGCGGGATCATTGAAAAAACGCCGCACATGCAGGATATTCTGAAGGGAACCGTATCAGAAGAAAAGTTCAGGTTTCAGATACGTCAGAACTATCAATATCTTCTTGACTATACCAGATGCTGGGCGGTGGGTCTTTCCAGATGTACCTGCTTTGAGGAAATGGATGACTGGTACCGGATCCTGAAAAATACAATGGAAGGTACAGTCATGGCAAACCGGGGATACTGGGCAGAGCAAACCGGGCAGGATACAGAGAAAATGGATGCGGTGATTGAAGCCCCGGGGAAGCGTTCCTATACGGCTTTTCAGATGATGTGTGCCGAACAGGGAGGAATAGCCGAATGTATGATGGCGTTATTCCCGTGCAATATTCTTTACCGGTTCTTTGGTGAAGACCTGCTCCCCCGGTGTGACTTGCCGAAAGACAACATGTTTTACAAGTGGCTGGAATTTTATACACTGGATGATTATACCGCAAAAACGGAAAATGAGATCCGGATCGTGAACAGGCTTTGTGCCAAAAAAAGCGAGAGAGAAAAAACAAGACTTCTCGAGATATTCTGTACAAGCTGCAATTACGAGATCCTGCAGTGGCAGGACACATATTACAATATGACTGCCTGGCCGGCGGATGATATTTTTCCGGCAAAATTTACAACGATAAAGGAGTGATATGGCTGAAAAGAAAAAAATAATCATTGATACCGACTGCGGCTCCGATGATGCAATGGCAATTGCCATGGCATTAAATGATGATGCTTATGAAATCCAGATGTTCAGTACGGTATCCGGAAATGTCAATGCAGAACAGGCAACATTGAATACGCTTACTACCATAGAACGGGCCGGTACCTATGAGCCTCCGGTCTATGCAGGGGCCAGAAAAATGCTTCTGAAAGAACTGGTCTATGCACATGAAACACACGGAAACGACGGAATGGGCGATATCGGCATGAAACCCGAAAGACTTCAGGCAGAAGAAGGAAACGGGATCCTGAAAATGCTGGAACTTTTACGCGGCAGCAAACAAGGGGAAATCGATATTGTTACGCTCGGACCGCTCACCAATATTGCAATTGCCCTTCGGCTGGATGAAGACACAATGAGGAAGGCCGGCCGAATTGTCATGATGGGGGGAGCGGGTCTGGGCAGAGGAAATGTTTCTCCCGTTGCCGAGTTCAATATCTGGCAGGACGCGGAAGCAGCCCGGATTGTGCTGGAAGCAGGTCTGGACAATCTTATTTTTGTCGGCTGGGATGCCTGTCTGGGGGACTGTCTGCTGAACCCGGAGGAAATCGATAAAATTAAAAACAGCGGAGCACTCGGGAAATTTACGATAGAGATCAACAGGGTACTTATGGAAATGAACCGGGAAAGATTCGGAGGGAATTTCCTGGATATGGCAGACCCTGCGGCAATGGCTGCCGCCTTATATCCGGAATGCATAGAAGAATGCGATCAATATTTCTGTGAAATTGACACCTCTGCCGGCCCGGATTACGGGAATCTTCTTGTAGATGTAAACCGTTTTTCAGAAAAAAAACCGAATGCATTCATCTGCAGTAAACTGAATCCCCGAAAATATAAAGATTATATTTTTAAAATGTTAAAAGTATCCTGACAGGGAGGAAGAGAAAATGAATGACATGAAAGTAAAATTTTTGATGGGTCCGGCGGACTGCAATGACAGAAATGTCCCCGGCTATGCGAATGATTTTCTTGAAAAAACCGGAAAAGCAATGAATACAAAAATCGTATGTGCAGAAATGGATGAGGTAAAAAAACAATCTCTTCCCGTTTATTTTATCGCATCCGGCGGCTCTGAAAACGGGTTCAGAGAGAACTATCAACAGACAAGGGAACCCTATATCCTTTTAACGGTGCCGGCCTACAACTCGCTTGCGGCTGCCATGGAGATCATGGGATTTTTACAGGAGAACCATCTCAGGGGAGAAATCATACACGGGACTCCCGAAAATGCCGCGAAAAGACTTGCCGTTCTGAAAAGAGCAGCGGAAGCAAGAGAGACTCTTTCCCGCATGAAGCTCGGCTGTATAGGAGAACCCGGCGGCCTGATCGCCAGTGATGTGGATGCGGGAGAACTGGAAAAGGCCTGCGGCGCAAAAATGCAGAAGATCGAGCTGAGCGAACTGACAGAGGAATATAAAAAAGGCGGATACGAAGAAAATATATATACGCGGGAATTAAAGGAAAAGGGATATGATCCTGCAGAAACAGAAAAGGCGCTTCATGTGTACGGCGCCTTAAAAAGACTGATCACAAAATATCAATTTGATGCAGTTACCGTAAAATGTTTTGACCTTCTGAATGCCATTCATACGACGGGATGTCTTGCGCTGGCTATCCTGAATGCGGAGGGAATCCCGGCCGCCTGTGAAGGGGATCAGAAGAGTCTTGTGAGCATGGCGGTGCTTCGCGCATTGACCGGTGTATCGGGGTTTATGGCAAATCCGAGCTGCCTTGATCCGGAAACGTCGGAAATCATATTTGCCCACTGTACGCTTCCGATCGATATGCCGGATACCTATACACTGACAACTCATTTTGAGTCCGGGATAGGGGTTGCGGTTTCCGGTGAGATGAAGGCGCAGACGGTTACTGTTTTTAAATGCGACGGAAGCCTGAAGAGACATTATGCCGGAAGGGCCGATCTGTTGGAAACCATGCACAGGCCGAATTTGTGCCGGTCGCAGATGAGGCTGAAGCTCGAAGACGGAACCGAATATTTTACGGCGCATCCGATCAGCAATCACCATATCATCTGCAAAGGGGACTGGAAAGAGGTAATCGACGAATTTTTTAATCAGATCATCTGATCTTTGCCCCGGGATACAATGACAAACGGCCTGCATAAGCAGGCCGTTTGCTGAATCAGGATTATTCCTGCATGGAGCCGGACTTTTTTATTTTATTTCCTTCAGCCGGTCTTCAATTGCCTTGTTTATGATTTTCAGGGTTTTGATCCGTGCATAATATTTATCGTTCCCTTCAATAATCTGCCAGGGGGCAAAATCAGTTGAGGTATATTTTATCATGTCATTTACCGCTTCTTCGTATTTTGGCCATTTGTCACGGTTGCGCCAGTCCTCATCGGTAAGTTTCCACTGTTTTTCCGGATTTTCCTTTCTGGCATTGAACCGTTTCAGCTGCTCCTCATTTGTAATATTGATCCAGAATTTCACAATAATGGCGCCCCAGTCATAAAGCTGGCGTTCAAAGTCGTTTATTTCCCCGTAGGCTCTCTGCCAGTCGGCGGGAGAACAGAATCCTTCAATCCTTTCCACCATCACACGTCCGTACCAGGTACGGTCAAAAATGGCAATATGCCCGTCCTTCGGGAGACGTTTCCAGAACCGCCAGAGGAAATGCCGGTTTTTCTCATCCGGAGTCGGGGATGCAATCGGCATTACCTCATACCCGCGCGGATCCAGTGCTTCAGAGACACGTTTGATATTTCCGCCTTTTCCGGCGGCATCCCATCCTTCATATGCAATGATCATGGGAATCCGGTGCAGATAGAGTTTATTGTGATAATCCGCCAGTTTGGCCTGTTCCTTTTTCAGATCCTTGCTGTATTTTTCGGCAGTCAGGGAATGATCCATATCTACATCCTTGATCAGCGGCATCCCGACAAAATGGTATTGTCCGGGCAAAATAACTGCGGAAATGTGTGTGGAACTCTGATTTTTTTCCTTCTTCAGCTGCAGGGCTTCTTCAACGGATTCGGAAACAATGCGGAAAACATCAAGCGTCAGGGTATTGCTGTCCATTCCGGATACCACGTGCCAGGGAGCATTTGAGGTATTGGTATATTCCAGCATGGAATCAAAGGCTTCTTTGTATTCTTTGTAGTGATCGGACTGTTTTCTGTCCGTATCGGTTACCCGCCAGACAGTGCTTTTATGAGAGGACAGTTTTTGCATGCGCATTTTTAATTCCTTCTTTGAAATGTGAAGGAAAAATTTAATGATAAGATAGCCATTGTCGCAAAGACCGCGTTCAAAACTGTTGATCTCATTCATGTGGCGCAGATTTGTCAGTTCATCCACCTTATTTTCAAGACGAAGGGCAGATACTTCCTGATACCAGGATTCATCCATAATGGAAAGTTCTCCGCTTTCCGGGATGGTAAGCCAATGACGCCACATCATCGGTTCTCTCAGATCCACAACTGTCGGCGGGAGCGTATTGACAACCCGGAACCAGCGCGGATCCAAATTCAGGATCAGTTTTCGAATGATGCTCCCCTTTCCTGCACCGCTCCAGCCTTCAAACAGAATGATGACGGGAAGTCCTTCGGTTTTTATCGGCGCGTCCAGAGCTGTCAGTTTTTCTTCCAATACCTTGATCTCTTTCCTGTAGTCCGTTTTGGAAATGACACGTTTCAGATTGACTTTCTCCAGCATGATTTTCTCCTTTCAGCACCCATTCTCAAAAGAAATATTCTTTTTAAATAGTAGTTGAGAGTATTTGAAAAGTCAATTATAATGGTGGCGATTGGAGAAAAAATTGAAAGAACTGAAACGATTGATTCCCTACATGGGGAAATATAAAACAGATCTTTTTCTGGCATTCTTTTTTGTGATCGTGGAAACTTCCGTTGAAATGTTCATTCCTTTTGTCATGGCGGATGTAATTGACCTCGGCGTTGCGGAAAAAAACATGCCGATGATCCTGCATAAGGGCGCACAGATGATACTTTTGACCGTAATATCCTTTGCGGCCGGGATGATTTATGCGCGGTTCGTTTCAAGGGCAGCCTATGGTTTCGGTGCTTCCCTGAGAGATGCAGAGTACAAAGCTGTACAAAGTTACTCATTCGGAGATCTCGATTCGTTCACAACCTCCTCACTTGTCACGCGGCTGACGAATGATACGACTGTTATACAGAATGTGGTCATTAACGGACTGCGGCCTGCGGCCAGAAGTCCGATTATGATGATTCTGGGAATTATTCTTGCTTTTCGGATCAATTCCGGACTTGCAGGTGTTTTTTTTGTACTCCTTCCGATTTTGAGCATAGCCATTTTTCTGATCGTCCGGAAGATAGCTCCGCTTTATAACCGCATGCAGAAAGCGGTTGATTCCGTGAATATGATCGTTCAGGAAGATCTGCTGGCAATTCGTGCGATCAAGTCTTTTGTCCGGGAAGACTATGAAGAAGAAAAATTCGGACAGGTCAATAAGGAACTGAAGAATGTATCGGTCTCGGCAGTGGGAACGGCAGTCCTTAACCAGCCTGTTTTTCAGGCAACCCTTTATGCGGCGATTGTCCTGATCATGTGGCTGGGCGGCAATATGATGATAAAAGGCACGCTGAAAGTCGGAGAGCTCACCGGGGTTTTATCCTATGCCATGCAGATCATGAATTCCGTGATGATGCTTTCGGCAACCTTTCTTCTGATCAGCCGTTCCCTTGCCAGTACGGTACGGATAGGAGAAGTGCTTGAACGGATCCCGGAGATCCAAAATACCGAAGAACCCGTAAAGGAAGTGAAAGACGGCAGCATTGATTTTGAAAAAGTGTCATTCAAATACGGAAAGAATGCTGCCGAATATGCACTTGAAAATGTAACATTTCATATTCATTCCGGTCAGACTGTAGGTATTATCGGGACAACGGGAAGTTCCAAGACCACGCTCGTCCAGCTGATCCCGCGTCTTTATGATACCACGTGCGGTGTGGTGAAAGTCGGAGGAACGGACGTCAGGAAGTATGATCAGGAAGTGCTGCATGATGCGGTGGGGATGGTTCTTCAGAAAAATCTTCTTTTTTCCGGAAGTATTCTTGACAATTTGGAGTGGGGCGATCCGGATGCAGAGGAAGCAGATATCCGGAAGGCGCTCCGTATTTCCTGCTCGGATGAATTCATCGATCATTTTCCGGAGGGGCTGAATACGGAAATGGGACAGGGAGGAGTCAATGTTTCGGGAGGCCAGAAACAGCGTCTCTGCATTGCCCGTGCAATTTTGAAAAAGCCGAAAATCCTGATCCTGGACGATGCAGTCTCCGCAGTGGATACCGCGACCGAACAGAAAATACGGGAAGAGCTTTCAAAAATCACCGGAATGACAAAAATCATCATTGCACAGCGTGTAGGTTCTGTTATGCATGCGGATCAGATTATTATTCTGGAGGATGGCAGAGTTCATGCGGTCGGTACGCATGATTCCCTTTTAAAAACAGATCCGGTTTATCAGGAAATCTGGAATACGCAGAAAGGTTCCGATTCGGAATCCTCTTCGGAAGAAGCGGCAGGTGAACCAGTATGGCAAAAATAACTCTCAGAGACCGTCCGAAAAACGGATTTAAAACCGGTATGAGGATTATTCATTATCTGGGCAAACACCGCGCGCAGCTTTTTCCGGTTGTGTTCTTTGTGGTAATCAGTGCGGCTGCAAACATTGCCGGTGCCTATATGATAAAGCCTGTGATCAATAAATGTCTGGAAACCGGAAGCGGAGCCGTTCTGCTGCAGGGAATTACCATTACGGCTTCCATTTATGCTGCGGGGGCTCTGTCATCGCTCGGCTATTCACAGATCATGATCCGTCTGGCACAAAAGGCCGTGTTTGAAATGCGCAGCGACCTGTTCCATATCATGCAGAAACTGCCTGTGCAGTTTTATGATACCAACCGGCACGGAGATCTGATGAGCCATTTCACCAATGATATGGACACCGTTTCGGAAGCTTTAAATAACAGTTTTGCAGGAGCCATTCAGTATTTTATCCAGATCATCGGAACCCTTACGGTTCTTATTCTTCTGAGTCCGCAGCTTTCTCTGATCGTTCTTGCCGGATATGTCTGTATGTTTCTGTGGATCTTTTATTCCGGAAAGCGTTCCAAGTATTTTTTTGACCGGCAGCAGAACTGTCTGGGAGAACTGAACGGATGTATAGAGGAAACGGTTGCCGGTCAGAAGGTCGTGAAGGTATTCAATCATGAAGAGAAAAACCTTGAGGATTTCCGGACCCGGAACAGTCTTTTACGAAAAGCGGGAACTTCAGCGCAGCAGTATGCATCCACACAGGTACCGATGGTCATGACGATTTCGTATTTAAACTATGCCGCGGTAGCGGTTGTAGGGGGAATTCTTGCCATCAATGGTAAAATGGATGTGGGGGGTTTGGCAAGTTATCTGGTTTTTGTGCGGCAGGCCGCACTTCCGATCAATCAGCTGACTGCGCAGACCAATATGATCCTGAATGCCTTGGCCGGAGCGGAGCGGATATTCAAAATCATGGATTCGACACCGGAAAAAGATGAGGGAACACATGTCCTGGAACAGACAAATGCAGGAACGTGGTTCTGGAAGAATACTTCCCATCCGGAAGAGACCCGGATACAGCTGCTCGGAGATGTCAAATTTCATAATGTTACGTTCGGGTACAGGCCGGAACATTCCATTTTAAAGGATATCAGCCTGTATGCGAAGCCGGGACAGAAGATTGCGTTTGTCGGGTCCACCGGCGCCGGAAAAACAACGATCATAAATCTCCTGGACAGATTTTATGATGTGGAAAACGGCAGCATTACTTATGACGGGATTGATATCCGTGATATCAGAAAAGAGTCTCTCAGGCGAAGTATGGCCATGGTGCTTCAGGATACGCATCTTTTTTCAGGAAGCATAGAAGACAATATCCGTTTCGGGAAACCGGATGCTTCCGGAGATGAAGTGCGGGAGGCCGCCCGCATCGCCAATGCAGACAGTTTTATCAGGCGTCTTCCGGAAGGATACAGAACGGTTATAACAGGAGACGGGGAAAATCTGTCTCAGGGGCAAAGACAGCTGATTGCAATTGCCCGTGCCGCTGTTGCAAATCCGCCGGTGCTGATCTTGGATGAGGCAACATCGTCCGTGGATACCAGAACGGAAGCTTTGATTGAAAAGGGGATGGACAGGCTGATGGAAAACCGTACGGTATTCGTGATCGCGCACCGGCTTTCCACTGTCAGGAATGCGAATGCCATTCTGGTCCTGGAACACGGGACGGTGATCGAACGCGGCAGCCATGCGGAGCTTCTGAAAGAACAGGGCGTATATTACCGGCTCTATAACGGCATGTTTGAATTGTCATAAGAATTGATTTTTGCGGATTTTGGGAAACAGGTCGGGCAGGTGACCGGCGGGTATCGAAGTATGGCCGTCAACAGGACGTTTTCTGTGTCCGGTTTTTCGGAAAGGATCAGGGAGGAAAAAGGACCGTGGATCATGCATGCAGAATCAGTCTGGCTCCCATGGAGGGAATTACCGGGTATGTTTTCCGGAATGCCTATGCTTCCGTTTTCGGTGGACTGGATACTTACTATACCCCTTTTCTTTCTCCGGGAATGGGCAGGGGAATTTCCAAACGCGAGAGGAAGGAAATCCTTCCGGAAAATAATGAGGGCATTCATCTGGTGCCTCAGATCCTTACAAACCGTTCCGATGTTTTTCTGCATACGGCAGAGATGATGAAGGAATTCGGCTATGAAGAAGTAAATTTGAATCTGGGGTGTCCCTCGGGGACGGTGACGGCAAAGGGGAAGGGATCCGGATTCTTACGGTATCCGGGAGAACTGAGGCGTTTTCTCGACGGGATTTTTTCCGTATCCGACAGACAAATATCCGTTAAAACCAGAATAGGGGTATCCTCGGAGGAGGAGTTTGAGGAGCTTCTTTCGATTTTCAATCTTTTTCCGATAAAAGAACTGATCATTCACCCGCGCCTTTTGACAGATGGTTTTGAAGGAACAATACACAGGAAAATTTTTCTTTCTGCGGTAAAAAACAGCAGAAATCCGGTTGCTTATAACGGGGATATCAGGACAATTGAGGATTACCGGAACCTACGGGAGTCCTCTCCGGGTACCGGGCATATTCTGATCGGCCGGGGAATCCTTGCAGATCCGTGTCTGCCGGGTAAAATCTTTTCCCTGGAAAAAGGGGAGGACCGTGAAAGCGGAGAGAACCGTGAAAGCAGAGAAAACCGTGAATGCAGAGAAAACCATGAAAGCAGAGAAAACCGTGAAAGCGGAGAAGACCGGAATGAACAGGTAAAGGATTTTCTGAAATGTCTTCGTCAGGGGTATGAACGGGATATGCCGGAAGAAAACAATGTACTTTGCCGTCTGAAGGAGGTCTGGGGATTTTTGATCCTGAAATATCCCGGACATGAAAAAGAGTATAAAATCATTAAAAAGACAAGATCAATTACGGAATACGAAACAGCTGCGGCAATCATTCTGAGGAGGGAAACATGAAAAAGAAGACCGTTATTATTTTTCCGGGAATAGGTTATACCTGTAAACGTCCGCTTTTATATTATACGGCTTCCCTGGCAGAGGACAGGGGATGGAATGTGATCCGCCTCTCCTACGGAGAAGATATCCATGGCATACAGAGCAGGGATTCGAATGATATGACTGCCCTCACGGAAAAAGCGGTGGAAAGAAGTCTGGAACAGCTGAAAACGGCAGAACTTGAAAAAAGCAAAGAGATCGTCATGGTCTCCAAAAGCATAGGGACGGTCATTGCGGTAAAAACGGCAGGAAAACTTAATTTACCGGTGCGGCATTTCATGATCACACCCATTCCGGGCACCATTCCTCTTCTGAAGGAAATCGACGGAATTTTCCTGTCAGGAACGGAAGATCCCTATATCACAAGACAGGAAGTCATGGAAGCGGCAAAAAAATATCCGGAAAAGACAGGAAAAATTTTCAAGGACTGCAATCATTCCCTTGAGAAAAAAGGAGATACGGAAGGGAATCTCGAAAATGTCAAAAAGGTCCTGAAAATTCTGGATAAGTTTTTGAGAGAAAAGAAGGAACCGCATAAAAAGATGAAGAACGGAAAGAAAAAAGATAAAAAATAACAGCAAAAATAATTGGAAGGTACAAACAAAAAGCGGTACCAGTATAAAAATAAGACAATAAAAGGCAGGAAACGAGACAGAAAAACAGAAAGCAGAAAGCAAAAAGCAAAAAGCAAAAAGCAAAAAGCAAAAAGCAAAAAGCAAAAAGCAAAAAGCAAAAAGCAAAAAGCAAAAAGCAAAAAGAACGGGTGCAAATGACTACCCGTTCTTTTTATTTTTACAGTAGAAATATTTTATGTGCTTCGCATTCTTTTCGCATTTCCTCTGGCCAGATACTGGCCTGGACCTCCCCTACATGCGCACGGTTCAAAAGGAGCATGCAGAGTCTGCTTTGACCTATTCCGCCGCCGATGGAGAAAGGAAGTTCACCGTTCAGAAGCATTTTGTGATAGGGCAGATTTTTCCGGTCTTCACATCCGGCTTTTTTCAACTGACTTAACAGGGAAGCTTCATCCACCCGGATTCCCATGCTGGAAATTTCCAGGGCGCATTGAAGCGGTTCAAACCAGAAAAGAATATCCCCGTTCAGCTGCCAGTCATCATAGTCCGGAGCCCGGCCGTCATGGGGTTTTCCGTCGGAAAGGGGTTCACCTATCTTTTCAATGAAGACACATCCGTTTTCTTTTGTGATTGCGTTTTCACGTTCTTTCGGATTTTTATCCGGGTACCTGTCCAGAAGTTCCTGGGAAGTGATAAAGAAAATGTCCTTCGGCAGATGATTTACGGCATCCGGATATTTATACCAGACTTCATGCTGCATATGTTTTATGACTTTGAAGATGATACGTACGGTATCTTCAAGCGTATCCGGCGTACGGTCTTCCCTGCGGATGACCTTTTCCCAATCCCACTGGTCCACATAGCAGGAATGAAGATTGTCCAAAACTTCATCGCGCCGGATGGCATTCATATTGGAATAGAGACCTTCTCCCGGATTGAATCCGTAGCGTTTCAGAGCAAGTCTTTTCCATTTGGCCAGAGACTGGACAACTTCAATCTCTTCATCCGGCACACCGGCAATATCAAAAGAAACCGGGCGTTCCACACCGTTCAGGTTATCGTTCAGCCCGCTTTTTCCGGTCACGAAAAGAGGGGCGGAAACTCTTTCCAGATTCATTTCCTGACCGAATTCTTTCTGGAATAAATCACGGATAAATTTAATTGCTTCCTGTGTTTTGCGAACATCCAACACGGGATCATAGTGATCCGGTATGATCAATGACATATGTTTTCCTCCAAATGATCGGTTCTGTCTGTTTTGCTTATTTTACAACTTTGAATCGTGTCCGTCAATTTTTCAAAACCGCCGGATGACTGTTCGACCGGCCATTTCTATTTTCTGCTTATCAGGGATGTGCGGATAGCCGGTTACTGTCATCTGATTCTTTCATCTGATTCTTTCGGAAGATACGAATGAAAATTTATTTATGTTCAGCCGTTATACCCGTGCGGTGTTGTTCCGTCTTCCCGGACCTGACCGTAGGTCTTGTATTTTTCTATAACAACCTTCATCTGTTCATCAGATAAAATATTCGGTTTTCCTGCGCACAGACACCGCCATTGAACTTCCGCACACCATTCACAGGTGGAAGCAAGACCGAATGCACTGCGGATGGTATCCCCGCAGGCAACCATCCCGTGATTGGAGAGAAGTATCGCACGGCTTTCGCCTATGTTTTTCCCGACTTCTTCCGCAAGCTCCGGTGTGCCGAATGTGCGGTAAGGAGCCAGGGGAAGCGCAGCCGTCCCTGCATCAGCAAGGGCATAATGAACGGACTGGAGCGGGATGCCGAGGCAGGCGAGAACGGTACAGTACATGGAATGGGTATGCACAACGGCATGGATACCCGGTTTATTACGATAAAAAACACTGTGAAGTTCATGTTCGCTGGAAGGCTTTTTATCACCTTCGATAATATTTCCCTTTAAATCCATGATCACGATGTCTTCGGGTTTGGTATCGCAATAAGCAACTCCGGAGGGACTGATCGCCATAGTCTGATTTTCCGGATCAAAAATGCTGATGTTTCCGGCCGTACCCTTGGTCAGATTTTCCGTTATCAATTTTTTGCCGTATTCAACAATATCTTTTCTTGCCTGTTCCATTAACATGGAGATTACCTGTCCTTTCCATAAATGAATGATTTTTCCAGATTCAATAGTATGATATCAGTGCCAAAAGTCCGATTCCCACGCAGGCTTGCCTGCAGGTGGGAAAAAGGACTTGGGACACGCCCAAGCATGAGGAAGGAGTGGGGCAGGGGCCCCATGAATTCCGAATGCTTGGCAGGATTGCGGGAGCAATCCGTGATATTACATATGTCGGCTATATCAAAAGTCCGATTCCCACGCAGGCTTGCCTGCAGGTGGGAAAAAGGACTTGGGACACGCCCAAGCATGAGTTGCAAGACATCCAGTGGATGTCTGCTCTGCAGCGAGACCGCAGCGAAGCGCAGACAGAAGTGGGGCAGGGGCCCCATGAATTCCGAATGGTTGGCAGGCTTGCGGGAGCAATCCGTGATATTACCTTTGGTGACCACATCATAGTATAATATACATATCGGGATGGCAAGGAGAATATCTTATGTCAGGATGTTTTTTTCCCATACCGGCACGGTCAGGAAAGACAATGCAGCACTTGACCACATTACGGGCTCTTTGCAACCCGCTTCCCCGGAAGAAAAAATGTCTGATCTGAATAAAAGGCATCCCGGATGAAACCAGGAGGAAAAAATGATCAATAAGAATATGCTTGCTTTCGATTACGGCGCCAGCAGCGGAAGGGCAATAAAAGGAATTTACGACGGGAAGAAAATAAGCCTTAAGGAAATCCATCGTTTTTCCAATGACCCGGTAACTGTAAAGGGGACCATGTACTGGGACACACTCAGGCTTTTTTATGAAATGAAGCAGGGACTTCTGAAAGCAAAACTCGACGGAGGGTTTGACAGCCTCGGGATCGATACGTGGGGAGTTGATTTTGGTCTTCTTGATGAAAACGGTGATCTTGTCGGAAATCCGGTTCATTATCGGGATGCCAGGACGAACGGGATGCTGGAAGAGAGTTTCAGGCATATCGATAAGGAATCGTTTTATTCCGTAACCGGAAATCAATTTATGGAAATCAATACAGCTTTCCAGCTGCTCAGCATTCGGTTAAAGCATCCTGAATGGCTGGAGCAGACAGATGTATTTTTATTTACGCCGGATCTGTTTAATTATTTTCTGACCGGGATCAAAAGAGCGGAATATTCCATTGCTTCGACTTCCCAGCTGACGGATGCAAGAGGCAGATGCTGGTCGGATCCGGTTATAAACGCGCTGGGGCTTCCCCGCAGGATATTTCCCGAGATCATAAAAAGCGGGATCAGACTGGGAACGGTTTCTGCAGAGATCCGGGATGAACTTGGACTTGATCCGTTTGATGTGGATGCAATCTGCGGACATGATACGCAATGCGCTCTGGTAAGTGTTCCAACAAAAGAAAAGGATTTTATTTTTATCAGCTGCGGTACATGGTCCCTGTTCGGAACGGAGCTGGATTCACCGGTCATAGATGCCGGCTCCGAGAAATACAATATAACAAACGAGGGTGGATACGGCGGAAAGGTTTCTTTTCTCAAAAATATCATCGGGCTCTGGCTGATCCAGGAGAGCCGGAGACAATGGCAGAGAGAAGGAAGAAATTACGGGTTCGCAGAGCTGGAAAAAATGGCGGCGGAAGAAACTCCTTTTGCTTCATTCATTGATCCGGATGATCCGCAATTTATTCCGGCCGGGGACATCCCGGACAGAATACGGGAATACTGCAAAGGTACATCACAGCCGGTTCCGGACAGCGCAGGCCGGATTGTCCGTTGTATAGATGAAAGCCTTGCCTTCAAATACCGGGACAGTCTGGAACAGATCAGGTCATGTACGGGAAAAGAATATCAGGATATCTATGTTGTCGGCGGCGGGACACAAAGCGAACTGCTCTGTCAGATGACGGCAAATGCCTGCCATTGCAGAGTATATGCCGGACCGGTGGAGGCAACCGTATACGGGAATATTGCCATTCAGCTCATGACATCCGGTGAAATTGAAGGCATTCAACAGGCACGGGAAGTTATAAGCCGCTCGGAAACAATCCGGGTATTCGAACCGCAGAATAAAGATGCATGGGAAGAGGCATACGGAAGGTATCAAAAAGCATCTTTCACGGCATCAGCAAAATAACCAAAACCGGAGACAACTGTTTTAAATTCATTTTTGCGGATTTCGTTCTGCGCAGCGTTTAAGCCGGTTAAAAAAGAACAAAGGACCCGGTTCCGTTTGAAAAGGGTTTTCTCCTGCTTTATAATAGAAGCATATTGAGATGTGGCCGCTAAAAGGAATATCACGGATTGCTCTTTAGGTTCGGGAAGGAAAAAGAAATGGAAACCTTTGAAAAAATAAAATCCGGCATTCCGGAAATGGATACAATTCTGGATTTTTTTCGTCCGGGAGATAACGTTGTTTTTCAGGTTTCCGATCTGAATGATTATTTATTTTTTGTAAAACGTTTTGTGAAAGAAGCAAAACACGATAAAAAAAATCTGATTTATATCCGGTTTGCTATGCACCCGGAACTGGTTCCGGAAAAAGATGCCAGGAAATATACGCTGGACCCGGGGGCCGGTTTTGAAAATTTTACGGTTTCTCTGTATCGCATCATAGAAAGTGAAGGCAGGAATGCTTTCTATGTTTTTGACTGTCTGTCCGAACTTCAGGTGAACTGGGCCGCCGATCTCATGATGGGTAATTTTTTCTGTGTAATATGTCCGTATCTTTTTTCTTTGGATACGGTCGCTTTTTTCCCCATCATTCGGGGAAACCATTCCTATAAAACCGTTGCCCGTATCCGGGAAACCACTCAGATTTTTCTGGACGTCTATTCTTTCGGCAGAAATTCATCCGATAACAGGATCTATCTTCATCCGGTGAAGGCACAGGGAAGGTATTCCCCGAAGATGTTTATGCCGCATTCTGTGGACAGAAAGACCGGAGAGTTCAAACCGCTGTACGATGCCGCCGGCGTAAACCATTATTACGCGGTGGTCCGGAAGGAAGAAGCCCATGAGAATCTGAATCTGGACAGCTGGGAGCGGTTTTTTCTTAAAAGCAAAAAAGCACCCCAGAAAGAGAACAAGATAATCTGTGACTCTTTTTGCCGGATGCTGATCGGTGAAGATAAAAAACTGTGCCGCCTGTTCGAAAAATATTTTACAAGAGAGGATTATTTCCAGATCAGGGACCGCATGATCGGAACGGGAAGGATAGGAGGGAAATCCTGCGGGATATTGCTTTCCCGAAAAATGATATCCGTAAAGCTGCCTGATCTGTACAGCCGCTTGGAATCGCATGATTCCTTTTATATCGGGAATCATGTATTCTATACTTTTCTTGTGGTTAACGATTTGTGGAAACTCAGGATCCTTCAAAGGAAAAACGGTGAATTTGATTATAAGGCCGCATCGGAACTTGCCGGAAAAATCATGGAAGGAACGTTCCCGGATTCCATCCGTCAGAAGTTTGCCCGTGTTCTTGAATATTACGGGCAGGTCCCCCTTGTTATCCGTTCCTCAAGTCTGCTCGAAGACAGTTTTGGAAATGCTTTTGCCGGAAAATATGAATCGGTATTCTGCATAAACGGAGGAACACCGGAGAACAGGCTTCAGGATTTTGAAAATGCCGTTAAAAAAGTATACGCAAGCACCATGAACCCGGATGCATTGCGGTACCGTGAAAAAAGAGGACTGAAAGACAGGGATGAGCAGATGTCCGTTCTGGTACAGAGGGTATCCGGTTCCGTTGTATCCATGATGTCGGAAAAAGGAGAACGGACTGAACTCTTTTATCCGTCCGCATCAGGAGTCGGATATTCCGAAGATCCCTGGAACTGGGACAGATCCATAGATGTCCGGCGCGGCATGCTGAGAATGGTGGCGGGTCTTGCCACAAGAGCCGTACAGAGAACAGGAACGGACTATCCCCGCATCATTCATATAGACAGGCCCTCCAAAACCACGCTGGTGACACAGAATGAAAAGGTGAATTTTTCTCAGCATTATGTGGATGTGCTGAATCTGAAAAAGAACTGTCTTGAAAGTATCCCGATCAAAAAAATCATGGAGCAGTCGGAATCCTATTATGTAGGTGCGGTTTCGGATCGTGATACCGAAGTAGAGGAAAAACTTTACAAACTCGGGAAACAGGAAAAAATGTACTACGGGACCTGCCGCGGTTTTGCCGAAAATAAAGAATTCCTGCATGACATGGAAATGATTTTGAAAACACTTGAAAAAGAATACGGTTATCCGGTGGATATCGAGTTCACAGTCAATCTTTTTCCGGCAGAAAAAGAAGGAGAAATCACATTCCTTATCTGTATTCTGCAGTGCAGACCTCTTTCTTTTTTGAACAGTCCGAGAATGCTTAAACTTCCGGATAAAAAGCATACAGAAATTCTGTTTTCCGCTGCCGGTGTCTCCATGGGGGTATCTCAGTGCCGAAAGATCGAAATAGTGGTCTATATCGATTCCCGGATGTACAAGGACCTGCCGTACCGGAACAAAGCAGAGGTCGGGAAAGAAATCATGGATTTGAATGAATCCTTCGGGGGGGACGGAAAATCCCTGATGCTGATCAGTCCGGGAAGAGTCGGGACGTCTTCACCGGAGCTTGGGGTTCCGTTAAGGTTTGCAGATCTTTCCAATTTTTCTGCCATTATTGAATATGATGATGCAGAGAACGGCTTTCAGCCGGAACTTTCCTTTGGAAGTCATCTCTTTCAGGACTTTGTGGAATCAGGGATTTTTTATACAGCACTGTTTTCTGGGGGTATGAAGCCCGCCGTATTAAAAAAGGAGACATTGTTCGGGGGAAATATTCCGCAGCGGGTTGTGTCTGTATACGATGTTTCCGTGAGAGGCCTGACACTGTGGTATGATATGGTAAGCGGTAAGGTGCTCTGCGGATATCCGATAAAATAAAATTTTCTTAATTTGCAATTATTTTTGCGGTGAGATATGATAAAAAAGATAACGGAAAGGAGATTATTTATGGAAAACAATCAACAGAGTAATTTCGGACAGGGAGAAAATAACAGGCCGGATCAGGACCTTCCCGGTTCCCAGCTCATGAATGTCTGTTCCATTCTCATGATTATTTTTGCTGTGGCAGGGATTATTGCAGCGGTGGTCAGTCTTTTCGGTTCCATGTTTGCAGCATTTATGTTGGGACCGCTGCTTATTGTGGCCATTCTCGGGGTAATGTTTTCTCTTGCCTATGCGATTCTTTCCCTGATGGCGGGGCTTTCGGGCCATAAGAATCGCTGGAATGCATCAGCAGCATCCACTTTGATGTCCTATGGAATTTTGATTTGTGCCTTTGAGATACTTGGCTTTATTTTTAACTCCATAGCAAGATCCAGATTTTCATTTTGGAGTTTGATTTTCAGCCTGATCATTCCGGGACTTTATCTGTACGCCGCCTATCAGATGCAGAAGACTACCGGACAGCAATATCATTTTGGTTTTCAGAAGGCAGTGGATGAAGTAAAGCAGGGAATGAACGACATGAATCAGGATATTCATAACATGACATCAAAACAGCAGAACTATCAGCAGCAGCCGCCGCAGAATTACCAGCAGCCGCCGCAGAATTACCAGCAGCCGCCGCAGAACTACCAGCAGGCGCCGCAGAATTACCAGCAGCCGCCGCAGAATTACCAGCAGCCGCAGCAGAATTACCAGCAGCCGCCGCAGAACTACCAGCAGGCGCCGCAGAACTACCAGCAGGCACAGCAGAATTATCAGCCGCCGCAGCAGACTATGACTCAGGAAAATTCAACGACAGGGGCAGTGCCGGTACAGACAGCACAGCAGGTGGAAATACCGGTTCCGCAGGCCGAAGCAACAGCGGCAGAAACAACAGTACAGACAGCACAGCAGGCGGAGGCAGAAACGGCAAAAGGGTATCAGGCGTTTTCCTCCGGTTCGATTGCATCATCCGCGATTTGGACCTGCCCCGGCTGCGGAAAGATCGGAAATACCGGGAAATTCTGCAGTCAGTGCGGAACGAAAAAACCGGAATAGGTCAGAACATGTGTACAGACAGACTCCCGGATTTTCTCCGGGAGTCTTTTATTCGAAGAGAGAAAAAATTCACTCCCGGAAAATCGGGAAAAAGAACAAGGCCCTTTCTACAGGTAAAGTGGCTTATGAGACAGGAAAAATATGACCGGGGAAACACACTGACCCTGAATGAGATCAACGGGCAAATAATCCGGACAGGAGAATGAGATGAAAATAGGACTTGTTACAGACAGCCTCAAGGATCAATCATTTGAAGAAATGCTGAAGACCTGTAAAAAAATGGGTATTGAACAGATAGAACTCGGAGTAGGCAACTGGTCACCGGCACCGCATGTCAATCTGGATGAATGGATAGAAAGTGAAAACAAGCGGAATGAAATCAAGTCTATGCTCCAGGAATATGATATTTCCATTTCGGCATTCAACTGCTCCGGAAATCCGCTTGCACCCGGTGACAGGGGAAGGCGTGAAGACGAAGTGACGAGGAAATGCTTTCAGCTCAGCTCCCTGTTTGGACTGGATACCGTCGTTATGATGTCGGGGCTGCCTGCCGGAGGGCCGGAAGATAGATATCCGAATTGGGTTGTTACGTCGTGGCCCCCTGAAACACAGGAAATACTGGATTATCAGTGGAATAAAGTTGCCATACCGTACTGGAAAAAACTTGTCGGGGAAGCTAAAAAATACGGTGTGAAGAAACTTGCACTGGAGCCTCACGGATGTCAACTGGTACATGATGTCGAAAACTTTTATCGTTTGCGGGAAGCCTGCGGAAATGATGCAGCGATCGGTTTTAATCTGGACCCGTCGCACCTGTTTTGGCAGGGGGCGGATCCGATTGCGGCTGCAAGAAAACTTAAAGAAGCAATCTATCATGTTCATATCAAAGATATCCGGGTAGAAATGCCTTCCGCAGTCAATACAATGCTCGATGGAAAAGATGTCCATGAATATGCAAGACGGTCATGGAATTTTGTTATACCGGGATTCGGTCATGACGCACACTGGTGGAGTAAATTTATTATTACGCTGAAAATGACAGGTTATGACGGAACGCTTTCCATAGAACATGAAGATTACACCATGGAGACCATCCCGGCAATTCAAAAGACGGTGAATTTATTAAAATCAATCATCTGACAGTTCGATATAAGGAGAAAAGCATGGAGAATCTGAAAATCGGTGTGGTGGGAACAGGAGCAATCGGAAGAGAACATATACGAAGACTCAGTGAAAAAGTATCCGGCTGCCGTATTGCTGCGGTCTCGGACATCAATGAAACGGCAGCCGGAGAAGTCGCGGAAAAGTACGGCGCGGAATTCTATAAGGATAGCAATGAGCTGATCCGATCCAAAGATGTAGATGCGATTGTGATTACAGCCGGAGATCCCGCACATGCATCGCTTTGTATTGCAGGTCTCCATGCAGGAAAGTTCATCTTTTGTGAGAAGCCTTTGGCAACGGAGGTTCCCGAATGTGAGAAAATAGTACAGGAGGAACAGAAATGCGGGAAACGTCTTCTGCAGGTTGGATTTATGCGAAGATATGACCCGGGATATGTGGAAATGAAAAGACTGATCCGGAACGGATCGATAGGAACTCCGCTGATGGTTCATGCCTGTCACCGCAATATGACCCATGCTCCTTCCATGAACTCGGATCTTTCCATCAGGAATTCCGGTATCCATGAGATTGATATCATGCGCTGGCTGCTGGAGGAAGACTACGATTCCTGCGATGTTATTATTCCGAAGCATAATTCCCATGCGGATCCGGACATGCAGGATCCCCAGATCATGCGTTTGAGAACAAAATCGGGAGTGGAAATCGATGTTGAGATCGCACAGAACTCCGGCTACGGCTATGATATCCAGTGTGAAGTAGTCGGAGAACTCGGAACGATCAAGCTTCCTGATCCTGCGAAAGTTGATAAAAAAATAAAAGGAGTCCATTTCGTCGATGTCAATCCGGATTGGGAATCCAGATTTTCAGAAGCGTATGAAATAGAACTTGCAAAGTGGGTCGATGAAGTCAAAACGGGTAAAGTTACCGGACCATCTGCCTGGGACGGATATATGGCGTGCCTTGCTGCCGATACTTTGAGCAGGAGCAGGGTGGACGGAGAACGGAAGAAAATCATCATACCGGAGAAGCCGGCATTGTATATTTAAGATCTTTTTCGGTGGGATAAAGCGTTATACGCCAAAAATTCTTGAAATGAATGATACATATTTCAAGAGAATACTGCCGGTTTCACTTTCGTATACTGTTTGTTTTGCAAGGCCGATATCATCGGTAATGATATTGTCCACATTAAGCCGTATCATTTTTTTCATGGCATCCTGTGTGTTTACGGTCCAGACAAAAATTTCCTTTCCCTCGTTGTGGACTCTGGAGATCAGACTTTTGGTGGCAAAAGGAGACTGGATACTGAAACCGTCCGCGTATTGCAGAAGCGTGATATTGCCGGCGGCTACGCTCATGACGTAAATGGTACGGACTTCGCTGCTGTATTCTTTGACTTCCTGCAGAATGCTGTATTTTTGAGAGGTTATAACGCAGTTGTTCTGAAAATGATGGTTCAGGATCTCACTTACCACAATCGGAACAAAATCGGTTTCATGACCTGTGGGCTTCAGTTCAATATTCAGGTTGATATGCCTGGATTCCGCAAAATCCAAAACCTCATTCAGAGTGGAAATTCTCTGGTCGGAAAATTCGGGGGAAAAAAAGGACCCGACGTCTACATCTTTCAGCTCTGCATAAGTAACATCCCATATATTTCTGTTCACTCCGGCAGTCCGGCTCAGATTGGAGTCATGCATGACAACGGGAATGCCGTCCTTTGTAAGCTGTATATCAAGCTCAATCCAGTCGGCTTTTTCATCTGCCGCCTTTTCAAAAGCGATCATGGTATTCTCGGGATATTCCCGCGATGCACCCCTGTGAGCGGAAATGGCCGGAGAAGTGACATTCTCAATGTTAAAGATCATTTTTTGATTCAGCGAGAAATAGGAGAACAGGCCGATAAGTCCGACACAGCAGACAAGGAGCAGCACAGCTGCCGGTTTTTTATATACGGAAACAGCAGAGGTTTTTGCCTTTGTCTGAAGGGGAAGGATTTTTTCGCCCGTTCGTTCCTTGTGCCGGTAAAACAGGACACTGATGCAGGTGAAAACGATGGGGACGGAGAGACAAAAATATGCGGCCAGCAAAATGCTTATCATAAGAATGATGATGCCGAGGACAATAGAATAAAGTACCGACCCTGCCTGAAACAATTTGGCGAGCAGACCGATCATCAGGATTATCACACCGGCTGCGGCGTAAAAAACAGCCATGCACAGAAGCTGCAGAAGCAGCAGGGAAAAGAAATCCTGAATCCATTTTCCCTTATTCAGGCGATGACTTGCCTTTGCCGCTTCACGAAAGGAACAGCCCTCCAGCGTGTAGTAATGGAAGCAGTAAAGCCTCCGGAATAAGAAGACCGCCATGACCAGGATCAGCACGATCGTAAGTACGGACAGCATTCTGCTGTTTTTTACATAGCCGGCAATAAAACCGGGTGCAGAGAATGAGCTGAAAAGACTTGAAACGGCACCAAGATCCGCAATCAGGGCCGCAGACAGGACAAACAGGGAAAACATAAAATTCCGGGGCTGAAAAATGCGCATGGAATTTCGCCAGGCGAAGTCGGCTGCTGTCAGAAAACCGATCTTCTTTTTTTTGTAAGAGGCATCAATCACGCAGATAACAGCGCTGATATCAATGACGGAAAAAAAAGTAAGCAGAAGGATCAGTAAAAAAAGAATCAGAATTGTGATTGGATTGACCGCATAGGAAACAATATTGTCCGCGGTCAGGTAGCTGTGCCCGGTAAGAAAGAGGGACAGCTTAAACAAAAGCAATGCGGCAGGAATAAAAAAGGCAACAGAAAACAGTTTATACAGTATTTCAAATTTGAATAAGGCGTCCAGGTTAAAGCGAAGCAGCGCCATTACTTTACGAAATTTCTCGGCCTTCATCTGTGCATGCCTTCTTTCAATTCCATCATACTCGACTGTACAGAAAATGAAACAGGTTCCGCTAAAAATCCTTTACAAATTCTCTGCAAATCAAAATTCCGTCGGCTGCCGAAGGAGCGGGGAGAAGACAAATGTAAAAAAGTTCAAATAAAGAGCTGCTATAAGCGTGTTCACATTTATTGACAAGGCGTTATTCTTACGATAAAATAACAGTACGAAATCAAATATTCTGTTTGGAGCTTTAATGGGGAAAAAGCCGGTAAGACGCTGCCTGACGTCACCGGCTTTTTAGTTATATCAGGACAATATCCATATTTATTCAGCTTTTTCTCCAGATGTGAACCGGATAATATGGGAAACGATGCAAGGATCAGGATCAACAACAGATGGGTTCCGGCTTCAGAAAAAATGGGCAAAAAAGGAGAAGTGACATGTATCATAAATCGGATTTTGAGCCGAACAGGGATGAAATGCTTCATATTCTGGACAAGACGATCGGTTTCCTCAACAGAATGGAAGCCATACCGTTGGCTGATGCAGACAGAAGGATTGTATCGGAGCCGTTGACAGCTCCTTATAATCTGCCGAATAAACCGGCAAGCGGGATGGACGGGATTGCGGTACGCTATGACGATGCTGCCGCCGCAGCGACCGGTCCGTTAAACTGGAAAGAAGGAACGGAATATGAATACAGCAATACCGGAGTTGCAATCCCGGATGCATATGATACCGTGATCCGGATTGAAAATGTGGAAAAAGATTCAGATGGTAAAATTTCAATCACTGAAAAGCCGGAGAAGAAAGGTGAAAATGTCCATCCGACAGGAAGCCAGTTAAGAAAAGGCGAGGTCATCATTGAAAAAGGTGAAATGCTGAATCCTGCCAAGATCGGGCTGCTGACATCAGCCGGAATTACCTGTGTACCCGTGTATGAAAAACCGCACGTGATCTTTATCCCGACGGGAGATGAACTGGTCACTGCCGGCGGCAAGGTACCTGACGGAGCAAATGTTGAATCGAACGGTGCCATGGTCCTTGCCATGCTGAAGAGGTTTGGCTGCATCCCTTCTGCCATGCCTGTGATTCCGGATGAACCAGAAGCCATAAAAGAAGCTGTAAAAAAGGCTGTCGGACAGGCGGACCTTGTCATAATCGGTGCCGGTTCATCCAAGGGGAGCAAAGATTATACGATGGATGTCCTGGAGGAACTCGGACAGGTGAAAGTGCAGGAACTCAGAGTGGCTCCCGGAAAGCATAATTCGCTCACATTGGTTGGGAATATTCCTGTTATGGGAATACCGGGACCTCCCACCGGAGCACAGCTGATCTGCGAATATTATGTGCAGGCTGCCGTTCAGATCATGATGACGGGAAAACGGAGAGAACCGCTCCGGATAAAGGCTGTATTGGATACGGATATAAAAGGAAAATGGATCGATTTCATGCAGTCGGTCGATTTATATTGGAATAAGGATATCCTGTATGCAAGGCCGATATCCATGCAGGGCGGTACGAGAGCAACAGGCCGCAATGCATTTATGCAGATTCTGTATTGTGAAAAGGCACGCGATTATTCTGCCGGAGAATCGGTCAAAATAGAATTCCCGGTCGGTACCGATACGTAACAGGCAGAAGCGGGGGGATGAAATAATGGATTTTTTAAGAGACACGCAAAAAAAAATCGAAGGTATCTTGGGAGATCAACTGGATGATATCCTGGTTGAACGTGCTGTCCTGGGACTGTTTTTTTCGGGAGTCAAACTTTCAACCGGACAGGGCGGACTCTGTTTTACACCGATAAAGGAAATGCCACAGGCTGTATGCTGCCCCAGTTCTGCAAAGGCAATGCCTCTGTCCGGACATCTCTCCGGGAGACCGGTACGTGCCTATCTGGATGATATTTATTGTGAGAACATTCTGCGTCGGACACTTGGCATTGCCGCATTAAATGCGCTTAGTCTTTTGTACTGGGAAAAGAGTCCTCCGGATGATTATGAAATCTGCATGGGTATGGATGCTTTTGACACGGTAGATGTCAAAAGATATAAGAAGCCGGTCGTAATTGGGGCTCTTGTGCCTATGCTGAAAAAACTGATCGCTGCCGATGCGGATTTTCATGTATTGGAACAGGATCCGAGAACTTTGAAACCTTATGAAATGAAATACTATGTGCCGGCGGATCAGGCGGTGACCTGCATCCCTGATGCGGATCTGCTGGTTATTACAGGTGTTACAATCCTTAACAATACGCTCCCCGATATTTTAAAGGTGGCAAAACCGGATGCAGAAGTCATTGTTACCGGTCCTACGGCAAGCATGCTCCCGGATGTCTTTTTCAGGCATGGGGTCACAACATTCGGCGGGATTCAGGTGACAAAGCCGGATGAACTTCTGGATATTATCAGTGAAGGCGGGTCCGGCTATCATTTTTTCGGGAAATATGCGGAAAGAACGGTCATTCGGAAAAAATAAAAAAATTCTGCTTTATCAGCATCGGGGAGTGCATGATGAATGAAATAAAAGACTTGTCAAGACTTCAGGATTTAACAAATGAGTATGCTTCGAAGCATCATATAAAACCGGGAATCGTAAGATGTTTGATCTGTACGGAACAGTGGATCATTGTTACAACAGATGAATCGGCAGGCATGGGGTTTCATCTCTGTACTGACCATTATGCTGAAATCGAAAAAAGGCTCAGGGAATTTCAACCTTTTACAGGGAAACCGATAAGTCATCTTTTGAAAAAAGTATTGGAAGGAGAAAATGATATTTTTCATAGGGCACTTGCCATGGCAGCCATAAATTGTGTTGCCTGTCATTTTGATGATATTTTTCAGGAGAGTTGTCTTAATCCATGTAAATTTATGACGGAACCATTTAGTTTTCTGCAGAGTGATGATGTAGTTACTGTTGTAGGACATGGAAATTATGGGGGTATGATTGATAAGATATATGAAAAATGCAGAGAGTATCACGTCATAGAGAAAAAAGATTTTCACTGTTTCCAAAATTATATTATTGGAGAAAAACAGGAAAAAATATATCCGGATCATATTTTTTTTCATGACAATACAGAAGAAGATATGGTCATACCCAAATCAGATATCGTGATTCTTACCGGATCAACACTTGTGAATGACACGTATTCCGAATTGATTCGGAAGGCCGTAAACGCAAGAATCATCGCTATGTTCGGCCCGACTGCCCAAGGTGCAATATGCTGTCTGAAAGAAATTGGATTAAATTATGTATATTCCGGCAGAATCAGCTCCCTGAATGGCCTGTATCAGGCAGTCATGCATAGAGGTAGAAGCTGCAGCGTACAGAGAAAAGACTATATGAAATTTTATATGCAAAATATAAATTAGCCATAAAAAACAAGGTTCAAGGAGGATATTAATATGAATCGGTATTACGGGAAAAGGATCATGGCTGTTGTGTTGCTTTTGGCTTTATTAAGTACTGCTTGCGGATCAGCCACAGGGAAAACAGAACCATTGACAACATCATCGGGAATGGAAACAACAAAAAGTTCAATAAAGACAGAAACAACAACGGCTGCTGCTTCAACGGTTGCAAATCCTGTTGAATCAACGGCAGAGAAACTCAATACAATAACAGTTACGGATGCGGGCGGCAAACAGGTAACACTTCCCCAAAATGTAAAGAGTATTGTTGTCTGTTGCTATGGAGGGGTGACACACGAACTGGCGGCTCTGGGCGTACAGGATAAAATCGTAGCACAGCCGGATATGAAAAAATTTCCGGTTCTTGCTTCTATGTATCCTGAATTTAATGGACTTCCATTTGTCGGAAGTTTTGATGATGTAAATGTTGAAGAGATTTTGAAACTGAAACCTGATGTTGTTATCAATAGTGTAACTTCTAATAAGGGAAATGGGGCATTGGAAAATGCCGGTATTACTGTTTTGCAGGCATTGACAGGTAAAGGAAATGTTGAAAAGGTAAAAACGGAGTTTTCTACAATGGGCAAAGCCTTCGGTAATCCGGAACAGGCAGAAAAGCTTATTGGATATTGGAAAGAAAAAATAGATATATTACAGAAAATAGAATCAGAAATTACGAAGAAGAAAAAGGTATATTATATGCTTGGAGCGGAAACGCACACGAATGGTCCCGGCTGGTGGGGTGATGATTTTATTCAAACTGCCGGTGGAATTAATGCAGCAGCAGATCTGAAGGATGGACGCGATACCTCAATTGAGCAAGTTGTTAAATGGAATCCGGATGTGATCATTCTCAGCGAAAATGAAGGAAAGTATATGGCGGTCAATGATATTCTCGGAGATTCACAGCTGCAGAATATCAATGCAATTAAAAATAAACAGGTCTATGAAGTTCCAATCGGGACATTCTGGTGGGATCGTCCTTCACCGGAGTCTGTCCTTGGGTTTATGTGGCTGGCCAAAACACTATATCCGGAGGAAACAAAAAATATTGATTTAAAAAAAGAGACTTCTGATTTCTATAAAACATTTTTTAATCATGATTTGTCTGATGCCGAATATGAGGCATTTCTTAATCCTGTAAGATGAAAAAAAATGCACATGAAATTTTAAAAGGCGACAGAACGAGACATTTGAAAATTTTTTTGGTTTTATTTTTTTCCCTTTTGCTAACGGCCATTCTGTCGCTTTATATTGGAAGATACAGGGATAATTCAGGGCAAACATTAAAATTATTGTTTTCAAAATTGCTGCCTCTCAAAAAAACATGGGAAGATACCTTTGAAACCGTTATTTTTAAAATTCGGCTTCCAAGAATTATCGCGGCAATCATGGTAGGAGGAAGCCTTTCTGTTGCCGGGACAGCTTATCAGAGTGTTTTTAAGAATCCGCTCGTTTCTCCTGATATTCTCGGAGCTTCCTCAGGAGCTGCTTTTGGAGCAGCACTTTCAATTTATCTGGATTTGAATGCTACATTGGTTCAGACAATCAGTTTTTGCTTCAGTATTGGTGCAGTCTTTTTTGCGTACATGATTGGAAAGAAGATAAAACGAGATGCTACCTTGTCGCTTATCCTTGCCGGGATTCTTGTAGGATCTCTTAACTCTGCTTTGGTTTCCTTGCTTAAATTTACGGCAGATCCTAATAATAAACTTCCTGCGATTACTTTCTGGCTTCTTGGAAGTTTATCTACGATAAAGATGGGAGATCTGAAATATATCTGGATCCCCATGCTGATTGGGCTTGTCCCGTTACTCTTCCTGCGATGGAAAATCAATGTTCTTTCCATCGGGGATACGGATGCAAAGGCTCTGGGAATTAATTTAAAGATGGTTAGGGCTGAAGTGATTTTTTGTGCAACATTGCTTACTGCAGCAGCAGTATCCGTATCGGGACTCGTTGGATGGGTAGGTCTTGTTGTACCAAATTTATGCAGACAAATTACGGGATCAGACAACAGAATACTGATTCCTTCTTCTGCAATGCTTGGTGCTATTTTTTTATTGGTTGTCGATAATGTGGCCAGGAGCCTTTGCCTGCTTGAAATTCCGCTTGGTGTTCTTACAGCGATACTGGGGGCGCCTTTTTTTGCGGTACTGGCCATAAGCCGGGGTGAAAAGTTGTGACGATGGAATGTGTTGACCTATCATGCGGGTATAATAAAACAGCGGTACTTGAACAAATTAATTTTTCTGTAAATGAAGGAGAAATTCTTTGTGTTCTTGGTGCAAACGGAGAGGGTAAATCGACATTGTTTAAAACTCTCCTGGGTCTGATTCCCGCTATAAAAGGACAAATCAGGATAGACGATGAGAATACGTTAAACTGGAGTAGCAGGAAATTGGCAAAATATATTGGATACATACCTCAAACTCTTTCAACTTCATTTTCCTATACAGTCAGAGATATGATTTTGATGGGAAGAACAGCATATTTGAAGCCACTGTCAAATCCGAATGAAAGCGATATGGATATTGTATTAAAAGTAATGGAAGAGATGAATATCGAAGAACTTTCAGATAAAAATTTTTTTTGTTTGAGTGGAGGAGAAAAACAGCTTGTTATTATAGCACGGGCTCTTGCGCAAGAACCGAAGATAATGATTATGGATGAACCTACAAATGCTCTGGATTTTTCAAACCAACAGCTCGTACTTGACAGAATAAGAGAGCTGAAAAGAAGAAATCTAGCGATAATCATGGCTTCACATTTTCCGGATCACGCTTTTCAATGTGCAGATCGTGTTATGATGCTTAAAGATGGAAAAATCTTTGGACAGGGAGACTGCAGTGCTGTCTTAACGGAAAACAATTTAAAACAGTTGTATGGAATAGACACAAAGATTATTCATACAGGGATGAGGTACTGTCCAGACGGGAAAGAGATTAAAGTATGTGTGGCATTTAACAATAAGGTCGGGTAATGTCTGGCTATTACAAACAACTTTACGGCATGTGGGGAAAAATTTGGGGGTGGAAGGGTATCAACTGTATCTGTAAAATTTACGGTTAAAATATTTACAAGGTTCTTGGGCAGAAAGCTGCAAGAAGGTTGCTCGGACATACCGATATATCGACAACTTTTCGGGATCTCTTTGACCTGAAAACGGCTGGAAAAACCAGTAAGCAACTCGAAAACTGTATGGATTTATCAAGTGATATTCAAATTTCAGATGCCCCGTAGGGGCGCCGGAAAATAAAAACCCGGCAGTATGATATCCTGCCGGGTTTAAGAGAAAGAGCAAGCGACGGGAATCGGACCCGCGTCCCAAGCTTGGGAAGCTTGTGTTCTGCCATTGAACCACGCCTGCATGAAAACGTTGAATGATCTGTGATGTTTTTTCCGTCTGACCTATTATACAAAAAGTTGAGCCGATTGTAAAACATATTTTTCATGCGGCTCCTTTTTTATTCTGTGAATCCTTGCTTTTTCTTGCAATAATTCAATATTTGGCGCTATAATATTCAGGATTATGCTATATATGGAGGTTTTTATGGTTAAGACACAGTACAACGCGGACAGTATTACCGTTCTCGAAGGGTTGGAAGCAGTTCGGAAAAGGCCGGGAATGTATATCGGCGGGATAGGTACGAGGGGCCTGAACCACCTGATCTATGAGATCATGGATAATTCCGTGGATGAACATCTGGCGGGATACTGCAGTTTTATCTGGATTACTCTGGAAAAAAACGGAAGCTGTACGGTCAGGGATAACGGCCGCGGCATTCCCGTGGAAATGCATAAAAAGGGAGTTTCTGCCGAACGGATCGTCATGTCGACTTTACATGCGGGCGGCAAGTTCGATAATATTGCCTATAAGACCAGCGGCGGTCTTCACGGAGTAGGTTCTTCCGTGGTGAACGCTTTATCCGCGAAGCTGGTGATCCGGGTCTCCCGTGACGGAAAAATCTATCAGGATACCTATGCAAAGGGAAAACCGACCACAAAACTGGAAAACGGTCTTCTTCCGGTAGTCGGAAAATCAAAGGAAACCGGAACGGAAACCAATTTTATTCCGGATCCGGAAATATTTGAAAAAACAAAGTTCAAAGCGGACTGGCTGAAATCCCGTCTGCATGAGACGGCATATCTGAATCCGGATCTTACGATTTACTATGAGGACAAGCGGGACGGAGAAGAAGATCAGGAAGTCTTTCACGAGCCGGAAGGGATCCGGGCCTATGTCAGAGAATTGAATCAGGGGAAAATACCTGTTCATCAGCCTGTTTATTTCAAAGGAAAAACCGAAAATATAGAGGTGGAGTGCTGCTTTCAGTTTGTGGATGCATTTGAAGAAAATATCTTCGGCTTCTGCAATAATATCTATACGGCAGAAGGAGGATCGCATCTTACCGGATTTAAAACAAGCTTTACCCAGCTGCTCAATATTTATGCAAAGGATCTGGGGATTTTAAAGGATAAGGATGCCAATTTCACCGGAGCGGATACCAGAAACGGGATGACAGCCGTTATTGCGATCAAACATCCGGATCCGATTTTTGAGGGGCAGACAAAAACCAAACTGGCAAGTGCGGATGCGACCAGAGCGGTTTCCGGGGTGACAACGGAGGAACTGACACGTTTCTTTGACCGGAATGCGGAAATGGTCAAAGCCATTATCGGCTGTGCGGAAAAATCCGCGAAGATCCGCAAGGCGGAAGAAAAGGCAAAGACAAATCTGCTTTCAAAGTCCCGGTTCTCCTTTGATTCCAACGGGAAACTTGCAAACTGTGAATCCAGGGATGCATCAAAATGCGAGATCTTTATCGTGGAGGGAGACTCAGCCGGAGGCTCCGCCAAAACGGCCAGGAACCGTATGTACCAGGCTATCCTTCCCATCCGCGGAAAGATCTTAAATGTGGAAAAAGCGTCCATGGACAAGGTCCTTGCGAATGCCGAGATCAAGACAATGATCAATGCTTTCGGCTGTGGTTTTTCCGAGGGGTACGGAAATGATTTCGATATTACGAAGCTCCGCTATGACAGGATTGTCCTGATGACGGATGCCGATGTGGACGGAAGCCACATCGACACGCTTCTTCTTACTTTTCTTTACCGGTTCATGCCGGAACTGATCTATGACGGACATGTTTATATTGCCATGCCGCCGCTTTACAAAGTGGTTCCGAAAAAAGGAGAAGGACAGTATCTGTACGATGACAAGAGTCTGGAAAAATATCGTGCAGCCCACGCTGACGGTGACTTTACTTTACAGCGATATAAGGGCCTTGGAGAAATGGACCCGGATCAGTTGTGGGAGACTACGCTGGATCCCGAAAAACGAGTCATGAAATGTGTTGCGATCGAGGATGCGAGAATGGCGAGCGAGATGACGGAACTTCTGATGGGCAGTGATGTGGCGCCCCGGCGGGATTACATCCACGATCATGCGGATGAAGCGGAAATCGATAATCAGGCATGATCGAAAAAAATCATCGGACCGATATAGCGGGGAACAGGATATGAGGAACGAAAACCCAAACAGGAGAGTTGAAATATGGCGGAAAAGATAATCAGAACCGAATATTCCGAGGAAATGCAGAAAAGCTATCTGGATTATTCGATGAGTGTTATTACATCGAGAGCAATCCCGGATGCACGGGACGGGTTGAAGCCTGTGCAGCGGAGAGTTCTGTATGATATGAGCGAACTGCATTTAAACCACGACAAGCCGCATAGAAAATCGGCGCGTATTGTGGGCGATACCATGGGTAAATATCATCCGCACGGAGATTCTTCTATTTATGAAACCCTTGTGGTAATGAGCCAGGCATTCAAACGCGGTATGCCGTTGGTGGACGGGCACGGAAATTTCGGCTCCATTGAAGGAGACGGCGCTGCTGCCATGCGTTATACGGAGGCCAAACTTCAGAAATTTGCGGAAGAGGTCTATTTGAAGGATCTGGATAAGACTGTAAATTTTGTGCCGAATTATGATGAAACAGAAAAGGAACCGGAAGTTCTTCCCGTACGGATCCCCAATCTTCTGGTAAACGGAACGGAAGGGATTGCGGTCGGCATGTCCACCTCCATACCTCCCCATAATCTGGGCGAAGTCTGTGATGCCTGTATTGCTTATATTAAAGACAGGAATATTTCCATTCCGCAGCTTTTAAAGATCCTGAAGGGACCGGATTTTCCGACCGGCGGGATTATTGCAAATAAGAGTGAGCTGGACTCCATCTACATGACCGGCGTCGGAAAGCTGAAACTGCGCGGAAAAGTGGAAGTGGAGAGCGGAAAACGTAAAAGCGACAGGGATAAACTGGTAATCACGGAAATCCCTTATACCATGGTCGGAGCCGGTATTGATAAATTTCTGATGGATGTTGCGCAGCTTGTTGAGAGCAAAAAGCTTTCGGATGTGACAGACATTTCCAACCAGTCTTCCAAGGACGGACTGCGGATCGTTCTTGAACTTAAAAACGGCGCAGACACGGAGAAAATCAGGAATATCCTGTACAAAAAGACCAAACTGGAGGATACGTTCGGCATCAATATGCTTGCGATCGCAAACGGAAAGCCGGAAACTCTGGATCTTACCGGAATTCTTAGAAACTATCTGGATTTTCAGTATGTGAACGCAACACGGAAATACAATGTCCTTCTCCGGAAGGAACAGGAGAAAAGCGAAATACAGGAAGGCCTGATCAGGGCATGCGACTGCATCGACACGATCATTGCCGTACTTCGCGGATCCAGAATTTTAAGCGATGCGAAAAACTGTCTCATGACCGGTGATATCTCTCAAATCCATTTTAAAAACCCCCGTTTTGTAAAAGAGGCCATGCAGCTTTGTTTTACCGAACGGCAGGCACAGGCTATCCTGGATATGCGGCTTTACAAACTGATCGGACTCGAGATCGACGCCCTGATGAAGGAACATGCGGATACTCTGAAAAATATCAAGGAGTATATGCGTTTGCTGAAAGATAAAAAGAATCTGGATGATTTGTTTGTTCAGGATCTTACGGCGATCAGGAAGGAATATGCCGTGCCGAGAAAAACCGTGATCGAGGATGCCGAGGAGGCGGTTTATGAAGCGGAACCCGTAGCGGATGAGGAAGTGGTGTTTGTGATGGATCGCTTCGGATACTGTAAGACCATCGAACGGGCTGTCTATGACCGGAATCCGGAAACGGTGGAAACGGAATATAAGTATGTGGTTCCGGTGTGGAACAGGGACAGGATCCTTACTTTTACCGACCGCGGAAACATGCATCAGATGAAAGTCCTGGATATTCCTGCCGGGAAGCTGAAGGACAAAGGAACACCGATCGACAACATCAGCAAATACGACGGTTCCCGGGAAGAGGTTCTTTTTGTTGCTTCAACGGCGGAAATCCAGGGACATGAACTGATATTTACCACAAGAGACGGCTTGGTCAAGAAGGTCCCCGCGGAGGACTTCAATACCAATAACCGGACGGTCGCCGCTACCAAGCTGAATGATGGGGATGTACTGATCGGAGTTGCATTGATTTACAACAATACGGCCGATGTGGTTCTGCAGTCGGACAACGATTATCTTTTAAGATTCCCGTTAAGTGAAGTGCCGGGATTAAAGAAAAACTCCAAGGGGGTTAGGGGAATGAAACTCCAGAAGGGAGAGGGGCTTACAGCCATGTATCTTCCGGATGAAGTCGGTAATGCGATCATCCGCGGAAGGGAGTTTGCGGTCAACCGCCTGAAAACGGCACACAGGGGACAAAAGGGGAGCAAGGCCAGAAAATAGGACAGGCCCGGACAGAAAAAAACGGCCGGAAGAAAAAACGGTCAGAAGGAAAAAAAGAGAAAAAGCATGGAAAGCAGTCAGAAAAGGGAATAGAAGGAGAAACAGCAGCAGGAAAAAAACAGTAAAATAAAGTGAAAGATGCAATCAAAAAAGCGGTAAAATAAAGTGAAAGATGCAATCCAAAAAAACAGTAAGAAACAAGTGAAAAAAACAGAGAGAGGAGAACAGAATGGAACTGAAAGAAAAAGTACCTACCCCCCATATTGATGCCAAAAGAGGAGAGATTGCAAAAACCGTAATACTTCCCGGAGATCCGCTCAGGGCAAAATTTATTGCCGATCATTTTCTGGAGGGAGCAAAGCAGTTTAACCATACCCGGAATATGCTCGGTTTTACCGGAACTTATCAGGGGAAGAAGGTCTCTGTCATGGGGACGGGAATGGGATGCCCGTCGATCGGAATCTATTCCTACGAACTGATTCATTTCTACGGAGCAAAGAATCTGATCCGGGTGGGAAGCGCCGGTTCCATGGACCCGAAACTTAAGGTCGGCGATATTGTTCTTGCACAGGGCGCCTGTACGACTTCCAATTTTCCGGCTTTAATGCAGCTTCCCGGTGTCTTTGCACCGATCTGTTCCTATGAATTGCTGGAAAAAGCGGCAGAAGAGGCAAAAAAGCGGAAGATTCCGTATCATGTGGGAAATGTTCTTTCTTCCGATATGTTCTACGGACCGGCGGAAGGAAAAGATGCAGCAAAGAAATGGGTATCCATGGGTGTTCTGGCCGTGGAAATGGAAGCTGCTGCTCTTTATACCAATGCGGCTTTCGGGAAAGCAAATGCGCTGGCCATTCTGACCATCAGTGATTCTTTTTCAACCGGGCAGGCAATGACTGCAAAACAGAGAGAGACATCCTTTACGAAAATGATGGAACTTTCTCTTTCACTTGCCTGAATTTTCTTGAAATCGCGCCTGCGGTATAGTATGCTTTCTGCAATAACTTTTCAGGAGGAAAAGACGTTGGAATCAAAAGGAAAATTAAAAGCAGCTGTACTCGGTGCAACGGGAATGGTCGGACAGCGGTTTCTGACACTGCTGGAAAATCATCCGTGGTTTGAGGTTTCCGTGATTGCCGCAAGTCCGAGAAGTGCCGGAAGAACCTATGAGGAAGTGATAGGCGGAACAGAAAATACGGAAAACTGCCGCTGGAAAATGGACACTCCCATGCCGGAGAAATACCGGAAAATGGTTCTGCATAATGTGAATGAGGTGGAAGCCGTATCTTCCGGCGTAGATCTGTGTTTTTCCGCCGTGGACATGACCAAAGAAGAGATCCGTTCGATCGAAGAAGCCTATGCAAAACAGGAAACCCCTGTCGTTTCCAATAACAGTGCCCACAGATGGACACCGGATGTTCCGATGGTTATTCCGGAGATCAACCCGGATCATTTTCAGGTGATCGATGCCCAGAAGAAGAGACTCGGTACCCGGAACGGATTTATTGCCGTAAAGCCGAACTGTTCCATCCAGAGCTATACGCCGGTACTGACGGCGTGGCAGGAATATGAACCGTATGAAGTGATCGCCACGACCTATCAGGCTATTTCCGGTGCGGGAAAAACTTTTAAGGACTGGCCGGAAATGACCGGGAATATCATTCCTCTGATTAAAGGAGAGGAAGAAAAAAGCGAACAGGAACCTCTGAAAATCTGGGGAAAAGTGGAAGACGGCATCATCGTCCCGGCGAAGGAACCGAAAATCAGCTGTCAGTGCATTCGGGTTCCGGTTTTAAACGGGCATACGGCTGCAGTTTTTGTAAAGATGAGGAAGCATCCCTCCCGGGAAGAACTGATTGAAAAACTGAATGCCTTTTCCGGAATCCCACAGGAACTGAAACTTCCGAGCGCACCGGCGCATTTTATCCGTTACATGGAAGAAGAGGACCGTCCGCAGGTCAAACTGGATGTGGATTATGAAAAGGGAATGGGAGTTTCAGTCGGGAGACTGCGGGAGGATTCGATCTATGACTGGAAGTTTGTAGGTCTTTCGCATAATACGCTGCGCGGTGCGGCCGGCGGGGCAATAGAATGTGCGGAACTTCTGACGGCCCGGGGGTACATTCAGGGGAAATAATAAACAAAATATGGTATACTGACAAGGCAGGACCGGAAGGTCTTACCTTGTTTTTTATTTCATTTTTGCCAAACGGAGGGAAAAGCATGGGCTTTACAATCGGAAAATTCGGAAATACTTCAGACGGAAAAGAAACAAAAACTTTTTCACTTACAAATTCAAACGGAACGGAAGCTGTTTTTACGGATCTCGGAGCATGCTGGACGGCTATGAAGGTTAAAGATGCAAACGGCTGTTTTGAGGATGTGCTCATTGGCTATGAAGACCCGAAGATTTATGAGAACAACCCGACTTCCTGCGGAGAATGTGTCGGAAGAAATGCAAACCGGATAGGCGGCGCAAGATTTTCAATAAATGGGAAAGAGTATCAGATTGCCGCAAATAACAACGGAATCAATAACCTGCATTCCGGACCGGACTACTGGAGAAGCAGAGTGTTTGATGCCGTAACGGAGGAAACGGAGGAAGGAAGCTCTGTCCGGTTTACCCTTCATTCTCCGGATATGGATCAGGGTTATCCGGGAAATATGGATTTCAGCGTAAGATATACGCTGAAAGAAGATGACGCTCTTTCCATTGAGTATCAGGCAGTCTGTGACCGGGATACGATCTGCAATCCTACCAATCACGCTTATTTCAATCTCGGAGGACACGGGAGCGGTTCTGCATTAAACCAGGAAGTCTGGATCAATGCGGATTCCTTTACGCCGACGGATAAATTTTCCATTCCGACAGGAGAAATCCGGCCGGTGTCCGGGACTCCGATGGATTTTAACGTGATGAAGCCGATCGGAAAAGAGATCGGTGCGGATTATGATCAGCTGAAACTTGCAAACGGCTATGATCATAACTATGTTCTGAATAAATATGACGGAAATATCCGGCTGGTCGCGAAAAGCAAGGATCCCGTAAGCGGCAGGCTCATGAAAGTATATACGGATTTGCCGGGTATGCAGTTTTATTCCGGCAACTATCTGAACAGCCAGGCCCCCGGAAAGGAAGGCGCGGATTATTCGCTTCGGAGCGGATATTGTTTTGAAACCCAGTATTATCCGGATTCCGTGAACCGTCCGGAATGGCCGTCACCGATTTTAAAAGCGGGAGAAAAGTATCATCATTTTACCATTTACAAGTTCGGGGTTTAAATGAAAAATTTATTTATTGCCGAAAAGCCGAGTGTCGCGGCGGAATTTGCCAGGGCGCTCAAGGTAAACGGCAGAAAACAGAACGGTTATATAGAAAGTGAAGACTGCATTGTCACCTGGTGTGTCGGGCACCTTGTTACCATGAGTTATCCGGAGAAATACGATATCAGGTACAAAAAATGGAGCATGGATACCCTTCCGTTTCTTCCGGATACATTCAAATACGAGGTGATCGGAGATGTGAAAGGGCAGTTTGAAACGGTCAGGGGTCTTCTGAACCGGCCGGATGTCGGCTGCATTTATATCTGCACGGACTCCGGGAGAGAGGGAGAATATATTTACCGTCTCGTGGATACCATGGCCGGCGTGCACGACAAGGAACGGAGGCGGGTCTGGATAGATTCCCAGACGGAGGAAGAAATATTACGGGGGATCCATGAGGCAAAGGACTGGTCGGCCTATGATAACTTAAGTTCTGCGGCTTATCTTCGGGCCAAGGAAGATTACCTCATGGGGATCAATTTCTCCCGCGTTCTTACCTTAAAATACGGGAATATGCTTTCCGGCTTTTTACAGCAGGATCGTACCGTCCTGAGTGTAGGACGTGTAATGACCTGTGTGCAGGGCATGGTCGTAAGACGGGAAAGAGAAATCCGGGAATTTGTCAGGACGCCTTTTTACCGTGTGCTGGGAGAATTCGGTAAGGACGGACTTCTTTTTGAAGGGGAATGGAAAGCCGTAGAAGGTTCTTCTTTCTATCAATCACCGAAACTCTATAAGGAAAACGGTTTTAAGGAAAGAACGGATGCGGAAAATCTCATCCGGGCCCTTATACCGGAAAAGGAATCCGGCGCACGGGTATTAAAATCGGAGAAGAAAAAAGAGATCCGCAATGCACCGCTTTTATACAACCTGGCTGAAATTCAGAATGATTGTTCGAAAAGATTTAAGATCAGCCCTGACGAAACCCTAAAGATCATTCAGGAACTGTATGAAAAGAAACTTGTCACATATCCCAGAACGGATGCCCGCGTACTTTCTACGGCAGTGGCAAAGGAAATCCGGAAAAATATTTCCGGACTGGTTTCGCTACCTTCCGTTGCAGAATATGCTTCGGATATTCTGGCAAAAGAACTGTATAAAGGAATCTCCAAAACCAGATATACCAATGATTCACAGATCACGGATCATTATGCGATTATTCCGACGGGACAGGGGTTCGGGGCTTTGAATTCCGTTAATCCGCTGCATGCGCAGGTGTATGAAATGATCTGCAGGCGTTTCTTAAGTATTTTTTATCCGCCTGCCATCTATGAAAAACGGTCGGTAGAGATCGGAGTCGGAACAGAACATTTTTTTACCGGCTTTAAGCTCTGCACGCAGGATGGCTGGCAAAAGATCGCCGGCAGCAAAACAAGGGAAAAAGAAACAGACCAGGATGAAACAGGAGATGATCTGACAGAGGGAAAAGCAGATAACGCAGCTTTTATCGCCATGATCTCTTCGCTGAAAAAAGGAAGTTCGCTGGATGTAAAGGGATATTCCGTAAAGGAAGGGGAGACTTCTCCTCCGAAACGTTATACCTCCGGTTCGATGATCCTTGCCATGGAAAATGCGGGTCAGCTGATTGAAGATGAAGAGTTAAGAAGTCAGATCAAAAGCTGCGGAATCGGGACCAGCGCCACACGTTCCGAAATCCTGAAAAAACTGGTCAGCAACCGGTACCTTGCATTAAACAGAAAGACGCAGGTGATCACGCCGACTTTACTCGGAGAGATGATATTCGAAACAGTGGCATGTTCCATTAAGGCACTTTTAAATCCCGAGCTGACGGCAAGCTGGGAAAAAGGACTGAATTATGTGGCGGAAGGAACCATCACTTCCGATGATTATATGATCAAACTGAAAGATTTTGTAATGCGAAGGACCGATCAGGTGAAAAATACGGCAAACGGATACCGTCTGAAGGAAGCTTTTGAGAAAACAAAGGTATTCTACGGACCGATTACGCCTAACCGTAACAGAACACCTTTTCGAAGAAAAGCGGCAGGAGGATCAAAAGACATATGACCAGGAACGAGATAACAGTGAAAGCGCTTTTGGATTTAAGCCATACCATGGCTTCTGCCCTGTTTGAAAGATTTATCTATCCGTGGGAGGCCCTTCCGGAGATCGGTATTTTTATCCTGTCTGCCGGAGCTCAGCTTTCTTTAGATGATTTTCGCCTGGAAGGGGAAAATATCTGGATTCATAAGTCCGTACAGATTCCGCCTACGGTCAGCATGAAAGGTCCGCTGATCATCTGTGAGGGGGCCGAAGTCAGACAGTGTGCTTTTTTCAGGGGAAATGTGCTGATCGGGAAGAATGCAGTTGCCGGGAACTCCTGTGAGTTCAAGAACAGCATTCTGTTTGATGCCGTGCAGACACCGCACTATAACTATGTAGGAGATTCTGTACTCGGCTATAAGAGTCATATGGGTGCTGCTTCTCTTACCAGCAATGTAAAAAGTGACAAAAAAAATGTCATTGTCCATTTGGATGAGGAAGATCTTCCGACCGGAATGAAAAAATTCGGAGCGATCATCGGGAATGAAGTGGAAGTGGGATGCGGCTCCGTGTTAAATCCGGGGACGGTGATCGGAAGCGGCACAAACATATATCCGCTTTCCTCTGTGAGAGGATGCGTTCCGGCAGACTCCATTTATAAGCAGAACGGAAGCATTGTTTTAAAATACTGATTTTTTCCATCGTCCCGCCATTGCCCTGTCTGCCGATTTCTTGCATATTTCTTAAGGATATGTTAGTATATGCGAACATACTGCCGTCCGGGTCCTTTTTGATCCGGAGATTCTTAAATAAGGACGGCGGAGAAGGGGAATACGTATAGAATGGAACCGAAAAAGGGGTCGGTTACGGTTTTCTACGGGCCCGGTACCGGTAAGACTGTGGCTGCAATCGGGAAAGGAATGGTTGCGGTGGATCAGGAAAAAACGGTAATCATGATACAGTTCTTAAAGGGAAAAGGGGAACCGGATGCCATGAATGCACTGAAACGTCTGGAACCGGAAATGAAAGTGTTTCGCTTTGAGAGAAATGAAGGGATGTTTGAAGACCTGGATGAAGAGCAGAAGAATGAAGAACTGTTCAATATTAAAAATGCCCTGAATTTTGCCAAAAAGGTGATTACCACAGACGGGTGCGGCCTTTTGATCCTGGATGAGATACTCGGTCTTACGGACAGAGGAATCATTTCAGCAGATGAGTTGAGAGAGATGATCCGGCAGAAACCGGATGAAATGGATATTATTATGACAGGAAAGGTGTTTCCGGACAGTCTTACGGATTCTGTCGATGTTATTTCCAAAATTTCCAACATCAAAAATGATTTGATTTAAAACCATACGCGGAGGTGAAAGATGTCAGTTTTTGAAGGATCGGGCGTTGCCCTTGTTACACCGATGAATGAAGATCTCAGTGTAAATTATGACAAACTGAAGGAACTGATTGATGAACAGGTATCCTGCGGTACCGATGCCATTGTTATCTGCGGAACTTCAGGAGAGGCATCCACGCTTTCACATGAAGAGCATCTGGAAGTAATCAGGTGTGCCTGTGAATACGCAGACAGACGTATCCCCGTAATAGCGGGAACCGGCAGCAACAGCACGGAAACAGCCATTTATCTTTCTGTTGAAGCCCAGCGCTCCGGCGCAGACGGGATACTGGTGGTTTCTCCCTACTATAACAAAGCAACGCAAAAGGGTCTGATCGCTCATTTTACCGCTGTGGCAAAATCGGTAACCATACCCATGATCCTGTACAATATCCCCGGAAGGACCGGGGTGACCATACAGCCGGAAACCATCGCCTATCTTGTAAAAAATGTGGAAAATATTGTCGGGGTAAAGGAAGCCAGCGGGAACTTTACCAATATTCTGAGGACATGCCGCCTCTTGGAAGGCGTCCCGTTTGATCTCTATTCGGGCAATGATGACCAGGTCATTCCGATCATGTCGCTTGGCGGCAAAGGCGTCATATCCGTTCTTGCAAACGTTGCACCGAAAGAAACACATGAGATGTGCCGTGCCATGCTGGACAATGATGTAAAAAAAGCAGCCAGGATGCAGATAGAGGCGGAAGAACTGATCCACCAGCTCTTTATAGAAGTGAATCCTATCCCCGTCAAGGCTGCGCTTAACCTGATGGGAGAAAAAGTCGGATCCTTAAGAAGCCCTCTCAGTGAAATGGAAGACGATCATAAGAAGACCCTGAAGGAAGCAATGAAGGAGTACGGAATCCTGTGAAAAAGATATTGTTGAACGGCTGCGGCGGCGCCATGGGAAAAGTCATCAGTGAAATGGCAGACGAAAATCCGGAAATTGAAATTGCCGCCGGCATTGATGTCCGGAAATCCGGGAAGGAAACTTACCCTGTTTTTTCCGATATTTCGGAATGCAGGGATATCTCTGCGGATGTGATCGTGGATTTCTCTGCTCCGCAGGCGGTTCCTTCTGTCCTGGAGTTTGCCTCCGAAAGAAAGATCCCGGCAGTGATCTGTACAACCGGGCTGAATGAAGGACAGCTTTCCCTTATCAAAAAAACATCTGAAACCGTTGCGGTATTAAGAAGCTCCAATATGTCCCTGGGGATCAACCTCATTGAAAAGCTTGCTTCGGAAGCGGCAAAGGTACTTTCCGATGCGGGATTCGATATTGAGATCGTGGAAAAACACCATCATCGGAAACTGGATGCGCCGAGCGGGACGGCACTGGAAATAGCCGACTGCATGAACAGCGCCTGTGATAACCGTTTCCACTATGTTTATGACCGCTCCGGAAAACATGAAAAGAGAGATCCTCTGGAAATCGGAATTTCTGCCGTAAGGGCCGGTTCCATTGTGGGAGATCATGATATTCTTTTTGCCGGGGATGACGAAGTGATTACCATTTCCCATATGGCTTATTCCCGTAAAATTTTTGCGCGGGGGGCTCTTTCGGCCGCTGTTTTTCTGGCCGGGAAATCCGCCGGATATTATACCATGGCGGATGTCATTTCAGCAGGAAAAGAAACGGGAAAATGATGCAGAAAAACGGTCCGCAGAATATGCGGCACCGGGTGAAATAAAAGAGGGGTTTTTATGGAGAAACAGGAACTGATCAGGGAAGGGACCGCTAAAAAGATCTACAGTACGGATAATTCCGACATCCTGATCCTGTCATATAAAGATGATATCTCAGCGGATAAAGAGAACCGGAAGGACTCTTTTCCGGGCAAAGGGATCATTGATAACCGTATTTCAAACAGGCTGTTTAAGGTATTGGAACAGAAAGGTCTCCCTACCGATTTTATTGAAGAGATTTCTCCTTCGGAGACAGCGGTAAAAAATTCGGAAATGATTCCTTTAAATGTAATCGTTCGAAATTACAGCGCCGGTTCTTTTTCAAGGAACATGAAGGTTGCCGAAGGAACAAAACTGATCTGCCCTACTGTGGAGTTTACACGGAAAGACAGACTGTCGGGGGACCCGATGATCAATGGATATTATTCCCTGGCTCTTGGCATTGCCACGGAAGAGGAAATTGAAAAGATCACCCGTTATGCCTTAAAGATCAATACGATTCTGACGGAATTCTTTTCAGGGATAGGCATTGATCTCATAGATTTCAAAATGGAATTCGGGAGATGCAAGAAGGATCTCATTCTTTCAGATGAGATTTCACCGGATACCGCAAGACTTTGGGATAAACAGACACATGAGAAGCTTGACCGGGACCGTTTTCGTAAAAATCTCGGGAATGTGGCGGATGCCTACAGGGAAGTTCTGGTGAGGATGGGGCTCAGGGAGGATTGAGCTGCATTGAATTAAAAAGGAAGCACCGTCATCGCTTCCTTTTTTCTTGCAGGTTTCGGATTTGGGATGACGGAAGGGAGAAACGGAAATGAGTACGGACAGAACACAGTATGCAAGCCCTCTTTCGGAACGGTATGCCGGCAGGGAGATGAAATATGTTTTTTCCCAGGAAAAAAAATTCAGAACGTGGAGAAAACTCTGGGTTGCTCTTGCCGAAACAGAAAAAGAACTGGGACTTCCCATTACTGACAAACAGATAGCTGAAATGAAAGCCCATCAGGATACAATCAACTATGAGGATGCCGAGGCCAGAGAGAAGGAAGTAAGGCATGATGTCATGAGTCATGTGTATGCTTTCGGGCTGCAGTGCCCGGAAGCAAGAGGGATCATTCATCTCGGAGCGACCAGCTGTTATGTCGGAGACAATACAGACATCATTCTGATGTCGGAGGCCCTGAAACTGATCCGGGAACGTCTGCTGAATGTCATGGACGTTCTTTCCGGATTTGCGGATCAATATAAAGATCTCCCCACGCTCGCTTTCACGCATTTTCAGCCGGCCCAGCCCACCACGGTGGGAAAACGTGCCTCTCTCTGGCTGAATGATCTTCTGATGGATTATGAGGACCTGAACTATGTGATTTCTTCCCTGCAGCTTTTGGGGTGCAAGGGGACAACGGGGACGCAGGCAAGTTTCTGCGAACTGTTTAACGGCGACAGTGAAAAAATCAAAAAAATAGATATGAAAATCGCGGAAAAAATGGGATTCGGTTCCTGTGTGCCTGTTTCCGGACAGACCTATTCGCGAAAAACGGATTCGCGTGTTCTCAACGTGCTTGCCGGGATTGCCCAGAGCGCGCATAAAGCTTCCAATGACATCCGTCTTCTGCAGCACCTGAAGGAAATCGAGGAACCGTTTGAAAAAAATCAGATCGGTTCTTCCGCAATGGCCTATAAACGGAATCCGATGCGCTGCGAAAGAATGGCCGGGCTTGCGGATTATGTGATCAGCGATTCCATGAACCCGATGATCGTGGAAAGCACGCAGTGGATGGAGCGGACTCTCGATGATTCCGCGAACAGAAGGATTTCCATACCGGAAGCATTTCTTGCCACAGACGGTATTTTGAGACTGTATCTTAATATTGTGGACGGACTCGTAGTCTATCCGAAAGTAATTGAGAAGCATCTGCTCTCGGAGCTTCCCTTTATGGCAACGGAGAATATCCTGATGGACGCCGTCAAGGCAGGCGGGGACCGCCAGGAACTTCATGAAAGAATACGGAAACTGTCCATGGAAGCCGGATGGAATGTGAAAGCGGAAGGCGGGGAAAATGATCTTCTGGAACGGATTTCAAAAGATCCGGCCTTCAACCTGAAAGCAGAGGACCTGCAAAAATCAATGGATCCCGCAAAATATACGGGTAGAAGTTCCGAACAGGTGACGGAATTCCTGAACGAAAAAATAAAACCGGTTCTGCAGCAGAATAGCAGGGCCCTCGGTGAAAAATCCGATATAGAAATCTAAAAAGCAAATTCAAGATACAGGGAATCAGAGGAGGAGAATTATGCCGGTAAAAGCAATCGTTGGTGCAAACTGGGGCGATGAAGGAAAAGGGAAAATAACAGACACGCTGGCACAAAATGCGGATATCGTGGTCCGTTTTCAGGGCGGGGCAAACGCGGGGCATACGATTATCAATAATTACGGGAAATTTGCCCTGCACCTCTTGCCGTCGGGAGTTTTTTATTCTCATGTTACCAGTGTGATCGGAAACGGTGTGGCGTTGAATATTCCCTATCTTATGAATGAGATCAGATCTCTGACGGAGAAGGGTGTTCCGGAACCCAGGCTTAAGGTTTCCGACAGGGCGCAGATCATGATGCCGTATCATATTCTGCAGGATACGTATGAGGAAGCAAGACTCGCGGGCAAAGCATACGGCTCCACAAAATCCGGGATAGCTCCTTTTTATTCCGATAAGTATGCCAAGATCGGTTTCCAGGTCTGTGAACTCTTTGATGATGAAATCCTGAAAGAAAAAGTTGAAAAGGTCTGTACCCTTAAAAATGTTTTATTTCAATATCTTTACCATCAGCCGGAATTAAAGCCTGAGGAACTGATGGATACCCTGCATGAATACCGGGATATGATCAAACCGTATCTGTGCGATACTTCCGGGTTTCTTTCGGAAGCTTTAAGACAGGGAAAAGAGATACTTCTTGAAGGGCAGCTGGGTTCTCTTAAGGATCCCGATCACGGAATTTATCCGATGGTCACAAGTTCTTCGACTCTTGCGGCATATGGCGCCGTCGGTGCCGGGATACCTCCGTATGAGATAAAGGATATCGTGACAGTTGTAAAAGCCTATTCAAGTGCGGTCGGCGCGGGAGCTTTTGTCAGCGAGATTTTGGATGAAAATGAGGCAAAGGAATTAAGAAACCGCGGCGGAGATCACGGGGAATACGGCGCTACGACAGGACGTCCCAGAAGAATGGGGTGGTTTGATGCGGTAGCGACCCGCTACGGATGCCGCATCCAGGGAACTACCGAGGCTGCATTGACGGTCCTGGATGTATTGGGCTACCTGGATGAAATTCCGGTTTGTACCGGTTATGAGATTGACGGCCGTGTAACCGGAGATTTCCCGACAACACCGTCCCTTGAGAGGGCAAAACCCGTATGGACAAAACTTCCGGGTTGGAAGTGTGAGATCAGGGGAATCCGTGCGTACGCGGATCTTCCGGAAAAGTGCCGTAATTATATTGAATTTATTGAAAAGGAGATCGGTGTTCCGGTCAGAATGGTCAGTAACGGACCGGGACGGGAAGAGATCATTTACCGCTGATGTGGAACATTTCCTCTTATCTTGAGAATATTGATACCGGGTATTCGCGTACGGCTGCGAAACGCATGGAAAAGTTCAGGACCAATTCCGTTCTGGGCTACAGAACTGCGGGCTCAAAGGCCGAACTGGAAACCGGAAAAATGCTTGCGGAGGAAATGAAAAAAATCGGATTGCAGGATGTGGTCCGCGATAAGGTAAAAGTGGATTCCTGGGAATTTAAAAAAGCCGAACTGGTCTACCGAAATAAAAACGGAAAAGAAAAAAAATGTATTTTGGGCGGGTACCAGACGGAATTTCATACGGACGGATTCAAAAAATTCGGAATTTGCTATGCGGGCAGAGGTACCGCAGCCGAATATGAAGGGCTGGATGTCAAAAACAAGCTGGTGATCGTGGATATCAACCAGCGGGATGAATGGTGGATCAATTTTCCGGTATATGAGGCGAAGCTTCATGGCGCCGCCGCGCTTCTGGCTGTTCAGCAGTACGGGTACGGGGAATATGATGCAAGGTCTCTGAACGCGCAGGATATTTCCGGTCCGGCGGATGCACCTGCTTTCTCGCTTTCCCGGAAAGATGCCGGAAAACTGAAAAAAAGGATCCTGAAAAATCCGGCGATGAAAGTACTGTTTTCTGCGGAATCCACTGTCAGGAGAAACCGGGAGTCCCATAACATTCTCGGTGAGATTCCCGGGAAGGACAGAGAGCATTTTATTCTTCTGTCCGCACATTATGATTCTTATTTTTCGGGTTTTCAGGATGACAACGCCGCCGTCGGCATGCTTCTCGGCATAGCAAGGGCTTTGAAGAAAAGTGAATATAAACCGAATCATACCATTCTTTTTGCGGCGTTATGTGCGGAAGAATGGGGCGTTTCGGATTCCAAATATGACTGGTCCACGGGTGCCTATGAGGAGGTATTTACCGTACATCCGGAATGGCAGGGGAAGGTGATCGCGGATTTGAATTTTGAACTGCCGGCGCATGCGCATGCAAAAAAAGATGCGATCCGTTCCAATCTGGAATATGCAGGTTTTCTGAAAACATTCATTGCGGGAATTGAAGTGCCGGAAGAGGTTTATCCGAAGGGAATCCGGGTCAAAACGCCGATTGAAACCATGTCCGATGATTTTACATTTTCCATTGCCGGGATTCCTTCCATGGTGAATGATTTCACTTCCGGACATTTTATGGAGACCCTGTATCACAGTCAGTTTGATAATGAAAAAGATTATCAGGAACCTGTTTACAGATTTCACCATGAGTTATACGGGAAACTTCTGATTGAATTTGACCGGCTGATCCTGCCTCCCATGGATTTTACGCTTCTGATGGATCAGATGACGGAATCCGTGGATGAACGGCTTTTTGATCTTGCGGGTGCGGATCTGAATACCTTTCGGACGACCCTGTGCCGGGTACGGGAACAGGCTGAAAAATTATGTGTGAAAACGCATGCCGTAAATATGGCTTACAGAGAACTTCTATCTGCCGGAGATATGGAAAAAGCCCGGATCATGCGGAAAACCTATACTCCCTGCATCAAACCCATTCTGGATGCCTATTTATGTGCCCAGAATGCATTTGTGCGCTTAAACTGGGATGACAGTGTGATTTTCCCGCATGAAGGGGTAAGAGACAATATTCTGGAAATTGAAAAAACCATTGATCAACTAAAAAAAGGGAATATATTGAAGGCGCTTGAAAAAATTTACCGGATCGATAATAACCGCTATGCCTTTCTTTTTTCGGAACCTGTTTTCAGGCATTTTACCGATATGGCTCTTAATCAGCCGAAAGACAGGCTTAAATGGGGGAACGGAAGGATATTACGGCATACCAATCTTTATTCTTCGGTTCAGAGGCTGAAAAAGAAAGCGATGGTCCAGATGGGAAGCGGAAAAATGTTAAAGGACTCCCTGAAGGATGAAATCCGGTATTATAAGAAGCTGAAGGATCAGGAACTGAAATATTTGAAAGATGATATCGAATATATGAGCAGGGCATTGATAAAAATCGGATCTCTGCTTGGAAAAGCTTCCGGTGCGATCGAATAAAAAAGGGGATACGGGTACGGGATACGGTCCCCTCATTGAGAGGAAAAGGAGATGGAAAGCCAGCTGCTTTATAAGGTAGAGAAAGAAGATCTGACCAGAGTAAAAGATCTGTTGAGTATTTGTTTTCAGCAGGATATGCTGTACCGGACACTGATCCCTGACCCGGAGACCCGGGAAAGGCTGCTTCCGGAACTGATGAAGTGCGATGTGGAAGAGGCCCTTGCCAATTGTGAAATTTTTGCAGATTCAAAGGATCTTAACGCGGCGCTTATTGTATCGGATGAATCCGAACCGTATAATCCGCTGCGCTATTATCTTGAGGAAATGTTTTCTCTTCTGAAAACAGAAGGATACGTGATCCGTGAAGATCCTTCTTTAAAAACTCTTTTTAATTTTATCAAGGGGAAGGATTATCTCAACGAAAGCTGGGCGGATCAGCTGCATCGGAAAGAAAGGGTGCATATCATTTACCTTGCGGTTGATCCGGAGATGCAGCATATGGGGTTTGCGGATCTCCTGATGAATGAGACGCTTTTCTATGCTTCAAGCCACGGCCTGATGGTTTCCCTTGAGACCCATAATCCGGATAATGTGGATATGTACCGGCATTACGGATTTAAGGTATACGGAATTCTTGAGAAAGAGTTTGGCCTGAAGCAGTACTGCATGATACATGAAGTCTAATTTCCGACTTCAATGGAAATGGAATTGAATTTTTCGAGGATATCATCGATTTGGATATCCTCTTTTTCTTTTCCGGCTTTATCGATGATGCAATTTCCTTCATGCATCATAATGAGACGGCTGCCGTATTCGACTGCGTAACGGAGATTATGTGTAACCATGATCGTGGTAAGCTTTTTTTCTTTTACGATTTTGTCTGTGAGCTGCATGATGATTTCAGCTGTTTTGGGATCGAGAGCTGCGGTATGTTCGTCAAGGATCAGAAATTCGATCGGCGTCATGACGGACATGAAAAGCGCCATGGCCTGACGCTGTCCCCCGGAAAGAGTACCGACTTTTACATCCATTTTATCTTCCAGACCGAGACCCAGTTCGGAAAGAATTTCCCGGTAATGAGAAATACGTTCTCTTGAAATTCCCGGATGCAGGTCAAAGGATTGATCCTTGGTATCGGCCATAGACATATTTTCCAGGATGGTCATATCCGGACAGGTCCCCAAAGCCGGATTCTGATAGACCCTGCCGATATTTTTGGAACGTTTATATTCCGGCATATCGGAAATGTCCTTTCCGTGGATCAGAACGGAACCGGAATCCAGGGGGATGCTCCCACAGATCAGATTTAACAGAGTGGTTTTCCCGGAGCCGTTGGAGCCTACGACCGAAACAAATTCCCCGTCCTGTATGGACAGATTAAAATTTTCAAACAGACACATTTCATTTACGGTTCCGTGATTATATCGTTTATTGATATTCTTCAGTTCAAGCATGAGAACCCGCCTCCGTTCCTTTCTGAACATTTCTTTTTTTCTTCCTGTCCATGCTGAGTACCAGGATGATCAGGAAAAGAAGCGCCGTGACCAGTTTCAGATCACTGGCAGCCATGCCGCATGCAATGGCAAGAGAAACGCAGGCCTTGTAAATGATGGATCCGATGATGACGGCTGTGGTCGCTTTGACGATTCCTGCATGCCGGAAAAGTTTTGTGCCGATGATTACGCTTGCGAGACCGATCACCATGGTGCCGGTCCCCATGTTGACATCGAAAACCTGTTTCTGCTGGCAGTAAATACTTCCGGCAAGAGCGGCAAATCCGTTTGCAATGGAAAGCCCGATGATCTTTACGGTACCCTTGTCCCGGGCAAGGGAGGTGACAAGGACCTCATTGTCACCGACTGCGCGAAGAAGAAATCCGGAGCGGGTCCGGAGATAGGCATCCAGCAGAAATTTACTGACCAGAACGATCAGAAAAATGATGAGGGCAGTCATGAACGGCTTTAAAATATCCGGAACAACAGGAGAGGAGATGTCGCTGAAAATGGTGACTTTGGAAAAGAGCGGAACGTTCGCCTTTCCGGCGATCCTCAGATTTATGGAATACAATCCCGTCATGGTGATGATTCCGGAAAGAAGATCCCGGATCTTCAGTTTGACATGGATGATGCCGGTAAAGGCGCCAGCCAGCGCTCCGATAAAAAAAGAAAGGATAAGAGCGATGAAAGGGTTCATTCCCGCTGATAAAAAAGCGGCAGAGACCGCGCCTCCCAGCGGGAAAGTCCCGTCGACCGAAAGATCCGGAAAATCCAGGATTTTATAGGTGATGTAAATGCCGAGGGCAATGACGGCGTAGATCAGTCCCTCTTCAAGAATACCGATTATGATTTCCATTTTTTCCTCCGAACTTTCGGATCCGTTTATTCCGTGACTGCATCAAACATCTGCGCAGCATTTTTCTTTAATTCATCCGGGATGGCAATACCGAGATTTTCGGCAACTTTATTGTTTCCGTAAAAAGAAGCATCCTTTACAGTTTCAAAATTGATTTCACCGGCCTTTTTTTCTCCCTTTAGAACCTGAGCAGCCATTTTTCCCGTCTGTTCGCCAAGCCCTACATACTCGAGTCCTTCGGATGCAAGACATCCGTTTTTCACCTGTTCGACTTCACTTCCGAATACCGGGATTTTTTTATCGCCTGCTTTTTTCAAAATGACCGGAAGGGAAGCTACAACCGTATTATCGGTCAACATGGTGATACAGTCAACTTTTGTCAGAAGATTGTCTGCTGCCAGGGCAATATCGGGAGAGGCGGCTATTCCGCTTTCTATGATCTCAAAATCATATTGGGGAGCAAGGGATTTATATTCGGCAACAGCGGATACGGAGTTCACTTCACTGGTCGTATAGAGGATACCGATCTTTTTGGCGTCCGGCAGCATTTTGCGGATCATCTTTAACTGTGCTTCCACGGGAAGTTTATCGCTTGTTCCGGTGATCTCCCCGACGGGGGTCCCGTCCTGTTTGGCAAGCTCTGCGGCTATGGGGTCCGTGACTGCCGTGAAAATAACGGGGACTTTGCCCTTTGCTGCCGAATAGGCACTCTGCGCCATGGGAGTTGCGATCGCACAGATCAGATCCACTTTTTTTGTGAGAAAATCGTTTGAAATCTGCGTGCAGGTGCTTCCGTCCGCATTTGCATTTTCGTAAAGAACGGTAAGATTTGTCCCCTCCGTGATGCCTTCATCTGCGAGGCCTTTTAAGAAGCCCTTCCGGCAGTTATCAAGAGATGCCACTTCTGCGAACTCTGCAATTCCGACCGTGTATTTTTTCCCATCTGAAGAAGCGGTGGAAGAAGCCGCTGCCGGGATACTTCCGGAAACAGCCGGAATTGTCTCCGGAGTTGAACTCCGGCCGCAGCCGCAAAGAAGCAGAAAAGACAGAACGGTACCTGCCGCAATACAGAAAAGTTCTTTTTTCATCATTGATTCCTCCTTATTTATCCTATAATTTCAGAAATAAAAAACGCCTCAGGCTGCTGAAACAACCTGAGACGAAATTTTCATTCCGCGGTACCACTCAAATTGACTTAAAGAACAAGTCCGCTTTTTTCATATACCATCATATATGCCGCAAGGTAACGGGCGCGGTTTCCGTAGATCCATATTCCGGCAGCGCCGAATTCCGAATCTCCCTCGAAAGGCCATTCATCTTTTCTCCGATACCGCAATCCCACCTCCTGCGGTTCTCTGAAATCTTCGGAAAAGATTACTCCTCTTTCTCAACGGTTTTTCCTGTTGCCCGTTATGATAAACGCTGCGAAATCATTTGTCAAGGGAGAAATCACTATTTTTTCCGGATCTGTTTTGTGATCAGAATGTATCCGTACAGGACGACCGGAACAACCACGTCGGCAAAAATCAGGACACTCAAAAGATTCTTGGAATCCGGACCTCCGAAGACTGCAACCAGGAGAGTGGCAAGGAACATGAGGACAAGGAGCGCGGCGCCGAATAGGGCAAGACCTCTTAAAAATTTTTTTTGTTTATCTGCATCTTTCATGATTCGTCCTCCTCTCTTCCTGCCAGGAAGCTCCATTTGTCATATAATTCCGAAAGCTCTGTTTCATCCGCATCCTTCTGTTTCTGAAGTGCTTCGAGTTTTGCGGCATTTCTCTGATTCAGGGGATCTGCAAATTCCTTTTCGAGGTTTTTAAGATCCTCTTCCAGACGGCTGATCAATGCTTCGCATTTTTCCCGTTCGTTTTTCAGCTTCCGTTTCTGCGCCTGCTGCATTTTCTGGTTTTCCCAGGCGGATTTTTCGCCGGTCTTAACGGAGTTGGTACAGGGCTGGCCATCTGCCGGGGAAGGAACAGTTTTATCTCCGGCATCCGGAAGATCCGGCAGGATCACGGTTTCACGTTTGGAAAGGTAATAGTCGTAATTCCCGATATAATTGACGAGGCGGCGGCCGGAAAGATCCAGAATTCGGTTGGCGGATCGGTTGATAAAGTACCGGTCATGCGAAACAAAAAGAACGGTCCCGTCAAATTTTCGGATGGCATTTTCCAGGATCTCTCTGCTGATGGCATCCAGATGGTTGGTCGGTTCGTCAAGGATCAGAAAATTTGCTTCGCTCAGCATCAATTTTGCGAGAGATATCCTGCCCCGTTCTCCGCCGGAAAGATCACCGACCTTTTTAAATGCGTCGTCTCCGGTAAACAGAAAAGCAGCCAGCATGTTGCGGACGGCAGTATTGTTTAAATCAGGCCAGGTATCCTGCAGCTCTTCGAAAAGGGTTTTTTCTTTGTGAAGGACCTGATGCTCCTGGTCATAATAGGCGATCAGTACACGGGCACCGAGCGTTACCGTACCGGAATCCGGTTCCAGAAGGCCGTTGATGATTTTTAAAATGGTGGTTTTACCGGTACCGTTGTCTCCGATCAGTGCGACATGTTCTCCGCGCTTCAGTTCAAAGGACAGATCGGAAAACAGGTTTTCTTCATCAAAGGACTTGGCGATGTGCTCTACGTTCAGAACATCACTGCCGCTTGCCTGTGACTGCGCAAAAAAGAGAGCCATGTCGGATTTTTCTTCTGTCGGTTTATCCAGACGTTCTATCCGGTCAAGCATTTTCTCCCGGCTTTCCGCCCGTTTGATGGACTTTTCCCGGTTGAAGGATTTTAACTTGGTGATGACTTCTTCCTGCCGGCGGATTTCCTGCTGCTGGTTTAAATACGCCTTCATGGCGGCATCTCTTTCGGCAGCCTTCCGTTCGGCAAACTGGGTATAACTGCCTTCATAGCTCACGGCAATCCCCTGATCGATGTCGATCACCTTTGTCACAATGCGGTCAAGAAAATAACGGTCATGGGAAACGATCAAAGCTGCGCCCCGGTAGGATAGGAGATATCCTTCCAGCCATTCGATGCTTCTTAAATCCAGGTGGTTGGTCGGTTCATCCAGAAAGATCAGATCGGGATTTTCCAGAAGGAGTTTTCCCAGAAATACCCTTGTTTTCTGACCGCCGGAGAGTTCTTCCATGTATTTTTCCGATTCCGCATCGGAAAAACCAAGACCGTTCAGGATGCCGTTGATGCGGCTTCTTGCGGAATAACCGTCTGCCTGTTCATAGAAAAACAGTGTTCTGTCATATTCGCCGTAAAGCTTTTTCAGGGTTTCCCCATCGGCTGTTTTCATCTGTGCCTGCAGGGATGTCATTTTTTCTTCCGCGTCCAGAACGGGACGTATGACTTTTGTCAGTTCCTCCCGGATGGTCAGATGAGAGTCAATGTCGATATTCTGATGCAGATACCCGAAAGTAATGTCCCTGGCAAAAACGGCTGTTCCGGAGTCCGATGAAGTTTCACCGGAGATCATGCGGAGCAGGGTCGTTTTTCCGGCTCCGTTATTGCCTGTAACGGCAGCCTTCTCATGGGCATCCAGAAAAAACGAGGCATCTTTGATGACTGCATCGCTCCCGAAAGATTTTGAAAGATGAGATACGTTTAAAATCATTCCCCCATTATACCCGCACATGGGAATTATTGACAAGAGTTTGGTGAAATACTATACTACCTGTAGAATTCTTAACAAACTCACAGACAAGGAAAAAACGTGAAAAAGAATATTTCAAAGGCAGTAATCGGGCGGCTGCCCCGCTATTACCGTTATCTCGGGGAAATGATTGAAGAAGGAACCGAACGGATTTCTTCCAAAGACCTTGCCGGAAGAATGAAGGTAACGGCATCTCAGATCCGTCAGGATCTGAATAATTTCGGCGGCTTCGGACAGCAGGGATACGGCTATAACGTAAGATCTCTTTATAATGAGATCGGTAAGCTCCTGGGGATAGACCAGCAGCATAATTTGATTATAATCGGAGCGGGAAGACTGGGACAGGCTCTTGCCAATTATCCCAATTTTTCAAAGCGTGGTTTTGTGATTAAGGCGATGTTTGACGAAAATCCGGCTCTGATCGGAAAAACGGTCAGGGGGATAGAAATCCTGAGCATAGATGAACTCGAGGATTTCCTGAAAAACAACGAAATTCAGATTGCTACTCTGACCATACCCAAAACAGAGGCACTTCGGATTTTCGACCGGTTAAAGGCCTGCGGGATCAAGGCATTCTGGAATTTTGCCCATACGGATCTGCCGACCGAAAGGGGAGACGGCCTTTTTGTGGAAAATGTTCATCTTTCCGAAAGCCTGATGCAGCTTTCTTACCGGGTCTATGAAGCGGGGAGAGAGAAAAATCCGTACGGCACAAAACAGACCGGGAAGGACAAATTGAAATGATTCTCGGGGTAGGTACGGATATCCTTGCAATAAGCAGAATGGGAGAGGCATTGAAACGATCCTCCTTTTCGGAAAAGTGCTTTACGGAAGAAGAACGCCGGCAGTCAGGGGGAAAGGTCTCTTTTCTTGCCGGCTGTTTTGCTGTAAAGGAAGCGGTTTCAAAAAGCTTCGGAACGGGATTTGCCGGGTTCGGGCCGCGGGATATCGAAGCACTGAGAGACAAAAACGGAAAGCCCTATGTGAATCTGTACGGCGGAGCAGGAAAAAAATTCGAAGAGATGGAAGGGAAAAAAATATCCGTTTCCATAAGCGATACGGAAGAGTACGCGGTGGCTTTTGCAGTAACGGAGGGCAGGGATGGAATATCGTGAGGGCGTGATCCGGTATGGCCCGGAAGACCTGAAAAATATACCGGACAGAAAAGCGGATGCGAATAAAGGAGACTACGGACGGGTGCTCCTGATCGCCGGATCCTTTGGCATGAGCGGGGCAGCTTATCTTTCTGCGCTGGCGGCCTACCGGACGGGAGCGGGACTTGTGCGTATCCTGACGCCGGAAGATAACCGCATCATCCTGCAGACTTCCCTTCCGGAAGCGATTGTTACGGCGTATGATCCGGAGGAAATCCTTTCCGGAAACGAAAAATGGAAGCAGAAGATATCCGGACTTCTGGAATGGCCGGATGTCATTGTACTGGGACCCGGACTGGGAAAGGAAGGCTATGCAGTCAAACTTACGGAAGAAGTGTTGAGTTCTGCCTATGTTCCGCTCCTGATCGATGCGGACGGTCTGAATACCATCGCCGCATATCCGTACCTTACCAATTATTATACGGAAAATATTATTGTTACCCCGCATGTGGGGGAAATGGCCCGCCTGACGGGGAAAAGCATTCCGGAGGTCTGTTCGGATCTCCTGAATGCGGCATCCGAATACCGGGATACGTACGGGGTCACCTGCCTCCTGAAATCCGACCGGTCCGTAACCGCATCCAACGACGGGAAATTGTATGAGACCGTGTACGGGACACCGGCGCTGGCAAAGGCGGGGACGGGAGATGTTCTGACGGGCGTGATCGCGGGGCTTCTCTGCCTGGGATATGAACTGGGGGAGGCGGCTGCATTCGGATCTTTTCTTCACGCAATGGCGGGAAGAAAGGCAGCGGAAAAATTTTCGGAGCACGGGATCCTTTCACGGGATGTTGCGGATGCCATCCCGCTGGTCATGAAAAAAAGAACAGAAACAGAGGAGAAAACATGAATCTCTATAAACGTGTCTGTGCGGACATTGATCTGGATGCGGTGATATACAATATGAATGCCATGCGGAACAATATTCCGGCAGGAACCAGAATTGCAGGTGTGGTGAAAGCGGACGGCTACGGACACGGCGCTGTTCCGGTGGCAAAAGCCATAGATGAATTTGTTTCTTTTTATTGCGTTGCCACAGTGGAAGAAGCGGTCAATCTCCGTCTGCATCATATATCCAAACCTGTACTGGTACTTGCTCCTGTGCCGGGAGATGAGTATGAGGATATGGTTTCTTTTGATATCCGGCCGAGCATTTTTACACTGGAGCAGGCGGAAGCCCTGAATGATACGGCAGCCGTGCTTCAGAAGACGGCGCATGTCCATCTGGCGCTGGATTCGGGCATGAGCAGGATAGGAATGAAATTATGCCGCGAGAGTGCGCTTCTTGCCAAAAGGATTTCCGAATTGCCGAATCTGGAAATTGAAGGCCTGTATACGCATATGTACCGTGCGGATGAAAAGGATCTTACCTGCGCGGAGGAACAGGTCCGTAAATTCAGGGAATTCCTGGGATGGCTGAAAGAGGAAGGCGTTCAGCCGAAGATCTGTCATGTGTCGAACTCTGCCGGCATCATTGAAAATCTGGGAACGGAGTTTGATATGGTACGGGCCGGAATCAGCATTTACGGAATTTATCCGTCAGATCAGGTGGACAGGACCAAAGTAAAATTAAAACCTGTAATGTCCATTCGGAGCGTGATTACCTATGTGAAGGAGATCGATGCAGGCGTAAGCGTAAGCTACGGCGGCACCTTTACGGCGGAAAAACCCACAAAAGTGGCCACCGTTCCTGTCGGATACGGCGACGGGTATCCCAGGCAGCTTTCCAATAAGGGATATGTTCTGATCGACGGGAAAAGAGCCCGTATCCTGGGACGGATCTGTATGGACCAGTTCATGGTGGATGTGACGGATATCCCTGCATCAAAAATCGGGGAAGAGGTGACTCTTCTGGGTCAAAACGGTGCGGACTGCATTTATGTGGATGATCTTTCCGCCCTTTGCGGACGTTTCCCGTATGAGTTTACCTGTGACATAGGAAAACGCATCCCGCGTCTTTATCATAAAAACGGCAGGGTGGTCGGAAGAAAAGACTATTTTATGGATTTTTATCAGGATTTTGTGGAGTAGGGCGGCGAAAGGAGCTCTTGGAATTCTATGGAGGATGGTCATTTGGTACTTTGGGTTTTATTATATTTGTTTTTTATTTATACGGATGCGGTTTTTTTCGGCCTTGGTGCGGCCGTTCAGAATGTCAATACGACAGCTCTGGAAAAAAAGATGGAAGGAAAAGACAGGCAGGCAGGAAAGATCCTTCGCATTGTCGACCGGCCGGGAAGTTTTATCAGTACCATTCAGGCAATGTCTGTTCTTTTCGGCTTTCTTACGGGAGGAATGCTGACGGGATTTTTTATCAAACATTATTCGGCCGCATGGAAAATTTCGGAAAATTCCGTATGGATTTTTTTATGTGCAGCCGGTTTTTATCTTGTTTTTCTGATCGTAATGGTAAGCTTCGGCATGGTCATACCGAAGAGGCTGGCGGAACGGAAACCGGAAGAATGGGCCTACCGCTGCATCGGGCCGGTCAATGTGATCATGACATTTTTTCTGCCGCTGATTTTCTGCGTGCGCGGTTTATCCTGGGTCGTTTTAAGAGTGTGCGGCATAGACCCGACCAAATATGATGAAAGCGTAACGGAGGAAGACATTATGTCCATGGTGAATGAAGGACATGAACAGGGGGTTGTGAAATCCGATGAAGCGGAAATGATCACGAATATTTTTGAACTGAACGATAAAAAAGCCGGCGACGTCATGACACACCGGAAAAATATCTGCGGGATTGACGGAGAGAGTACGCTGAACCAGGCTGTAGATTTTATGCTGACGGAGGGGAGCAATTCCCGTTATCCGGTCTATCGGGAAAATATCGATAACATCATCGGCGTATTGAATATGAAGGATGCCCTGATCTGTTCCTACAAGGGGGAAAATCAGCATAAAAGGCTGAAAGAGATCCCGGGACTGCTCCGCAAGGCATATTACATTCCGGAAACGAGAGCCCTCGATACTCTCTTTAAGGAAATGCAGTCTCAGAAGATTCATATGGAAATTGTAGTGGATGAATACGGACAAACCTCAGGCGTAGTGACCATGGAGGATATCCTGGAGGAAATTGTCGGGAACATCATGGACGAGTATGATGATGACGAAGAAATGATCACGCCTTTAAAAGACGGGACATGGATCGTGAAGGGACTTACAACCTTAGAAGATCTGACCGACGGAATGGGAATCCGATTTTCGGAACAGGAATACAACGACTTTGATACCCTGAACGGTTTTCTGATCTCCAGGCTTGACCGGATTCCTTCGGACGGGGAGCAGTTTACAGTAAAGTGCCATGACTGCGAATTCAAGGTCCTGCATGTCCAGAATAAGATTGTCCGGACCGTGAAAGTCACAAAAACGGAAACCGAGGACATTCCGGAGAACGGGAAAAGATCAAAGAAGAAGGAAAACGAAGAGGAAGAAACGGATTGACGCCGCAAAAAACGAGTGTTATCATAGGCCGGTATCATTATCATAGAGAATAAAGCATTTAAAATTAAGGAGATTTTATGTCAGGACATTCAAAATTCGCAAATATCAAACACAAAAAAGAGAGAAACGATGCGGCCAAGGGGAAAATTTTTACCGTGATCGGCCGTGAGATCGCCGTAGCCGTTAAGGAAGGCGGAGCGGATCCGGCAAACAATTCCAGACTTCGGGATGTAGTGGCAAAAGCGAAGGCGAATAATGTTCCTAACGATACCATAGACCGCGGAATTAAAAAAGCGGCCGGAGATCTTGACTCGGTCAATTTCGAACAGAATACCTATGAGGGCTACGGACCGTCCGGAGTCGCCATTATTGTAGAGACACTGACAGATAACAAAAACCGCACCGCTGCGGATGTGCGTGCCGCATTTACGAAAAACGGCGGAAATGTAGGCGCTCAGGGATGTGTGTCTTATATGTTTGACAGAAAAGGGCAGATCATCGTAGATAAGGAAGAATGCGAAATGAGTTCGGATGATCTGATGATGTTTGCACTGGATGCGGGAGCCGAGGATTTCAGTGAAGAAGAGGACAGTTATGAAATTCTGACGGCACCGGATGATTTTTCCGGTGTCCGGGAAGCTCTTGAAAAAGGGAAAATTCCGATGGCAGAGGCCGATGTTACCATGATTCCGCAGAATTACGTGGAATTAAAGAGTGAGGAAGATAAGGAAAAAATGCAGAAGATTCTGGATGCGCTTGAAGAAAGCGATGATGTACAGGCGGTCTTCAGCAGCTGGGATGAGGGCTGATCAAAAAAATGCGGGACCATCATAATTTGTAGAGATGTGTGGTAAGACCTGCCGATAAGGCAGGCCTTTTTGTAAAAAAGAAAGCAGGAAAAAATGACAGAATGGAAAATGACCGGGAATAATCTGACAAATGCTGCACTCTGTCTGGAGGGCGGTTCCCTGCGCGGACTTTTTACCGCAGGCGTATTGGATATTCTGATGGAAAATCACATTTATACCGCTTACGTGAACGGCGTCAGTGCAGGTTCCATGTGCGGCATGAACTATATCAGCCGGCAATGCGGCAGAACAAAACATGTAAATATCGATTTTCTTCATGACCGGCGTTATATCAGCGTAAAGAATCTCCTGAGGGATCGTCAGATCTTTAATTTTGAATTTCTTTTCGGAAGACTTTCCAGTGAATATCTTCCTTTTGACTGGAGAACTTTTTTTGACAGCCCGCAGAAGTTTGAAACGGTTGCAACCAGGTGCACTACCGGAAAAGCGGAATATTTTGATAAAGACAGCTGCCAAACCATGATCGCGGCTCTTTGGGCAAGTGCTTCCATGCCTTTGCTTTCCCGTATGGTCACGGTAAATGGCAGAAAATATCTGGACGGCGGGATTTCCGTTCCCGTAGCATATCAAAGGGCATTTGATCTCGGCTATGAAAAGGTGATCGTGGTCCTGACAAGAGATAAGAAATACCGGAAGGGTCCGGAGAATAGGCTGATCGAGAAAGGATACCGGAGATATTTTGCACCGCTCCCGGAACTGCTGAAAATGATCGAAACAAGACAGGAGCGTTACAACGAGATGTATGAAGAACTGGACAAGCTTGAAAAGGAAGGGAAAGTTCTGATCATACGGCCGGACAGACCGGTCCGTGTAAAAAGGGTGGAGCAGAATCCCGAAAAGCTGGAAGAGCTTTACCGGGAGGGGAAAAAAGTTGCTGAGAATCAGATCCCTGAAATCCGGTCTTTCCTTGGAATCTGACGGATAAGCTTCAGCACTTTAACACATAAAAGAATTAAAGTGTTGACGCAAAGAGCGACATGCGTTAGAATACTACACATATATTTTGCCGTGGCCCGCAGTTGATCGGGAAACGGAACGAGGAGGATAATTATGAAAAAGAAATGGTTGGCAATGGCTTTAAGCTGTATCACGGTTCTGTCCCTTGCAGCATGCGGATCTTCCGCGCCGCAGCAGACTTCTTCCGCGGCGGCAGGTGCTCCTGCAGCAGCTTCCGAAGCGTCTTCTGCAGCAGCATCTGCTGCGGGCTCTTCTGCAGCAGCTTCAAACGAAAAGACATATAAAATAGGCGTTCTTCAGCTGGTTCAGCATAACGCGCTGGATGCGTCAAACAAAGGTTTTGTTGCGGCATTGAATGATTCCGGGCTGAAATATACGATCGATCAGCAAAATGCAGGCGGAGACCAGTCGGCCTGTCAGACCATTGCAACGAAGCTGGTAAACGACAAGGATGATCTGATCCTTGCCATTGCGACTCCTGCTGCGCAGGCAGTCGCGGGAGCTACCACAACCATTCCGGTTCTTCTTACAGCGGTAACGGATCCGGCGGATTCCAAACTGGTAAAGTCAAATGAAAAACCCGACTGCAATGTAACGGGTACCTCCGATCTGACACCGGTCAAGGAACAGATCGCTCTTTTAAAGAAAATCCTTCCGGATGCCAAAAATGTCGGTATCCTTTACTGCTCTGCGGAAAGCAATTCCGCCATTCAGGCAAAGATGGCGCATGATGCCTGTGCCGCCGACGGACTTACGGCAACAGACTATACCGTATCAAGTTCCAATGAGATTCAGCAGGTCGTGGAATCCATGGTGGGAAAAGTGGACGCCATTTATGCACCTACCGATAACGTGATCGCTGCCGGCATGACAACAGTTTCCATGATCGCTACGGAGAAGAAGATCCCGATCATCTGCGGAGAAGGCGGAATGGTGGATAATGGAGGTCTTGCCACCTACGGAATTGACTATTATCAGCTTGGGTATCTGTGCGGAAAACAGGCAGTCAAGATCCTTACGGAGGGGGCTAAGCCGGCGGATATGCCGATTGAATATCTTCCTTCCGATAAATGTGCTTTAAAAGTAAATGAAGATGTGGCGAAAAAACTCGGGATCGATGTTTCAAAAATCAAATGATGCGGCCGTCAAAAGTAATATCTGGTATTGCAGGTGAGGTCCTTAACCGCGCATTTTATCGGACGGTTTGCGGCCTCCCTGCTTTTAAAGAAACAAACCGGGAAGAAATTGACCGGGGGATTTGACAAACAGGATAAAAAGTTAAAAAAAAGCGGCAGGGAGGCGGGTTTATGTCGGGAATATGGATGGCTTTTCAGGGAGCCATCTCACAGGGAATCCTGTGGGGAGTTATGGTTCTGGGGGTTTACATCACATATAAACTGCTGAACATTGCCGATCTTACGGTTGACGGCAGTTTTGCTCTTGGCGGCTGCACCTGTGCGATCATGGTTGTAAACTATCATATGGATCCCGTTGCAGCACTTTTCATGGCGGCACTGGCAGGACTCCTTGCGGGTGCGGTCACCGGTATCCTTCATACGATTTTTGACATTCCCGCCATTCTGGCGGGGATACTGACGCAGATTTCCCTCTGGTCGATCAATTTGAGGATTATGGGGAAGAGCAATGTGCCCCTGCTTCAGACAGACACGATTTTTATTTCCTTTTCAGAAATGACGGGTCTTTCCCAGTCGGTTTCCGCACTGATCATCGGCATCATTGTTGCCGTACTGGTGGTGATCCTTTTGTACTGGTTTTTCGGAACAGAGATCGGGAGTGCGATTCGGGCTACCGGAAACAATGAGCAGATGGTCCGCGCGCAGGGAATTGATACCAAAGTCACAAAGCTGATCGGTCTTATGCTGGGAAATGCTCTGGTCGGACTATCCGGGGGCCTGATCTGCCAGAGTCAGAAATATGCGGATATCAATATGGGGACAGGCGCCATTGTAATCGGTCTCGCCGCCATTGTGATCGGAGAAGTCCTGATGGGAAAACTCATTTCGTTCGGTTCAAAATTAACCGCTGCAGTTATCGGATCTGCCGTTTACTTCCTGATCCGGGCAATTGTTCTGCAGCTCGGCATGAATGCCAATGACATGAAGATGCTTTCGGCGATCATTGTCGCCATTGCCCTTGTGGTTCCTGTGGTTTCCGTTAAATTAAAACTGATGCACTCCTATGATCCGAACGGGGAAAAGGAGGATGCCTGATATGCTGTCGGTAAAAAATGTATCCAAAACTTTTAATAAGGGAACAAACAATGAAAAAAAGGCTCTGTCACATCTGAACCTGCATCTTAACCCGGGAGATTTTGTGACGGTAATCGGAGGAAACGGCGCGGGAAAATCCACGCTGTTGAATATGATAGCCGGTGTTTATGCCATTGACTGCGGAACCGTGGAAATTGACGGAATGAATGTTTCGCGGGACCCCGAGTACGTGCGTGCAAAGTATATCGGCCGGGTTTTTCAGGATCCGATGATGGGAACAGCGGCAAATATGCAGATCGACGAGAATCTTGCCCTTGCCTTCCGGCGGGGGAGAAGACGGGGACTGGCCTGGGGAATTTTAAAAAGCGAAGAGGCATTTTACCGGGATGCTCTTGAAAATCTGGGCCTCGGCCTTCAGACCCGTATGACGGCCAAAGTCGGTCTTTTATCCGGCGGACAGAGGCAGGCACTGACTCTTCTTATGGCGACTCTTGAAAAGCCGAAACTCCTGCTTCTGGATGAACATACTGCGGCGCTTGATCCGAAAACAGCGATCAAGGTTCTTGAACTTACAAAAAAGCTTGTGTCGGAGCAGAACCTTACGACCCTGATGGTAACGCACAATATGAAAGATGCCCTTGCCATAGGCAACCGGCTGATCATGATGGATGACGGACATATTATTTTCGATGCAGCGGGAGAAGAAAAAAAGAAATTAAAAGTGGAAGACCTTCTGAAAAAATTTGATGAGGCAAGCGGCGGACATTTTGCCAATGACCGTATGTTACTTGGGTCGTAATCATGGTATAATCTAATATGCGGCAGGCTACTGCCAAACAATACGGATTACGGGATCCAATTCGGAGGTCGGCATGGATAAAAAATTGCTGGTTACGATTGAACGGGAATACGGCAGCGGCGGAAGAATTGTCGGAAAGACACTTTCAGAACAGCTGCATATTCCGTATTATGATGATGATATCTTGAAAATGGCTTCGGAGCAGTCTGCAATCGGAGAACAGTATTTCCGGATGAATGATGAAAAACTCGGAAATAATATTTTGAAGAAAATTGTCGGCGGTGTCAGAAATTCTCTCGGGAAACCGTCCATTGATGAAAAAATCACAAATCCGGATAATCTTTTCCGCTTTCAGTCGGAAGTGATCCGCGGACTTGCCGGGCAGCAGTCCTGCATTCTGATTGGACGCTGCTCTGATTTTGTACTTCAATCCTGTGAAAATATGGAATTTATCAGTGCCTTTGTCTATTGTGATCTGCCGACAAAAGTAAAACGGGTCACAGAGATAGACGGTGTCGATACAAAGGAAGCCTTGAGCAGGGTTATCAAGATTGACAAGGCAAGAAGAGATTATTATAAATATTATACGGGAGAAGAATGGTCGGATGTCATGCATTATGACTGTCCTGTAAACACAACCAGAATTTCATTTGATCAGGCGGTGGAACTGATCAAAGACTATATCAGGATGAGAGGTTATGATATCTGATGATAAAGATAACAGACGGCGGTGTTTTTCTGGCAGACGGGAAACTGTACGGAGAAGATGAAAAAGAGAGAATCAGACAGGAAACCGGTCTGGAGGCAGACCGGGAAATCGGACAAAAAGGGACCATCAGTTACGGGATTCTGAAAAATCATGCAGTTGCTTCGGATGAAAAGCATCTGAAAATCCGTTTTGATGCGATGGCAAGTCACGACATCACATTCGTAGGCATCATACAGACAGCCAAGGCAAGCGGGATGAAAGAGTTCCCGCTTCCTTATGTTATGACAAACTGCCATAATTCTTTATGCGCGGTCGGAGGCACCATCAACGAGGACGATCATGTTTTCGGATTGTCGGCAGCTGAACATTACGGCGGAATCTATGTTCCGCCGCATCTTGCGGTCATTCACCAGTATATGAGAGAAACCATGGCGGGATGCGGGAAAATGATCCTGGGTTCCGATTCGCACACGCGCTACGGAGCACTGGGTACGCTTGCAATCGGCGAGGGCGGGGGGGAGCTGGTAAAACAGCTTCTCGGAGATACCTATGATATTTCTTATCCCGATGTGATCTGTGTATACCTTACGGGATGTCCGAAATCCGGGGTCGGCCCGGAAGATATTGCGCTTTCCATTATCGGGAAGGTGTTTAAAAGCGGTTTTGTCAGAAACAAGATCCTGGAATTTACAGGCCCCGGAATAGGGAAGATGAGCTGTGATTTCAGAAACGGGGTTGATGTCATGACCACCGAGACCGCATGCCTCAGTTCTGTCTGGTGTACGGATGAAGAAACAGAAAAGTTTCTTGCGGTCCATAACCGGGAAAAGGATTACCGGGAACTGAAACCGGAGAGACTTTCCTGGTACAGCGGCGCACTGGAAGTGGATCTTTCCGAAGTAAAACCGATGATTGCCCTTCCGTTCCATCCGAGCAATGTTTTTTCAATTGATGAGCTGAATGAAAATCTTTCGGATATTCTTCACGCGGTGGATGAAGATTCCGAAAAAAGATTCGGGCCGCAGGGCGTTTCCCTGCATCTAAGTGACAAGATCCGGAACGGGAAGCTTTCGGTAGATCAGGGGATCATTGCCGGCTGTGCCGGCGGTACCTACACAAATCTTCTTGCAGCCTCCCATATTTTAAAAGATAAGGACTGCGGAAACGGATTATTTAATCTCAGTGTTTATCCGTCCAGCCAGCCCGTATTTCTCGATATCGTGAAAAAGGGGATTGCCGCGGATCTGATGAAAGCCGGTGCAGTCTTAAAAACGGCATTTTGCGGGCCTTGTTTCGGAGCCGGGGAAACACCGGAAAACGGAGCTCTTTCCATCCGGCATACCACCCGGAATTTTCCGAACCGGGAGGGAAGTAAACCCGGTAACGGCCAGCTCGCCGCAGTTGCTCTCATGGATGCCCGTTCCATTGCAGCCACAGCCGCCAATCGCGGAATACTGACAAGTGCGGAAGGAATGGAGGATTCCGTTCCCGTTCTTCCGTATGAATTTGATGATTCCGTTTACCGGCACCGCGTTTATAACGGCTTTCTTAAAGCACAGCCGGAAAAAGAAGTCATCTACGGTCCCAATATCAAGGACTGGCCTTCCATGCCGCCTCTCTCGGATTATATTCTGCTGAAGGTCTGTTCCAAGATCATGGACGATGTCACAACGACCGACGAGCTCATTCCCTCGGGAGAAACCAGTTCCTTCCGGTCCAATCCTCTTGGACTTGCGGAATATACGCTTTCCAGGAGAGATCCCGAATATGTGGGCCGTTCCGGGAAAGTACAGGTACTGGAAAAAGACCGCGAAGAAGGAAAAAATCCATTTCAAACGGATGCTGAATTGAAATCGGTTTTTGAAAGGATAAGCTGTCTGCCTGAATGCACCGGGATCAATGAAAACAACACGGAAATCGGCAGTATGATTTATGCCGTAAGCCCCGGAGACGGTTCAGCAAGGGAACAGGCAGCAAGCTGTCAGAAGGTTCTGGGCGGACTTGCCAATATTGTCCGGGAATATGCAACCAAGCGGTATCGTTCCAATATGATCAACTGGGGGATGATTCCGTTCCAGATGAGAGATATGCCTTCTTTCCATGTCGGTGACTATGTTTTTGTCCCGCATACGGAACGGATGTTTTCCAATCTGGAAAATATCCCCGCTTATGCCATCGGTGCCGAAAAGAATTCTTTGCCGCAAAAGATTGCTCTGTATATTTCCGATCTGACAAAGGAGGAAGAGGAGATCATAAAGGCAGGATGCCTGATCAACTTCAACCGGAATAAAAACCGAGGGCATGAATGAGAAAAAAAGTTGATTTTGAAGCTGTATTAAAAAAAGCACGGGATAAAAGGTACCGGAAAGCAGAAAAACTGATTCTTTTCATTGCAGCCTGTGTACTTCTGGTACTGATCATCGTTTTTACCGTTATGGCGGTTCACAGAAAGACCGAAAACAAAGAGGCAGTTGAAAACGCGGAATCACATGCGGTCATGGATACGGATTCATATCCCGCAACTGTGTCGGAAGCATCCGCTGCCGAAGCTGAAAGCAACAGAATCATAGATGATGTGATCAACAGCTATCAGAATCTGGGACTGGTAAAGGTAGACGGGTATCTCAATATCCATAAAACGGAAAATACCTCCTCCGACATTATCGGAAAACTGTACGACGGCAGTGCCTGTGAAATCCTGGGCAGGGAAAAAACGGGCATGCTTCATATTCAGTCCGGCGGAATAGACGGTTATGTTCATCCGGATTATGTCATGACCGGAACCGATGCAAAGGAAGATGCAAGGGAACAGGTTCTTCCCCGGGCTTTTATTGAGACCGATAAAATGAATATCAGAAGCAAACCCGATGTGACCAGTGATGTAGTGGGAAGTGCTTTGAAAAATGAGCGTTATCTGGTGTTCGGAGAAGAAAACGGATGGGTCAAAGTCAGGGAAGGTTATTTAAAAGAAGACTATGTTTCCGTCAAGTATGCCATTAATGAAGCCAGAACGCTTGACCTTCGGTCTATGGTACTGAATATGTATGATAATCTCGGAATTTCGGAAGTAGACAGCTATGTCAACATCCGTGAAGAACCGAAGGAAGACGGCAAGATTATCGGTAAGATGACCAGTAAGGCGGGATGCGACATTCTGGGGCAGGAAGGAGACTGGTTAAAAATCCAGTCAGGTTCCATTACCGGTTATGTCAGCGGTCAGTTTATTGCAACCGGACAGCAGGCAAAAGACGAGGCTGTAAAGAATGCGACTCTTATGGCGATCGTTCAGACGGATGCCCTGAATGCACGAAGCGAGCCCCAAAATGATTCGAAGATATGGACACAGCTTTCCAAATCCACGAGATATCCGGTTCTGGAACAGCTCGACGGCTGGGTCAAGATCGAACTGGAAGAAAACAATGATGCTTATGTAAAAACGGATTATGTGGATGTGCGGTATGCGCTGAATGAAGCCATTCATTTCAGCCCGGAGGAAGAAGCGGCACAGGCTTCCGCATCCAAAAGGCAGCAGATCGTGAATTATGCACTGCAGTTTCTTGGAAATCCCTATGTATGGGGAGGAACGAGTCTTACAAACGGTTGTGACTGCTCCGGATTCACCATGCGCATCATGGAAAAATACGGGGTAGGTCTGCCGCATTACTCAGGGTCTCAGGCCGGGTACGGCGTTAAGGTGACCTCGGATTCCATGCGGCCGGGAGATCTGGTGTTCTATTCCAATTCCGGAGGAAGCATCAACCATGTCGGTATCTATATCGGCGGAGGACAGATTGTAGCGGCAGCAAGCCGCCGGTCCGGTATCAAAATATCCACCTGGAATTACCGTCATCCCACCACAATTCGAAATGTGCTGGGGGACTAAAGAAAGGAAGAAAGTTTATGGCAGATAATTTTTTGGCACAGGAGTTCGGGAAAAGTCAGAACTATACCGATATTCCGAATAATCTTTTTAAGGAATACAATGTAAAAAAAGGTCTTCGGAATGAAGACGGAACCGGTGTACGTGTCGGTCTTACCCGGGTATCCGATGTAGTCGGGTATGAAATGGATGAAAAGGGAGTAAAACAGAACTGCAGGGGAAAACTTTATTACCGCGGCTATAAACTGACAGACATTGTGGATGCAAATTTTGATGCGGTGGACGGGTATGAAGAGGTCATGTTTCTTCTTCTGTTCGGTTTTCTGCCCAATAAAAGGGAATTTGATGAGTTTAAATCCATTTTTCGGAAACAGTATTCCCTGCCGGATGAATTTCTGGAAATGAATCTGCTCCGCATGCCCAGCCAGAATCTGATGAACCGGCTTCAGCACGCCATACTGACTCTTTACAGCTATGATGAGGATCCTGACAATACGGATGTGTTCCCGACGCTTTTAAAGGGCCTGCAGATCTGTGCCAAACTTCCGACCATAGCCATTTATGCCTATCAGACCAAGATGCATTATTACAATCATGAAAGTCTGATCATTCATTACCCGAGAGAAGATTATTCTGTTGCCGAAAATATTCTGTACATGCTCAGGGCTGACAGGAAATTTACGCATAAGGAAGCTGCCCTGATGGATGTGATGCTGATGATCCACGCGGATCACGGCGGCGGAAACAACTCCACCTTTGCCAATGTGGTTGTGAGTTCCACCGGGACGGATCTCTATTCGGCGGTTGCCGCTTCCATCGGATCCCTGAAAGGACCCAAGCATGGAGGCGCGAACATCCGCGTTGCCCAGATGATGGATGCCGTCATAAAGGAAATCGGTTATTCGGAAGACGAAGATAAGATAAAAGATATTCTGAACAGGATCCTTGACAAGGACTTTTACGACAAGAGCGGCCTTGTTTACGGCTTCGGACACGCCGTTTATACGCTTTCGGATCCCAGAGCCGAACTGCTGCGGGAAACCTGCGGGATTGTGGCGGAAGAAAAAAAGAGGATGCATGATTTTGAATTCTATGTCCGCTTTGAAAAAGTCGCAAGAGAAGTCATAGAAAAAAGAAAAGGAAATCCGATCAGCAACAATGTAGACTATTACAGCGGTTTTGCCTATGATATGCTGGGGATTCCCCGTGATCTGTATACGCCTATCTTTGTATGCGCAAGGACGGTGGGATGGGTAGCCCATAATATCGAAAATAAACTCTATGACGGCAGGATCATGAGACCTGCAACAAAATTTGTGGGGGAAGAAATGAGCTATATTCCCATAAAAGACCGGTAACAGATCGGAAAAGAAGAAAAATGACCTCCGGGAGGGGGAAGTACGGATTTTCCTATGACCATGCGGGGCTGAATGCCGTATGGTCATATTGCTTTTCAGATTGTATTTATGTATACTGTATCTATGAAAATCCGCTGAAAAATGCGGAGATACCGGGGGCTTATTTTTGGCTGGAAAGAAACTGACAAAAGCGGAAAAGGAAAAACGGGCGGAAATCAGAAAGAAACAGGCGGAACGCATTCAAAAAGCGGAGAGCATACGATCGGAAGCGATTGTAATTGTCTTATTTGCCTTATCTGTTCTTCTTTTTCTGAGCAATTTCAAGCTGTGCGGGATCGTGGGAAACTTCTTCCGCACGCTTCAGCTCGGCCTTTTCGGCGTAATAGGGTATTTCTTCCCGATTCTTCTTTTTCTGTGCTGTGTTTTCGGAATTTCGAACCGGGACAATCCGGCGGTTGCATGGAAAATTCCTCCTGTGATTCTGGCAGTGATCTCCCTTTCCGGGATTGTACATCTTTTTTTCGGGAAGCCATATGAGGATACCGGAAGTTTCCTCGAATTTTACCGGAGCGGCAGTGCGGGAGGACTTCTGGGGGGAGCATTTGCAAGTGCATGCAGGGCAGTGATCGGAAAAGTCGGTGCCTTTATTGTTCTGGCGGTTACCTTTATCATATCCATGGTCTGTATTACGGAAAAATCTTTTGTCAATGCCGTAAAAAAAGAGGGAGAACGCGCTTATCACAGAACAAAGGAAGGAATGGAAAAACACCGCGGCTCATTGAAAAAGCAGGCGGAAGAGAATGGCCGCGGTATTGATCTGGATGCGACAGATCTCAGCGGAGAAATTTCCAAAACGGCAGCGGAAAATGGGGCAGCCGGTGAAGATAAAACGGATCATGCTTCTGTTTATGATTTTGAAACGCAGAAAGAAAACAGGGAGAATGATTTTTCAACACCGGAGGAAGCGGTTCCCTCTTCCGGAAGCGCGCTCTCTCTGTTTGACGATGACAGTGTCCCTTTTGATACAGGAGAAGGGTCTTCATTGGATCTTGCCTGTAAAAAAGCGGATGAGATCCTCCAAAATGCAAAGGATGGATCATCTGATCCGGATGAACCGGAAAAGGATATCTATCCGGATCCGAACACGGATGCCTATGTCCAGGGAATCCTGGATACGGAGGGCGGAGTGCGGACCATCGTAACCTCGACCGGAAAAGTGATTCAAAGCGAACAGGATCCCGAAGTGGTTCAGCGTAAGATGGCTGAAGCAAGACGGAAAACGGAAACAGGGGAAATCCGGGCAGGCATCCGGGTAAAAGAAATCAATAAAAAGCCATATGTTTTTCCGCCGCTTAATCTTTTGGAACGGCCGAAGAAAAGTGAGCATCCGGTTTCCGATAAGGAATACAGGGATACGGCAGTCAAGCTTCAGCAGACCCTTCAAAATTTCGGTGTAGGCGTAAATGTGACCAATATCAGCTGCGGCCCTGTGGTCACACGCTATGAAATTCATCCGGAACAGGGAGTGAAGGTCAGCCGGATCGTGGCGCTTGCCGATGATATCAAATTAAGTCTTGCGGCTTCCGATATTCGTATTGAGGCGCCTATCCCCGGAAAATCGGCAGTCGGCATTGAAGTTCCGAACCGGGAGAACAATCTGGTGTACCTCAGGGAAATACTGGAAAGCGAGGATTTCAAAAATAACCGATACAAAATTGCTTTTGCACTCGGAAAAGATATCGGCGGACAGATCGTGATAACGGATATTTCAAAAATGCCGCATCTTTTGATCGCCGGAGCCACGGGATCCGGGAAATCCGTCTGCATCAATACGCTGATCGTCAGTGTTCTGTATAAATACAAGCCCGAAGAAGTAAAACTTCTGATGATAGACCCGAAGGTCGTGGAGCTTTCTGTCTACAACGGGATCCCGCATCTTTTGATTCCGGTGGTGACGGATCCGAAAAAAGCGGCGGGAGCCTTAAACTGGGCTGTTTCCGAGATGACGGACCGCTACCGGAAATTTGCATCGGCCGGTGTCCGTGATCTGAAAGGCTATAATGACCGGATTGAAGCTTCTCTTCAGAGCGGTACCGTTACGCGTGAAGAGATGCCTGAAAAAATGCCGCAGGTTCTGATCGTGATCGATGAACTTGCAGACCTGATGATGGTGGCGCAGAGTGAGGTGGAAGATGCTATCTGCCGTCTTGCGCAGCTTGCCAGAGCTGCCGGTATCCATCTTGTCATCGCGACACAGCGTCCCAGTGTCAATGTTATTACGGGGCTGATCAAGGCCAACATTCCTTCCCGGATCGCATTTGCCGTTACTTCAGGGGTGGATTCGCGGACTATTTTGGACGGAATAGGAGCGGAGAAGCTTCTCGGAAAGGGAGACATGCTTTTTTCGCCGCAGGGTGCACCGAAGCCCATGCGGATCCAGGGAGCATTTATTTCCGACAGAGAAGTCCAGAAGGTTGTTGACTACATCGTAAAGCAGGGATTCACACCGGCCTATGATCAGGCTACGGTAGACAAGATTTCCAGCACGCAGGGAGAGTTTCCCGGGACAAAAGGAGATGATTCAGGAAATTTTGATGAGCTTTTCGGACAGGCAGGAAGATTTATTATTGAAAAGGACAAGGCTTCGATCGGAAATCTGCAGAGGATGTTTAAGATCGGTTTTAACCGTGCCGCCAGAATCATGGATCAGCTCTGTGAAGCCGGAGTGGTCGGTGAGGAACAAGGTACCAAACCGAGAGAAATTCTGATGGATACGGATCAGTTTGAAGAATTATTGAAGAATATCAGAATATAGAAGAAAGGAAGAAAAGTATTCCGTATTCAAGAAATACAAAACATAAAATGAATAATCTGGAAAATTTGACAGACATTGAAATTGCAAGAAGCATTCCCATGAAACCGATTGCAGAAGTAGCGGCGGCTTATGGAATCGATCCGGATGATCTGGAACTTTACGGAAGATATAAAGCGAAATTTTCTGAAAGGTTATTAAAAAAAATAGAAGGCAGACCGAACGGAAAACTTGTTCTGGTCACGGCCGTCAATCCGACACCGGCCGGAGAGGGGAAAACCACAACTGCCGTCGGAATCGGAGAGGGAATGGCCAAGATCGGTAAGAAAGCGCTTGTTGCGCTTCGTGAGCCTTCTCTCGGACCCTGCTTCGGCATCAAAGGAGGAGCTGCCGGCGGCGGTTATGCGCAGGCTGTTCCGATGGAAGACCTGAATCTGCATTTTACGGGAGATTTCCATGCCATCTCCAGTGCAAACAATCTTCTGGCTGCGATTTTGGATAATTCCATCCAGCAGGGAAATAAACTCAGGATCGATACCAGAGAGATCCTCTGGAAACGCTGTATGGATATGAATGACCGTGTCCTCAGAAATATTGTCGTCGGTCTTGGGAACAAAGGAGACGGCTTTGTACGGGAGGATCATTTTGTCATTACGGCCGCATCCGAAATCATGGCGATCCTTTGCCTTTCGGAAAACATGCAGGATATGAAAAATCGGCTTTCCCGGATTATCGTTGCTTATGATCTGGACGGGAAACCGGTCACGGCAGGGGACCTTCATGCGGTGGGAAGCATGGCTGCACTGCTGAAGGATGCCCTTCAGCCGAACTTTATCCAGACACTTGAACATACAGGTGTAGTTGTCCATGGCGGTCCTTTTGCAAACATCGCTCACGGATGCAACAGTGTAAGAGCAACCAAGGCCGCCTTAAAGCTTGCGGATATCGTGGTTACGGAGGCAGGGTTTGGCGAAGAACTCGGTGCGGAAAAATTTATTGACATCAAATGCCGGGTGTCAGGCTTAAAACCGGATGTGGCTGTTCTGGTCACGACCATTCGTTCCCTGAAATATAACGGCGGGGCACCGAAAGAAATGTTTCCAAAAGAAGATCCGGAAGCCCTGGAAGCCGGAATCTCGAATTTGGGAAAGCATATCGAAAACCTGCAGCTTTTCGGTGTTCCGGCCATTGTTGCTTTGAATGATTTTCCTTCCGATACGGAGGAAGAGAAGAATTATGTCAAAGCTTACTGTGAAAAGAAAGGCTGTGCTTTTGAAATTTCGGATGGCTGCGGAAAAGGAGGAGACGGGGTCATCGCTCTTGCACAGAAGATCGTGAAACTGCTGGAAACGTCTGAAAATAAATGCAGTTTTCTGTATGAGTCCGGCCTTTCTTTGACAGAGAAGATCAATACGATCGCCGGGAAGATCTATGGCGCGGATGGTGTTGACTACAGCGATGCAGCAAAAAAACAATTAAAGAAAATAGAGGATCTCGGTTTCTCGAATTTGCCGGTCTGCATTGCAAAGACCCAGTATTCCTTATCGGATAATCCCAAAAAACTCGGAAGACCGGAACACTTCAGGGTCAATGTCCGGGAAGCCTATGTCTGTGCCGGTGCAGGTTTCGTTGTTGCAGTAACGGGGACCATCATGACAATGCCGGGCCTTCCGGCTCATGCGGCCTTTGAAAATATTGATGTGGATGAAAACGGTGAAATAACAGGGCTGTTCTGAAAGCGGAAAGGGGTTTCATGCAGTTGATCAGAAAGGCGGCAGAAGTCGATTTTGAATATACCTTACTTCAGGGAGATGCATCCTGCGAGGTCTCTTCCCTTTGCTACGATTCCAGAAAAGTAAAGGAAGGGTGTCTGTTCATCTGCATGAAAGGCGCCAAATTTGATTCCCATACCATTATCCCGGAAATCATTAAAAACGGTGCCGCGGTTCTTGTTATCGATCAGGAGTGTGCTTACCCGGAAGGGGTTACTGTACTGAAAGTAAAGGACAGCAGGAAGGCACTTGCCTGCCTTTCTGCTGCCTGGTTTGATTTTCCTTCCCGGAAGATGTTCTCTGTGGGGATAACGGGGACAAAGGGGAAGACAACAACGGCCCACATGATCCGTGCACTCCTGGAATATGAAGGCAGGAAGACAGGGATGATCGGGACCAACGGAATTTTCATCGGGGATAAAAGGATTCCGACCATGAATACCACACCGGAGTCCTACGAGCTTCAGGAGGCGTTTGCCCGGATGGTGGAAGAGGGATGCAGTCATATGGTGATGGAGGTGTCCAGCCAGGGCATTATGCTGCATCGTTCCGATGCCATCTTTTTTGATATTGGAATTTTTACCAATATTTCGCCGGACCACATCGGACCGGATGAACACAGGGATTTTGAGGAATATCTCGGATATAAGACCAAATTATTTGAGCAGTGCGGAACGGGCCTTGTGAATGCGGATGATCCGCATGCCGCGGACATTTTGAAAAATGCCGTCTGCACGGACATGTATACGTTTTCTGAAAAGGAGAATGCGGATTTCAGAATGCGGGATTTTTCTCTCGTGACGGAAAAACAGTTTCTGGGATCGAAATTTCTTTTTTCTTCTGCGGAAAGGGAAACGGAATGTCTTGTCGGGATTCCGGGGGAATTCAATGCCTACAATGCACTTGCGGCATTTTCCGCCGCCTGTCTCATGAAATTAAAAACAGATACCCTGCAGCACGGGCTGGAAAAGATCCGTGTAAACGGAAGGATGGAGATTGCCTATACCGGGGAATTTACCGTTTTGATCGATTATGCGCATAATGCCGTCAGCATGGAAAGTCTTCTGGATACGCTTCGGAAGTACCATCCGAAACGGCTTGTTGTGGTATTCGGATGCGGCGGGAACCGTTCCAGGGACAGAAGGTATTCCATGGGAGAGATCGGAGGGAAAAAGGCAGATCTTTCCATCATCACTGCAGACAATTCCCGCTTTGAAAAGGTGGAGGATATCATGGCGGATATCCGTTCGAGGATCGCCGGGACCGGCGGAAAATTTATGGAGATACCGGACCGGAGAGAAGCCATTTTCTATGCGGTCAATCATGCGCTGCCCGGAGATATGGTCGCCGTGATCGGAAAAGGTCATGAAGATTATCAGGAAATCAACGGGGTACGGCATCATTTTCTGGACAGAGAAGTGGTGGATGAAGCTGTCCGCGGGCGGGGGCTTTCATGAAGGAAATGACCGTTGCACAGATCGCGGAAGCAGCCGGCGGGGTTGTTTTAAACGACAATCCTTCCGCAAGGATCTCTTTTGTCAGCATAGATTCACGAAATATCGAGCGGGGAAAAACTCTTTTTGTCCCGATCATCGGAGAGAAAACCGATGCGCACAGATTTCTTCCGGATGTGGAAAACGAGGAAGCCGCAGCAGCACTGATTTCCGAAACGATCGATTTTGAAAACCGGTATATTCCGGGGCAGATGGGAATGGCTGTGATCCGTGTAAAGGACACGGTGCGGGCTCTTCAGGATATTGCCTTCCGGTATCGCAGGAATATCGGCATTCCGCTGATCGGAATCACGGGAAGCGTCGGAAAGACCACAACAAGGGAGATGACGGCTCTTGCGCTCTCTGCCGGTTTTCAGGTTTTTAAAACGCCCTCCAATCACAACAGTCAGATCGGCGTTCCCCTTACGCTTTTTGAAATCGGGGAAAAGGATGAAATCGGCGTGATCGAAATGGGCATGAGCAATCCCGGCGAGATGTCCAGAATCAGCCGCCTGGTACAGCCGGAAAGCGCGCTGATCACCAACATCGGAATTGCCCATATTGAACAGCTTGGATCCCGGGAAAATATCCGTACCGAAAAAATGCATATCTGCGATGCAATGCCGGAAGGCGGCACACTTTTCCTGAATGCCGATGATGACATGCTTTCTAATTTTGATGCCGGATCCGGATACCGTACGGTCCGGTACGGAATGGGGCTTTCTGCAAGAAAAAGCGGGAACTGGGCGGATGAAATTGAAACAGGAAACGGCTGTGTGCAGTTCCATGCGCATCTCGGAAAACGGACCGTCAAAGTTCTGCTCCATGTGCACGGGAAACATCAGATCCTGAATGCCATGGCAGCTCTTTGTGCGGCAGAGCATTACGGGGTGGATCCTGAGGCTGCCGCAGAAAAGCTTTCCGGATTTTGCGGATTTGCCCACAGGCAGCAGATCTTTTGCCATAACGGCATCACGGTGATTGATGATACCTACAATGCAAGCCCGGTATCCATGAAAGCCGCCATAGACATTCTGTCTGAGATTCCCTCTTCGGGCAGGAAAATTGCGGTACTTGCGGACATGAAGGAACTCGGAACGGAAACGGAGAAACTTCATTACGAGATCGGGACTTATCTTGCCGAAAAAAACAATACGGATATTCTGTTTACGCTCGGAGAACTTGCAGGACATATTTCCGAGGGATTGAGGGAAAGCGGAAATTCCAAAACAGAAATAATAGAAGCAGACGACCTGGAAAAACTCAAGAGTAAACTTTCTGATTTTTTGAGACCCGGCGATGCTGTTCTGCTGAAAGGCTCCAACAGTATGAAACTTTCTTCACTGGCGGATGAACTGTCGGGAAAAGAAGAGGGAGCGGATGCAGAAAAAATTTGCTGATGTAATCGTAAATATCACGCATGAAAATGTGGACAGACCATTTACCTATGCGGTCCCGGAAGAATTGGAGGATCGTATTTATCCGGGCTGTCCTGTTTTTGTTCCCTTCGGATCCGGAAATACAAAAAGGACCGGATACATCCTTTCCCTGAAAAGTGATCCCGGAATGGAACCGGAAAAAATAAAACGGATTTTGGAGATCGCTGAAAAAGGCTTTTCGGCGGGCACCGATCTGATTGCTCTCTCAGCGTGGATGCATGAACATTACGGCTGTATGATGAATCAGGCACTTAAAACGGTTCTTCCCGTAAAGCAGTCGGTAAGAAAAAGAAAAACCGCTTCCGGGCCGGATCCTTTCGGGTTTGACACCATATCGGGAAACGCTGTAACATTGAATACGGAACAGCAGAGGGCATTTTCCGTTTTTGAAAAGGACTGGCATAACGGTATCCGAAAAACCTACCTTCTGTACGGTATTACGGGAAGCGGGAAAACGGAAGTCTATATGGAAATGATCCGGATGGTCCTTCGGGAAGGAAAACAGGTTATTCTCCTGATCCCGGAGATTTCCATGACCTATCAGATGGTCAGCCGGTTCCGTGCGGTTTTTCAGGATAAGGTCGCCTTGATTCATTCAAAATTATCCGCCGGGGAAAAATACAGGGAATTCGAACGGGCAAAAAACGGAGAGGCAACGATCATGATCGGTCCGCGATCCGCTGTATTTGCTCCTTTTTCCGCACTCGGCCTGATTATTCTGGATGAAGAACATGACGGCGCTTATAAAAACGATACGGTTCCCAGATATGAAACAAGGGATGTCGCTGAAAAACGTGCGGAAATAGCCGGGGCATCCGTGATACTGGGGAGTGCCACTCCCTGTGCGGACTCCTATCGGAAGGCAATGGAAGGCTCTTATACGCTCTTACGGCTTTCGGAGAGGGCGGTCAGGGGTTCTTTGCTGGCAAAAACCCATATTGCGGATATGAGAGAGGAGCTGAAAACAGGCAACCGTTCGGTGTTCAGCAGGCTTCTTCGGGAAATGATCCTTGACCGGCTGGAAAAGAAGGAACAGATCATCCTGTTTATGAACCGGCGAGGTTATTCAAATTTTGTATCCTGCAGAACCTGCGGAGAAGCGATCAAATGTCCGCACTGTGATGTTTCGCTGACGCTGCACGAGGACGGATTTCTGAGATGCCATTATTGCGGGTTTGAAACCGTTCTTCCGAAAAACTGTCCGCAGTGCGGATCGCCTTATATTGCCGCTTTCGGGACAGGAACGCAGAAACTTGAAAGACTGACCAAAAAAATATTTCCGGAGGCCAGGGTGCTCCGGATGGATTCTGACGCCGCTTCCGAAAAAAATGCGGGAGAATCTATTTTGTCTGAATTTGCCGCCCGAAAGGCGGATATTCTGATCGGTACGCAGATGGTCGTGAAGGGACATGATCTTCCGAATGTGACCCTTGTCGGGATTATGGCCGCGGATACGGAACTGTACGTGAGTACCTATGACAGCGCAGAAAGAACGTTTCAGCTGATTACGCAGGCAGCCGGAAGGGCAGGAAGAGGAACAAGGGAGGGAGATGTGGTCATCCAGACGTATCGTCCCGATCACTATGCCATCCGGACTTCCGCCTCCCAGAATTACGAAGCTTTCATGAAAAATGAAATGGCCTACCGGGAGATCGGAAAATATCCGCCTGCAGTCCATATTCTCACCGTCCTTCTTTCCTCAAAAGAAGAGGATAATCTTACAAAAGCCGCGGATTTTTTTGCAAAAGCCGCAGAGGGAAACCTGCAGGGAACGAATGCCGTTCTGGTCGGTCCGGCGAGAGCCGGCATCTATAAAATTAACGATTATTACAGAAAATTGATATATATTAAACACAATTCCTATGATATACTGTTAGGAATTAAAAATAAGGCGGAATCTGCTTTCCGGGGGAATTGTCCGGAGGGGGTTTCTGTCCTGTATGACTTTACATAATAGGGTGGTCGCCAAAAGTAATATCGTGGAAGGAAACGGAAAAATGGCATTAAGAGAGATCAGAACCATAGGAGATCCTATCTTGTTAAAAAGTTCCAAGGAAGTAAAGGAAATGACTTCCCGGAACAGAAATCTGATAGCGGATATGTTCGAAACGCTTCATGATGCGGGGGGAGCCGGTCTTGCGGCGGTGCAGGTAGGTGTTCTGAAGCGGATCGTGGTCATTGAGGTGGAAGAAGGGAAGCCTTATGTACTCATCAATCCCCAAATAAAGGAAAGTGACGGAGAACAGACCGGCTATGAAGGGTGCCTCAGTGTGCCGGGAAAATCCGGTCTTGTAAAACGTCCGGAGCATGTGATCGCCGAAGCACTGAATGAAGAAATGGAGCCTGTCATTGTGGAGGGTGAGGGGATCCTTGCCCGCTGCATCTGCCACGAACTGGATCATCTGGACGGCAGGCTTTACGTGGATCTGGCGGAAGACGGCCTGATCGACAATGATGAGCTTGAAAAAATGGAAGAAGAGAAGGCTGAAGAGTCAGAAGAAAACAGCCGGCAGGATGAGGATTTTACGGATAAGGCGGCAGCAGAGGAAAACGAATGAAGATCGTATACATGGGAACACCCGATTATGCCGTTTTGCCCCTGGAAGCGCTTCTGAACGGGCCTTATGAAGTGAAATGTGTCCTTACGCAGCCGGACAGGCCAAAAGGCAGAGGATATGAAGTCTGCATGTCTCCGGTAAAGAAAACCGCTGTCAGGCACGGCGTTCCCGTTCTTCAGCCGGTGAAGATGAAGGATCCGGATCTGATAAGACAGCTGGAGAGTTTTGATGCGGATTATTTTATCGTAGCCGCCTACGGAAGGATCCTTCCCACAGAGATCCTGGATATTCCGGCGAAGGGCTGCATCAACATACATGCATCGCTTTTGCCCGCCTACCGGGGGGCCGCACCTATTCAGTGGGCCATTCTGGACGGGCAGAAGGAAAGCGGGATCACCACCATGAAAATGGATGCCGGAGTGGATACCGGCGATATTCTGAGACAGTACAGGATCCCGATCCGCGAGGATGAAACCGGAGGTTCACTTTTTGACAGATTACGGGAACTCGGCGCAAAAGCACTGTTGGACACGCTGACCGGACTCGAAAAAGGAGAAATTCATCCCGTAAAACAGGGAGAACCGTCTACGGGATATGCAAAAATGCTGACACGGGAGATGGGGAATATCGACTGGGACCGGAACCCGGAGGAAATAGAAAGATCGGTCCGGGCGTTGGATCCCTGGCCCGGATGCTATACTTTTCTGAACGGCAGGCAGCTGAAAATCCTGAGATCCCATGTGGTATCCGGGTCAGGAGAAGAAAAGGAACCGGGGATTATTCTGAAAGCACAGGAAAATGATCTTTGGGTAAAAACCGGTTTCGGGGGCATCCTTTCCATTGATGCCATTCAGCCGGAGGGAAAGAAAAAAATGGAAACTGCTTCCTTCTTACGGGGAGCTCACATTGTTTCGGGAGATTATCTGAGGAGGGATAAATAATGTTCTACGGCTTTGATCCGACGTATATTCTTGTACTGATCGGTGTCGTGATTTCCATGGCGGCATCGGCAAAACTGAAATCCACATTTTCCAGATATTCACAGGTCAGAAGCAAATCCGGGCTGACCGGACAGGAAGTTGCCCGGAGGATACTGCAGGCAAACGGAATTTATGATGTAAACGTACAGCCGATCGCCGGAAATCTCACGGACCATTATGATCCTTCTAAGAAAACGGTCAATCTTTCGGAATCGATCTATAATTCGAGTTCGGTTGCCGCTTTGGGCGTTGCCGCACATGAATGCGGACATGCCATTCAGGACAATACCGGGTATTTTCCGCTGCGCTTCCGTTCCGCCTTTGTTCCGATTGCATCCATCGGCTCCAAAATGAGCTGGCCCATGATCCTCATCGGACTTTTGCTCGGAGCGGGCACGAAAAGCGGTTCGATCGGATGGAGTCTGATCAGCATAGGGATTTTCCTGTTCATGCTCGCGGTCATTTTCCAGATTGTTACCCTGCCGGTGGAATATAATGCCAGCCATCGCGCCCTTCTTCAGCTTCAGTCGACGGGGATCCTTCCTCCGGATGAAGAAAAAGAGGCACGTTCCGTTCTGAGCGCGGCGGCTCTGACATATGTTGCCGCGGTAGCCGCGTCCATCCTTCAGCTTTTAAGACTGTTCATCCTGTTCGGCGGAAGAAGAAACAGTGACTGAAACAGATGCCCGTTCGGCTGTTCTTGACTGCCTTCTGCTGGTCAGCGAAAAAGGAAAATTTCTGCATACGGTTCTGAATGCAGCTTTGTCCAAATATGCGTGGATGAGCAGTCAGGACCGTGCTTTTTTATCCAGACTGCTTCACGGCACATTGGAGTATCAAATTCAGGAGGATGGTATCCTGGATCAGATCAGTTCTGTCCGTACCGATAAGATGAATCCGGTCATTCGGAATATTCTGAGAATGTCTGTCTACCAGATCCTTTATCTGGACAGGGTACCGGATTCTGCGGTTGTAAACGAAGCTGTAAACCTTACAAGAAAACGCGGATTCACGGGACTTACCGGTTTTGTGAACGGTGTCCTGAGAAAAATCGGAAGAGAAAAAACGGTTATTCTGAAACAGATCTCCGGCAGCAGCGATCTTTCCTTCCGCTATTCCGTTCCGCAGTGGATGGTCAATATTTTTCTCCGGGAAACGGGCAGGGAAAAAACCGAAACAATCCTCAAAACGTTTCTTTCCGTCTCCCCGGTCTGTGTACGGCTCGGGAATTCTCTTCTCAGAGATCCGCAAAAAACGGAAGAATGGCTTAAAAAAACGGAAAAAGAAGCAAAAGCGGTCTTTTCACCGTATCGAAAAGATATTCTTTATCTTTCCGGCTTTGACCGGCTGGAGGATATTTCCCTCATCCGGAGCGGAAATGCATTTGTTCAGGATTTCGGTTCGGTTCTTGCCGTTACTGCCGCAGATCCGAAAAAAGAAGATATTATTTTTGATGTATGTGCTGCCCCGGGCGGAAAAAGCCTGGAAGCGGCGGATATCATGGACGGTACCGGATCTGTCAGAGCCATGGACATCAGCGAAGAGAAAGCCGGGATTATCCGGGAAAATATCGAAAAAAGCGGTCTTAAAAATATCCGGGCCGAGGTAAGAAATGCCGAGATCTATGATGCTTCCCTGAATTCGGGAGCAGATATCGTGCTGGCGGATCTTCCCTGTTCCGGACTCGGTGTACTGGGAAGAAAACCGGATATCAAGCTGCATGCCTCCGAAGAAGGATGCAGAGAGCTTGCCCTTCTGCAGAGACGGATTCTGGACAATGTCTGCCGGTATGTGAAAAAAGGCGGAAGGCTTGTCTACAGCACCTGCACCATAGATCCTGCTGAAAACGAAGAAAACCGGGAATATTTTCTGAAAAAGCATCCGGAATTTACCTGTTCGGATCTTTCCGGTATTTTTTCTTTTTTTTCGGGAGAAGAAACCCTGAAACAGGGTTATATACAGCTTTTACCGGGCATACATCCCTGCGGCGGTTTTTTTATAGCAGCTTTTCATAAGAAAGACATTTCATAAGAAAGACATATCATAAGAAAGACATATCATAAGAAAGACATATCATAAGAAAGACATTTCATAAGAAGGACATATGACCGATATAAAATCCATGACAATTTCCGAATTAAAGGACTATGCGGCATCCCTCGGAGAACCGTCCTATCGTGCTGTTCAGATTTACGGCTGGCTTCACAAAAAGATGGTCGGGGATTTCGATGAGATGAGCAGTCTTTCCGGCAGCCTTCGGAACAGGCTGAAAAAGGAATGTACCCTTACCGTTCTGAAAAAGGCGGCGGTTCAGATTTCCCGGATTGACGATACCCATAAATATCTTTTTGAATTACCGGACGGGAATCTCATTGAAAGCGTGATGATGCGTTACCATCACGGGAACAGTGTCTGCATCAGTTCCCAGGTAGGATGCCGTATGGGCTGCCGGTTCTGTGCATCCACGATAGACGGTCTTGAAAGAAATCTGAACGCAGGGGAAATGCTGGACCAGATCTACCGGATTGAAGAGGATATTTCTGGGAGAGTTTCCAATATCGTGGTGATGGGATCCGGGGAACCGCTGGATAATTACGACAATCTGGTCCGTTTTATCCGTATGGTCAGTGATGCGGACGGTCTAAACATTAGCCAGAGAAACATTACCGTATCCACCTGCGGGATCATTCCCGGGATACGCCGCCTTGCAGAAGAAAAGCTGCAGATCACGCTTGCACTTTCCCTGCATGCGGCAGATGATGAAACAAGAAAAAAACTGATGCCGGTCGCAGCCGGATATCCGATCAGCGAACTGATGGAAGTCTGCGGATATTATTTCAAAATGACGGGCAGAAGAGTCACATTTGAATACAGTCTGGTAGCCGGTGTAAATGATACGGCAGAGGAAGCGGATAAACTGATCCGGCTTTTACGCCATAAGAACTGCCTGGTGAATCTGATCCCTGTAAACCCTGTCCGCGGGAACAGTTTCAGGGAATCATCCCCGGAACATGTTCTGCTTTTTAAGAACCGTCTTGAAAACAACGGAATAAATGCTACTATAAGAAGAGAAATGGGCCGGGATATTGACGGCGCCTGCGGGCAGCTTCGCAGACATTACAAGGAGAAACCGGAATTATGTTGATAACGGCAGCATTATCGGACAAAGGGAAAGTCCGCCGCATAAATCAGGACACGATCTTCTCATCGGCGGAAAGAATAGGCGAATTGCCTGATCTTTTTCTTGTTGCGGACGGTATGGGCGGTCACCGGGCAGGTGACTATTGTTCCCGTATGCTCGTTGAGCGGATTCTGTCGGATGTAAGGAACACAAAGAAAGGGGAACCTGTCAGCATCGTCCGGTCAGCCATTGAAGATGCAAATACCAGATTATTCAAGGAGTCCATTTCGGATCCCGGACTTGCGGGAATGGGGAGTACGCTTGTGGCGGCCATGATCGTCAAAAGCAAGCTTTACGCCTTCAATGTAGGAGACAGCCGTCTATATGTGATCGGAAGTCAGGTCCGTCAGATAACCAGAGACCATTCTTTCGTAGAAGAAATGGTGGATGCCGGAAGAATGAAGCGGGAAAGCAGCGACTACAAAAACAATAAGAATATCATCACCCGTGCAATCGGAATCGGCATGCGGGTAGATGTGGATGTTTTCGAACTGAATTTGAAAAAAGAGGATATTATCCTGCTGTGTTCGGACGGACTTACCAATATGATGTCCGATGAAGAAATCGGGGAGACGATTAAAAAATCAGACTCCCTTGACCATGCTGCAAAGGAACTGGTCCGGATATCCAACGAGAGAGGCGGCATCGACAATATTTCGACCATTCTGATCGCTTCCCCCGGAAGGGAGGAGAACCCATGATCTTAAGACAGGGTACCTACCTTCAAAACAGATATGAAGTCATCGATCAGATCGGCAGCGGCGGCATGTCCGAAGTATATAAGGCGAAAGACCATACGCTGAACCGTTTTGTTGCCATAAAGCTTCTGAAGGAAGAATTTTGTTCTGATGAAAATTTTGTAAAGAAATTCAAAATGGAAGCTCAGTCGGCAGCCGGGCTTTCCCATCCGAATATTGTCAGTATTTATGATGTTGTGGATGAAGGAAAAATGCATTATATTGTCATGGAACTGATCGAGGGCATTACCCTGAAACAGTATATTGCAAAAAAATCCCATCTGGAAATCAGGGAAGCAACCAGCATTGCCATTCAGGTCGCCCAGGGGATCCTTGCCGCCCATGAAAGAAAAATCATTCATCGTGATATCAAACCGCAGAATATCATTCTTTCCGGGGACGGGAAGATCAAAGTCGCCGATTTCGGAATAGCGCATGCGGTTTCTTCTCAGACGGCCAATTCTACTGCTATGGGAAGTGTGCATTATATTTCCCCGGAGCAGGCAAAAAATCTTACAACGGATGAGCGGAGTGATATTTATTCTCTCGGGATTACCATGTATGAAATGGTAACCGGAAGACTTCCTTTTCAGGGCGATAATACCGTATCGGTAGCCATTGCCCAGCTGGAAGAAGCCATGACGCCTCCCAGTGTATATAACCCCGAAGTTCCGGTAAGCCTGGAAAAAATCATATTAAAATGCACGGAAAAGAACCCGGATAACCGTTATCAGTCCACTCATGATGTGATTGCGGATCTGCAGAGATCCCTGGTGGATCCTGACGGTATCCCTGCGGGGGCCGCAGGGTACGGCTCGGATTCTATTGACGGGGATACTGTAATTCTAAACAATCACGAGATGAATGCCATCCGGTCTGTTGCCGGAAAAAAGAAACCATCGGATAAAATCCGGGAGCAGAACGGAAGAAAAAACAGAAAAGCTGATAAGGTGATTACCGGGGCGGGAATCACGATTGCCATTCTGATCGCGGCGGCAGTCCTGTTTTTGCTTCTTAAATTTTCAGGCATGGTCGGGAATACGAAAGCTTCCGCATCGGACAGCATGAAGGAAAACACCTCCGGCTTTGAAAGCCTGTCGGTGAAAGAAACCTATATGCCTTATGTGATAGGTCTTGACGAGACGGCTGCCGAAAACAAACTGAAGGAAAGCAACCTTCAGATGAATGTGACGGGAAGTGATTATTCCGATCAGTTTGAAAAAAATTTTGTGATGGAACAGGATCCGGAAGCAGGAACTGTTATTTCCAAATATTCCAAGGTGAATGTAAAAATAAGCCTCGGGAGCAATAAAATGGACCTTTCGGCACTTGGAATTTCCTCCATGACCGGGACAGATGCGGAAACCGCCCTGAAAGCGCAGGGTCTTTCTGTTATCGTATCGGAAGAATACAACGATTCGATCGAAACCGGAAAAGTGATCAGTTTTGACCCGGCCAAAGCGGAAAAGGGTGCTACGGTTACTTTGAAAGTCAGCAAAGGAAAGGAAATAGAAAAAACGACCGTTCCTGTAATCACGGGGATTACCGAGGAAGCGGCGATCGGCCTGCTTGCAGATGCCGGCTTAAAACCGGGCAGCGTAAAAGTAGTGTCCAGTGATACCGTTCCGGCGGGAACCGTCATCAGTCAGGACATTGCCGCGGGAAAGGAAGCCGATAAGGATTCCAAGGTCGGTTATACCGTAAGCTCCGGTACAGCGGCTTCCACTTCAGCCTCAGAGACCGTGGAACCCGTAACAGGGGAAAACGGCTACAAGTATATAGCCTCCATTGATACCACCTATAATCTTTCCTCTTTGATCGGGCCGGGTTCCTGGACATCCAGTTTTCAGGTCATGATCCGTCTGAAGCAGAGTATAAACGGACAGGATGAATATAAAACACTGATGGAACCGCGTACCGTTTCCGGAGATACCATCCTGCCGGTTCGGTTTAAATCCATAGAAGGAATTTACGGAGTTGACAGCGGTGTAGTACAGGTGGTGAGGGCGGATGACAACACGGTTCTTCAGGGCTATGATGTTCAGTTCTTCAAGGTCCAGTGACAATGAGAGGGACAATTATCAAAGGAATAGCCGGTTTTTATGAGGTCGCCGATGCGAACGGAAATATTTTCACCTGCCATGCCAGAGGAATTTTCAGAAAAGACGGCATTAAGCCGCTGGTGGGGGACTGTGTACTTTTTTCCGAAGCGGAAACAGAGAGCAGTGAGGCCAATATTGAGAAAATCCTGCCGAGAAAAAATGAACTGATCAGACCTTCCGTCAGCAACATTGATATGGCTGTCGTTGTTCTTTCGGTAAGGAAGCCGGATCCGCAGCTTTATCTGCTGGATAAATATCTTGTTTTTATGGAACAGCAGAATGTTCCGGCTGCAATCCTCTTTAATAAGACGGATCTGGATACGGATGATATTTTACCGGAATATGCGGCGATTTATGAAAATATCGGCTATCATATTCTGTTTACCAGTGCCGCAGACAAAAGAGGGATAGAGGAACTGAAAAATTTTATTTCCGGGAAAAAGGTTGTGCTGGCCGGCCCTTCCGGTGTCGGGAAATCCTCGCTGACCAATATTCTTTATCCCGGAGCACGGATGGAAACCGGAGAAATCAGCCGAAAAATCGAGAGGGGAAAACAAACCACCCGTCATTCCGAGTTTTTTCCTGTGGGAAACGATACTTTTCTGTGCGATACACCGGGTTTTACCTCAGTCAGTCTGATCGATAAAGAAGAGGATCTGAGATTCTTTTTCCCGGAAATATCCGTCAGAGAGGGGAAATGCAGATTCACCGGCTGCCGGCATCTGTCGGAACCCGGATGTGCCGTAAAAGAGGCTGTTCAAAACGGGGAAATTGCGCTTTCCCGGTATGAAAGTTATAAAAAAATGTCGGAGGAGATCTCCGGAAAAAGAGGTCATATATGAAGCGTATTTTGAATCCGTCGATTTTATCCGCCGATTTCTGTAAATTAAGGGAACAAATCGATATCATCCGCGGATGCGGCATACAGAGTCTTCACTTTGATGTTATGGACGGCTGTTTTGTGCCGGAGATCACGTTCGGAACGCCGGTCCTGAAAAGCATTCGGGATTACACGGATATGCTGATCGATGTGCATATGATGGTTGAAGAACCGGAAAGAAAAATCGAATCCTTCCGAAAAGCAGGAGCAGACCGAATCACGGTACATGCAGAAGTGTGCCGTCATCTGGATCGTGTTGTCAGTCAAATCAGGGAACTTGGTATGAAAGCCGGCGTTGCCCTGAACCCGGCTACCCCGCTTTGCAGTCTCGAAGAGATCCTTCCGGAGCTTGATCTGGTTCTGATCATGACGGTCAATCCGGGTTACGGCGGACAGAAATACATTCCGTACTGCGCGGAAAAAGTCCGGCGTCTCAGGGAAATCGCAGACAGGAGGAATCCGAAGCTTTCCATACAGGTAGACGGCGGCATTAACAGGGAAACCATACGAAGTGCCCTGGAAGCCGGAGCGGATGATATTGTATCGGGATCCTCTTTGTTTAACGGTGATATGCAAAAGAATATAACCGATATGATAAAAATCATGGAAGAGTACCGGTAAAATGGGAGAAATAACGGAAAAAGCCCGCAGGAATCCGGCGCTGATCATTGCCGGCGGGCATACAGACCTGCATTTTGTTTCAAAGATACGGAAAGAATATGATAAAAATTATCTGGCGGCTGTAGATGCGGGACTGGAAACATGTGCTGCCATCCATGCGGTGCCGGATCTTATTGCCGGAGATTTTGATACGGTAGATCCGGATATTCTTGCAAAATATACGCAAAGTGAAAAGCTGCAGATCATAAGGTATGACCCGGTCAAAAATGCTTCCGATCTGGAACTTGTCGTAAATAAACTGATAGAAGATCGGTTTCAGGAAGCAATTGTGCTGGGAGCACTCGGCGGCAGATCAGACCATATGCTCAGCAATATCCGTCTTACTTATTTCAGCCGGATGAAGGGAATGAAACTGATCTTACTCGATGAAACGAACAGGATCACCTGCGCTCTTTCCGGACCGGTTGAAATCACAAAAAAGGAACAGTGGGGAAAATACGTTTCGCTTTTTCCCATAGGCGGTACAGTCAGAAAAATCACCCTGCAGGGTTTTCTCTATCCGCTGCACCGGTATGTGCTTACGGATAAGAAAACTCCATCCTTTTGCGTAAGCAATGAAATTGCGGAGGAAAAAGCAGGGATTTTCTTTGAAACGGTCAATCATTCAGGACTGATCGTGATGGAAACTTCAGATGCCTGACGGAAGGAACAGGACGGGAATAACCCGTAAAGCAGCCGGATGACGCATCCGCAGAAAAGGGACAGAATAGATGACAAGTCTTGCAGATTGGTTTGCAAATACACTCGGGCAGAAAATATCAGCAGAAGCCGTGATTTTCATTGTTTCCATGATCCCCATCCTGGAATGCAGAGGAGGTCTTGTGGTTGCCTCTCTTTTAAAAGTAAATATCTGGAGAGCCATCCCGATCTGTATTCTCGGCAACACACTTCCCATTCCGTTTCTGCTTCTTTTTATCAAACGGATATTTACCTGGCTGAAAAAGTTCAAATGGTCCAGACCGCTCGTTGAAAAACTGGAAAAGCGGGCATTAAACAAGTCCAGCGGAATTTCCAACGGCGAATTTTTCGGACTGATGCTGTTTGTCGGGATCCCTCTGCCGGGAACCGGCGGATGGACCGGTTCGCTGGTGGCCAGTTTTATGGAAATGAAACCCGGCAGGGCCATCCTTTCCATTTTCCTCGGGATCCTGATTGCGACGGTTATCATGTCCATTGTTTCCTACGGTGCGCTGGGTATTTTCCTGCACTGAGACTTGTCTGGATTTTCAATTTACGGTATAATCCAGCTTTATGGAGGAAGAAAATGATCGATATCAGATTTCTGCGAGAGCATCCGGACGAGGTCCGGGAAAATATCAGGAAAAAATACCAGGACAGCAAGCTGCCCCTTGTGGACGAAGTGATCCTGCTGGATGAGAAGTCAAGAAAAACGCAGGCAGAAGCAGATACCCTGCGGTCAGACCGGAACAGGATCAGCAAGGAAATAGGCTCCCTGATGGGACAGGGGAAAAAGGAAGAAGCGGAATCAGTCAAAAAAAAGGTTTCGGATATCAATGCAAAGCTTCTCTCTCTTGAACCGAAAGAAAATGAACTGAATGAAAAAATAAGATCGATCATGATGAAAATTCCGCAGATGATCGATCCGTCTGTTCCGATCGGAAAAGATGACAGCGAAAATGTGGAAATAAAAAGGTACGGAGAACCTGCCGTGCCGGATTTCGAGATCCCTTACCATACAGATATCATGGAGCGGTTTGAGGGGATTGATCTGGACAGTGCCCATGAGGTCGCGGGAAATGGATTCTATTATCTGATGGGAGACATGGCAAGACTCCATTCTGCCGTTCTTTCCTATGCCCGGGACTTCATGATCGACAGAGGATTTACCTATTGCATTCCGCCCTATATGATCCACGCGGATGTAGTCGCCGGCGTTATGAGCTTTCCGGAGATGGATGCGATGATGTATAAAATTGAGGGAGAAGATCTTTTTCTCATCGGTACAAGTGAACATTCCATGATCGGGAAATTTATCGATACCGTGCTGGAGGAAAAGAAGCTCCCTTATACGCTTACTTCCTATTCGCCATGCTTTCGAAAGGAAAAAGGCGCACACGGCATCGAAGAGCGCGGGGTCTACCGGATCCATCAGTTTGAAAAACAGGAAATGATCGTAGTCTGCAAACCGGAAGATTCCATGAAATGGTATGATAAACTGTGGCAGAATACGGTTGATTTTTTCCGGACGCTGGATATTCCGGTCCGGACGCTGGAGTGCTGTTCGGGTGATCTTGCAGACCTGAAGGTGAAGTCCTGTGATGTGGAGGCATGGAGCCCCCGACAAAAAAAATATTTTGAAGTGGGAAGCTGTTCCAACCTCGGAGATGCGCAGGCAAGAAGACTGAAAATCCGCGTAAAAGGTGAAAACGGAGACCGTTATCTTGCTCATACGCTGAACAATACGGTGGTGGCACCTCCCAGAATGCTGATCGCCTTTCTTGAAAATAATCTTGAGAAAGACGGAAAGGTCAGAATTCCCGAGGCTCTGCGTCTTTATATGGGCGGAAAAGAAGTTTTGATTCCCAATGACCGGAAATAAAAAGATATCCGATAGCAGAAGAATGCTTTACAAGGAGAAAACATGAATAAAATTCAAATGAAGACACCTCTGGTCGAGATGGATGGTGATGAGATGACACGGGTCATCTGGAAAATCATCAAGGAGGAGCTCCTGATCCCGTTTGTTGATCTGAAAACGGAATATTATGATCTTGGACTTGAATACAGGGACAAAACGGATGATCAGGTCACGACAGACTCCGCAAATGCCGTTTTTAAATACGGCGTTGCCGTCAAGTGTGCCACCATTACACCAAATGCAGACCGTGTGAAGGAGTATCACTTAAAGAAAATGTGGAAAAGTCCGAACGGAACAATCCGTGCCATTCTGGACGGAACGGTTTTTCGTGCACCCATTCTGGTGAAGGGGATTGAGCCCTGTGTTAAAAACTGGGAGAAACCGATTACGATCGCACGTCATGCCTATGGGGATATTTATAAAAATACGGAAATGATCGTTCATGGACCGGGAAAGGCGGAACTCTGTTTTACTTCTGCCGACGGAACCGTAACAAAAGCGCTGATCCATGAATTCACAGGCCCCGGAATTCTTCAGGGAATTCACAATACGGATGAATCCATCCGCAGCTTTGCAAACAGCTGTTTCCGGTATGCCCTTTCCGTAAAACAGGATCTCTGGTTTGCATCCAAGGACACGATTTCAAAACAGTATGATCATACCTTTAAGGATATTTTTGAAGAGACTTATCAAAAGGATTATAAAGAACCGTTTGAAGCAGCCGGAATTCAATACTTTTATACATTGATCGATGATGCGGTTGCCCGTGTCATGAAATCCCGGGGCGGTTTTGTCTGGGCAATGAAAAATTATGACGGAGATGTTTTCAGTGATATGCTTTCATCCGCTTTCGGCTCTCTTGCCATGATGACTTCCGTTCTTGTGAGTCCGCACGGCTGCTTTGAATACGAAGCGGCACACGGTACCGTGCAGAGACATTATTACAAGTATCTGAAGGGAGAAGAAACATCGACCAATTCTGTTGCAACCATTTTTGCGTGGACGGGAGCCCTGAAAAAGAGGGGAGAACTGGATGGTCAAAAAGATCTGGTGCATTTTGCCGGGTGTCTTGAAAAAGCCACATTAAAAACAATAGAAGACGGGAAAATGACAAAAGACCTTTCCCTGATCACGGAAAGAAAGGATACGACCATTTTAAACACGGAGGATTTTATCCGTGCTGTCAGAGAGACTCTTGAAAAAATACTGCAGCCGTAATAACGGCTGCAGTCACGAAATATCTTTTTGGGGTCGGATTACCATGGACCAGTTGGTATGATAAATGACAAAGCCGGGCGGAGAGCCCGGTGTTTTTTTTACCGATTTCCGCTGAAGATAATCCACTTCGACCTTTTCATTTTGTCCGGCTTTTGAATAATAGGCAGCAAGCGCAGCTGCCTCCTCATAGGTGCGGTCCGGCAGTTCTCGGTTCTCGGATTTGACGATCACATGAGATCCCGGAACCCCTTTTGCATGGAACCACCAGTCGTTTCCGGAGGCAAATTTAAAGGTCAGGTCTTCATTCTGATAATTATTCTTACCGATATAAATATCGAATCCGTCGGAGGAAACAAAATGCATCGGCTGTGAAATGATCCGGGTCTTTTTCCCCGACATGATCTTCTTATGGATATAACCGTAATCCGTGAGTTCTTCACGGATCTGATTCAGATCATTTTCTTCGGATGCAAAGTCAAGCGAGGAAATAATGCTGTTCAGATGTGTGATCTCAAAATTTGTTTTCCGGATTTCCGTACTGACAGCTTCTTCCGTTCTTTTCATCTTGTCATACCGGCCAAAATAGTGTCTGGCATTCTGGGAAGCGGACAGATGCTCATCCAAAGGGATGATGATTTCTTTGTTGTCCTCATAATAATTATTGCATTTCAGCTCTTTTTCCCCGCCTTTCAGTTCGTAGCCGTAGGTGTTGAGGAGATCTCCGTAGATTCTGTACTTTTCTTTTTTTTCAGAATCTTTTAACTGTCTGGACTGTAATTCATATTTTCTGACACATCGTTCCAGAAGATTTGAGGTCAGTTTCCGCAGGTCGGCATTTTTCTGACGGGTTCTTGAAACGGTTTCCCTTCTTGCATAATAGTCACTTAAAAGTCTGCTCACGGAATCATAATGCCGGACGGAATACCCGTCGGTTTCCAGACAGGTAAGCGGCAGAGAAGAAAATTCGACCGGTTCATTGTTTCTCAGTATCACCGCCGGTTTAAAATTGCCGTTACGGATATCTTCCGTCATCAGAGAAATGATACGGGTAAGACGGGCCCTTTCCGTATCGGACAGTTCTTTTGCGGAAGCAGCGGAAGAAATATCCGCCAGATGACAGATCTCTTCGGATACAACAGGAGAAATGCCGGACAGCATGCTGACCAGAGCCTTACCGACAGGCATATCAAAAGAAGAATCCCGGGACCCGGAAAAAATATTTTCAAAATCCTTTTCATTCATGGAAAGAGGATCCAGTTTCCGAAGCTGTTCCGGAAGAAAGTATTTTCGTCCCGGCAGGACTTCTCTCAGTGAGCTTACGGATCCCGGGACATGCTTCATGCTGTCGATGATCATATCATGATCATCCGTAAAGATAATGTTGGAGTATTTTCCCATCAGTTCCACATAGATGCGTTTTTCACACGGGTCTCCCAGTTCATTCAGCTGCCGGGCACAAAAACATACGATCCGTTCCAGACCGGACTGCCGGATATCCGTGATTTTTCCGGATCCGATGTGCTTTCTCAGCAGCATGCAGAAACCCGGGGCGATCAGGGGACTTTTTTTATTCACATCCGTTAAATACATGAGCGGGAGAGAGGCGGAAGATGAAATTAAGAGCCGATAGGATTTGGAATTATTGTTTACCGTAAGTAAAAGTTCGTCTTTTTCAGGCATGGAAATTTTTGAAATATGCCCGCCTTCAATCGTGTCCCTAAGTTCTTTCACAAGATTAGCGATCACAATACCGTCCAGTGCCATAAAATTATCCGAACCCCTTTCTTCTTATCCGTTTTGGTACGATGCTGTTTCATTCTTGGATTCTATCACAGAAACAGAAGGTTTTCCTTTCTTTTTCCTCTTTGCTTGCCATTTTTCATAAAATGTTGTATATTTTCAATCAATTGTTTTTCAGCAGAAAGAAAGGACATTCCGTATTATGGCATCAAACCTCGTTATTGTGGAGTCACCGGCAAAGGTAAAAACAATCAAAAAATTTCTCGGCAGCAATTTTATCGTTGACGCCAGCAACGGTCATGTAAGAGATCTGCCAAAATCACAGCTCGGAATTGACGTCGAGCATGATTATGAACCGAAGTACATCACCATTCGCGGGAAAGGGGAAATTCTTGCAAGACTTCGGAAAAATGTAAAGAAGGCAGATAAGATCTATCTTGCAACGGACCCTGATCGTGAAGGAGAGGCCATCAGCTGGCATCTTGTAAAGGCGTTAAAACTGGATGAGCCGGAAAATGCAGAAAAAAAGACATATCGGATCAGCTTTAATGAAATCACAAAGAATGCCGTAAAAGAATCTTTCAAAAATCCGAGACAAATCGACATGGATCTGGTCAATGCCCAGCAGACAAGACGTATTCTGGACCGTATTGTCGGTTATTCGATCAGCCCCATTCTCTGGGCCAAGGTGAAACGCGGTCTTTCGGCAGGAAGAGTGCAGTCCGTGGCATTGCGGATGATCTGTGACAGGGAAAATGAAATCGATTCATTTATTTCTCAGGAATACTGGACTCTGGAAGCAGATCTTTCAGCCGGAAAAAATACCGAGGCCGTTACTGCCAGATATTGCGGCAGGAATGACCAGGAAAACGGGAAAGAGATCATCGACAGCAAAGAAAAATGCGATCTCATCAAAAGCACCTGTCAGAATCATGAATTTATATTGAAGGAAGTAAAAAACGGGGAGCGGATCAGAAAGTCCCCGCTTCCGTTTACTACTTCAACACTTCAGCAGGAAGCCAGTAAGACGTTGAACTTTTCCACCCAGAAGACAATGAGAATAGCCCAGCAGCTTTATGAAGGTGTGGAAGTAAAGGGATTCGGCACCATAGCGCTGATTACCTACCTTCGTACGGACAGCACAAGAATTGCGGAGGAAGCGGATGCCGCGGCACGAAAATATATTGCGGCAAATTACGGGGAACGGTATGTTTCCCAACATCCGACAGTCACCAAAGCTCCCGGAAAAATCCAGGATGCCCACGAAGCAATCCGTCCGACGGATATTTCTCTTTCCCCTGCGCAGGTAAAGGCATCTCTTCAGAGAGATCAGTTCCGTTTGTATCAGCTGATCTGGAAAAGATTTACTTCAAGCCGCATGGAACCTGCGGTTTACGCTACTACAAACGCCAAGGCCGATTGCGCCGGGAATATTTTCCTGATTTCAGGATCAAGCCTTGTTTTTGACGGCTTCATGAATGTATATACCGACAGCGAAAAACAGGAAGAAGGCAGCAATGCGGTAATATCCAAATTGAAAGCCGGACAAAAACTGAATCTGAAGGAACTTCGGGAAGAACAGCATTTTACGCAGCCGCCGGCACATTATACGGAAGCAAGCCTGGTCAAAGCGCTGGAAGAACAGGGAATAGGCCGGCCCAGTACGTATTCTCCGACCATCACCACTATTCTCGCAAGAAGATATATCACAAAGGAGCAGAAAAGCCTTTATGTGACCGAGATGGGACAGGTAGTAAATAAAATGATGGTGGAGTCGTTCCCGGATATTGTTGACAAACAGTTTACGGCGAATATGGAACAGACACTTGACTCCGTCGGAGAGGGTAAAACAAACTGGAAAAGTGTAATCGAGAATTTTTATCCGGATCTGGAAAAGGAAGTCAGCAGGGCAGAGAAGAATCTGCAGAGCGTTAAAATTGCGGATGAAGAAAGCGATGAAGTCTGCGAACTTTGCGGACGCCGTATGGTCATCAAATACGGGCCTCACGGGAAATTTCTGGCCTGCCCCGGTTTCCCTGAATGCAAAAATACAAAACCGTACTTTGAGAAAACAGGCGTTTTATGCCCCAAGTGCGGGAAAAATGTTGTTTTAAAGCGTACCAGAAAAGGCAGAGTCTATTACGGCTGTGAAAATAATCCGTCCTGTGACTTCATGAGCTGGAGCCGGCCGGCCGGGAAAAGCTGCCCGAAATGCGGGAGTTATCTGGTGATCAAAGGGAATAAGATGGTCTGTTCCGATCCTTCCTGCGGCTATTGTGAGACGCTTCCTCAGGATAATATTCAAAATTAAACCAAAAAATAATAAATCTTTGTAAGTTTTCATTGTTTTCTTGCAATTTATCTGAAATTGTGCTAAAGTTCATATAATTCGGTATAAGATTTTCGTCTCGTCAGACTGAAACGGAAAAGAATGAGGATTCTATGAGTGTACAGTTACTGGATAAAACGAGAAAAATCAATCAGCTTCTTCACAACAATAATTCGCACAAAGTGATTTTCAATGATATCTGCAGTGTACTGAGCGATATTCTGGGAAGCAATATTCTTGTTATCAGCAGAAAAGGAAAGGTGCTTGGTGTCGGCATACACAGCGGTACGGAAGAGATCCATGAACTGATCGTGGACCAGCTCGGCGGTTATGTAGATAAAATGCTGAACGAACGTCTTCTTTCCATCCTTTCCACAAAAGAAAATGTGAATCTGGCTACCCTTGGATTCGATGAAGCGGATGTTACAAAATATCAGGCCATCATCACACCGATCGATATTGCCGGAGAGCGTCTCGGAACACTTTTTATTTATAAGCAGGGGTCGTCCTTTGATATTGATGATATTATCCTCAGCGAGTATGGAACCACGGTGGTAGGACTTGAAATGATGCGGAGCGTCAATGAGGAAAATGCAGAGGAAAACCGCAAGATACAGATTGTCAAAAGCGCCATTTCAACCCTGAGCTTTTCCGAACTGGAAGCCATTACGCATATTTTTGATGAACTTCACGGTACGGAAGGAATTCTCGTGGCAAGTAAAATCGCGGACCGTGTAGGGATCACCCGTTCCGTAATTGTGAATGCGCTTCGTAAATTTGAAAGTGCCGGTGTGATTGAAAGCCGTTCCAGCGGAATGAAGGGAACCTATATCAAGGTCCTGAATGATGTGGTTTTCGATGAACTGAAAAAAGTCAAAACCTCCGACCTGAAAAAAAACAGCTCCGGAAGCCGAAAATAATCTGACGGTTCCGGAAAAAAGGCAGGATTTTCAAGATGAAATGAAGGATGGGGCTTGCCTCTGTCCTTTTTTTATGTTATATTATTTCGGTTGCCGGGCTATAGCCCGAAAATAATCACGTCTGCGATCAAGGGGCCGGTTGCCGTACAGCAGTGCGGTATTTCCCTGGAACCAAAACGGACGGAAGAAAAAACTGGAGGAAAAGTACAATGAGCGTTATTTCGATGAAGCAGTTACTGGAAGCAGGGGTACATTTCGGTCATCAGACCAGGCGCTGGAACCCCAAAATGGCTACGTACATTTACACGGAACGCAACGGGATCCATATTATCGATCTGCAGAAGACCGTCGGCAAGATCGATGAAGCCTACAAAGCGGTATCCGATATTGCAGCCAACGGCGGAAACATTCTTTTTGTCGGGACCAAGAAACAGGCACAGGATGCCATCAAAGATGAAGCAACCCGCTGCGGTATGTACTATGTAAATGAGCGCTGGCTCGGCGGTATGCTGACCAACTTTAAGACCATTCAGTCCCGGATCAAGAGACTGCAGAAAATTGAGGAAATGAGTGGGGACGGTACCTTCGATGTTCTTCCGAAGAAGGAAGTTACCGCTTTGAAAAAAGAACAGGACAAACTGGAAAGAAATCTGGGCGGAATCAAAAACATGAAAAAACAGCCCGATGCCATTTTTGTTGTGGACCCCAAAAAAGAAAGAATCTGCGTAGCCGAGGCACATGCGCTGAAAATCCCGCTTATCGGTATTGCCGATACAAACTGTGATCCGGAAGAACTGAACTATGTAATTCCGGGAAATGACGATGCGATCCGCGCAGTTAAACTGATCGTTTCCAAGATGGCTGATGCAGTCATTGAGGCAAATCAGGGAACTGCTGCAAACAATGCGGAAACCGTTTCTTCGGAACAGCATGAGACACCGGCGGAAGGTGCGGATACGGCTGCAGAAGCTCTTGCAGAAGCCATTCAGGTCAATGCGGCGGAAGCCGGCAACTGAAGAAAAACGGATTTTGACCCGATAAACACCAACCAGACGGAGGAAAATTATGGCAGCAGTAACAGCGGAACTTGTTAAAAAATTAAGAGAAGAAACCGGCGCCGGAATGATGGATTGCAAGAAAGCACTTTCGGCTACGGATGGAGATATGGAAAAGGCAGTGAATTTTCTGAGAGAAAAAGGACTTGCCGGAGCACAGAAGAAGGCAGGCAGAATAGCTGCTGAAGGTATGGTGGAAACGCTGGTTATGGAAGACGGACACCGTGCGGTTGCAGTTGAAGTAAATGCGGAAACCGATTTTGTAGCCAAAAATGAAAAATTCAGGAATTACGTTAAAGAAGTCGCGGCGCAGGCGCTTGATACGAAGGCTGCCGATCTGGATTCTTTTTTAAATGAAAAATGGGCAGGGGATCCTTCTCTGACCGTGAACCAGGAACTTTCCAGCATGATTTCCATCATCGGTGAGAATATGCATATCCGTCGTTTTCAGCAGATGCAGGAGGATAACGGTTTTATTTCTTCCTATATTCATGCAGGCGGAAAGATAGGCGTTCTGGTTGATGTTGAAACGGATGTGGTAAATGACGCTGTGAAGGAAATGGCAAAAAATATTGCGATGCAGACGGCGGCCCTGAAGCCTCTTTATACTACAGATAAGGAAGTCGATGCGGATTATCTTGTACGTGAGAAGGAAATCCTGACACAGCAGGCAAAGAACGAGAAGCCGGATACGAATGACAAGATCATTGAGGGAATGGTCATGGGCAGGCTGAATAAGGAATTGAAGGAAATATGCCTGGTCGACCAGATCTACGTCAAAGCGGAAGATGGAAAACAGTCCGTTCAGAAATATGTGGATGAAGTTGCCAGGGCAAATAATGCAAAAATTTCCATAAAAGGTTTCATCCGCTTTGAAACAGGAGAGGGCCTCGAACACAAGAGTGAAAATTTTGCGGAAGAAGTTGCAAAACAGATGCAGAAATAATCGTCACGGAAAAATAATCGTTCAGATAAAAAAGACGTCAGCCGGGCTGTCGTCTTTTTTTATGCTCTATTTTTTCAAAACATGATAGAATATCTGTGATATCACTTTTGGCGGCCACATCATATACATTTTTCCATACGGGTTGTTTGACTCTTCCCGGGCGTTGTAATAAAATAAAAATATGAATAAAGATCAACCGGAGTTCAACTGGAATAATGAGGAAGAAAAGCAGAAAAAGACCGGCATTTATTTCGGAGATGAAGAGGTCATTAAAAAGAAACACGAATTTGAAGCAATGGGTGGAAAGAACCCGGATTCCGAAAAAAATGCAGTTCAGAGCAGAATGCTGATGCAGCTCATTTTTATTGCGGTTGCCATAGCCGCAGTATTTATTGTTTGTTTTTTTATTATGAGAAGACAGACTTCCGAACTGAAAAAACAGCAGCTGAATGATTGTTCCTCTGCCCTTATTATCAGATTGAAAAATGATTATTCTTTTGTTGAAGATATCGAATGTACGGAAGAGACGGCGGCAATCCATGTGAATTCAATTTGGATCGGTTTATCTTCCGACAGCAGAAAAAAATATTCGGAAGAAATACAAAAAACGGTAACAGAAGAGTATAATCATTTTCCGATGATCAGAAAGAAGCAGCGGGTTCCCGTATCTTTTGATTACAACAATATGGACGCAGGGTCCGCGGATCGGGAGGGTGTCGTTTTTGTAAAGTAATAAAACCGAATTTTTCGGTAAAATCATTCAGGGAGGAAATATGGAAAAGAAAACACCGCTGTATGAACTTCATTGTCAGGAAGGAGGGAAAATCGTACCGTTTGCCGGATGGCTGCTGCCGGTGCAGTATCAGACAGGTGTGATCCGGGAACATATGGCAGTACGTGAAAAATGCGGGCTGTTTGATGTCAGCCACATGGGTGAGATCTTACTTACCGGAACCGATGCCGTTAAAAATCTCAACCGTATCCTGACAAATGACTATACGGTCATGGAAGACGGACGGGCGCGTTATTCGCCGATGTGTAATGAAAACGGCGGATGCGTGGATGATCTGATCGTATATAAAAGAGCTGAAAATGATTATTTTATTGTAGTAAACGCCGCCAACAAGGACAAAGATTTTTGCTGGATCAAAGAGCATCTTTCCGGAAATGCAGAATGCAGGGATATTTCGGATGAAACAGCTCAGATTGCCGTTCAGGGTCCTTATGCAGAAACTATTTTAAAGAAGCTCACCCGGGAAGAAACCATTCCGCAGAAGTATTACCATGCGGTATTTCAGGCAGAGGTGGCAGGTCTTTCCTGCACCGTCAGCCGAACGGGATATACCGGAGAAGACGGCTTTGAAATCTATTGCCGGTCTTCAGATGCACCGTCCATGTGGACGGCTTTCCTGGATGCGGGAAAGGAAGAAGGCATTCTTCCTTGCGGTCTGGGGGCCAGGGATACGCTCCGCCTGGAAGCGGCAATGCCGCTGTACGGACATGAGATGGATGATACCGTTTCTCCGCTGGAAACCGGGCTGTCTTTTGCCGTAAAGCTGGATAAAGAGAATTTTATCGGTAAAGAAAAAATGACAAAAGACTTTCCGCCCAAAAGGGAAAGAATCGGACTTAAAGTTACGGGACGGGGGATTGTAAGAGAGTCTGAGATCCTGAAAAAAGAAGGGCGAACGATAGGCAGAACCACCAGCGGTACTTTTGCCCCGTATCTCAATTTTCCGATTGCCATGGCGCTGGTTACCGCAGGGGAAACTTCGGCTGGTGACAGGATCACGGCGGATGTCAGAGGAAAATCCGTGGAGTGTGAAGTAGTGAAGCTGCCGTTTTATAAACGTAAAAAATAATTTTCAGGGAGGAAAAAACAAAAATGAATATTCCAAAAAATCTTCAATACACAAAATCACATGAATGGGTCAGGTTCGACGGAGAAACCAATGTTACCGTCGGATTAACCGATTATGCGCAGCAGGAACTGGGAGATCTGGTTTTTGTAAATCTTCCGGAACAGGGAGACACCATAACTGCAGGGGAAACTTTTTCCGATGTGGAAAGTGTAAAGGCTGTATCCGATGTTTATTCTCCCGTCACGGGAACCGTGGAGGAAGTGAATGCGGACCTGCTGGATGCCCCCGAAAAGATCAATGAGGATCCTTATGAAGCATGGCTTGTTCAGGTAAAGGATATTACTGCGAAAGAAGAACTTCTTTCTTCAGACGAGTACGAAAAGTTTATTGAGGAAGAGAAGTTGAATCAAAACGGGTAAGGAAGGGAGCCGGATGGGAAATTTTATACCGGTAAGTGAAACGGATGAGAAAAAGATGCTTGAAAAAATCGGCATCGGAACAATAGAAGAACTTTTCTCGGATATTCCGGAAAGCTGTCGAATGAAAGGATTTCCGGATCTGCCGGAAGGAAAATCGGAAATGGAGGCAGCAGGGATCGTACGCTCTCTTGCGGATAAAAATAAAGTATATCACCGGATATTCCGCGGGGCAGGTGCCTATCATCACTATATTCCTGCAATTGTCCGGGAAGTATTGTCAAAAGAAAGTTTTCTGACTGCCTATACACCTTATCAGGCTGAAATCAGTCAGGGAATCCTGCAGTCCATTTTTGAATATCAGACCTATATCTGTGAGCTCACCGGAATGGAGGTATCCAATGCCGGCGTTTATGACGGCGCGGAAGCAGCGGCGGAGGCTGCCGCCATGTGCGTGGAAAAAGAGCGCACCCAGGTTCTTGTTTCCGCTGCAGTCCATCCGGATATTCTGTCTGTTGTCGAAACCTATTGTTTTGGCAGCAATGCCGAATGCAAACTTGTTTCCGAAAAACACTATGTAACGGATCTGTCGTCTTTGAAAGAAATGATCGGCCCCCGGACAGCCTGCGTAATTTTACAGCAGCCGGATTTTTACGGAACGATCGAGGATATTTCCGCAGCGGAAAAACTGGTTCATGCCTGCGGGGCAAAACTGATACTTATTGTGAATCCGATCGCCTCTTCCATATTGAAAACGGCCGGAGAATACGGCGCCGATATTGCTGTAGGCGAAGGGCAGCCCCTCGGTATGCCCTTATCCTTCGGGGGACCTTACCTTGGTTTCATGGCGGTAAAACATGATATGATGCGCAAACTCCCCGGACGGATCGTAGGAGAGACAAAGGATGCCGGGGGGCGGACCGGATATGTTCTTACCCTCCAGGCAAGGGAACAGCACATCCGGCGTGAAAAGGCATCCAGCAACATCTGTTCCAATGAAGCCTTATGTGCGCTTTCTGCCGGTGTCTACTGTTCGGCCATGGGACCGGACGGAATCCGAAAAGCCGCACTTTCCTCCATGAATAAGGCGCATTATCTTGCACAAAAACTGTCGGATACGGGCTTTCTTCCGGTCAGTCAGGGAAATACCTTCCATGAATTTGTTACCGTAAGTCCGTTCCGCGTAAACGAGGTCATGAAACTTCTTTCCCGTCATGGGATTCTCGGAGGTCTTCCCCTGAAAGGGGAACATGAAGGGGAAATCCTCTGGTGCTGTACGGAAATGAATTCCAGGGGAGAAATGGATGAGCTTGTGTCAATTTTAAAAAAAGAGGGGGGAACCTTATGCTGATCTTTGATAAAGGTTCCAAAGGAAGACATGGATCCTATCTTCCTGAATGCGATGTTCCGGAAGTATCTCTTCCGGATGCTGAAAAGAGGATTCTGCCGCTTGATTTTCCGGAATTGTCGGAGAATGATGTCAGCCGGCACTATTCGGAACTCGCGCGGAAAGCACATGGTGTAAATGACGGCTTTTATCCGCTCGGTTCCTGCACCATGAAGTATAATCCGAAGATTGATGATGATATGGCATCTCTGGAGGGCTTTTCCTGTATTCATCCGCTTTCCGCGGAAGAAGATTCTCAGGGCTGCATGGAACTGATGAGGGGCCTTGAAGAAGACTTGTGCGAAATTACGGGAATGGATCGTTTTACCCTTCAGCCTGCTGCCGGTGCGCATGGTGAATTTACCGGTCTTCTCCTGATCAAGGCTTTTCACAGGGCAAGAGGAGAAGAAAAGATCAGAACAAAGATCATTGTACCGGACAGCGCGCACGGGACCAATCCTGCAAGTGCACATATGGCAGGCTTTGAGGTGATGAATATTTCTTCCGGAGCTGACGGATGCATAGATCTTGATACATTAAAATCTGTCTGTGACCATACCGTAGCCGGTCTTATGCTGACCAATCCGAATACGCTCGGACTGTTTGACCGGAATATCGACAAGATAACAGCCATTGTCCATGAATGCGGCGGTTTATGCTACTATGACGGAGCCAATCTGAATGCAGTCATGGGAATCGTACGCCCCGGTGATATCGGGTTCGACTGCATGCATTTGAATCTTCATAAAACATTCGCCACGCCGCACGGCGGCGGCGGACCGGGCAGCGGACCTGTCGGATGCAGGAAAGATCTGGTACGTTTCTTACCGGGAAAAATGATCGAAAAGAATCCGGAAACCGGATTGCTCCAATGGGAAAAAGAGAGTGAAAGCATTGGAGATGTGCGATCCTTTTACGGTAACTTTCTTGTGTTTGTCAGGGCTTTTACGTATCTGACCATGCTCGGAAAAACAGGAGTATATGAGACCAGTTCCCATGCCGTTTTAAACGCCAATTATATGATGCACTGTTTAAAAGATACCTATCCGGTAGCTTTCAACAGGACCTGCATGCATGAGTTTGTCCTTACGCTGGAAGAGCTGAAAGAAAAAACAGGCTGCAGCGCTCTGGATATTGCAAAGGGTCTTCTGGACTGCGGAATTCATCCGCCGACCATGTACTTCCCGCTGATCGTAAAAGAGGCTCTGATGTTTGAACCCTGTGAAACGGAATCGAAAGAAACCATGGACCATGCAATAGAAGTTTTAAAAAAGTTAAAGGAAACGGCTGAGAAAGATCCGCAGAGTCTTCACAGTGCGCCTCATACCACACCGGTTTCAAGACTGGATGAAGTTAATGCGGCAAGGCATCCGGTGCTGAGATGGACGCGGAGTGACACCTGATGATCGATAAACTTTATTATTTTATTTCACCGGGCTACAACCCGCATGAAAACATAGCGACGGAAGAAGAGCTTCTCTACCGGGTAAATCAGGGGGAGTGCATTTTATATCTCTGGCAGAATGAAAGAACCGTAGTGATCGGAAGGAACCAGAATGCATGGAAAGAGTGCCGCATCGAACAGCTCTCCTGTGATGACGGAGTGCTCGCAAGAAGGCTTTCCGGGGGAGGTGCAGTTTACCATGACCTCGGAAATCTGAATTTTACTTTTCTTCTTCGTAAAAAAGATTATGATACTGTCCGTCAAAGTGAAGTCATATTAAGGGCAGTTCAAAATTGCGGGATACAGGCAATCCGGAACGGAAGAAATGACCTGACGGTGGATGATAAAAAATTTTCCGGGAATGCATACTATGAAACCGGAGACAGACTCTATCATCACGGGACCGTGATGGTCAATGTTTCCAAGGCTGATATGAAAAAATATCTGCGGCCTTCCTCCTTTAAACTGAAGAGCAAGGGCGTATCCAGCGTAGAATCAAGGGTTATGAATCTTTGTGAAGCCGGACCGGATATCACAGTGGAAAAACTGAGGGAGAGTCTGCTGGAATCCTTCCGCGAATGTTACAATCTTCCGGCTGCGGAAGAACTTTTTGTGGAAGACATGGATATTGCATCTCTTTTAAAACGCAGAAAAAAATTCGGTACGGTGGTCTGGGTATACGGAAAGGCATCCGAGTTCACAAATCAGTTTAATTTCCGCGGAGAATACGGGGAAATTTATATTGAAATGAAAGTCGATTGCGGAAAAATCATTTCGGCGAAGGTCTACAGCGATTCCATGGATATCATGCTGCCCGGGAAAATTGAAAAAGAACTGACGGGCCTTTTATATGATTCTTCCGAAACGGAGGAAATTTTAAAGAAATATGGAAAAGTATGATCTGATGATAATCGGTTCGGGACCGGGAGGTGCTTCCTGCGCAAACGAGGCCGGAAAAACAGGTTTGTCTGTTGCCGTGATCGAAAAGCTTGAAGCCGGGGGAACATGCCTGAACAGAGGATGTATCCCGACCAAGGCAATGCTGCATGCAGCTGAAATATTTTCGGACAGAAAGAAACACAGTGCCTGGTTTGCAAACGGGGAGGAAGATAAAATCAATTTTTCTTCTGTTTGTGAATACAGGGAAAACACCATCGCCGTTCTTCAAAAGGATGTGCTTTCCGGCTTTCAAAAAAACCATATCAGGTTTTACCATGCGGAAGGGAAGATCAGTTCTGTATCGGATGAGGGGGTTACCGTACTCCTTTCCGATCAAACTGTTTTGTCGGCGGCAAACGTTATTCTGGCATCCGGTTCGCATGTTTTTAAACTTCCTGTTCCGGGAGCGGATCTGCCGAACGTGCTTACCAGTGATGAATTTTTGTCTATGAGGAGACTTCCCGGTTCCGTAGTTATTGTGGGCGGCGGGGTGATAGGCTGTGAATTTGCCTGCTTTTTAAATGGATTCGGAATCCCGGTCACGGTGATCGAATTTCTTCCCCGTATCCTTTCCGGGATGAGCAGGGAAATATCCCAGAATTTGAAAATGATCCTTAAAAAACGGGGAGTTGTTTTTTATGAAGACAGCAGTCTGTTGAGGGTAGAACAGGAAAATGAAAATCAGTTAAAATGTTTCTTCCGGAAAAACGGAGAAAATGATGCGGAAAACTCTGTCATGGCCGAAACGGTCCTGATGGCAGCAGGGAGAAAAACCGATATACAGAATCTGTTTACGGAAAAGTTTCTTTCCGAAGGAAAGATTCCGGAAACGGACCGCGGACGAATTAAGGTCGGAGAGGATTTTCGGACAAGTCTGCAGCATGTCTATGCGATCGGAGATATTGTTCCGGGTCCGCAGCTTGCGCATAAGGCTGCAGCAGAAGGGAAGCATGCCGTCCGGGCAATCGCTCTTTCTTCAGGGAAAGCCTTCCGGGAAGATTCCTGTGATCTTTCCCTGATACCGTCCTGTGTCTATACGGATCCGGAAATTGCATCCGCAGGGCTTACGGAATCTGCGGCAAAAGAACAGGGCATTTCCGTCAAATGCGGAAAAACGCTAACCGGTGCAAATTCAAAGTCTGTCATCACCGGGGAAGAGCATGGCTTTTTAAAATTTGTTTCGGAGGAAAGCACCGGTATCCTGATTGGGGCGGAATTCATGTGTGCCAGAGCCTCGGATATGATAGGGGAAGCTTCTCTTGCAATTGTAAACCGCCTGACGGTAACGGACTGTCTCAAATCCGTGAGAGCACACCCGACTTATGAAGAGGCAATGACAGAGGCACTCGAAAAAATGCTGTAACGACCCGGGGAAAACGGGCTTGGGAAAAGGCAAGCCTGCGTGGGAAACGGACTTTTGACACTGAATTCATATCATGAGCTGCCCGATAAAAGTATTATCACGGATTGCTCCCGCAATCCTGCCAACCATTCGGAATTCATGGGGCCCCTGCCCCACTTCTTCCTCATGTTTGGGCGTGTCCCAAGTCCTTATTCCCATCCGCAGGCAAGCCTGCGTGGGAAACGGACTTTTGACACTGATAAAATCAAATTGACAAAAAATGTGTAGCATGCTATAGTAACCAATCATGTAGCATGCTACACATTTTTTTATTTCTGCAGAAAGAAGGAGAACGCATGGATCCAAGGACTGACAATATCGGTTTTATGATGAGAAAGATCAATTTCGCCCTGATTAGAAGATTTAACCGGAATCTTCAGGAACTTGATATTACGGTTCCGCAGGTTCAGGTCCTGAAATATCTGAACTGGCACGAGAATGAAACAGTTACGCAGAAGGATATCGAAGAATATCTGGGGGTTTCCCATCCGACTACGGTCGGCCTGTTAAAACGGATGGAGGCAAAAGATCTGATTCAAACCGAACTGAGGAAAGAGAAAAAGCAGGTAAAGGTGGTAATCCTTACCGATAAAGCAAGAAAACTTGATCGGGAAATGAAAAAAAGGCATATGGAATCGGAAAAAATCCTTTCCATCGGATTTTCCGAAGAAGAAAAAGAATTATTGAAAAAATTGCTGCAGAGGCTGTCCGAAAACCTGCAGCAGGATATACCGGAAACAGAATGCATGGGAAAAATGAAGGATATTTCTCCGAACAGGGGGACTCAGAAATATGGTCATTAAAACACTGATCAAACAGGTAAAACAGTATAAAAAGTCTTCTGTTTTGTCCGTTGTATTTGCAGCAGGGGAAGTAATCATGGAAATTCTTCTGCCGCTTATGATGGCCAGAATCATTGATGACGGAATTTCCAACGGAGACATGCATAAAATTCTGCTTTACGGAGCTGCCATGATCCTCATGGCGCTCTGTTCGCTTACATTCGGCTTTTTTTGCGGGAAGTATGCAGCAAATGCTTCCAGCGGATTTGCCGCAAATATCCGTTCTGCCATGTATGAAAGCATTCAGCATTTTTCTTTTTCCAATATCGATAAATTTTCAACGGCAGGACTGGTGACAAGATTGACAACGGATGTGACCAATGTTCAGAATGCCTATCAGATGATCATACGAATGTGTGTGCGTGCGCCTTTTACGCTTCTTGCAGCTCTTTGCATGTCCATCATGATCAGTCCGCATCTTTCCATTGTTTTTTTCCTTGCCATTCTTTTTCTCGGGATTGTTCTTGTCTTTATTCTGAGCAATGCCACAAGGGCTTTTTCCGCCGTATTTACGAAATATGATGATATGAATGCAAGTGTTCAGGAAAATGTCACGGGAATCCGGGTGGTCAAAAGCTATGTCCGTGAAGACTATGAAAATACCAAATTTCAAAAGGCAGCCTTTAACATTTATAAAATGTTCGTGAAAGCGGAAAGCTATGTCTGTACAAATTTCCCGCTTATGATGATGACCGTTTATGCCTGTATTCTCGGGCTTTCCTGGATGGGCGCGCATGATATTGTAAATGGGAATCTGACACGCGGAGAACTTACCACTCTTTTTTCCTATGCGATGAATATCATGATCTCACTGATGATGCTTTCCATGGCTTTCGTCATGATCACGATGTCAGAAGCAAGCGCCAGAAGAATATCGGAAGTTCTGCTGGAAGAGCCATCCATCAAAAATCCGGACCATGCAGTCCTGTCTGTACCTGACGGAAGTGTGGATTTTGAAAGCGTGGATTTTTCCTATGGAAAGGCAGAAAGGCCGATCGACTGGGATGACCCGGATATTTTGAAGAAGCTGAAGGCAGAGAGAAAAAGGGAACTGAACGGAGAGCTTTCAAATCCGGTACAAACAGAAGATAAATCCCGCGATGTGCTCAGTGATATTACCCTGCATGTTCGTTCCGGTGAGGTAATAGGAATCATCGGCGGAACCGGTTCCTCCAAATCATCCCTGATGAATTTAATTCCCCGCCTGTATGATGCAGACAGGGGAAGCGTAAAAGTAGGCGGAATCAATGTCAGGGAATATGAGCTTACCGCTCTTCGCAATTCCGTCAGTGTGGTCCTTCAGAAAAACGAGCTGTTTTCCGGAACGGTCCTGGAAAATCTGAGATGGGGGAATGAAAACGCTACCGAGGAAGAATGCCGGAAAGCCTGTATTTGTGCCTGTGCGGATGATTTTATCGAACGGATGCCGGAAGGATACAATACTTATATCGAACAGGGAGGAAGCAATGTTTCCGGAGGCCAGAAACAGAGGCTCTGCATTGCAAGGGCGCTTCTGAAAAAGCCGAAGATCCTGATCCTGGATGATTCTACAAGTGCGGTGGATACGGCAACGGATGCAAAAATTCGAAAATCCTTCCGGGAAGATATTCCGGATACAACAAAATTTATTATTTCTCAGAGGATATCCAGTGTAAAGGATGCGGACAGAATTCTGGTTCTCGACAACGGCCGCATCAGCGGATTTGACACGCATGAAAATCTGCTGAAGACAAATGAGATCTATCGTTCTGTTGCCGAAGGACAGGCAGGGGGAACGGGAGATTTTGATGAGAGCGGAAGGAAGGAGGCGTAAGTATGGCAGGAATGCGGGACAGAAGAAAAACAGCAAGTCCGAAGCAGGCTCTTTCCAGTCTTAAATCCGGCAGTATGCGCCGGATCATTCAGGAAATTTTCAAACACTATACGCCGCATATGATCCTTGTCGTGATCGGGATCATAGGGTCGGCATGGGCAAATGTACGCGGAACTCTTTTTCTGCAGGTTTTGATCGATCAATACATTACGCCGCTGATCGGAGATAAAAATCCGGATTTCAGGCCTCTTTCCCGGGCGATTTTTTCCATTGCCCTGGTATATGTTTTCGGATCCCTGTGCGGTTATCTGTACAATCGTCTGATGGTGAATGTCGGGCAGGGGACCATGAGAAGAATTCGGACAGGACTTTTTGATCATATGGAAAGCCTTCCGATTTCCTACTTTGATACCCATTCCCACGGGGATATCATGTCCATCTATACCAACGATACGGATACCCTGCGGCAATTTATCGGACAGGCATTTCCCCAGCTTTTCAGTTCGCTTGCAACCATCATCAGCGTTTTTATCAGCATGTGCATTCTGAATATTCCGCTGACTCTCATAACGGTTTTCATGGTATTCTTTATCATGCTCCTTTCCGGAAAGATCGCAGCCGCTTCCGGAAGGTATTTTGCCCTCCAGCAGAAAGATCTCGGAATGGTCAATGGTTTTGTCGAGGAAATGATGAACGGTGAAAAAGTGATCAAAGTGTTCTGCCATGAAGAGAACAGCATTCATGATTTTAATCAAATGAATGAGGATTTAAGAAGCGCGAGTTACAGGGCAAACACCATGGCAAATGTTCTGATGCCGATCGTTGCACAGCTGGGGAATCTTGACTATGTGATCGTGGCCATAATCGGGGCAGGTTTTGCCGTAACGGGACATTTTAACGTGACGATCGGAACGCTGGTCGCATTCATGACGCTGAATAAAAACTTCAACACGCCCTTTATGCAAATGTCTCAGCAGCTGAACTCCGTTGTCATGGCCGCTGCCGGTGCAGACCGGATTTATGCGCTGTTGGATGAACCGGGTGAACCGGATGAGGGATATGTTACTCTTGTAAATGCGAAAGAAGAAGCGGACGGATCTCTTTCCGAATCTGCGGAAAGAACCGGGCTCTGGGCCTGGAAACATTTCCATCAGGCGGACAGTACAGTTACCTATGTGAAGCTGGAAGGCGATATTGTGATGGACGATGTGGACTTCGGGTATATTCCCGATAAAACGGTCCTGCATCATATCAAGCTCTTTGCAAACAAAGGACAGAAACTGGCATTTGTAGGCTCCACCGGAGCCGGAAAGACCACCATTACGAATCTGATCAACCGGTTTTATGATATACAGGACGGTAAAATCCGTTATGACGGGATCAATATCAATAAAATCAAAAAAGCGGATCTCAGAAGAAGCCTCGGTGTGGTACTGCAGGACACCAATTTATTTACAGGTACGGTGATGGACAATATCCGCTATGGCAGACTGGATGCGACCGATGAGGAGTGCATGGCTGCATCAAAGCTTGCCAATTCCGACGGGTTTATCCGGCATCTGCCGGACGGGTATCATACCATGCTGACGGGAAACGGCGCGAACCTGTCGCAGGGGCAGAGGCAGCTGATCGCAATTGCACGGGCAGCCGTAGCAGATCCGCCGGTTCTTATCCTGGACGAAGCAACTTCCTCCATTGACACCAGAACAGAGCAGATCGTTCAAAAAGGGATGGATTCCCTGATGAAGGGGAGGACTACTTTTGTCATTGCCCACCGGCTTTCCACTGTAAAAAATTCGGACTGCATCATGGTGCTCGAACAGGGGGAGATCATTGAAAGAGGAAATCACGAACAGCTGATGGCTGAAAAAGGACGCTATTACCAGCTTTATACCGGAAATCTGGAAGAAACAGCCTGAACCTTGAGAAGAATATTGTTTTATGCTATGATATCTCCAGAAAAACCGGGAGTGAAAACATGAAAAAAAGACGGGTAATGCTGAAACTGAGCGGGGAAGCTCTGGCAGGTAAAAATAAGAACGGATATGATGAAAAAGTTGTCCGGGATGTGGCCGCTCAGGTAAAGAGCTCTCTTGGAAAAGGGATTGAACTCGGTATTGTAACGGGAGGCGGGAACTATTGGAGGGGACGTTCCAGCAAAGCGATAGACAGAACAAAAGCGGATCAGATCGGGATGCTGGCGACTGTCATGAACTGTATTTATGTTTCGGAAATTTTCCGTTCGGAGGGGATGAAAACCGCAATTCTTTCCCCCTTTGTCTGCGGAACCATGACCGAACTTTTTTCAAAAGATCTTGCCAACCGTTATTTTGAAGAGGGGAGGGTGATTTTTTTTGCCGGAGGTACCGGGCATCCCTTCTTTTCGACGGATACCGGCATTGCTCTGAGGGCAATTGAACTGGATGCGGACATGATCCTTCTTGCGAAATCCATTGACGGGATCTATTCGGCAGATCCGGAAAAAGATCCCAAAGCCGAAAGATATTCCAAAATCAGTCTGAAGGAAGTAATAGACCGGAGACTGGAGGCAATCGACCTGACAGCAAGCGTCATGTGTCTGGAAAATAAAATTCCCCTTGCAGTTTTTGACCTGAACGAAAAAAATTCCATCGCAAATGCAATGCTCGGAAAAATAAACGGAACCATAGTAAGTGTATAACATGCAGGTTATTCTGCAGGAAAGAGGGATCGTATGGCTGACTTACAGACAGCAATCAGTGAAATGGAAGTAAAAATGACCAAGGCCCTTGACTACATGGAAGCGGATTTTGCCGCAATCCGTGCGGGAAGAGCCAATCCCCATGTACTTGACCGCCTGACAGTGGATTACTACGGTACACAGACTCCCATTCAGCAGGTGGGAAATCTTTCCGTACCGGAAGCAAGGATGATCGTGATCCAGCCATGGGACAAGAGCTTGCTGAAGGAAATCGAAAAAGCAATTCAGAAGTCTGATATCGGCATCAATCCTTCCAATGACGGCAGCTGTATCCGGCTTGTTTTTCCGGAGCTTACCGAGGAACGCCGGAAAGATCTTGTGAAAGACATCCGAAAGAAGGAGGAAGCTGCCAAGGTTGCCATTCGCAATATCCGCCGTGACGGGGTGGAGATAATCAAGAAGATGGAAAAGAACGGAGATATCACAGAGGATGACAGAAAAGAGGGAGAAGAAAAAGTCCAGAAGCTGACGGAAAAAATCTGTTCCAAAATAGACCAGGTGGCGGAGTCCAAAGCAAAGGATATCATGAAGGTCTGATTTTTCAGGAAAATACATGGGACAAAGGCGGGGCGTGCTTATTTCGGGGTGCGGGTATCCCCGCCGATGTTTTAATCTGCGAAGAATCCGGGGAGGGACTAAAAAATGCCGGGAAGACTTTCGGGGCTTACGGTTCCCGAACATATAGCGATTATTCTTGACGGAAATGGAAGATGGGCGGCAAAACGCAGCCTTCCCAGAGCCGCAGGACATAAGGCAGGCTGTGAAGCGGTGGAGCAGACCGTGCGCGACTGCGCATCCATCGGTGTAAAATATCTGACGGTATACGGATTTTCAACGGAAAACTGGAAAAGAAGTACGGATGAAGTCAATACTCTTATGCAGTTATTCCGTTTCTATTTGAAAAGACTTTTGAAAGTTGCCGCAGAAGAAGGCTGCCGTTGTCTTATGATCGGAGACAAGGAGAGATTTGCACCGGACATCATCAAAGGGATAGATGACCTGATTCAGGGGACAGCGGATAATACGGGAATGACTTTTATTATTGCCATTAACTACGGAGGCAGGGATGAAATCAGAAGAGCCGCTGTAAAGATGCTGAAGGAATACCGCGATCATCCGTATGAGATCGATGAAAAAGTGGATATTCCTTTTATCGGGGCACACCTTGATACCGCCGGGGTCCCGGACCCCGATCTTCTCATTCGGACCAGCGGAGAATTAAGGATTTCAAATTTTCTTCTCTGGCAGGTCGCATACAGCGAAATCTACGTTACGGATATTTTATGGCCTGATTTTAATATGAGTTCATTGGAAGACGCCATTGTTGCATACAATAAAAGAGAAAGAAGATTCGGCGGAAGAAAGGCCTGATATGGCAAGATTACTGGATATGCTGAAAAGCAAAAAATTCTGGACACGCGTAATCAGCGGCATCATACTGATCATCATTGCTTTTATTGTGGTTGATACAGGCGGTTTCCTGCTTTTTGTGATGAATTTCGCAATTTCCCTGATTGGCCTTTTTGAATTATACAGGGTCCTGAAAATAGAAAAGGAACCGATCGGTTTTGTCGGATATATTGCCGGCGCGATCTATTATTTTCTGATGTGGAAAAACCTCAGTTACTATGATATGGTTATTTTTATCAGTGCGCTGATGGTAATGATGGCAATTTTTGTTTTTACGTTTCCACGGTATAAAACGGAACAGATATCTGTCGGATTTTTCGGCATATTCTATGTTGTGGTAATGCTTTCTTTTCTGTACCGCGTCCGTGTTTTGCCTGACGGAAAATATCTTGTCTGGCTGATCTTTCTTTCCAGCTGGGGAAGTGATACCTGTGCTTATGCAGTCGGCATGCTGATGGGGAAACATCATATTGCCCCAATCCTAAGTCCGAAAAAGACCTGGGAGGGCTGCATCGGAGGCGTGATCGGATCCGGTGTTCTCGGTTTTGTTTTCGGTGCTTTTCTCGGAAACAATATGAGTGAAGTTTCGGATCCGCGGATCGTCTGCGCATTGTCCTGTGCTTTTTCCAGCATTATTTCGCAGATCGGCGATTTTGCCGCTTCCGCGATCAAACGTGACCATGATGTAAAGGATTACGGGGATCTGATCCCGGGACACGGAGGCATTCTGGACCGTTTTGACAGCATGCTCTTTACGGCGCCGGCCATTTACCTTGCACTTTATTTTTTGAAATAAACGGAGCAAAATGAAAAAAATTTCTGTTTTGGGATCCACTGGATCCATCGGAACGCAGACACTGGATATTGTCAGAAAAAATAAGGATATCCGCATTGAAGCGATCGCTGCTCATTCCAATATTGATCTGATGGAGAAACAGATCCGGGAATTCAAACCGCATCTGGCTGCCCTTTGGGACGAAGAAAAAGCCCGGGAACTGAGAGACCGCGTAAAGGATACGGATACAAAGATAGAGACCGGAGATGACGGTATCCTTCATGTCTCGGCATTTCACAAATCAGATCTTCTGGTGAGTGCGATTGTCGGCATGATAGGGATCGAGCCTACCATTGCAGCAATTAAAGAGGGAAAAGACATTGCTCTGGCAAATAAGGAAACGCTGGTCTGTGCCGGGCATCTGATCATGCCGCTTGCAAAAAAACACGGTGTCCGCATTCTTCCGGTGGATTCGGAACATTCTGCGATTTTTCAATGTCTCAGGGGAAATCATAAAAATAAAATTGAAAAAATTCTGCTTACCGCTTCCGGAGGACCTTTTCTCGGATATACACAGAAACAGCTGGGAAAAATCAAACCGGAAGATGCCCTGAAAAATCCAAACTGGAACATGGGGAAAAAGGTCACGATCGATTCCTCCACCATGGTCAATAAGGGTCTTGAAATCATGGAGGCCGGCTGGCTGTTTCATGTTGATATGGATCAAATCCGTGTGATCATTCAGCCCCAGAGCATTGTCCATTCCATGGTCATGTTTGAGGACGGGGCCGTGATGGCACAAATGGGGGTTCCGGACATGAAGCTTCCCATTCAGTATGCCCTCTATTATCCGCAGCGAAAATCTCTTTCCGTTGATCGTCTGGATTTTTGGAAGACCGGATCCATTCTTTTTGAAAAGCCGGATGAAAAGCTTTTTCCGGCGCTGCGTCTGGCCTGTCATGCCGGAGAAACAGGAGGGAGCCTGCCTACAGTTTTCAATGCAGCGGATGAGGCGGCAGTGGAAGAATTTCTCTCCGGAAAAATCAGGTATACGGATATTGTTAAGATCATACGCCGGGCAATGCAGGCACATGAAAAGAATGGGATCCTGAAATTTCCTTCTGCTGCGGAAATTATGGATATACGCAAAGCGACAATTGATTTTGTGAAAAGTAAAACCGGGGAAAAGATTTGATGAACATTATTGCGGCTATTCTGATATTCGGACTGATCGTTCTGGTACATGAACTCGGACATTTCTTATCTGCCAGAAAATTCGGTGTTGAAGTAACGGAATTTTCCATTGGCATGGGTCCTAAAATTCATTCCTGGTATGGGAAAAATACCGTTTATTCCCTGCGTATTCTGCCGATCGGGGGATATTGCAGCATGGTCGGTGAGGATGCAGCGGAAGAAACGGAAGAAAAAAAAGATGAGGATGGATCGGAGTCCGCACAGAAACCGGTCAATGCCTACACCCGGGAAGGAAACTTTTCCTTCAAACCTGTCTGGCAGCGTTTTCTGGTTATTTTTGCCGGCCCTGCTTTTAATTTTATCCTTGCTTTTTTGATGGCTCTCATCATCATCGGAAATCTGGGTGTGGATAAGTGTGTGCTTAGCGATGTCATGCCGGGATATCCGGCTGCAGAGGCCGGCCTTAGAGCCGGGGATATCATAACCGGGATCAACAATCAGAAGATCACGGTTTACCGGGACCTTCAGCTTTATCTCGAGATGAATCCGGGAGAGTCCCTCCGGGTCTCTGTGAAACGTCCGGATTCCAAAAGCAAGTCCGGTTACGAAAAAATCAGTTTTGAAATGATGCCGAAATACAATGACGAATATCAGGCCTATATGCTTGGAATTGTTACAGACGGAAACAGATCCCGTACAAAGAATGTATGGGAAACCTTATATTATTCCGCTTATGAAATCCAGTTTAATATTACCACTACGATCAAGGAAATTTCCATGATGATCGCAGGGAAGTTTTCCGTGGATAATCTGAGCGGACCGGTAAAAATCGTCAGCATCATCGGAGAAACTGTTCAGGAAGCAAAACCTTACGGCTTCCTCGCAGTATTTTATAATCTGATCAATATGGTGCTTCTCCTGAGCGCAGCTCTCGGGATCATGAATCTTTTGCCTCTTCCTGCTCTGGACGGAGGCAGACTGGTCTTTTTAATCCTGGAGGGAATTCTGGGCCATCCTGTAAACCGACGATTCGAAACCTATGTGCATCTGGCAGGATTCGTTCTTTTAATGCTGCTGATGGTATTCGTCATGTATAATGACATTCGCAGCCTGATTCGTTGAAAGGAGTTTATTGATGAGAAAAAAAACACGGGAGATCCGGATTGGGGACCGTGTGATCGGCGGTGAAAATCCGATACTGATCCAATCCATGTGTAATACAAAAACAGAAGATGTGGAGTCAACCGTTCAACAGATCCTGAAACTTGAAAAAAACGGCTGTGATATTATCCGTGTGGCTGTTCCCACCAGGGAAGCTGCCCTTGCTGTTTCTAAAATCAAAAGAATGATCCATATTCCGCTTGTCGCGGATATTCATTTTGATCCGCTTCTTGCCATTTATTCCATTAAGAATGGTGCGGATAAGATCAGGATCAATCCCGGAAATATCGGTTCGGAAGACAAAATACGTGAAGTTGCGGATACCGCAAAGGCATACGGCATCCCCATCCGGGTAGGGGTAAATTCCGGCTCCCTTGAAAAAAAACTGCTGGAAAAGTACGGGGGAGTAACGGCAGAAGGCCTGGTGGAATCCGCTCTTGATAAGGTGTATTTACTGGAGAACTTTGACTTTCACGATATCGTGATCAGTATAAAATCCTCGGATGTTCTCATGAGCATAAAAGCCTATGAACTGATTTCGGAACAGACAGATTATCCGCTGCATGTAGGGATCACCGAAGCGGGGACCGTAAAAACCGGGACAATCAAGTCTTCTGTCGGCCTTGGCATTATCCTTCATGAAGGAATAGGAGATACCGTACGTGTTTCTCTGACAGGGGACCCATTGGAAGAAGTTTTATGCGCAAAAAAGATCCTCCGGTCTCTGGGGCTTAAGAAGGGCGGAATAGAAGTAATTTCCTGCCCCACCTGCGGGAGAACAGAGATCGATCTGATTTCCCTTGCGGAAAAAGTGGAAAAACTTTCGGAAGGATATGACGGTCTGAATTTGAAAATTGCCGTGATGGGCTGTGTTGTAAACGGCCCGGGGGAAGCAAAGGAAGCTGATCTCGGGATTGCGGGAGGCCGGGGAGAAGGATTGTTGATCCGAAAGGGACAAATTGTTCAAAAACTGAAGGAAGAAGATTTCATACCTGCATTGAAAAAGGAACTTGATCATTTATCCGGAAAGTATATTTAAAACAGGGGAAATGAATGAAGACTCTGTATGATGTTTTTCCGAATATGAAAACAGAGGAGCAGATGACTTCTCTTCTCAATAAAGTCAGCGTGGACCGGATCACCGTTTCCGCCGATATGGGAGAGTTATGCATTTTTTTGGGATGTGACCGGCTGATCAGCAGAATATCCCTGGCAGAAGTGGAAAAAGAAATCAGGAGGCAGGTTTTTCCGAAGAAACAGATTCGTGTCTCCATTCGGGAACATTTTATTTTAAATGGGGTTTTTACTCCCGAAAAAATCTGGAATGCCTATCTGGACAGCATCCTTTTTGAACTGAAAGAAAAAAACCTGATCGAATACCGCATCATCAAACGGGGAGAAGTTTGTTTTTCCGAACCGGACAGAATGACCGTCCGTGTTGAAAAAATGAAATTCAACATGGAAGTTATCGATGATCTGATGGCTTATATCCGGGATACGGTTTTTTGGGAACGTTTCGGGATGAAGGTCAGCGTATCCCCTCTGTATGTGGATTATCGTCTTCCGGACCGGGAAGGGGAAACGGAGATCGTAAAAATGGAGGACATGCCGAAGGCTGCTGAAAAAGAAGAAAAATTCATGCTTCCGGCTGCATCGGACAAAACCGTCATTTCCGCGCCGGTTCCGGGTACCGGAAAAAGAAAAAAGGGGTCTCTCAGACATTCGGACAATCCTGATGTCCTGTACGGATATGATTTTAAAGATGAGTTTATCGAATTGAAAAACCTTGTGACGGTAATGGGAGATATTTCCGTAAAGGGACAGGTCTTTGGCCTGGAAAGCCGTTTCCTGGATAAACACGACTGCACGATGTTCCTTTTTTCCATAACGGATTTTACGGATTCCGTTTCTGTTAAAATGTTTGTCAATGAAGAAGACACTGAAAAAATCTCTCTTTTTTTGAGAGAGGGGATATTCATCAAACTCCGCGGGGTTACCAGTATGGATAACCGTGACGGAGAGCTGATCATCAGTCCTGTCAGAGGGATCAAGACCTGTGAGCCGTTCAGTGAAAATGTCCGGGAGGACAACGCAAAAATAAAGCGCATTGAACTGCATTGCCATACCAAAATGAGTGATCTGGATGCGGTTTCCGACGTGAAGGATATTATCCTGCAGGCTAAAAGATGGAATATGGATGCGATCGCCATTACCGATCACGGAAATGTGCAGGCTTTCCCGGATGCATGGAAGCTTGTGAAGGATCATCCGGAAGATTTTCCGAAAATTCTATATGGAATAGAAGGATATCTGGTGGATGATCTGAAGGAAATGGCTTTGAATCCGGGGGATTTTACTCTGGATTCCTCTTTTGTTGTTTTTGACCTTGAGACAACAGGTTTTTCTCCGGTAAAGGATTCCATCATTGAGATCGGCGCGGTACAGATAACCGGCGGTGTTATCACCCGGCGATTTTCTTCCTTTGTGAATCCGGAAATACCGATCCCTTTCCGTATTGAGGAACTGACTGGCATCAGTGACAGAGACGTAAGCAATGCGCCGAAGATTGAAGAGGCACTGCCTGCTTTTCTTGAATTCTGCAGGGGCTCTGCCGTGGTTGCTCACAATGCGTCCTTTGATACCGGATTTATCCGCGAGAATGCCGGAAGACTGCATCTTTCATGGGAACCGACGGTACTGGATACGGTATCGCTTGCACACCTTCTTCTTCCGAAACTGAACCGTTATAAACTGGATACCGTTGCCAAAGCCCTGAATGTTTCCCTTGAAAATCACCATAGGGCTGTTGATGATGCGGGCTGTACGGCAGAAATATTCCTTAAATTCATTCCCATGCTGAAAGAACGCGGGATCAATACGCTGAAGGATATGGAAACTCTTAATGCTGCCGATGCCGGGATGATCAAAAAAGGAACTACATTTCACGTGATCATTCTTATTAAGAATGAGACGGGGAGAGTAAATCTCTACCGTTTGATCTCTTATTCGAATCTTGATTATTTCAGCAAAAAACCGAGGATCCCGAAAAGTGTGTTAAACCGGTACCGGGAAGGGCTGATCATAGGAAGTGCCTGTGAGGCCGGAGAGATATTCCAGTCCTTACTTCGGGGAGAAAGCGCAGGGGAGATCGGAAGGCTGGTCAATTTTTATGATTATCTTGAGATCCAACCCGTAAAAAATAATGAGTTTATGATTCAGGATGAACACTATCCCATAGAAAGCGAAGAGGATATCCGTGCGGTCAATAAGAAGATCGTTCAGCTGGGAGAACGGTATAACAAGCCGGTCGTTGCCACATGCGATGTACATTTTCTGAATCCGCAGGATGAGATTTACCGCAGGATGATCTTTTATGAAAACAAATATGAAAATGCCGATAACCAGCCTCCTTTGTATTTAAGAACGACAGAAGAAATGCTGGATGAATTTTCCTATCTGGGGCCGGACAAGTGCACGGAAGTTGTCATTACGAATACACGGAAAATTGCGGATCAGATCGAGCGGATATCGCCGGTAAGACCTGACAAATGCCCGCCGGTCATTCCGGACTCCGATAAAAAGCTGACGGAGTCCTGCTACCGGAAGGCACACGAACAGTACGGAGATCCGCTTCCGAAAATCGTAGAGGAACGGCTTCAAAAAGAGCTGGGTTCCATTATCAAAAACGGATTTGCGGTTATGTATATTATTGCGCAGGAGCTGGTTCGTCATTCAAATGAAGAAGGATATTTTGTGGGATCCAGGGGATCCGTAGGCAGTTCCTTTGTTGCCTATACCGCCGGAATTACGGAAGTAAATCCCTTAAAACCGCATTATTACTGTCCCAAATGCAAATACAGCGATTTTGATTCCGAGATTCCCCGGCAATACGCAGGGACCGCAGGCTGCGACATGCCGGACCGGATCTGTCCGGTCTGCGGTGAAAAACTGAAAAAAGACGGTTTTGATATCCCGTTTGAAACATTTCTCGGCTTTAAAGGAGACAAGGAACCGGATATCGATCTGAACTTTTCCGGTGAAAATCAGGCATCCGCCCATGCCTATACAGAAGAAATATTCGGGAAGGGACAGACTTTCCGGGCAGGTACGGTTGGGACCCTTGCCGAAAAAACCGCATACGGATATGTAAAGCATTATTTTGAAAATCACGGGGAACAAAAACGCAAGTGTGAGATCAACCGTCTTGTTAAAGGGTGCCTCGGGATCAGACGGACTACGGGACAGCATCCGGGAGGAATTGTTGTTTTACCCAAAGGAGAATCCATTTACTCCTTTACACCGGTTCAGCATCCTGCAAATGATATGACCACAAAGATCATAACCACACATTTTGAATATCATGCGATTTCACACAATCTTTTAAAACTGGACATTCTGGGACATCAGGATCCGACCATGCTCCGCATGCTTCAGGATTTAACAGGGATGGATCCGGTAAGGGATATTCCGCTGGACTCCCGGGAAGTAATGAGCCTTTTTCAGGATACTTCCGCGCTTCATATAAAACCGGAAGATATCATGGGCTGTAAACTCGGGACTCTCGGAATCCCGGAATTCGGAACGGATTTTGCCATGAACATGCTTCTGGAGGCAAAGCCGGAAGGGCTTTCCGATCTCGTGCGCATTGCCGGACTGGCGCACGGCACGGATGTGTGGAACGGGAATGCGCAGACTTTGATCGAAGAAGGAAAAGCAACCATCCGGACGGCTATCTGTACCCGTGATGACATTATGACAGAATTGATCAAGACAGGCCTGGATCCGCAGGGGGCTTTTAAGATCATGGAAAGCGTGCGGAAGGGAAAAGGTCTTGCTCCCGAACAGGAAGCGGATATGAAGGAACACGGCGTTCCCGACTGGTATATCTGGTCCTGTAAAAAGATCAAATACATGTTCCCGAAGGCGCACGCTGCTGCCTATGTCATGATGGCCTGGCGGATAGGGTATTGTAAGATTTTTTATCCGCTTGCCTATTATTGCTCCTATTTTTCCATTCGGGCCACGGGTTTTTCCTACGGCCTTATGTGTCAGGGAAAGCAAAAGCTTGAATATGTTCTGAATGAGTTGAAAAAGCGGGATTATAAACAGAATCGTGAAAATCCTCTGAGCTCAAAGGATGAAGATACCCTGAGGGACGGCAGACTGGTTCAGGAAATGTATGCCCGCGGCATTGAATTCCTTCCGATCGATCTCACAAAGGCAAAGGCTGTTAAGTTCACCATTTGGGGAGAAAAAATCATGCCGGGTTTGACCAGCATCGACGGGCTTGGAGAAATTGCAGCCCGGCAGATCGAAGCAGAAGCCGGAAGAGGCCCCTTTATCTCCAAAGACGATTTTATGAACCGAACCGGTACCGGGCCTTCCACCGTGGAACTTCTGGATCAGTTCGGCATTCTGGGCAATATTCCCGCAAGCAATCAGCTTTCCATTTTTGATCTTATACAGAGCTGAGGCTTGCGAATGGCCGCAGTTTATGATAAATTAAATTTTCGGAGTCGGACAGACGGTCGCAGCTGCAAATGCCGAAAGGCTGCAGGTGAGGAAAGTCCGGGCTTCACAGGGCAGGATGCCGGATAACGTCCGGCGGAAGCAATTCCAGGGACAGCGCAACAGAAAGGAAACCGCCCTACAGCGCTTTATGCGCTATAGGGTAAGGGTGCAACGGCGGTGTAAGAGACCACCGGCTTTGCGGTAACGCAAAGAGCATGGCAAGCCCCATCCGAAGCAAGACCGAACAGTACGGAAAGCTGCCCGCTTTTATCCGTACGGGTAGGTTGCTTGAGGCTGCCGGCAACGGCAGCCCTAGACAGATGACCGTTTGATACATAACCCGGCTTACAGTCCGGCTCCGTAAAATAAAATTGTCTTTTCCCTTATCCGGGAAAAACAACCCTCGGGAAAAAATCAGTTGCCGTCATATTTTTCATCACAGTACTGGCATCGATAGGTTTCCGTTTTTTCATCGGCGAGGTAAAAAACATGAGGCAGGCCCTGCTCGATGGAAGTAATACAGCGCGGATTCTTGCACTTGATCACGTTCGTTATTTTCTTGGGAAGGGATACTTTTCTTTTTTCCACAACTTTATCATCCCGGATGATATCAACCGTGATATTGTGATCGATATACCCCAGAACATCCAGGTCTATTTTATCAATGATATTCCCTTCGATTTTAATAATATCCTTACGTCCCATTTTCTGGCTGCGGGCATTTTTGATAATTGCGATCTGACAGTCCAGTTTATCCAGACCCAGATGATAATAAATATCCAGACTTTTTCCTTCCCTGATATGATCCAGGACAATTCCTTCGTTCAATCCACTGATGCTCAGCATGGTTTTTTTACCTCCAGAAGTGTCATGATCAGAGCCATACGGACAAACATGCCGTAACGGACCTGTTTAAAATAAGCGGCTCTGGGATCTGAGTCCACTTCCACGGATATTTCATTGACGCGGGGAAGCGGATGAAGAATCCACATGTTTTTTTTGGCAAGTTTCATTTTTTCATTGGTAAGAACATAACAGTCCTTCAAACGGATATAATCTTCCTCGTTGAAGAAGCGTTCCTTCTGCACACGGGTCATATACAGAATATCCAGATCGGGCAGCGCCTGGTCGAGATCGCCGACTTCCCGGAATTCGATATTGTTGGCTTTCAGTACATCCTGTCTTACATATTCAGGGATGGAAAGCTCCGGAGGGGATATCAGAACAAAGCGGATACCGGGATAACGGACCAGGGCATTGATCAGGGAATGTACCGTGCGCCCGAACTTTAAGTCGCCGCAAAGACCCACCGTCATATTTTCAAGACGTCCGCTCAGCGACCGGATGGTCATCAGGTCCGTGAGGGTCTGCGTAGGATGCTGGTGACCGCCGTCACCGGCATTGATGACAGGAATTCCCGAAAATTTACTGGCCACCAATGGAGCGCCTTCCTTGGGATGGCGGATAGCCGCAATATCCGCATAGCAGGATATGACACGGATGGTATCTGCCACACTTTCGCCTTTGGAAGCAGAAGAACTTGCTGCTGACTGAAAACCGAGAACATTTCCGCCGAGATTCAGCATGGCGGCTTCAAAAGAAAGACGGGTCCTTGTACTGGGTTCATAAAACAGAGTTGCTAACTTTTTTCCGTTACAGACGTGACTGTATTCATCCGGATGTGATTCAATATCCCGGGCAAGAGCAAGCAGATCATCGATCTCCTGAACGGAAAAATCCAACGGATCCAACATATGTCTCATAGAAGAAAGCCTCCTTTGCTTTCAAAAGAAATTACTTTTGACATCCACATCATTATATCCTTTTATATTTGTATTATCTATCAAAAAGAATATACAAAACCTTTATCCTGCCGGAAATGTTTTCTGTACTCATTCCATAAAGTTTCCCTTTTCTGTAGTACATCAGAATCGATTTATGGTACACTGATATTGATTTTTTTTGAGAGAGGGACAAGCAAATGATTTCTCTTACGGATGAATTAAAAAAGAATTCCTACCCCGGGCGCGGAATCGTGATCGGAAAAAGCAAAGACGGAAAAAAAGCAGTCCTTGCCTATTTTATCATGGGAAGGAGCGCAAATTCTCAGAATCGTATTTTTGAAGAAGACGGAAAGGGAATCCGAACAGCGTTGTTTGACCGTACAAAGGCGGAAGATACCTCTCTGATCCTCTACCATCCGGTAAGGGTCATCGGAAATCAGACGATTGTGACCAACGGAGACCAGACGGATACAGTCTTTGAAGGGGTGGGCAGGGGTCTTCCATTTGAAGAATCCCTTTTATCCCGTTTTTATGAACCGGATTCCCCGCATTTTACCCCGCGTATTTCGGGGATCCTTACTTTTTCAGATAATGATTTCCATTATCAGATGAATCTGATCAAAAAAGATGCCGGTGCTCCGGAAGATTGTCTTAGAACAACCTGGCATTATGACAGGCCCGTAAACGGCGAGGGCCATTTCCTTCATACCTACAGGGAAGAAAAAGAACCGCTGCCTTCTTTCTGCGGGAGTCCGAAAGCGGTTGCCGTATCCGGAACTGCGGAAGAATTTGCGGATGCTGTGTGGAGTAGCCTTAATGAAAAGAACAGGGTTTCGCTTTTTGTTCGTTTTATTGATCTTTCGGACAGGACAACAGAAACAAAAATCATCAATCGGCATCAGCTGATATCATGATTTTTATCGAGAAGGAGGAGAAGCATGTCAATTCTTGTTACCGGAGGGGCGGGTTTTATCGGAAGCCATACCTGTGTGGAACTTTTAAATGCCGGTTATCAGGTGGTCGCTGCGGATAACCTTGTAAATTCCAGCAGAGAATCCCTGAACAGGGTATCCGAAATAACCGGGAAGGATATAACTTTTTATGAGGTGGACTTACTGGATGAGCAGAAACTGAATCAGGTCTTTGATCATGAGAATATAGAGGCGGTCATTCATTTTGCAGGTCTTAAGGCAGTGGGCGAATCGGTTTATAAACCGCTGGAATACTATCATAACAACCTGACGGGTACCCTGATCCTATGCGGCTGCATGAGAAAGCACGGTGTAAAGAATATTGTGTTCTCCTCCAGCGCTACGGTATACGGAGATCCCGCATTTGTGCCGATTACGGAAGAATGTCCCATGGGAGAGATCACGAATCCGTACGGACATACCAAAGCCATGCTGGAACAGATCCTGACGGACCTTCATACGGCGGATCCGGAATGGAACGTCATGCTTCTCCGTTACTTTAATCCGATCGGTGCGCATGAGTCCGGAAAAATGGGAGAAAATCCGAAGGGGATCCCGAACAACCTTCTTCCCTACATCACACAGGTGGCAATCGGCAAACTGGCCTGCCTTGGTATTTTCGGGAATGACTATCCGACAAAGGACGGAACCTGTGTCAGGGATTACATTCATGTCATGGATCTTGCAAACGGGCATGTAAAAGCTCTTCAGAAAATGTTGAAGGAAAAGGGCGGGGTGAGTATTTACAATCTGGGGACAGGAATCGGGTATTCTGTTCTGGATGTAATCCATGCGTTTGAGAAGGCCAATCAATTAAAAATCAATTATGTCTTCAAGGACAGGCGTGCGGGAGATGTTCCGGAATGTTATGCGGATCCGTCCAAAGCCGAAAAAGAGCTTGGCTGGAAAACAGCCCGGGATCTGGAGACCATGTGCCGGGATGCCTGGCACTGGCAGGAAAGCAATCCGGACGGTTATGCAAAATGAATTTCGGGGCATTACCCGGTATCCGTTGTGTAATAATTTCCGGATGCCTGTGTAATGATCCCGTCGAGTTCCATTTTTAAAAGGATGCTCATTACTTTTCCCGGGTCAAGGCCTGTTTTATGAATGATGGTGTCCGGAAAACAGGATTCCGCATCCAAAATGTCATAAACCGTTTTCTGCTCGGCCGTCAATGCGGCCGGGCTTTTTTTCGGAGGAATCAGTTTTCCGTTTTTTCTTACGCCGAGTACCTCCAGAATATCGGAAGGGGAAGTCAGAATAAAAGCACCGTTTTTTATCAGGTCGTTGCAGCCTCTGCTTAACGGATCCGTTATTCTTCCCGGCAGGGCAAAAACATCCTTTCCCTGATCGAGAGCATCATTCACCGTGATCTGTGAACCGGATTTCACACCGCGGGCCTCTGTTACGATCAATACATCCGCAAGACCGGAAATAAGCCGGTTCCTGGAAGGAAAGTGCGAGGCAAGCGATTTTGCACCGGGCGGATATTCACTGATCAGTCCGCCTCCTCCTTCCTGTCCCATGCGTACATAAATATCATAATTTTCTTTCGGATAGCAGATGTTTACACCGTTTCCCAGCACGGCATAGCTTTTTCCTCCTGCATTTAATGCTCCCCGGTGGGCGGCTCCGTCTATACCGACGGCCATTCCGCTGATAATGTCAATCCCTTCTTTTGCAAGCTCTGCCGAAATAAATTCCGCCATACGGATCCCGTAGCTTGTGGCATTTCTGCTCCCGATTACGGCAGCACAGGGACGTTTATTTTCAGGGAGTTCCCCGGCATAAAATAAATAGAGCGGAGGAGAAGGAATGCAGGAAAGCTTTACAGGCCATTCTTTCTCTTTTTCGGTAATAAAACGGATCCCTCTTTTTTCACAGGCATCAAGCTCGTTTAGGATATCCTCCGTGCGTTCGGAATAGATCCGAAAGAGACGGAGCTGTTCTTCGTTAAAACCGCAGGAAAGAAAACAAAGATCATCCAGATCAAAAAGAGTTGAAAGAGGGCCTGCGGCATCCCGGATCTTTCGTATGGAGGCGGGTCCCATACCCGGAAGTCTTGTAAGGAAATAGATCATTTCACGATCCGTATATTCTGCTCTCGGCAAGAATTTCCCCCCTTCCTTTTTCACTGAAATCCTGGTTTTTCCCCCAGTACTTGTTTTCCATGGCACGATACCCGATTGCTTCCGAGAGATTGTCATGTCCGATATTTTCCTTCCCGTCAAAGTCCGCAGCAGTTCTCGCCACCTTCAGGATTTTATTCAAAGACCGGGCGGAGAAGGATCCCTTTTCAAATATTTTCTTTAAAAATTCATTATCCTCTTCGGATAAAGAACAGAATTTTTGGATCAGGTTCCCGTTCATCTCACTGTTAAACCTTAAACCGTACGGAGAAAGCCGCTCTTCCTGGATGATGCGGACTTTCTCAACCATTTTCCGGAGTTCGGAACTTTTTTCTCCTCCGTTTCTTCGGCTTAAGTCTTCATAACCGGGCAGGGAAGTTTCCGTACAGATATCTATCCGGTCAAGGAGAGGCCTGCTGATTTTCCCGATATACGCCTTTACCTGTGTTTCGTTGCAGTTGCATTTCTTACGATCCGGCCAGAATCCGCATCGGCAGGGATTCATGGCACAGACCAGAGAAAAATTTGCAGGGAATTCAAAGGCACCGTAAATGCGGGAAATCAGGACCTTTTTTTCTTCCAGCGGCTGACGAAGGACTTCCAGTGTATCGCTTCTAAATTCCGGAAGCTCATCCAAAAATAATACGCCGTTGGAAGAAAGAGAAATTTCACCCGGTTTCGGACGTACGCCGCCGCCGACAAGAGCCTGGGAAGAAATGGTATGATGAGGACTTCGAAACGGCCTTCTTTTCACCAGAGGTTCCTCCGGAGACAGAAGACCGCATACACTGTATATTTTTGAGATTTCCAGCCTTTCTTCCATGGTCATCTTCGGCATGATCGTCGGTATCCTGCTGGCAATCATGCTTTTCCCGGTTCCGGCCGGACCGATATAGAGAATGTTGTGCCGTCCGCCGACAGCCAGCAGGGTTGCTCTTTTGATCATTTTCTGACCGCTTACATCCGAAAAATCAGTTTCATACTCAAGATCCTCCGGGTTTTCCCTGTATACGGCAGGTTCCGGCAGGGGATGACTTCCATTCAGAAGAGAGATCAGTTCTGTCAGGTTTTTGGCGCCGTAGCAGTCCACTCCGGTGATGACGCTGCCTTCCCTCAAATTCTCCTGCGGAAGGAAACATCGTTTCAGATTATTTTCCTTTGCGGCGCTTACCATTGAAATCACTCCTCTGACCGGAAGGATATCCCCGCTTAAGGACAGTTCCCCGGCAAACAGGGAATCCGTAAGAAAGGGATCCGGGATGCATCCGTAGGAACGGAGAAGAGAAACGGCAATGGGAAGATCATAGGCACACCCGTCCTTCCGTATGTCCGCGGGGGACAGGTTGATCGTAACATGTTTCGGCTCCAGATAGATCCCGGAATTCCGGATGGCGGTATAGACACGGTGATGCGCCTCTTTTACTGCCTCCGAAAGATATCCGATAAATGTGACCTGGGGGAAACCGTTCTCTACATCCGCTTCACATCTTACCGGGAAACCCTCTGTCCCCAGGATCCCTGCCCCGTATATTTTACTCAGCATATTTCATCAAATTCCCTTCCGGCGGCATGGAACGTCCATCCGCCTTTTCGGGTAAAGACGTGAAGAAATGCAAAAAAGGTCAGAGAAAGCACAAAACATCGAAAAACGGTAAGATTTGACTTGCTTTTCCGGATGAATTATAATGATACTGATTTTTTGAGCAGGGAGGATACAGCACGGAGATGATAAGAAGCATGACAGGATTCGGCCGTTCCGAAATCGTTACGGATGCCTACAGACTTACGATCGAACTGAAATCAGTGAACCATCGTTATTTTGATCTCAATATCAAAATGCCGAAACTGTTTAATCCGTTTGAGTCTTCCATACGAAATCTTCTGAGAGGCAGTATTCAGCGCGGGAAGGTGGATCTATACATCACCTGGGAAAATTACAGTGAAGATCAGTTCTCCCTGAAATACAACCGAAATCTCGCCGGGGAATATTTGAAATACTTTCGTATGATGCGGGATGAATTCGGCCTGACGGATGATATCAAAGTCTCCACACTTGCCAGATTTCCGGATGTCTTTTCCATGGCGGAAGAACCGGAAGACGATGAAAAAATCTGGGAAGTTCTTTCGGAAGGCCTGAAGACGGCCTGTGCACAGTTTGTAAGCACACGGGAAAATGAGGGAGAAAACCTGAAAAAAGATCTCCTTCTGAAACTGGATGATATGAGTGCTCTTCTTGCGTCTATGGAAGAACGCGCACCGGAGGTTCTCGCGGCATATCGTCAGAAACTGGAAGACAAGGTAAAAGAACTTTTAAAAGATACCGGAATGGAAGAGAGCAGGATAGCTGCGGAGGTGACCCTGTATGCGGACAAGATCTGTATTGATGAGGAGACCGTCAGGCTTCACAGTCACATAGATGCCGTAAAAGAGGAACTCCTTCATGGCGATGCGGTCGGAAGGAAACTGGATTTCCTTGCGCAGGAAATGAACAGGGAAGCCAATACCGCTTTGTCAAAATCCTCGAATCTGATTATTTCCGACAAAGCGATTGCTTTAAAAACCGAAATAGAAAAAATCAGAGAACAGGTTCAAAATATAGAATAGGGGTTTGCAGGAACATGGGAAAAGGACTTCTGGTCGTCATATCAGGATTCTCAGGCTCCGGAAAAGGGACCCTGATGCGTGAACTTTTAAAAAGATATTCCAATTACAGCCTTTCTGTCTCGGCTACCACAAGAGAACCGCGGAACGGAGAAAAAAACGGCAAAGACTATTTTTTCATAAGCAGGGAAGATTTTGAACAGCGTATCCATGACAATAAATTTATCGAGTATGCCGCTTACTGCGGAAACTTTTACGGAACACCGAAAGATTATGTTTTATCACAGATGGGAATGGGAAAGGATGTTATTCTCGAAATCGAAATCCAGGGAGCATTGAAAGTAAAACAGAAATTCCCGGATACGGTTTTGATCTTTGTAACGCCTCCCGATACGGAAACCATACGAAACCGGCTGATTAAACGCGGCACCGAAACAGAAGAACAGATCCGGTCAAGGCTTCATCGTGCCGCAGAAGAAAGCCGCTGGATGGACGGTTATGATTATCTGGTCATCAACGATGATCTGAATAAAGCAGTCGAACAGCTGCATTCCCTGATCGATTCCCAGCATCGCAGAACCAAATGGAATATGGATTTTGTCAAGAAAATACAGGATGATCTGAATGAACATTACTTTAAGGAGGATTAAAAATGCTGCACCCGAATTATACGGACCTGATCAATGCGGTAAATAAGGATGTGGAACCCGGTGAACAGCCGGTCGTCCAGAGCCGCTATTCCATTGTGATTGCTACGGCCAAACGTGCCAGACAGCTGATCGCGGGAGAGGAAGCCACCGTCCCGTCCTACGGGAAGAAACCTCTTTCCGTTGCCATAGAGGAACTTTACCGCGGGAAGGTAAAAATCGTAAGCGATGAAAAAGAGGATCAGAAGGATTCTCTGCCCCAATGAATATCTGCATGATTTCTCTCGGCTGCGACAAAAATCTTTCGGATTCTGAAATGATGCTCGGATTTCTGAAACGAAAGAATGTTTTTTTTACGGACGACCCGGAAAATGCGGATGTTGTAATCATCAACACCTGCTGCTTTATTCTGGATGCAAAAAAAGAGAGCATTGAAACCATTCTCAGGATCAGCCGCTTGAAACGTGAAAATAAAATCAAAGCATTGATTGTGACAGGCTGTCTGGCAGAACGGTATCGGGAAGAAATACGGAAAGAAATCCCCGAGGTGGATGCCATCGTGGGAACTTCCGGAACCGACCGCATCGAAACTGTTTTAAAAAAGGTACTAAAAGGAAAAAAAGAAAATCTTTTTGAGGATCTGAACCGGCTTCCCGCTGTTTCGGAAAACCGTGTTCCTTCTTCCCTCAACGGAGTGACCGGTTACCTGAAAATAGCGGAAGGGTGTGATAAGCACTGTACATACTGCATCATTCCGGACCTCCGCGGAAAATACAGAAGTTATCCGATTGAAACGCTCCTGGACCAGGCAAAGAAGATGGCTGCAGAGGGAATCCGGGAGCTGATACTGGTTGCCCAGGAGACCACTCTGTACGGAACGGATCTTTACGGCAGGAAATCTCTGGACAGGCTTTTAACAAAACTCTGTGCGATCAGGGATCTGAAATGGATCCGTATTCTCTATTGTTATCCGGAGGAAATTACCGAAAGCCTGATCCGGACCATTCAAAAAGAAGATAAAATCTGTAAGGCTCTGGATATGCCCATTCAGCATGCTTCCAATCCCATTCTAAAAAAAATGGGCAGGAAAACGGATCAGGAAGAAATTACGGGAATGATAGGCCGGTTAAGATCCGAAATACCGGGTATCTCCCTGAGAACTACGCTGATCAGCGGTTTCCCGGGAGAGACCGAAGCGGATCACAAAGAACTGGTGAAATTTGTAAAACAAATGAAATTTGACCGTCTTGGCGTTTTCCCGTATTCCCGTGAAGAAAACACACCGGCTTACTTTTTCCCGGATCAGATCCCTTCAAAAGTTAAAAAGCAGAGAAGAAACGAGATCATGGCTGTACAGCAGAAAATTTCAGCCTCCCTTCTGAAAAAGAAAAAAGGGAAAGTCATAGAGGTTCTCGTGGAAGGCTATCTTCCGAAGGAAAAAGTTTATATCGGAAGATCTGCCGCAGATGCACCGGATGTGGACGGCACTGTTTTTTTTACCGGGGACAGGGAATACCTTACGGGAGAATTTGTAAGGGTAAAGATTAGCGGATCTTCAGAATATGATCTGGAGGGGAGAACCGTATGATTTGGAATCTTCCGAATAAACTCACCATGCTGCGCGTCATAATGATCCCTTTTTTTGTTTTGGCTTTGATGTTCGGAGGCGGTACCGTGTTTTCCTTTCGCCTTGCAGCACTGATCATCTTTATTCTTGCTTCCCTGACGGATCTGATCGACGGCATGATTGCCCGAAGCAGAAACCTGGTTACCGATTTTGGAAAATTTATGGATCCTCTTGCCGATAAGCTTCTGGTGTGCTCTGCGTTGATCTGTTTTGTAGAGCTCGGACAGCTTAAGGCATGGATGGTAATTCTTGTTGTTGCCAGAGAATTTATCATCAGCGGTTTCCGCCTGATCGCATCCGGCCGCGGGATTGTTATTGCCGCCGGCTGGTGGGGAAAATGTAAAACGGTCTCCCAGATGATTACGGTATGTCTTCTGATTTTAGACAGAAAAGAGCTTTCTTTCCTGACAGCTTGCTGTGTCTGGATCATGCTTGTTCTGACTGTCGTTTCTTTGGTGGATTATATTGTGAAAAATAAACAGGTATTTCAGCAGGAAAACCGGCAATAGCTGTATTTTTTCCAAAACGGGATTCGGAGGGATTATTTTATGGCAGAAGGGGAAGAACTGGTAACAAGATATAAAACGATCAAACTTTACGGGATTTCAGCAGATGAGGTGAAAAATCAGATTCAGGACATGGAAGGAAGAGAAACCCCGAAAATCAAAATAGAGCCGCATGATGCGGAAACACACATCATAATATCGGCGGCTGCAGAGTCCGAAGAAGAAGCATTGACGCTGATCAAGCCGTTTTCCAGGGAAATCAAAAAACGTTTCGGGAATGCCATTTATTCCACCAGAGAAAATGAAACCATTGAAATGGCGGTCGTCCGACTTCTCGAAAAATACGAGCTTACGGTTTCTACCGCGGAATCCTGTACGGGAGGACTTCTGGCCGGAAGACTGATCAACGTCCCCGGTGTTTCCGATGTCTTTAAAGAAGGATTTATTTCTTATTCCAATAAGGCAAAGCGTAAGACGCTGGATGTGAGCAGGGGAACGCTTAAAAAATATGGGGCGGTAAGTAAGCAGACCGCAAAGGAAATGGCTACGGGTGCGGTTTTTGCTGCGGATGCGGATACCTCGGTTTCTGTTACGGGAATAGCGGGACCGGATGGCGGAACGGATAAAAAGCCGGTCGGCCTCTGCTATATAGGCTGTTACATGAAAGATAAAGTAACCGTGGAAGAATTTCATTTTACGGGTGACCGTATGCAGATCCGGGAGCAGGCTGTCAATGCCGCCTTAAATCTTTTGCGAAAACTGATTCTTGAAAATTACAAATAAACCGGGGTTCTTTCATGCGCTGGTATAAACCGTTATACGCCGGGAAACAGGCAGCCAAACACAAAACGGCAATTATCCGATCACTGCGTAAAAGAGAGTTTTCCCCGGGTACCTATGTTATTGTCCGGGCTCTGGATTCGGATGGTCTGCTTGAAATTTACCACAGTATTGTTTTTCTGAAGGATTATTACCAGAAACAGGACCCTTTTATTATCGGAATTGCATCCGGGAAAACAGAAGCAATGGAAGTGGCCGGGAAAATAGTGGATGATATGTATCACAGAAACGGAGATTTCGACATTGATTCTTTCTGCGGTCCTGAGCATACTTAAAATTATCGGGCTGATCTGTCTGTGGATCCTGGCGGTTATTCTTGCCCTGATCCTTCTTGTTCTTTTTGTTCCTGTCCGGTACAGCGGAGAAGTCTGTTATCCGGGTGAAAAGAGGGCGGACATCACAGCGGGATGGCTTCTGAACTTTGTCCGGGTTCATTTTTATTATGATTCATCCGCACATGCGGAAGCAAAGGTTTTTCTTTTCCGTGTCTGGTCACTGAGAAATGAGAAATCCGGATCCGAAGTCAAAAATGAACCGGCTTCCGTACCGGAAATGAAGCCTCAGGAACCGGAGAAAAAAACAGAACCGAAGCCGGAAGAAAAATCCGGGCAGGAGACGGAGTCAGAAGCAATACGGGAAATGAAAACAGGGACATCGGATTTATCCGGGGATGAGGCCCCGACAGAAGAAAGCGGACCGGAACAGGGAAAAATCTACCGGGGAGTTGTCATTCAAAAAGAAACGGGAACAGAACAGGATTCCGCAGCTGCAGAAAAAAACGTGCGGAAGAAAAGGAAAATCGGTCTTCCGGATAAGATCAGGAGAACTGCCGATCAGATCCGTACCGCGTGGAACAAAATAGCGGATAAAAGAAAAACGCTGACATCCTTTCTGGAAGATGAGAAAAACCGTATTCTCTTCGGATTTTTATGGAAGAGACTCAAAAGAATCCTGAAAGGTGTTTTGCCCAAAAAAATCGACGGAACGGTGCAGTTCGGTTTTGAAGATCCATATACAACCGGTCAGGTGTTGTCTTATGCAGCCTTGCTGCTGCCGCTGTATCATGATAAACTGAAGCTGATTCCGGTATTTGAACAAAAAATATTCACCGCGGATGTTGCTTTTAAAGGTCGGATTTATCTCATCACATTGGTATTCACCGGGTTGGAAATATGGTTTAACAGGGATTTAAGAAGATTGTACCGAAAAGTTAACGGAGGTAGCCGGAATGGCAGAAAATAATTTCTCGAATACGGTTGAGGCGATTTTCAAGGGAATGGGCACTTTTATTTCCACAAAAACAGTAGTGGGGGAACCGGTCAGGATTGATAATGCAATCATCCTTCCTCTTGTGGATGTGTCCTGCGGGATGGCTGCAGGAACATTCGCCGGAAATGCAAAAGAAAACGGCGGCGGCGGAATGAGCACCAAGATCAGCCCGGCGGCTGTGCTGATCATCCAGAACGGAGTAACAAAGCTTGTAAATGTTAAAAACCAGGACCCCGTTACAAAGGTTCTTGACCTTGTTCCGGATGTCATCAGTAAGTTTACGGCAGACAGCAAGATATCTCCTGAGGTCAATGCGGCTGCAAAAGATATTTCCTTCGGGGATGAGAAAAGAGAATAAAGCTCTTATGAGAATGATGGAACTGAATAAAAAAAAGCCCCGGAAAAACCGGGGCTTTAAAAAATCAGTTTCAGGCTCTTTCTACTTTACCGGAGCGGAGACAGGAAGTACAGACATCCATTTTACGCACGCCGGCAGGTGTTTTTACTTTGACGGATTTTACATTGGATTTCCATATATGATTGGATCTTCTATGTGAATGACTTACCGCATTTCCAAAATGGGCAGCCTTTTCGCAGATTGAACACTTGGCCATGATTTACACCTCCTTAATTCTTAAATCCGCAACAAAATACATAGTATCAGAAAGTCCTTGCATTTGCAAGCACTTATTAAAATATCTTTCATTTTTACAAGAAATAAGGTATACTGATTGCATCGGAAAAACCGTAAAATGTATCAGGGAAGGAATGGGATCCTATGGAAAAAGGAAGACTGAACAATGAACTGGGACAGGTTGAAATTCGGCCTGAAGTGGTCGCTTCCTATGCCGGTTCCGTAGCAGTCGAATGCTTCGGTATTGTGGGAATGGCTGCCATAAGCATGAAAGATGGGATCGTAAAACTTTTGCGCCGTGAGAATCTTGCACAGGGCATCCTGGTCAATATAGACGAGGACAACAGGTTAACGATAGATTTTCATGTCATAGTGGCTTATGGCGTCAGCATTCATGCCGTTGCAGACAATCTTATTGAAAGCGTTAAATACAAGGTTGAGGCTTTTACGGGAATGGAAGTTGAGAAAATCAAAATATACGTGGAAGGCGTCAGGTCAATTGACTGACGGGACAGGGGAGCTGCTTGGAACTTACAGAGATTAATGCTGCCTCACTGAAGAAGGCATTTTTAGCCGGTGCTGCCAGTCTTTCCGCAAAAAAAGACTGGATCAATGAATTGAATGTTTTTCCTGTGCCGGACGGAGATACAGGAACCAACATGACACTTACCATCATGTCTGCGGTACAGGAAGTATCCGAACTTGACAAACCGGGAATCCCGGAACTTTGCAAGGCCATTTCTTCCGGATCTCTCCGGGGCGCCAGGGGAAATTCCGGTGTCATTTTATCACAGCTTCTCCGCGGCTTTACCAAAGTGATTCGTAACGACAAGGCTATCGATGTCGCCATTCTTGCTTCCGCTTTTGAAAAGGCAACGGAAACAGCCTATAAAGCTGTTATGAAGCCGAAAGAGGGAACCATTCTTACAGTTGCCCGCAGTATGAGCGAAAGAGCCAAAGAAATTGTTTCCGAAAAAACGGATCTGACTTCTTTCCTTCAGGATATTGTGGATACTGGGAATGAAACACTTGCCAGAACGCCTGACATGCTGCCGGTATTGAAGCAGGCCGGTGTTGTGGATTCAGGAGGGCAGGGATTGATGGCGGTCATGCAGGGTGCTCTGGATTCCCTGACGGGAAAAGAAACGGATTTTTCAGAGTTGACTCTGAATGAAAACTCTTCGGCAGCATCTTCCGTAAATGTGGATACTTCAAAACTGGATACAGCCGATATCAGATTCGGATACTGTACGGAATTCATTATCAACGCGGCAAAACCTTTTTCCGAAGAGGATGAAGGAAATTTCAAGTCCTATCTCGAATCCATGGGAGATTCCATCGTCTGTGTTGCGGACGAGGAAGTTGTCAAGGTGCATGTTCATACCAATGATCCGGGACTTGCCATTGAAAAAGGGCTGTCCTTCGGTTCGCTTTCCCGTATCAAAGTAGACAATATGAGAGAAGAGCACCATGAACGTCTGATTAAGGATGCTTCCCGTATTTCAGCGGAACAGAAGGCGGAAGAGGAAAGAAAGAAAGCAGCGGCGGAGCATAAGCAATACGGATTTATCTGCGTCTCATCCGGCAAGGGCTTGAGCGATATTTTCAGGGATATAGGAGCAGACATGGTAATTGAAGGCGGACAGACCATGAATCCCTGCACGGACGATTTCATAAAGGCGATCGGCAGCGTAAATGCAGATACTGTTTTTATTTTCCCAAATAATAAAAATATCCTTTTGGCTGCGGAACAGGCACAGCATATGTGTAAGGATAAAAACGTCGTGGTAATCCCTTCCAGAAATATACCGCAGGGGATCACTGCAATGATCAATTTCATGCCGGACAGTTCCCCGGAAGAGAACCTTTCCTCCATGAAAGAAGAAATGGGCAGAATCAGGACCTGTGAAATTACCTATGCGGTCAGAGATACCAGTATAGACGGAATTGAAATTAAAAAAGGCGATTTTATGGCAATCGGTGATCACGGAATGCTTTCCGATGCCAAGTCCATAACGGATGCAGTGATGGATGCCCTGGGCAAAACGGCAGAAGAAGATTCAGAACTGGTCAGTCTGTATTTCGGAGATCAGGTGGAAGAAAAGGATGCCGAAGCACTGAAAGAAAAAATCAACGGGAAATTCCCCCATGTGGAGGTGGAAATCCATAACGGAGGACAGCCGGTTTATTATTACTTTATTTCCGTTGAATAATCATTTTTATCAAAAGAAACCTTTTTGCTTCCCTTTCAATTCATTTCGTCAGGAAATGATGAACCGGAAGCATTTTCATATTCAAAAATGCAGGTACTTCAAATGAAGGATTTTCCAATCACAATTCTAAAAGGGATAGGGCCGAAAACTGCGGCAGCATTGAACAGGATAGAAATCTGTTCAACGGCGGATCTGATACGGCATTATCCGTCACGTTTTATCCGTTATCCCGAAACTTCAGACATTGAGTTTCTTAAAGAAAATGAAATCTGCGCCGTTCTTGCTTCTCCGATTGCTCCTTTATCGGTCATACGGCACGGAAGCCTTGTTATGACGCAGGGAAATCTTTCGGACGGCACCGGCATCATCCGGGTTGTATGGTACCATATGCCGTATCTTAAAAATTCCATTCATACTTCTTCCTTATTCGTGTTTTTCGGAAAAGCCGTGAGAAATCACGGAAGTTTTTATCTGGAACAGCCGGCAGTTTTCAAACCGGATGAATATCAGAAATTAGCCGGCAGGCCGGAGCCCGTTTATCCTCTTACGCAGGGGATCAGCAACCGGACCATGAGAGATGCCATTCGGCAGGCTCTGGATATAACGGAGCTTCCCCCGGACTTTCTTCCGGATGAAATCCTGAAAAAATACCGGCTGGAAGAGGAAAATTTATCCATACACAGAATTCATGACCCCGGAGATGAAGATGCTCTTGAAAGGGCAAGAAGAAGGATAGTCTTTGATGAATTTTTCCATTTTCTCTGCAAAGTCCGCAATCTGAGGGAACGGAATGAGAAAAAGGAATCTCTCTTCCGAATGAAAACGGACGGATTGTTTGAAGATCTGCTTTTTTCCTTTCCTTTTTCCCTGACGGATGCACAAAAGAAAGTATGGAAGGATATCTGCGAAGATCTGTCCGGAGGGCATGTCATGAACCGCCTCATTCAGGGCGATGTAGGCTCCGGTAAAACTGCTGTTGCCGTTCTTGCCTTATATACGGCATACCGGAACGGATTCCAGAGTGTTATCATGACACCGACCGAAGTACTGTCCGAACAGCATTTCAGGACCATCCTGTCCTTTCTGGAACCGCTGAAGGAAAGACCGCGGGTTCTTCTTCTTACCGGATCCATGACAAAAAAAGAAAAGGAACTGGCAAAAGAAAAAATCGCAGATCATGAAGCGGATATTATCATCGGGACCCATGCGGTGATACAGTCGGATGTAACATTTAAAAAACTTGCTCTGGTGATCACCGATGAGCAGCATCGCTTCGGCGTCCGTCAGAGAGAATCTCTTGCCCAAAAGGGAGAGGATCCGCATGTGCTTGTCATGAGTGCGACCCCCATCCCCCGTACCCTTGCGGTTATTCTCTACGGAGACCTGGATATTTCCGTGATCGACTCAAAGCCGGAAGGAAGAAAACCGATCTTAAACTGTGTGATCGACGGGAAGGACAGATCAAAGGCCTATGCCCACATCGGAAAAGAGATCGCCAGGGGACACCAGGCCTATGTGATCTGTCCTGCGGTGGAAGAAACTGAATTTTCATATGGGGAAAATGTAACGGATACCTGCAAAAAAATACAGGGACTGTTCGGAGACCGGGTCAGGGCCGAGTATCTTCACGGCCAGATGTCCGATAAAAGGAAAAACAGGATCATGGAGGATTTCCTTGCCGGAAAGATCAATGTACTTGTTTCGACAACGGTTATCGAAGTCGGTGTGGATGTTCCCAATGCCACTGTGATGATGATCGAAAATGCAGACAGGTTCGGACTTTCCTCCCTGCATCAGCTGAGAGGACGTGTAGGAAGAGGGACGGAACAATCCTATTGTATTTTTGTGAATACATCCGATTCCGAAAATGCGAAAAAAAGGCTTGCTATCGTAAACCGGTCAAATGACGGTTTTGAAATTGCATCTGAAGATCTGAAAATGAGAGGGCCGGGAGAATTGTTCGGTTCGGCCCAGAGCGGAGAGTTGACTTTTGGCATTGCCGACATATATAATGATAATCCGACACTATGCGATGCTTTTGATGCGGTAAATTCCCTGTCAAAATCAATGCTCAATCAATTATGCAGAAATGATTCTGTATTGAATTTGTAGTTTAAGGGTCTCAGGATGAGGAAGCCGAACATGAGTGATGAACGGAAAGAAAAAAATTCCAGCAATGATCTCGGTCTTGAAATAGAAGATCTTGATTCCCCCGACGAAAAAAAAGAAATTACGGCTGCGGATGAACAGCCGGAGCCGAAAATACCGGAAGATAAAGCAGAGGTTAAAAATCCCGATCCGAATGAACCCGAAATTGAAGAAGTGAATCTTGAAAGCCCGGAAGAAAAGCCAAAGAAAAAAAGAGGCCCATGGGTAAAAATCCTTGTTTTCGGGGTGATCGCCGCTGCCGGTTTCTTTATATGGTATTTTTATTCATCCGTAAAATATGAAACGGTTTTCTTTCCGAATACAACGGTTAACGGAGTAAATGTATCCGGGCTGGATTCCGAAACGGCCAAAAATATGATCAATGATCAGGTAAAGGATTATTTTCTGTCTGTGAAAGCGAGAGACTTCCCGGATCAGAATCTTTCCGGAGCGGATATCGGCCTGGAATATTCCTTTGATGACACGCTGGATCATGTGATCAAGAAACAAAATCCTTTTTTATGGATCCTGCACAACAATAAGGAAATTGATTACAAGATCGATACCATTGCCAGGACAGACGATGCAAAATTCAATGCTGCGGTGGATAAACTTTCCTGCATGGACAAGTCTTCTTTTTCAACACCTGCAGATGCCCGTGTTTCAGATTACCGGGAAGGAACCGGGTATACGGTTATTCCCGAGATCCGGGGAAATGTTCTGGATACAGTCCGGGCAAAGGAACTGATTAAAAAAGCTGTTCTCGAACTTCAGCAGAGTCTCGATCTGAATGCCGCGCAGCCCGATCTGTATCAGGAAGCGGAAATAAAATCCGATGATCAAACCCTGAATACAACCTGCAAAAACCTGAATGCATATGTTCTTACGGAAATCCGGTATCCGGATGTTCCGGGAATTGTGCTGAACGGTTCCGTGATCAAAGACTGGCTTACTGTAGGGAGTGATCTCACGGTATCCCTGAATCATGATGCTGTAGTTGAATGGGTAAAAAATCTGGCCAAACAGCTGGATACTGTCTACCAGGCAAAAAATCTGCATACCTCATGGGGAACGGACGTAAAGATCACAGGCGGCAGCTACGGATGGAAAATGGACCAGACTGCCGAGATCAAATATCTGGATGAAACGCTTCCGACCGGGCAGAAACTGGAGAGATCGCCTGCCTATACCCGGACGGCGGCATCGCACGGACAGAATGATTACGGGGATACATACGTGGAAATCAATCTGACCATGCAGCATCTCTATTATTATAAAAACGGTTCTCTTGTTGTTGATTCCGATTTTGTTTCCGGCTGTACCTCAAAAGGAAGGGGGACGCCGACTGGAATTTATCAGGTTTCCTATAAACAGCGAAAAGCCGTATTGAGAGGACAGGGATATGCAAGCCCGGTCGATTACTGGATGCCGTTTAATGCAGGCGTAGGACTTCATGATGCTGACTGGCGTTCCGAATTCGGAGGGAATATCTATAAATCCAGCGGATCGCACGGCTGCATCAACCTCCCCTACTCCGCAGCAAAGACAATATTCAATCATATTGAGCCCGGATGTCCTGTGCTGGTTTATAATATGGACGGGTCCGTATCCGGTCCCACCACAAAAGAAGCAAAGGAAGAGCAGCTGGAAACCCCGGAAATCACAACAGAAACCGTCGCAGAAACCGCTGCGGAAACAACGGTAGCAGCTCCGACAGAGACAAAAGCCAATGTAGTTTCTCCAAAGGGCCCCGGCGTAACACAAAGTACAAGTGAAGAAACCTCTGCTGTTACGGATACGCCCCGCGAAACAGGTATTTCCGGAGGGCCGGGTTATGTTTCCCCGAAGGGAAATTCCGGAGAAAGTTCTGCAGCAGTACCCGGTCCGGGAAATTAAAGAATCGGAAAGGAAAAAATGAGAGTAATTGCCGGTAATGCCAGAAGCCTGATTTTAAAAACACTCCCGGGACTGGAAACACGTCCTACCACAGACCGTATCAAAGAAACTCTTTTCAATATGATCCAGTTTGATATCCCCGGTTCCCGTTTCCTTGACCTTTATGCCGGAAGCGGCGGAATAGGGATCGAGGCTCTTTCACGCGGTGCGAAAGAAGCTGTTTTTGTAGATAACAATCCGAAAGCGGTATCCTGTATCCGGGATAATCTTCTTCATACGAAATTTGCGGATCATGCCGAAGTCATCAATTCGGATGCCGTTTCCGCACTGACGAAATTGAATGCGGCAGAAAAAAAACCGTTCAATATTATTTTCATGGATCCGCCTTACGGAATGGGGCTGGAAGACCGTGCGCTGGCGTTTCTGTCCGGATCCTCACTTCTGGACTCCGGGACCATCCTGATCATTGAGATGAAGATCCATTCGGATATCGATCATTTTTCTTCCCTGCCGTTTGAGATCATGAAAGTGAAGGAATATAAAACAAACCAGCATGTTTTTCTGAAATTCTCGAATTCCGGTTTATCGGAAAGGAAATAAAAATGAAAAAAGCAATTTACCCCGGAAGTTTTGACCCCGTTACCAACGGTCATCTGGACATTATCGAAAGGGCAGCCCGGCTTTTTGATGTCCTGGTGATCGGGGTTCTGAACAATCAATCAAAAACGCCGTTGTTTACAGCGAATGAACGTGTTACAATGTTACAGGAAGTAACAAAACACATTTCAAATATTGAGATTTACGCTTTTGACGGTCTTTTGATCGATTTTTGCCGTGAACAAAATGCACAGGTTATCGTCAGAGGCCTGAGAGCCGTGACGGACTTTGAATATGAGCTTCAGCTGTCACAGACAAACCGGGTCGTTGATCCTGATGTCGATACTGTCTTTTTTACCACAAACTTAAAATATTCTTATTTAAGTTCCAGCATCGTAAAAGAGATTGCAATGTACAACGGGGAAATTGATGCTTTTGTTGATCCGAAGGTTGCACAACTGATCCGTCAGAAGATGAAAGAGAACAGGAGCTGATAAAGCAATGAGCAGAATTGAGCAGATTATCGGGGAAATCGAAGAATTTGTGGAACAGGCAAAGCCATATCCGCTTTCCAGTACCAAGGTTGTGGTGAATAAAGAGGAACTGAGTGAGCTGCTTGTGGAGCTGCGCCTGCAGATCCCCAGTGAGGTAAAACAGTATCAGAAAATCATCAGCAATCAGGAAGCGATCCTGAATGATGCCAAAGGGCAGGCAGACAGAATGGTGTCGGAAGCCAACCGTATGACCGAACAGCTTGTGGATGAACATGAGATCATGCAGAAAGCCTATGCTACGGCAAACAAATTGATTGAAGATGCAAACAAACAGGCACAGGATATTGTTGACCATGCGGCCAATGATTCCGATGCCATTAAAATATCCTCCATCCGGTATACGGATGACATGCTGAAAAGTCTTCAGGCGATCATCAGTCATACCATGGAAAATTCCCAGAGTAAATTTGAGCAGCTGCAGACAACGCTGAAATCAAGCTATGATATTGTTTCTTCCAACCGTCAGGAACTTGCTTCTTCCGGAGAGGTTCAGGATGACGGGGACAGAAATAATTCCGGGCAGGACGATCCGGACAATATTTGAAATTCGGCTGCAAAAAAAGAATCTGTTTTCAGAGTTTGCTTTGCGGCAAACTCTGTTTTTATTCAGGAGGCATGAATGGATCTTCCGGTATCGTTTTTAAATGACATGAGGGATCTCCTCGGATCCGGATACAACGATTATCTGGATTCTTTAAAAGAACAGCCCTGTTCCGGTCTGCGGGTAAATACCCTGAAGACGACCCCGGAATATATTTTATCCAAATTCGGTCCCCTTGAAAGAATCCCCTGGACCGATAACGGATTTTATATCCGGAGGGAATCTGATTTTACAAAAACGCCATATTATTTTGCGGGACTTTTTTATATCCAGGAGCCATCCGCCATGACACCCGCTGCCATTCTCGGTACAAAGCCGGGCGAAAAAATTCTTGATCTTTGTGCCGCACCCGGCGGAAAAGCTACACAGATCGGTTCTGATCTCAAAGGGAAGGGAGTCCTTTATTCCAATGATATCAGCGCCTCCCGTGCAAGGGCCCTTTTGAAAAACACGGAACTTTCGGGAATAGGAAATTCCATCCTGATCTGTGAGGAATCCGGCAGACTGAAAACGCTTTTCCCGGCGTATTTTGACCGTATTCTGATCGATGCGCCCTGCTCGGGGGAAGGAATGTTCCGGAAACATCCGGCTGTTCTGAATGCTTATCTGGAACACGGAAGAGACTTTTACTGTCCGGTCCAGAAAAAGCTCCTGGATGATGCATCCGTTATGCTGAAGCCGGGCGGCACCCTCGTATACTCGACATGTACCTATAACCGCCGTGAGGATGAGGAACAGATCCGGCTTTTTCTTTCGTCTCATCCGGACTTTGCTCCGGATCCTATCCCGTTAAGAGAAGGCTTTACGGATTCTGCCGAAATTCCGGGATGTATCCGGCTTTTTCCGCATACGGCAAAAGGGGAGGGCCATTTTGCTGCAAAAATGAAAAAAAGAGGACAGGATTCCGTTTTTTCATCCGGCATTCCGATACCGAATTTCATTCGAAAAGACAACAAAATATGCAAGGATGCAGAGTCTTTTCTGAAAACGATCAAAAGAACCTGGGATACAAATCGCTTTTCGGAATCGGACGGATATATTTCCTACCTTCCGGAAAATGAAGAAATTCATTCCGGCCTTCGTTATTTAAGAACGGGACTTCTGATCGGGCAGGTCAAAAACAATCGGTTTAAACCCTCTCAGGCTCTTGCCATGAATTTGGAAAAAGAGGAATGTACGAATCCTGTTTTATTTGATGCGGATGATCCGCGTGTGATAAGATATCTTAAAGGAGAAACAATAGAAGCGCCGGATTCCGTCCCCGGAAAGGGATACCGCCTTCTCTGTGCGGACTCTTTTCCCCTTGGCTTTATAAAAACGGATGGAGGAAGAATGAAAAACATGCTTCTTCCCGGATGGCGGTGGGTATAATGGTACGGATTCGTTCGGATAAACTTCTTTCCGTGCTCGGATACGGAACAAGAACGGAAGTTAAGAAGCTCATTGCAGACAGCGCACTCTGCATAGACGGCAGGACAGTGCTCCGGCCGGAAACAAAATGTGATCCGGAAACAGAAAGAGTGGAGTTATGCGGAAAACGGATTTTCTTTACGGAATATGAATACTGGGTCCTGAATAAGCCTTCCGGGATCATAACCGCCACAAGAGATAACCGGCATGAGACGGTAATTGATTACATGGGACTTACACGAAAAGGCATGTCTCCGTGCGGACGTCTTGATCGGGATACCGAAGGCCTGCTCCTGATCACGGATAACGGGGCATTGATTCACCGCATCCTTTCTCCGGCACTTCATATTGACAAGGTATATGAAGCGGAAGGAAACGGAACCATACCGGAGGAAGCAGTTCAAATGTTTCGGGAAGGAATGGTACTTTCGGACGGGACAAGATGTCTTCCCGCCGATCTTTCCGTAAAAAAACCGGATACGCCCTTTTCCGCTTCCCTTACCATCCGGGAAGGAAAGTTTCATCAGGTGAAAAGAATGTTCGAAAGTGTGGGATGTAACGTTACCCATTTGAGGAGAATTGCCGTCGGCCCCCTTAATTTACAAGATCTTAAGCTGAAGGAAGGGGAATACCGGATGCTGACAGAAGAAGAAAAAAATAAAATTCTGGAGTTGTTGAAATGATCGATCTGAATAAAATAAAAGCCTGTATTTTTGATCTGGACGGAACATTGGTCGATTCCATGTGGATGTGGCATGCCATTGATGAAGAATATATGCAGAAATTCAGCATTCCGCTCCCCGAGGATCTTCAATGGTGCATTTCGGGAATGAGTCTTGATGAAACGGCCGTTTACTTTAAGAACAGATTTCGGATTTCAGACAGCCTAAGCAAGATCAAGAGTGACTGGGAAGAAATGTCTGTTGAAAAATACCGGAATGAGGTGGGTCTGAAACCGGGAGCCGGAGAATTTCTTGCAGAATGTCAAAGAAGAGAGATTCGCATGGGGATTGCTACGTCCAACGGAAAAAAAATGGCAGATGCCGTAATCGATTCCCTGCAGATTCGAAATTACTTTGATGTTATCCTGACTTCCCATGAATTTCCGAAGGGAAAATCCAGTCCGGATATCTACCTGAAAGTTTCTTCGGAGCTCGGAATTTCTCCGCAGGATTGTCTTGTTTTTGAAGATATTCCGACGGGAATACTTGCCGGAAAGAACGCAGGAATGACGGTATGCGCGGTAGAAGATGATTTTTCCGAAGGCTGCCGGAAGGAAAAAGAAGCACTTTCCGACTATATGATCAAAGATTACGGAGAACTGATCAGATGAAGATGAAGCAGAAAATCAATAAGGGAGAATACGGATACAGAAAATCCCATCAGAAAAAGATGATCCTCATAACCGTACTGCTGGTTCTTCTTGTCTCGGTACAGATCATCCTGAGCAAAACACTGCACGGAAGCGTTTCCATGCTTTTTACCGTGACAGGCATCCTTACGGTACTTCCTCTGGCCAATGTCATGGCACCATTGATCGCCATGCTTTCCTACCGGTCCCCCGATCAAAAGGAAGCGGATACCATTTCCGGCTTTCTTTCCAAGGGCACCATTCTTTTCGATCTCATCCTTACTTCAAAGGAAAAGGCAATGCCCATCGATTATTGTCTTGTCCGCCGGGATGCGGTGCTTGCCTTTTCATCGTCCGCAAAAGTGAAAAATGACTTTATAAAAGATACCATTACGGACTTTCTGAAAAAGAACGGGATACGGCCGGTGGTACATGTCTATTCCGACCTGAAGGATTATATCAGGGCACTGGAAATTCTTTCTGCGGAGGAGAAAAAAGAACCGGAAGAAAACAGCCGGGACTCAGATCCGGTCATCAAAATCTGTGCACTTTTAAAAAGCAATTCCTATTGAGAAAAAACAAATGAAAGAAATCATAATCGGTAAAAATGAAACCGGACAAAGACTGGATAAATTTCTTGCAAAATACATGAATACGGCAGGAAAAAGTTTTCTGTATAAGATGATCCGGAAAAAAAATATTACATTAAACGGGAAAAAATGCACCGGAGGGGAAATTTTAAATAACGGGGACCTTGTGAAATTATTTCTTTCCGAGGAAACCATTCTTAAATTTTCTTCTTTGGAAGAAGTGCCGAAAAAATCTTTTTCTCCGGAAAAAGGTATTCCTGCACCCCGGGTGATATTTGAAAATGAGAATATCCTGGTTATGGATAAACCGGCGGGTATGCTTTCCCAAAAAGCCGATCCGCAGGACTTCTCCGCAAACGAATGGATCCTTTCCTATCTTCTGGAAAGCGGTTCTCTTTCCCGGGAAGAGATGCGGACATTCAGACCCTCCGTGGTAAATCGCCTGGACAGAAATACCAGCGGTCTTCTGATCGCCGGAAAAACACTTGCAGCGCTGCAGATCCTTTCAGAAGAGATCCGCAGCAGAAATATCCGTAAGGAATATCTGACACTTGTGCACGGAGCCGTAAATCAGGCTTCCCGTATAACCGGTTATCTGAAAAAAGACGAAGGAACCAATACCGTCAGGATATCGCTCCGGCCGGAACAGGAAAATGACCTGAAAATTGAAACGGAATATTTTCCGCTTCAGGCAACACAGGATATTACTCTTTTGAAAGTGCATTTGATCACGGGCAGAACACACCAGATCCGTGCGCATCTTTCCTCCATCGGGCATCCCGTTATCGGCGACCCGAAATACGGAGATTCCGGGATCAACCGGTATTTCCATGAAAAATACGGGGTGAATTATCAGCTTCTTCATGCATGGCAAATTACTTTTCCCGATCTTCCCGTACCGCTTTCCGAAATAAGCGGAAAAACCCTTACGGCGGAAAAACCGGATATTTTCTGCAAAGTTCTGAACGGATTGAATACCGGAGAATAAGACAAGATAAAAAAGGAGCATTGGAATGGGCACCTGGAAAACCAGAGGATTAAGAGGATCCGTGCTGGAAGACCTCCTGAATGTAACAAACGAAATTTACAGGAGCAGCGGAATCGCTCTCATACAAAAAATCCCGACCCCGATTACGCCTATTGAAATCGACAAGAACACAAGACATATTACGCTTGCCTATTTTGATCAGAGGAGTACCGTTGACTATATCGGTGCAATCCAGGGAATTCCTGTCTGCTTTGATGCGAAGGAATGTGCTTCTGATACTTTTCCGCTCTCCAATGTCCATTCGCATCAGATCGTTTTTATGGATGAGTTTCAGAAGCAGAAGGGGATTTCATTTTTGATCCTTTCCTTTACTGCCAGAGATGAGTTTTATCTGTTGCCTTTTGATGACCTGAACCGTTACTGGGAACGCATGCAGAACGGCGGAAGAAAAAGTTTCACCTATGAAGAAATGGACAAAACGTATAAGATACGGAAAACAAGAGAAGTTCCCATCCATTATCTGGAACAGCTGAATCTTTACCTGCAGAAGACAGGGGACGTTTCCTGAGACCCGGTTGTTTCATGTTGACATATTCAGTTTCGTATGGTAGAGTGATAAAGCGTTAAAGTATCATCGGAATAACAGGAATAATCTTGCATATCGGAGGATCTTTTGTGAACAGGCTTTTGCATACGCCGGACGGCGTCAGGGATATTTACGGGAAAGAATGCGCGGTAAAAAACCGCGTTCAGGCTTCTGTCATGGAACAGCTCCGCCTGTTCGGCTATGAACAGATCGAAACGCCTACGTTTGAATTCTTTGATATTTTCAGCCGGGACAGAGGCAGCGTTTCCTCCCGCGAAATGTACAAGTTTTTTGACCGTGACAACGACACGCTGGTTTTAAGGCCGGATATGACGCCGGCCATAGCAAGATGCGTGGCAAAGTTTTTCATGGACGAGACCATGCCCGTCCGCCTCTGCTATATCGGCAACACCTTCATCAACAATTCCAATTTCAAAGGGCGCCTCGGGGAAAGCACACAGACAGGGGCGGAGCTTGTCGGTGACGACTCTGTCTCGGCGGATGCCGAAACGGTCATTCTGACCATACGGTGTCTCCAATCCGCCGGCCTTAAGGATTTTCAGGTGGAAATGGGAGAAGTCGGTTTCTACAAGGGCCTCCTTGCCGATGCAGGCCTGACCGCGGAGCAGGACAGGACGCTCCGTGACCTGATTGAAAACAAGAACACCTTCGGCGTAGAGGAATTTGCGGATGCCAACGTGAGAAAGAGCTCGCTCCGTGAAGTTTTCCGCCGTCTGCCGCAGTTATTCGGAAATATTGAGGACATCAGGAAAGCGGAGAAGTTTGCCCCCAACAAAGAATCCGCGGACGCAGTGGAAAGGCTGAAAAAGGTGCATGCCATCATCGATGCCTACGGGCTTGCCGATTATGTGTCCTATGACCTGGGCATGCTGAGTCAGTACGAATATTATACCGGCATCATCTTCAAAGCATATTCCTACGGAACCGGAAGATATATCGTGAACGGCGGCCGTTATGACGGACTGCTTGCCCAGTACGGGAAGGACATCCCTGCGGTGGGCTTCGGCATTACGGTGGATTCCCTGCTTTCCGCTCTGAACGGACAGCATATCGACGTTCCTGTTCCCGGCACGGACGTGCTGATCGTCTTCGACAGGGACAGATTCAAGGAGGCTTCCGACCTGGCAAGGAAATTCCGGGAGAGAAAGAAAAGCACGCTCTGCTTCCCGAGGAAGGGAAGATGCAAGGACGATACCTACCGTGAATATGCAAAAAAGAGAGGAATCGGACAGGTCATTTTTATCGGAGAAAGTAAAAAATGAGAGAGATCAGAATAGCACTTGCAAAAGGAAGACTGGCGGAAAAGGCAATGGAATATTTTGCCGCGATCGGAATCCCCTGCGAGGAAATGAAAGACAAGAAAACCAGAAAGCTCATCTTCAGAAACAGTGAAAAAGGGATCCTCTTTTTCCTTTCCAAAGCAAGCGATGTCCCGACTTATGTAGAATACGGAGCCGCGGATATCGGGATTGTCGGAAAAGACACCATCATGGAAGAAGGCAGACAGCTTTATGAAGTCCTTGACCTGAAAACGGGCAACTGCAGAATGTGTGTCTGCGGGCCTGCTGCCGCGGCGGAACTTTTAAAGCATCACGAACAGATCCGCGTGGCGTCCAAATATCCGAACATTGCCAGGGATTATTTCTATAACCGGAAGCACCAGACGGTGGAAATCATCAAGCTGAACGGATCCGTGGAACTTTCGCCGATTGTCGGGCTTTCCGAAGTGATCGTCGATATCGTGGAAACGGGAAGCACGCTTAAGGAAAACGGACTTACGGTGCTCGAGGAGATCTGCCCCGTTTCGGCACGGATGGTTGTAAACCGTGTTTCCATGAAACGGGAAAGCGAGAGGATAGGGGACATCATCTCCAGAATGAAGGCACTGGTTTTAAAGGAGGAAAAATGAAGATCGTAAATCTGAGCGGAAAAACAGGAGACGCCGTTCTTTCGTCTCTTCTGAACAGAGACCTTAGTTCCTATTCATCCTACAGAGAACCTGTGGAAAAGATTGTGCAGAACGTCAGGGAAAACGGGGACAGGGCGCTTCTTTCCTATACGGCGGAATTTGACAGATTTAAGTGCACGTCAAAGGGGCTTGAGGTGACGGAAAAAGAAATCCGCTCTGCCATCAGGGAAACGGATCCCGCCCTGCTTTCCGTAATGAAGAAAGCCATTGAAAATATCCGCGCCTATCATGAAAAGCAGAAGAGGAACAGCTGGTTCGATGCGGAAAAAGAAGGGATCATTCTCGGACAGAAAGTGACTCCTCTCGAAAGGGTCGGCGTCTATGTCCCGGGCGGAAAAGCCGCCTATCCGTCCACGGTCCTGATGAACATTGTTCCGGCAAAGGTTGCAGGAGTAAAGGAAATCATCATGGTATCGCCGGTACGGGACGGAAAGATCAATCCCGTTACGGTAGCTGCGGCTCACCTGGCAGGAGCTGACCGTATTTTCAGGATCGGCGGCGCACAGGCGGTTGCGGCACTGGCATACGGGACAAAAACCATTCCGAAGGTCGACAAGATCGTAGGCCCGGGCAACGTATATGTTGCCATGGCCAAGAAGTGCGTTTACGGATATACGGGAATAGACAGCATTGCGGGGCCGAGCGAAATCACGATCATTGCCGATCATACTGCAGATCCTTCTTTTGTCGCGGCAGATCTTCTTTCGCAGGCGGAACATGATGAAATGGCTTCCGCGGTACTGATCACCACAAGCAGGATCCTTGCCGGACGCGTAAGCAAAGAGGTTGACCTGTTCTTAAAAAAGCTTTCCCGGAAGGATATCATTAAGAAATCCCTCGATAACAACGGTATGATCCTGATCGCAAAGGACCTTCCGCAGGCAGCCGATTTTGCAAACCGGATAGCCAGCGAACACCTGGAGCTGATCACGGAGAATCCTTTTGAGCTGATGAGCCGGATCAGGAACGCCGGTGCCATTTTCCTGGGACCGTATTCTTCGGAGCCTTTAGGCGATTATTTTGCAGGACCGGACCATGTCCTTCCGACCAGCGGCACGGCCAGATTCTTTTCACCGCTTTCGGTGGATGACTTCATCAAGAAATCCAGCGTGATCTATTATTCAGAGGATGCCCTGAAACGCGTGTCAGCCGATATCCGGAAATTTGCGAAGGCGGAAGGTCTTACTGCCCATGCCAATTCCATTGCGGTCCGGTTTAACGGAAAGAAAAAGCAGAGAAAGGAAAAATAGCATGCAGCTTTATCCGGCAATCGATCTGATGGAAGGAAAATGCGTACGTTTAAGGCAGGGTTCCTTCCAAAATGTCAGCTGCTATTCCGAGTCTCCTGCGGAAGTCGCAGCCTTATGGGAAAAGGAAGGGGCGACTTTCATCCATGTGGTTGACCTTGACGGCGCACTTTCGGGAAGCCCCGTAAATGAAAAATCGATCCGTGAAATCATAAATGCAGTATCCGTTCCCGTGGAAGTCGGGGGAGGGATCCGCGACATCATGACCGCCGGGAAAATTCTTACACTGGGCGTAACACGTGTCATAACGGGGACACAGGCCCTGAAGGATCCCGGGTTTATTTCCGAAATGATCGGTAAATTCGGAAGCAGTTCCGTGGCGGTCGGCGTCGATGCAAAGGACGGGATGGTTGCGATAAACGGATGGGAAAAGGTGTCTTCCATGAATGCCCTGGAATTCTGCAAGCAGATGAAGGAAAACGGAGTTGCCCATATCATCTATACGGATATCGCCAGAGATGGTATGATGACAGGGCCGAATGTGCGGATGACGTCAGTTCTGACGGAAAAGACAGGAATCGATATCATTGCATCCGGCGGGATTTCCTCCATGCAGGATCTTGAAAACCTGAAAAATGCGGGGATAAAAGGCGCCGTTATCGGGAAGGCGCTCTATGAAAAAAAGATCGATCTGAGAGAAGCAGTACATAAATTTCAGCAGGAGTGAAGTAAATGAGCGGTAAGCAGAAAAAAATCTATGCCGGTTTCCGTTGCAGTTCGGATATATCCCGGAAACTTCTAAGCCCTGAAATAACCGGTGCGGACGGTTTTATTTTTACGGACTCTTCGAAAACGGATGCGGAACATGACCTCTTTACGGGAAAAATGCGCGAATGGTCAGCACTGACCGATAAGCCGGTCATAACGTACGGAAAGATCAGCCGGCTGGAAGACGTGAAAAAGTATATCTATGCCGGTTCTGACGGCGTTCTTTTTGATGTTTCTCCGGAAAACGGAAGAAAAGTTATACGGGAGGCGGCCGAAAGATTCGGAAAAAACAGGATCTGCGTTCGCATCAACAGCAGGGATGAAATCGCGGAAATCCCGGAACTGATGCGTGAAGGCGCATCGGAATTTTTCTTTGATGCCGAAAACGTTCCCGTAAATGAAATTTCCGTTCCGGAAGGATTTGAAGGGGAAAGGCTGTGGATTACGGATCCTTCGACGGAATCCGTTTCTCACTGCCTTGAGAATCCCGCGTGCAGCGGTGTCGTGATCTTTCAGGATGAACAGCTGACCGATTTTTCCGCGCTGAAAAAGGAAATGAAGGAAAGGAAAATTCCCGTTCATGCGCCCGAAGCGGCATTCGCGTGGGAAGACGTCAAAAAAGGACCGGACGACCTTCTTCCCGTTGTCGTGCAGGATTACAGGAGCCTGGAAGTCCTGATGGTCGCCTATATGAATGAAGAGTCTTATCGTATGACCGTGGAAACCGGCAGAATGACCTACTGGTCCCGTTCACGGAGGAAACTCTGGGTAAAGGGAGAAACTTCCGGACATATCCAGTTTGTCAGATCCCTTACCCTGGACTGTGACAAGGATACGCTTCTGGCAAAGGTCCTTCAGATCGGACCGGCATGCCATACGGGAGCGCGTTCCTGCTTTTTCAATGATGTCTTAAATGAAAATGCAAAGGAAGGAAATCCGGGTACCGTATTCGAGGACGTATACAGGGTCATCCAGGACAGAAAAGAACATCCGCGGGAAGGCTCCTATACCAACTATCTTTTTGACAAGGGGATCGACAAGATCCTGAAAAAAGTGGGAGAGGAAGCAACAGAGATCGTAATCGCCGCAAAGAATCCGAATCCCGATGAGATCCGGTATGAGATCAGTGATTTTATGTATCACGTCATGGTTCTCATGGCGGAGAAGAACGTCACATGGAAGGATATCACCGAAGAACTGATCCGAAGGGAATCCGGAGAAGGCGGACAGAGGTCAGACAAATGAGAGAGCCTTTTCTGTCCGATGACATTCTGCTAAGCGTGGAAAAGCCGGCAAGATATATCGGTAACGAGATCAACATCACAAGGAAGGACCCCGGAAGCGTCGATGTTGAGATTGCCATGTGCTTTCCGGACGTCTATGAGATCGGGATGAGCCATATAGGCATCCAGATCCTTTATGATATGTTCAACAAAAGGGATGATGTTCTGTGCGAAAGAGTGTTTTCGCCGTGGACCGATCTGGATAAGATCATGCGCGAAAAAAAGATTCCCCTGTTCACGCTGGAAACGCAGCGCCCTGTGAAGGAATTCGATTTTCTCGGCATTACCATCCAGTACGAGATGTGTTATACGAATATCCTGCAGGTTCTTGACCTTTCCGGGATTCCACTGCATGCCTCCGAAAGGACGGAGGAACATCCCATTGTCATAGGGGGCGGCCCGTGCACTTATAATCCGGAGCCGATAGCGGAATTTTTTGACATGTTTTATATCGGTGAGGGCGAGGTAACCTATGACCTGCTGTTTGACCTGTACAAGGAATGCAGAAAAGAGGGAGCATCCAGAAAGGATTTCCTGCGCAGGGCTTCCGCAGTTCCCGGTATTTATGTGCCTTCGCTCTATCAGGTTTCCTACAACGAAGACGGCACCGTAAAGGAATTCTGCGCAAAAGAAGAAGGAGTCCCTGCCACGGTCGAAAGACAGGTAGTACGGGAAATGGACGATATTTCCTTTATCGACAGGCCGATCGTGCCGTTTATCAAAGTCATCCAGGACAGAACTGCCCTTGAAATCATGCGCGGCTGCATCAGAGGATGCCGTTTCTGCCAGGCCGGCTGTGTCTACCGCCCCAAGCGGGAACATTCCGTTTCCTATCTGACAGAATGCGCGGAAAAAATGCTGAAAGCAACGGGTAACGATGAAATTTCCCTGAGCTCTTTAAGCTCCAGCGATTACAGCGGATTAAAGGAACTTCTGGATCATCTTATCGCGTATACAAAAGAACGGAAGATCAACATTTCGCTTCCATCCTTAAGAATAGATTCCTTCTCCCTTGACATCATGAGCGAAATTCAGGATGTCAAGAAAAGTTCGCTTACCTTTGCGCCGGAAGCAGGCACCCAGAGGCTCCGCGACGTGATCAACAAGGGCATTACGGAAGAAGAGATCATGACCGGTTCCATGAGCGCCTTTCACGGAGGGTGGAACAGAGTCAAATTTTATTTCATGCTGGGACTCCCGGGCGAAACGGAAGAAGACCGGAAGGGAATTCCGGAGCTCTGCGAAAAAGTAGCGGAAGCCTATTACGACATTCCGAAGGAAGACCGGAACGGAAGACTTAAGATCACGGCAAGTTCCTCTTTCTTCGTACCGAAACCCTTTACGCCGTTTCAGTGGGCTTCCATGTGCAACGCAGGCGAATATCTGGACCGTGCCCATTTTGTGAAGGATACCTTCCGCACGATGACCAATTTCAAGAGCATGCGTTATGAATATCATGATGCGGACGTGAGCATTCTGGAAGGCGTTTTTGCACGGGGCGACAGAAAAATTGCAAAAGTCATTGAGACAGCCTACCGGAAGGGGGCGCTTTACGACTCCTGGAGCGACTGCTTTGATCCTGTGAAATGGGACGACAGTTTTAAGGAGTGCGGGACGGACCCGGAGTTCTATACGATCAGGGAAAGAAAAGCAGACGAAAAGTTCCCCTGGGATTTCATCGATGCCGGCGTGACGAAGACCTTTCTCCTGAAAGAATGGGAAAAATCGAAGAAGGCTCTCATAACGGAAAACTGCAGTGTCGCCTGCCAGGGATGCGGAGCCGCAAAATACGGGGGAGGAATCTGCTTTGAAAATAAGAATCAAATTTGAAAAACAGGGACTCCTCCGGTTCATAGGACATCTGGACATCATGCGTTATTTCCAGAAAGCCATGAGGAGGGCGGAAATCCCCATCCGCTACAGCGAGGGATTTTCCCCGCATCAGATCATGTCATTTGCCGCGCCTCTCGGAATGGGTATCAACGGCTTCGGGGAATACATGGATATCGAGACTGTGGATGAAAAGCAGAAGAGTATGTCCTCGGAGGAATGCGTCCGTCTGCTGAACGGCGTCATGGCGGAAGGAATGAAAATTTTAAGTTACCGCGCCATTCCCGACGATACGGAAAACGCCATGGCATCGGTTGCTTCCGCGGATTACCGGATCATCTTTCCGAAAACGCCGACCGAAGAAGAGACAGAATCGGTGAAAGAAGATATTGCGGAACTTCTCGGGAAAGAATCCGCCCATGTCATGAAAGTTACGTCCAAGGGAGAGAAGGATACCGATATCCGCCCGATGATCAATGAACTTAAAATTTCGGATGGATTTATCTTCATGAATATCGCACAGGGAAGCAACGGAAACCTGAAGCCGCAGACCGTCATCAAATATTTTGCGGAAAACGGCAAAGCTGCCGCACTTTTTTCCGGAACAGGGGTCCGCATCGACAGGACGGAAATATATGACAGCGGGCACAGAAGACTGGATGAATATGGAAACGATTTCTGACAGACTTGTCATAGCTTCATTCAAGGACGGCATTCTGACCTGCCTTTTCTGCGGGGAAAAGGCCGTTCAGCTTAATTTCGAGAAGGGAAAAAGTTCGCTGGTCGGAAATATCTATGCAGGAAGAGTCAGGCATATCGTTTCGAATATCGATGCGGCGTTTGTCGATATCGGAGAAGAGACCCCTGCCTATTTCAGCCTGGATGAAAAAAGCGGTCCGGTTTATCTGGACGGGAAAAAGCATGACCGTCTGAAAGAGGGGGACGAGATTCTCGTTAAAGTAAAGAAGGATGCGGTGAAGACCAAAAATGCCGTGTGTTCTTCCGTCTTCCGGGAAGCCTCCAACTGGGATTTCCTGAACCGCTGTTCCATGCGGAAGGCGCCCTGCCTCGTAAAGGAAGCGGAGCCGTTCTGGCAGTATCTTGCCGAAAAGGTACTTGACTCCGGTCAGGCGGAAGCCGTGACGGATATCCCGGCGGTATCGGAAACCCTGAACCGGTATTCCGAAAAATGCCGCCTTTACGCAGACGAAACATTGCCGCTCATGAAACTTTATTCCCTGGAAACGATTGCCGATGAAGCACTTTCCGGAAAAGTCTGGCTGAAGGACGGCGGCTATCTTGTGATCGAACCGACGGAAGCCATGACGGTGATCGACGTCAACACCGGGAAAACCGACCGGAAGGGAACAAGGGAAGATATCATCCTGAAGACAAACAGGGAGGCCGCGGCCGAAATTGCAAGACAGCTGAGACTCCGGAATATTTCCGGAATTGTCATGGTGGATTTCATCAATATGAAGACGCCGGAGGAAAAGGAAGACCTTCTGAAAGACCTGAACACACTGCTGTCAGGGGATCCCGTAGAAACTTCCGCCGTCGACATGACTTCGCTGGATATTGCCGAGATCGTAAGAAGAAAAACGGGAAAACCTTTTTCCGAACAGATGAAGGTCTGATCTCCGGACACAGAAAGGAAATTTTATGACAGACTGCATACGTCTTATTCCCGTGGAAAAGGAATATATCTGGGGCATGGAGTACTGGTGCGTTTCCGCATACCCCGGTGCCGACTGCATCGTACAGGGCGGGGTATATGACGGCAGAAGTTTGAGCTCCCTCTGGAAAGAACACAGGGAAATTTTCGGCAACAGGGCAGGAGACAAATTCCCCCTGCTGACCAAGATCATCGTCGCAAGGGAAGACTTAAGCATTCAGGTGCATCCGGACGATGATTACGCAAGAGCCCACGAGAACGGCTCTCTCGGCAAAAACGAATGCTGGTACATTCTTTCCTGCGCCCCCGGTACAACGATCATCATAGGGCACAACGCAAAGGACAAGGCGGAAATGGAGCATATGATCCGGAACGGGGAATGGAAGAAATTCCTGAGGGAAATTCCTCTCCATGACGGTGATTTCTTCCAGATCAATGCCGGAACGGTCCATGCGATCAAGGGCGGAAGCCGTATCCTGGAAACGCAGCAGAATTCCGATATCACATACCGGGTCTATGACTACGGAAGGAAAAAAGACGGGAAGCCGCGGCAGCTTCATGTGGAACAGAGCATAGCCTGCATCCGGGCCCCCTTTGTTCCGGATGAAACGAAGCCGACCGTGCGCAAGACGGATTTCGGTACGGAAACTGATCTTGTCGCCTGCCCGTACTACGCGCTGAAAAGACTGGATATCGACGGGTCATACACGGACCTGCCCGGATGTTCTTTTGAAATCGCAAGCATTTTAAAAGGTGAGGGGGAGATCGGAAATACGCCGGTGTCCGAAAACATGCATATGATCATCCCGTTCCATAATGAGCCGCTTATATGGAAGGGGAAATTCTCCGCCGTTGTTTCGCATCCTGTCTGAACCCCGGCAGAACGCCGATTTTTATTGACAACCCGACAATTCAATGCTATTATTCCAAGGTATGCCGCTCAATGGGGCCGTAAGTTTCCGGTATTTGACGGAGCGCCGAAGTTGGCGAGTAATGATAGAACAGGAGGTGCCAGTATGTACGCGATTATTGCTACAGGCGGTAAGCAGTACAGAGTATCAGAAGGCGATATCATTCGTGTAGAGAAGCTTGGTGTTGAAGCAGGAGAGACCGTTACATTTGATCAGGTCCTTGCTGTAAACAACGGAGAGCTCTTGATCGGTTGTCCGAATGTTGACGGTGCAACCGTAACAGCTACCGTTATGAAAAATGCCAAGGAAAAGAAAGTTATCGTTTACAAGTATAAAAGGAAGCTCGGCTATCATAAAAAAAATGGCCACAGACAGCTTTATACCCAGATCAAGATCGAAAAGATCAATGCCTAAGTTATGATCAGGATCACTGTTCTGAAAAATGCCGGAAATGAACCGATAGGGTTTTGTACCGAAGGGCATGCCGGCTACGGCAGGGAAGGAACGGATATCATTTGTTCCGCTGTCAGTGTACTGGAACAAAATCTGGCAAATTCCGTTTCGGAATTGACCGGTGCTCACTTTCACTGTGAGAAAGAAAAAGGAATTTTCCGGTTTCAGCTTATTGAACCAAAAAACAAAAATGCCGTTCTTCTTTTAAAATCCTGCCTTTTGGGATTTCAGGCAATTGAAGAAGAATACGGCGGCAAATATATTCTTTTAGAAGATCAGGAGGTATAAATCATGTTGTTCAGAATGGACCTTCAGCTGCATGCTCATAAGAAGGGTGTCGGCTCCACCAAGAACGGACGGGATTCCGAATCCAAGCGTCTTGGTGCCAAAAGAGCAGACGGCCAGTTTGTGTTAGCCGGCAATATCCTTTACAGACAGCGCGGAACGCATATTCATCCGGGAACCAATGTCGGCAGAGGCGGAGATGATACCCTGTTTGCAAAAGTGGACGGTGTTGTCAGATTTGAAAGATCCGGCAAATTCCGGACGCAGGTTTCTGTATATCCGAAGGCGGAAGAAACCGCAGCAGCAGAATAATTGTAAGCCCCTTCAGCGTAATTACCTTGAAGAACCGGCAAATTAAGTTCACAAAGAGATGAGGCTTCATACAATTACTGTATGGAGCCTTTTATTAAAAAAGGCGGTACTATGTTTCAGGATACAGCAAAGATCATATTGAGATCGGGAAAAGGCGGAAACGGACATGTCAGCTTCCGCAGGGAGAAATTTGTTCCGGCCGGCGGTCCGGACGGCGGAGACGGCGGAAAGGGAGGAGATGTGGTCTTTGAGATCCATAACGGTCTCAATACTCTTTCCGATTTCCGGCAAAACCGTAAGTTTTTTGCAGAAGACGGATTACCCGGAGAAAAAAGAAAATGCCACGGAAGAAACGGGGCAGATATCATTGTGAAAGTTCCCGAAGGAACGGTTATCCGTGATGAAGAAAGCGGGAAGATCATTGCGGATATGTCGGGGCAGAACCGCAGGGTCATTATTTTAAGAGGCGGCAGGGGAGGGCTTGGCAATATGAATTTTGCCACACCGACCATGCAGGCCCCGACGTATGCGAAGCCCGGTCAGGCAGGAAAAGAAATCTGTGTGAAACTGGAATTAAAGGTGATTGCGGATGTTGGTCTCATCGGATTTCCCAATGCCGGAAAATCCACGCTTCTTTCCCGGATCAGCAATGCAAAACCCGAAATTGCAAATTATCCGTTTACCACCATCACACCGCATCTCGGTGTTGTGGATCTGGACGGCGGAAACGGTTTTGTGGCGGCGGATATGCCGGGACTGATCGAAGGCGCCTCCGAAGGCATTGGACTGGGACACGATTTCCTGAAGCATATTGAAAGGACCAAAGTACTGGTGATCGTTGCTGATGCAGCCGGCACGGAAGAAAGAGATCCCGTTCTGGATATCCGTACCATCCGGAATGAACTTGAAAAATATGATCCTGCCCTGCTGAAAAAGCCGCAGATCATCGCAGCCAATAAAATCGACTGCATCGTCCCGGAACAGGATGATCCGGTAAAAAAAATCCGGGAAGCATTTGAACCGGATATCAGGGTATTTCCGATCTCCGGAGTAACCGGATCGGGAATCAAAAATCTGATTTACGGGATATGGGATGTTCTGAAAGACATGGACAGATCCCCCATTGTTTTTTCACCTGAAATGGAGATCGATTATGCGGATGACAAAAATCTCCCCTATACCGTTACAAAAGAGGACGAAGGCAGCTATGTGATCGAAGGTCCGCGTATTGAAAAAATGCTCGGTTATACGAATCTGGATTCGGAAAAGGGATTTGTTTTCTTTCAGAACTTTCTGAAAAATACCGGAATCCTGAAGGAACTTGAAGAAAAGGGAATTAAAGAAGGGGATACTGTCCATATGTACGGACATGAATTCAACTATTATAAATAAGTCCGGATATGATTCCGGGGAAGGAATTTCATGCTTACCAGCAAACAACGGGCTTACCTGAAAAGCATTGCAGTAAAGGAAGAAGCAATCTTTCAGATCGGGAAATCCGAACTTACGCCGGAAATATCATCTGCCATATCGGAAGCGCTGGCAAAACGCGAACTGATCAAGGTCTCCATTTTAAAAAACTGTGCCGGTGATCCGAAAGAAATAGCGGAAGCGCTTGCGGGAAGAACCCGGAGCGAAGTGGTTCAGGTGATCGGGAAAAAGATCATTCTGTACAAGCCGGCAGCAGATCCGAAGGACAGAAAGATAGAATTTCCGAAATCTCTGAATAAACAATAGAAGTGACGGAGGCTTTCATGAGGCGTATCGGTATTCTGGGCGGAACCTTCGATCCCATTCATAATGGCCATATCAAGCTTGCCGAAAATGCATTCTCCCAGTTTCCCATGGATGAGTTATGGTTTATGCCCGCACCGATGCCTCCTCATAAAACCGGCCGCAGCATTACAGACTACCGGCATCGGGTCTGCATGGTCAGACTGGCCATCATGGGACACGCCGGTTTTTCCTGCTCCGAATTTGAATCCGGAAGAGAGGAGAAATCCTATACGGCGGAAACCTTGAAGGAACTGGCAAAAATCTATCCGGATACTGCATTCAGTTTTATTCTCGGTGCGGATTCCTTTTATGAAATTGAAAGCTGGTACCGTCCGGATATTATTTTTAAAATTGCCGATCTGATCGTGGAAGACAGGGATTACGACAAAAATAAAGGTTCGCTTGAAAAGCAGGCATCGGTCCTGAAGGAAAAATATAAGGCAAGGGTCGGTTTTATCCGTGCGGAGGAAGTTGATATTTCATCGGCACATTTAAGAAAAATGCTGGCTGACGGGAAAAAAAGCGCGGAGAAATTTCTTCCGAAACCGGTAGTTGATTACATTAAGGAGAATCATCTCTACTATGGACAGAGCTGATCTGAATGAGATCAAAAAAATGCTGCAGAAGAGTCTGAATGCCCTGCGGTATGAACATACGCTTGGCGTATCCTATACGGCAGCCTGTCTTGCCATGCGCTACGGAGCAGACCCGTTTCAGGCGGAACTGGCAGGACTCCTGCATGACTGTGCAAAAGAATTCAAGGACAGGGAAATCCCGGATGCCTGCCGGAAAAACGGTTTTCCGCTCGCGGAAGAAGAAAAGAAAACACCGCAGGTTCTGCATGCGATATACGGTCCGTTTCTTGCCAGAACAAAATATGGGGTTAACGATCCGGAGGTACTTGATGCGATCCGCTGGCACACCACAGGAAAGGACAATATGACTCTCCTGGAAAAAATTGTTTTTACAGCGGATTATATTGAACCGAATCGATGGAAATCGGAAGATCTTCCCGTAATCAGAACGCTTGCTTTCAAGGATTTAACAGAATGTGTATACCGCATCACAAAAGATACTCTCACTTATCTCGAACAAAAACAATATACGATAGACCGCATGACAAAAACATGCTGTGAATGGCTGGAGGAAAACGGAATCCATGACAACAACGGAAATGGTTAAAACTGCTGTATCGGCTATAGAAGACAAAAAGGGAGAGGATATTCGGGTTATTGATATTTCGAAAATCTCCGTGATCGCGGATTATTTTATCATTGCGAGCGGCGGCAATACCGTTCAGACCCAGGCTATTGTCGAAGAAATCCAGTCCAGATTCACCAAGGCGGGACGGGAGCCGAAAAATATAGAAGGATACCGTACCGGCAAATGGATCCTTCTGGATTACTCTGATCTTGTGATCCACATCTTTGACCGTGATGACCGCCGCTTCTACAATCTGGAACGGATCTGGACGGATGGAACCGTGATCGAGGATATCGGCAGATTGTAAATGTGAAAAACTGTTCCCGGGTTTTTCCTGTTCACATGGTTTCTCTGTTTTTGTATAAAAAAGGGGGATTGGTTGACATAATTATTTTATGTCAACCAATTCCCCTTTTCACTTTTTTTTCATCTTCACATTCACTTTGGAAAGTTCCGCCCGGCTGTGTATTCGTCTGTCAAAAAGAAAGCCTGCCTTACATCATACGGACCAGACCGATCACCTTCCCGAGTATGCAGACCTCATTTACGATGATCGGCTCCATGGAATCATTTTCCGGCTGAAGCCGGTAATATCCGTTTTCCTTAAAGAAACGCTTGACCGTAGCGCCGTCATCCACAAGGGCAACCACAATTTCCCCATTGCTCGCCGTGCGCTGCCGGGATACGATGATGCTGTCACCGTTGAAGATACCGGCATTGATCATGGAATCCCCTTTGACCTTTAACATAAAAGTCTCTTCATTCGGCAGGAGATCAACCGGAATGGGAAAATAATCCGTAATATTTTCTTCTGCCAGAATGGGCTGACCGGCCGCAACGCGCCCGATAACGGGGATATTCGCGATTTCTCTGCGTGTCAGATTAAAGGTATCATCCACGATCTCAATGGTTCTCGGTTTGGTAGGATCCTTGCGGATATATCCGTTTTTCTCCAATGTTTCCAGATGTGCATGAACGGAAGAGGTTGACCTTAAATGTACCGCTTCACAGATCTCACGGACTGCGGGCGGATACCCCTTCTGTAATATTGTCTTTTTGATGTATTCCAGGATTTCCTGCTGCTTCGGAGTTATTTTTCCCTTTGCCATGTCAAAACCTCCTTTATGGTTTTATAATAGCACGTCTGTACGGACAATGCAAACTTTTGTTCGATTTTGATTGACAAACGTCTGTTCGTGCTGTAGAATGATATCAGAACATACGTTCCTATAAAGGATCCGTTTTGGGAGGCAGGAATATGACGAGCAAGGCAGAAGGAAAAAAAATTTTGATTCTGGCTATGATTTCGGCCGTTTTGACGGTTCTGATCCTTTCCTGCACATTCACAGCCGAGGCAAGTGAAAAAACGGTTAAAACAGCTTCTGAAGCGTTCTACGGAAGCGTCAAACTTTCCGATCATGATACCTGGGATAACCTTGCGGAGCGTTTCAATGACGACTCTGTGCAGGACAATGCAGATTATATCCGGGAGATGAAGCATATAAACAATATAGAAGGAACAAACCTGCATCCGGGATGTTATCTGACAGTAAAATACTATGGGGACAAATAAACCGCTGAGCTGATTTTTTTCGGGTGATTTAATCTTCTTATGGAACCTGTCAGCCTGGAATCTCAAAATCGGAATTTATCTTTTTATTATTTTCATTGATTGACCGGTTTCTCTGTTTTCTCTGTTTTCTCTATTTTGTCTGTTTTGTCTGTTTCGCGCAGTTTCACCTTGTTCCTTGCGCTTCTCCGTCTGTCCTCCTGTATTGCAGCATAGTGCTTTTTGGTCGTATTGACGTCACTGTGTCCCAGAACATCGGCCACCAGATAGATATCGCCGGTTTCACGGTACAGTTCCGTGCCGTAGGTACTTCTCAGTTTATGCGGTGTAATATGCTTTAAAGGGGTAACGATCTTTGCATATTTTTTGACCAGATTTTCAACACTTCTTGCATTGATGCGCTTATTTTGAATGGATAAAAACATGGCATCCCCGCCGGATTCCAAAATACATTTTTCCCGTTCTTCCATATAATCCTTCAGTGCCCGATGTACTTCGTCCCCAAAGTAAACGATCTGTTCCTTGCCGCCTTTCCTGTGTATCTTAATCCCATCGTTTTTATAATCCACGTCTTTTGTGTTTAACCCTACACATTCGGAAACACGGATTCCGGTTCCGAGAAGCAGGGTAAGAATGGCAAGATCACGTACTTTGGTTTTTTTATGATAAGTTTTCTGCTTTACGGTCAGCTGATCGCCGCTTTCGGCCTCATCAAGCATTTCTGCGACTTCATCTACATCCAGTCGAATGATTTCCTTCTCCCTGATTTTCGGCACCGCAACACGGGCCGCCGGATTATTGTTCACCATTTCTTTCCTGTACAGGTAATTGTAAAAGCTCTTGAGAGAAGAAAGCTTTCTTTTGATCCCCGTTTCCTTATTCAATACCCCGTGCTCGCTGTCTTCCTGCCTGTATTTCAGATAATCCAGATATTCTTCTATATCTGTGGGATGGAGACTTTCCATCATTCCCAAAGTGATATTCTTGATTTCGCCGCATTTTCTGATTTCCGGATTTTCTTCCATCAGAAAAGTAAAAAAAATGCGCAAATCATAGGCATAGGCTATCCTTGTCCTGGACTGGGTCCTGTTTTCGATCCCCCGAAAGAATTCCCTGCAGTAGTAGGGAAGAGAAGAGAGAAGTTCTCTTAAATGTTCTATGTTTTCCCTGTCGATCTGTTCGCTGTAAGTCAGATTGTTCATGGCTGTTTCTCCTTAGTCCGGCCTGCCGATCTGCGATCTGTTATGACTTATGATTTTCTGCCGGTTCTGTGAAAACATCAAAACCCTTTTCAAGAACTGCGTGAAACATACGGTCACGGGCTCCTTTATTATCTTTCTCCAGCTGTTTTGTTAATAATTTAACATATTCACGTTTTGTTTTTCCGTTTGCCGGACAGGGATTTTTCAATACAGGAAGGTCATATCGGCGGGCAAAACCAACAAGATCCGCTTCAGGAACATACATGATCGGACGGATCACGGTAAGTCCTGTATCTTCCAGATATGTTTTAGGCCCGAAGCTGTGAAAACGACCTTCATACAATAAGGACATCAGCATTGTACCGATCATATCGTCTCTGTTGTGCGCATAAGCAATCTTGCTGCATCCGTGTTCAAGAGCGGCTTTGTTAAGAGCACCTTTCCTGAGTTTTGCGCAAAGAGAACAGGGATTTGGCTCTTTCCGTATATCAAATACAATTTTTCCGATCCGGGTCGGAATACACAGAAAGGGGACAGAAAAACGCTCGCAGAATGTTCTGATACCGGAAACATCAATTTCTTCGAGTCCCAGATCCACCATAATTGCTTCCAGTTCAAATTTCTTCGGATAAAATGAACGGAGTCCTGCCAGAGAATACAGAAGGGAAAGGGAATCTTTTCCCCCGGATAATCCGACAGCAATCCTGTCACCTTCGGAAATCATGTCATAATCCTGCAAGGCCTGTCTGGTTAAGCTGTATAGCCTTTGAAGCTGCATAATGGGACCTCCCGACGTGCTTCTGATTGACCTGCTCTTTTTCTGCCATAACTATTCGTTAAACCTGGGTTTCGCGAATAGTTCCGACAAGATTACAATAACACTAGTATTTTATTATGTCAATATGCTAATTTTAACTTTATATGCTATCATATATCTATGAATGAAAAAGAAAGGAACAATATGCAAATCTTCCACCACCTTACAAAAAAAGACATAGAAAATCTTTCGAATTATGATAATAGTGACGACTACATAGTTATAACTAAATTTCAGTTTACTATATTATCATTCAGCTATTTATTTGTAATTGTATTACTAATATTATCTTGCATTAGGTAAAACAGTTTCAGAACTAATTAAATCATTAGTTCTTATAACAGCTATTTCTTTCTTTAGCCTTGACATAAATACATCAGCAGAAACCTTGTCTAATAACCGAGAAACAAGCACTAATTCACCTTTATTATCGGCTATTTTATCAATAGCGCCATTTACTTCAATAATTCTGTACCACTTATCAATATTATTTTCTAAAGCTTCCTTACGCTTTGAAAGCGTTTTAAAAAGATATAACTTTTCATCAGGAGTCATATTCATTTTTACACCCCACCAAATTAAATATATTATCAGTTATTGCTTTAAATGAAGCTTTATTAAGTTTAATCTTCTGCTTTTCATATGTTGTTATATATTTTTGCCTAGTTCTATAATTTAATCTACTAAAAAATAAATTGAACATATCAACAGGCAAATAATTGAGACAATCAAACAACACGGAATCACTATAATCATTACACCTAAAATATATATCAGGAAATTCCTTAACAGCTTCATCATAATTAAAATTAGTTTCTGTCACTTCAATTCTTGTTAATTTAAAAGTTAATTCAGATTCTATCATTTTATTGTAGATTTTAACGTAACCCGCAGAAGAACGAGCGCCTAAGTATTCTGTTATATCTTCATTTGACTTTCTGAATTGTAAATACTTTCTACGGTCCTTTATTAAAAATATATCTGTTCTGGAACATGGAATATCAACAGCTAAATCATATCTAAGAACATAATATTCATGTGAATAACTTTTGATAGTTTCCAATATATCTAAAACAGTTTTTTTTAAATTATTACTATGTAGAAAAGGATTATCTATATCTTCATCATGATTTAAAACCGGGTATTCATTATAAAAACTTCCAAATATTTTGTTAGGATTGAAATCAATAAATCCCTCTTTTACTTTTACTTTATCGGAGATAAAACCCAAACCAACAGATATAGAAGTAATACCAGTATTAAAAACAAACAAATTTTGAAATGTAAAATGTCTTGTTGATTTATAATAATCACCGCCAATTTTATCTAAATATATCATTAGATTTTTTACATCAGGTAAATTGTTTAAAACAAATTTAATCCTTAAACCGTCACATGAATATATATAATCCCTAGATATGAAAGGTTTATAATAATAAAGCATATAATCCTTTCATTGTAAAAATACACGGACTTTCGGGTAATTACACTAACCCGAAAGTCGTTATCAGTCTGATTGCGGAGCCTTTAAAGGTACCCCGGCTGCGCCACCCCTTAAAGGATCCGCAACAGCGCCGTCAAAGAGTTTATACGAATCATAAAAACGATAATATCTTTTGTTTCCACGAATAAAATAACTATCTACTTTTTCATTAATTCCTGTCCACATTTCAACACAAGCAAATATCGGTTGACCTAATGCAAATAATCTTATAATTAAGCCTAAAATACCGTAATTAGTAATCTTTCGATGTATAACATTGTATTCAATTAATGACCTTATAGCTCTATCAATCATCCTGTCATTTTGAGTAACCAAAATCACATTATAACCAAACTTTCGATGCTGAGTGAAGAAAGTACACCACCTTAAACGCTGTTTATCATTCCAACACCTACAATTAAATATTATCTGGCATTCATCTATAACTAACCAAGTTTGACCTTCTGAGATATGACCATTTTTTAACCTATGATTATTTTTAGCAAAATCAATTAAATAATCAACAGATAAATCTGAATTATCAACATATATAAATTTACCTTTAAAATCCTTTACCATTTCAGCATTACAATCAAAATTAGCTATAACATTTCGACCAAATTTTAGTTGTTGACATACAGTTTTAGCAACATGATAACTTTTACCACTACCCGGCGTTCCTTCATATAAATAAATCATATTTTATCTCCGTAAGGCGGTCCCCCCGGCGATGCCCCCGCCTTTCGACCTAATTTTAGATAATTGCAACTATTCTAATTTAATCATGCGAAGAACAAGCATATAAATATAATATACCGTGATTGCAGCGAGCCACGCTTCCATAATAGAAAGAATTGTCCCTATCGGGATAAAATAATTCACATAGCCAATAAAAGGCAGTTGTTGAATAATGCTACTAAATGCAGTGAAAGGCGAAGCAGGTAATAAAGCAACAACAATAGCAGCAATAATAAAAAATGCAGCCTTTTTAATCAGTAATGCAGCCATCTTTTAACACCTCAATTTCATAATGCATTTTCATAGTATTAAGACCTAAACAATGATAGAAAAAATAATCATCAGGAAATCTTCCATTTCTGTTTTCAGTTGCCTTTTCAATAATTTTAGTTAAATACGCATCGCAATCAATCTGAATAATCATAATTTTACCCCTTTATAATTTTTCTAGTTATAAATATAAGACCGAACAAAAACATAATAAGAGTGCTATAACGAACCAGTTTGATTAAATCAGCATATTTACTATCTGTCATATCTAAAATAAAATCATAACTAATACCTTGCCATGAACCAATAGAACCAATTCTTAAAGGAATAGTCCACTTCGGTTCTATTGAATTAGTTGATAACGATTTAAAACCATTGTATAAATCCCATGGAATACAGAAAGGAAATTTATTCTGCAAACCTAAATCAATACCAAAAACTTCCTTACTAACATCAACATCAGCTGCAGTTTCAGAAGATGTCACAGATTCTGTTTGTGATTCTGTTTCAGTTTCCGTTTCAGTCTCAGTTTCAGTTGGTTCAGCTTGTACTTGATATTGAGAAACAACATCATTTAATTGAGTTTGAGCAGCAGCAGAATCAGAAGGAATTGCAGCTGTTCCCGGAATTAATGAAGAAACAGCATCAGCAGGAACCTCAACAACCCTATTAGCATTATCATAATTTTGATAAGGTAATGTTAATGGAGATGTACCCTTAAATGTCGTAGCAGCTTTAATATAAGTACCATTGATAAAAGCATCATATGTATCAGCCGTATATACAGGGAATGTAGTATTAAAAACATCATAAACTCCACCATTTTGTGCAAACATTTGTGAATTAGCTGTTTTAGAAGAAATTCCCCAATGACTATAATAAACACTACCCGATGAAGTATTATATCCATCTAATTGACATATCTCAGTTTGACAAGCAACGGAACCACTCAATGACCAACCGCCGGGATATTTAACTATAAATAAAGTACCCGGAGAATCACTATAAAATTTAAACTTTTCAAAAGCCGTAGAACCAGTTTTAGTACAATCAACAGTTCCTGCTAAAGATAGTGTGCTAGTAAAATTATTAAAATTGCTTGACGCAGTCTGATCATGTGATGAACCATAAGATGCTAATGATACACTAGTTAAATTTTGAAAACCTGAAATTCCGGCTGCAATAGCTGGTACAACAATAGATGCAACTGCAGCTATAAACTCACCAGTTAACCCAATTTTACCGCCAGTATAACCACCGTTTTCCGTCATTTGTTGAACGGCTTCTCTTGTAATAAAATATGTTGCAGTTGTTTGAAGAAACTTTTTATTATTATCTTGATTGTTATTATTAGAACCATATTGAGTATCATAGTCTAAACCATGTTCTGCACAATATGCACGTCTTAAATCTTCCAATTGAGCATCCGTTAAATCTTTTTGTTGCAAATCTTTTGCAGCTTGAGCAGCTTCAGCGAATGAAGCAGCAGTTGTAACGCTAGAATCCCATGTAGCAGTTACACCTTGCGCTGCAGCAAGGGTTTTTAAATCATTTGACATAGTTTTAGAATTATTAAGTAATGTTGATACAGTATTCTTTAGTTGAGAATCACTAAGAGTATTCTCAGTAACGTAATAAGAACAACCTGCAGCAGCTGCAGCAGCCAATACATAAACTAAAAAAGCATCGTCTACACCAACGACAGCATATACCTTTTTAGGATTGCTAAGAGTTAATGTTAAGACCAATGCTAATGAAATAAAAATGGATAAAATACGCTTAAATAGTTTCATAATAAACCCCTTAAAAAGCAAGGAGCGTTATTAGCGCCCCTTGCAATAGGCTTTATCGACCTGCCATGAAAGACTTAATAATTCTAATACCAAACTTTGCAGCAAGAACCGCTCCAATGACACCGAGCGCAATAGGCAGCACAGTTGTCAGAGTGTTAGTCAGAGATGTACTAACACTCGTTGCACCAGACGAAAGCGCAGTCTGAACAGCATCAGTACCTTCCGCAAACGCTGCAAATGTCGTACCAATAGCAGTTGCAATCCCCATAGCCACAGCAGTTACTTTCTTAAAGGTATTATTCATATTTTCTCCTTTCATAATATTTTTTATTAGTAAACGCGCGCACGTTATACCCTAAATAGATTAAATATTGACATGACACAATAAACAAATAATGAGCATATAATCTGAATCCCAAAACCTAAAGCAATACCAAATATCATAATGTCGGAATATTCACCCATAGTCACCACCATTTTTTGACTAGCATAGCGCCGAATATCATAGCAAGTAAAAATACAACAGTTGCATAGAATGAAGCACTCGGAATAAAATTAGCAGATGTTAATCCCGGAATATCGGAAGGAGTTGAAACCTCAGCAGTTACTTCTCCGTTTTCGAGTTCCTCGCCGTACATTTATTTACCAATACTTTCTATATGTCCAAAACGATCGAAATACACATTCACGTTATCTCCGGGTTTAAAACTATCAACCTGCAAATCATTCCGAAGCCAGAAGGATTCTGTTTTCTGTCCTACTAATGACGGAGATGCCTCATCATATACGCAATATAAATTATGACCTTTAACATCTTTCCCAGTCTTTTTAGATTTATAATCAACATTCTGAATACCTACAATTTTAATTTTCATATTGTCTCCTTTTGACAAAAAAAATTGCGGTCCCGAATGTCGGGACCGCTTTTTATAACCTGGGTTTCGCGAATAGTTCCTTATCGGTAATATACCACACTCCTGCCGGTTTTTCCACAGAAATTTACGGAAATAAAAAGGAAGGACCATTCCGTAAGAACAGTCCTTCCCTGTTGAACAAATTATTTTGATTGAATGAATCCGTACCGTACCTGCCGTTTATTTGACTTTCTTCGGAACGGGATGCTTTGCAGGTTTGTCTTTTTTCACGGCATCGAGAACCGTGGTCTTGAAGAATTTTTCCGTGGTTTCCGGCGATACCGAATACAGTTTATCATTCACTGTCACGCAGACTCCCTTTTTACAGTTTCCCGTGCAGAATGTTCCGGCCAGGTCAATCTGATCGCCCAGTTCCTTTTCCCGGATCAGATACTGCAGGCTTTCGATCACCTGTTTAGAGCCTTTTACATGGCATGCGCTTCCGATGCAGACAACGACTTTTACCATTGTTTCCTCCCCTGTTTATTCATAGTCAACTACATTTACCCAGCTTGCAAGGAATTCCTTCTCTTCCGGTTTTCCTTTAACGGACTGGGATGCAGCAACGATCGGCATCCATTTCTGGACATACTGCTTGGCTGTGTCGCTCTTCTGACAGAACAGATCAAGATATTTATCCGCCAGGGCAATCTTTCCCTGAAGCCAGAACAGAAGGTACGTACGTGCGACATCCGCGCTTGCATTTCCCTGGGTCGCATGCGCCCAGTCAAGGATGTATGCGGTTTTATCCCTCGTAATGATGATATTGCTGGGATTGAAATCTCCGTGGCAGATCTTGTCATGCTTCTTCATGGCGTCCAGCCTGGAATGAAGATCATAGCGGGTTGTGGCATCAAAGGATGACATGGAAATCTTGCGGTCAAATTTATCGTACTGGCGGTTCAGAAGAGGCGCCTTTTTGGAATGGATCTCCATCTGGATATCCACGAAAAGGTTGAGATATTCGTCTTCCTTTTCGGGATTTTCCTCCATCAGGCGTTCCAGCGTCTTCCCGCTGATGAATTCCGAGACGATCGCAGGTTTTCCCTGGATTGTCGTTACTTCCAGGAGCTTCGGAATTTTGAGACCTGTCTCTTCCACTCTTGCCTGGTTTAAAGCTTCGTTCAGGATATCCGCCATGGAGTAATCTTTATTAAAGACTTTGATGGCCTTGTCACCGTCTCTGTAAACGGTTTTTGCTGTGCGAACGGCGATTACCTTTTCAAGTTTCATGATTTTCTCCCTTCTCTCCGTCAGACTTTTTCGTTAGTTCCGTAATAAGCGTTCAGATACATCTGTTTGATCTCGCTCATCAGCGGATATCTCGGATTTGCGCCCGTGCACTGGTCGTCAAACGCCTGTTCCGTCATAGCGTCCAGATTGTCAAGGAAATACTTCTCGTCAATGCCGTAGTCTTTTATGGTCTTCTTGATCCCGATCTTGTCCTGCAGGATCTTGATCTCTTTGATCAGGTTTTCGACGCTATCTTCATCCGTCTTGCCGCCGAAGCCGAGGGCTCTGGAAGCTTCCGCATATTTGTGAAGCGTCTTCGGATGATCATACTGCGGGAAGGTTCCCATCTTGGTCGGTACTTCCGAAGAATTGAAACGGATCACCTGTTCCATCATAAGGGCATTGCATATTCCGTGAGGAAGATGATGGAAGGCACCGAGCTTGTGTGCACAGGAATGCATGACACCCAGGAAGGCATTTGCAAAAGCCATGCCTGCCATCGTGGCGGCATTTCCCATCTTCTCCCTGGCTTCCGGGTCGTTCGGACCGTTTTCATAGGCTCTCGGAAGATATTCCCATATGGTCTTTAAGGACTGAATGGCTATTCCGTCCGTGTAATCGGTAGCCATGACACTGGCCAGCGCTTCCAGGTTATGGGAAACGGCGTCAATGCCGGAGGCACTGGTAAGCCCCTTCGGAGCATCCATCATCATATCCGCATCGACAATTGCCATTTTGGGCATCAGCTCATAATCGGCAAGCGGATATTTGATTCCGGTCTTTTCATCCGTAATAATGGCAAACGGCGTTACTTCCGAACCTGTTCCTGCAGATGTCGGCACCGCAATGAAGTAAGCCTTCTCTCCCATGTGCGGGAAAGTATAGATACGTTTGCGGATATCCATGAAACGCATTGCCATGTCCATGAAATCAACTTCGGGATGTTCATACATGACCCACATGATCTTTGCGGCATCCATAGCGGAACCGCCGCCGATCGCAATGATCGTATCCGGTGCGAACGCTCTCATCTGTGCAACACCTTCCAGCGCACAGGCAAGCGTGGGATCCGGAGCAACATTTGAAAATGTGGCATGCTCGATGCCGAGCTCTTCCAGTTTATTGGTAACCGGTTTCGTATATCCGTGAGAACCGAGGAACTGGTCCGTTACGATAAATGCCTTCTTTTTATTCATAACACTCTTTAATTCCTCAAGAGCAACAGGAAGGCATCCTTTTTTGAAGTACACTTTTTCGGGAGCCCTGAACCAAAGCATGTTGTTTCTCCTCTCTGCGACAGTTTTCACGTTCAGAAGATTGTTTACCGACACGTTTCCCGAAACACTGTTGCCGCCCCAGGAGCCGCAGCCGAGAGTCAGGGAAGGATTCAGATCAAAGTTATAGATATCACCGATTCCGCCCTGGGAAGCAGGTGTATTGACGAGAATACGGCATGTCTTCATCTTTTCGCCGAAGGCTGCAATCTTATCCCTCTCCGTAACGGCATTCACATACAGGGAGGATGTATGACCGTAACCGCCGTCTGCGATCAGACGGGAAGCTTTTTCCATGGCGTCTTCGAAATCCTTTGCCTTGTACATGGCAAGGACCGGTGAAAGTTTTTCGTGTGCAAACTCTTCCGAAATATCCACGCTTGTTACTTCACCGATCAGAATCTTGGTCTTCGGGTCAACCTTCACGCCAGCCATATCCGCAATTTTGTACGCGGTCTGTCCGACGATCTTTGCATTCACGGAACCGTTGATGATGATGGTCTTTCTGACTTTTTCTGTTTCCGGCTTGGTCAGGAAATAGCACCCGCGGTTTTTGAATTCTTCCTTTACTTCCTTATAAACTTTATCTTCGACAATGACGGACTGTTCTGATGCACAGATCATGCCGTTGTCGAAAGTTTTGGAATGAATGACGGAATTGACCGCAAGAACGATATCGGCACTTTCGTCAATGATGGCAGGGGTATTTCCCGGGCCTACGCCGATCGCGGGCTTGCCTGAAGAATAGGCACTCTTCACCATGCCAGGTCCGCCGGTAGCCAGAATACAGTCGCATTCCTTCATCAGAAGGGTCGTCATGTCAAGGCTGGGAATATCCACCCAGTCGATGATGCCTTCCGGTGCACCGGCCTTGACGGCTGCGTCCAGAACAGTCCTGGCCGCTTCAATCGTGGATTTTTTTGCTCTCGGATGCGGGCTTATGATAATGCCGTTGCGTGTTTTAAGGGCAATCAGCGTTTTGAATATGGCCGTTGATGTCGGGTTAGTTGTTGGGATTACGGCAGCAATGATTCCGAGAGGCTCGGCGATCTTCTGGATCCCGTATTCCTTATCCTCATCAATAACGCCGCATGTTTTTGTATTTCTGTATTTGTTATAGATATACTCGGAGGCAAAATGATTCTTGATGACCTTGTCTTCCACTACGCCCATGCCTGTTTCTTCTACTGCAAGTTTGGCCAGCGGGATCCTGGCTTTGTCTGCAGCCATTGCTGCTTCGAAAAATATATGATCTACCTTTTCCTGAGTATATGTCGAAAAAATCCGCTGTGCTTCCCTGAGCCTTTTCAATGCTTTTTCCAGCGTTTCGACACTATCGATTATTGTTCTTGAAGAATTGACTTCCATCGACTGCTCCTTTCGTCTATTTTGTTATTTATTTAACTATCATGTTAAAATTATAACATATTATCATTTTCTGTCAAGTACCATTATGTCATATTTCGGGGGATTTTGCTTAAAAATAAAACGGCGGAAAAATAATTTCCCGCCGAACTTTTTTAACCGAATAAAGAAACCTCAGAGATTTGCGCCGGGTCCCTCATTTTGTTCGGAAGAAGGAACCGTCACAGGTTCTTTTGCAGATTCACTTTCCTTTGTCGGTGCTGCTGTTACACCGGGTCCTTTATCTTCGGAAGAAGCTTCCGTAGTACTCTTTACAACGCCTGGTCCCTTTTCGCCGGATGCCGTTGTTGCAGGTGTCACCGTCCCGGATTTGCTTGTTTCTTCGGCAGTAGTGCTCTCTTCTTCGGTCTGAGCCTCCGTATCCGTTTCCGCGACCGGATTTGTGGTTGCGTCAAT